>JAAUXU010183469.1_pt1 | contig 20684 bp, 25 predicted proteins | sample 7278151 | NCBI WGS metagenome assembly JAAUXU01 (sample SAMN14350113, study PRJNA611818) | marine sediment metagenome | isolation source: surface marine sediment (1.8m) | place: French Polynesia: Moorea | collected 2018-08 | reverse complement strand
CTTCATTGTCGGGGCTGCCCATTTTGATGTGACAGTGCTCAAAAGGAGGCCACCTAGAGAGGGAGGCATGCCAAACAGGCTGAAAATTTGGCTTTTTCAGGGGGCAAACGTTGATGAAATCGACTGAAACTTTCACAGAACAATCCCAGCCCCCTGGCCCATCATTTCCATCAGGTTTCACTCCCCGGGTCATCCGGCGCTATGCGCTACCATGCAAAACCCTATCGTCCGGGCCAAAGGTTGCTAGGTTCTGTGAGGGGGTGAAAAAAGTGCGACAGGGTGTGAGAGCCACCCTCTCGCACCCTGTCGAGCTTGGTCATCACATTATCATCAAGAATCAGTCACTTCATCTACAGTAACTTTTTCAGGTAATGCTCCAAATGCTACGACAGAAATCATGTTTTTACTGTGCATGTTGGGCCATCTGGGAGCTCAAATGCAAAAGGGGACTTGCGTTATCGGACGGAGGGAGTACATTTTATTAAACGCATTTAGTCATTAAGGGCTATTTACAATGGGTACTTTTCACTCCAAGTCTCATGACACACTGTCTGTAGTAAGTGCAGTGCAACCTTCTCTTCTCAGTCATAACTTTTGACTGGATTGAGCTACAAAAGTGGTTCACCCCTCTATGGAAATCTTAGAATCTCCTCCAAATTCAAGATGATATGCACTTTTGCTCTGGGATAACTCAGTTGTGGACAATACAGTCCAACTTTCATGGGGTCCACTCTGCAGCAGGGCATTACTTTGATCCCTTATTGCGGAAAAGTGAGTAGTCCTCGAGCAAAAAAGCACATGACTTTGGTTTTAGAGGAGCGTCTTAGCTTCCATAGAGTGGTGAACCAAGTCTATAGCTCCATCCACTCAAAAGTTATGGCTTAAAAAAGAAGTGTCCACTACAAACAGTATGTACTGAAACTTTGAGTTAAAAGCGCCCATAGTAAAACATTTTCTTTTTCAAAACAAGAGACCTGTACCACCTATAACAGAGTTTGACGCCAATTTGCCACCCCAAAACAACAAAATTGGCGTTTTTGCTCATGCCCAGCATAGAACATCCCACGGTTAACATTCAACATCAATTGCATCTCAAAACTTGAATCCTTCATGCTGTGTTTGTTCCGAATGAACAAGGATGTCCCCTTGGACCCTGGTCTGTCACAGCTGGCTCATGAAGGTAGTACCAAGTTGGACAGTTAGTCCCAACTGGCCAATCACATCAGGACGTACGTGCAACGTACTTGGTGAGGAGCAGAAACTAAGTTGCCATCCGGAACTACTTCAGTTGGAGCCCAAGAGTCCGGCAGACTTTCACTGGGATCTGCCTTGGTTGGGATCTGCCCCTCATGCCGACGTCCCAATGCCCGAGGATCAATTGAGTGTCATGCATTGTTGGATCTGGTCGTGTGGAGCACTCAGACAGAGCCCAGCAGACAGACCTTCAAGGTGACGAAGATGTTGCCGAGGACGTCGTTTCGACAGCGCCTGTGGGCAAGATTCTAAACTTGCCCCAGGTGGACACTTTTAGCACAAATTGTGCACCATTCAGACGTGCCAGAAAAGTGCGTCTGTTTGGCCGAGTTCATGAATCCTACGTTCACATTGGCATCTCTCGCTGTGTTACTTCGTCCAGTCAGACTTATCCAAGTCTTTAGTAACAATACGCAATAGATTCCTGTTCTCGGAATGCAGATTTGTTATTTGTTGCTTTTGTTTTTTATAGTGGAACTGGGGAAAATGGGATTCTCAGAAAAAGGAGATTCCCAATTGTCGGGATTGTCCCATAAATGCAGCTTTCCAGGAACAGAAATTCTATTAACTAAATAGTGTCAGTTAAACAGGATTAAGTTCTTATAGAAAACCAGACGAACACGACATTTCTATGCCAAAAAGAAGCTCCCTATTTTTGCCAAAAAATGATTGGGTTTTTTGAACATAACAGTGACCAAATGTGGTCCATTCATGGTTGAACCAACTGTGTTCGCCTTTACAAATGAGGTCTTCAAAGTAGCACCTCAGACTTGTCAATAAGACACAATATGAATGTTTATCAACTGTCTAACAAAGCCAAAGGCAAACAAAGTCTCTTTTAAGCTAGTCTGAGTTCAGTTGATGGCAAAACTGCATGCAAAATCCCTTATTCGTGCAAAAATGCCGGTCCCCAGGTAGCAAACCCAGTGATACAGGACTTTTTGCCGACTACCGATCGAGTCCTTCCCGAGGCGGGTTTCTTGAATATCTGGTCACCACAAAGTTGTCCACTAAACAGTTGCAACTAAATATTGTATAAGGAACCCATAAAAATATCGCCATATAAGCTGAGGTGGAATTCTGAAAGAACGCAAAGTCTGGCATGATTATGGGGTTGTGATCTTCTGACAATATGTTGCTGGGTTTCTTGAATGTTTCGTAGTTGCGACTGCTAAGTTGGCAACGTTGTGGTGCTTATATGTTCAGACTCCGTTTATCCACGATATATAATTTGTGATAAATTCGACGGTTCGTCAACTACAGTGGAGGGTGAAGAGAAATGGAGCCCGAGAGACATCTACAACTGTTGCACGGAAGCTTCTGAGCCAGGACCAAAATCTTCAACTGCAGCCAAGGCCAAAGTTGGCAGGACGTTTCTGCTCTCTTGGCGCAGACATCTCAGAGTTGTTCTTTACTTTAAGAATCTGGGAGCGACTTTTTCTTCTAGAAATGTGGAGGGGGACGTTCCAGTTGGGGTTGAAGCGGATCCCGATGGCCCTACTGATGGCCCTGGCGCTCCATTCTCACTACACCAGGAGTTCTGCGTCTGACCTTCAGGTTGTACGGTGTTACGCTTCTCCGTAGATAAGGATATTTGAGCATGTAGAAAACAGTGTGTCAATCATCAATAATGATTCTGAAATGATGATTGATGGATAGATGGATGATTCATCATAATCTTCCTCCTAAAAAAGTCTTTGCTCTCTACTCATTGCTTTCGAAAGTCACCGCCAGAAAGGAACTTTCCTGGCCAGGTGGCACCAATGGTGAAAGCATTTCTGACTATGAAGCCAGCATCATCATTGTCTTTTGGTTTTCGTGAATTTGTTGCTTCTGGCCAGCAATGTTGCTATTTCCAGGCAATCCTATTAATGGATTCACTGAAAAGCTCATCTGACCTTTTAAGGGTCACCCAAATCATCCGTGAGCTTTATCGTGGAGAACTGCTGCATGAACAGAAGCAGCCTATCAGGGATCGCACAATTGTCGCATGACGTCATATGCTTTTAAGAGAGTTCATAACTGGGAGCAATAAATATCTCAGCCAGGAGGACCACAATCGGGCTTTTACGCCAAATATACGCTATTTAGAAGCTAAGTTAATCTACTTTGTAGCGGTAAAAGTTGCTTCATGAATAGTTCTGTTGTGTAAGACAGTACGTTACCTGACGTCAGTTTTTTTCATCTACTGAGCTTTATGAACTATGCTTTTCAGTTGAAGTTGATGAAAGATCAGAGCACGATAGCACAATGACATCACTGCTCCTGGAGGCATCATACAAAGCCGTAACCAAGTAACACCTGTACGAGAATCTGATGATCATCAATTTCCAATCTGTCTCATCTCTAGCTTTCTTGAGCTTGTGACGCTCTGGTCAGCTGGTCTGATCAATTATTATATATTGTATCTTTGTAAATAGGGACTTTATTGGTCGCGAATCAGTTATCTGCCCGAAGGGCTTCGGATTGTCTGAGGGCGAAGCCTGAGGACAGTCAGAAGCCCCTCAGGCAGTCAACTGACACAACGCCAATTAAGGCCGCTTATAATTACAGGACATAGCTACGCTTATAATTACAGGACATAGCTACCTTAATTACCATAGGGCCGAAATTAGGGAAAGCCCGCAGCAGCAATGCTGGTTCTGTGGGGAAGAACTTAAGGAGTTTATCCACATTGCGTCCGAATGCCCCACACTCGCTTAGGAGTGATTTGATTCGTTTCAGGGACTCAAGATCTTATACGATCCTCAGCGTCCTCATGAGACTCGCCCACGTGGCTGAGACAATGAGTCCGACTAAAATGTTTGATTGCCATACATCCCGTTAGTCAGAGGAAGGGAGAAGATCCTCTCGGGGCCGCTGCCGCCCTCCGTCCTCATCATTCGGGGCCGCACGAACCAGACAAGGCCTTCTACGAAGATGTAGTGTGTAATATTGACGCGACCTTATTTGCTTCACTGTCGTCTCCTACGTAGGAGTTGGGGGGACATATGAAAACACTTTATTCGCCCATAGGTCGCTTTTACGGGCGCTAATTTTATTTGCTCATGTATGCATATATACACATGGGAACTTCGCTGGGTTTGCCTCCAGGGAAGCAAAAAAGGGGATATTTCAAAGTTTTAATTGGAACTTTCTTTGCTATGTAGCGACTGAGTCTCTAAGAATAGCCCGTGTAGGCATGTTGGTGAAAGTCATATTAAAGTACGAATGTAGAAAAGTCAGCCTTTCAATCCATGCAGCTGAGTCCCGTGGAAGGCGACGACCCTGCAGAAGTTCGGTGTGTCCGTGGCTGGAGAGGTGGTGAACGACGCGGAGCTATGAGCACTGGACTGACAGTGACGAACCTAACCTATCCTAGCTGTCTTGACGAGCCTCTAAAGGCCATGTCCTTCGGAGAATCAGTTCTCTTCTGAGCTCCCTCGAGCAGGAACTCGTCTCCTCGGAGCAGGGTGGAAGCAATCTCAAATACCGCAGCTCCGCGCTTGATCGTATCAGCATATATGAGACGCTGCTCTTCATCAGCTCGTTGGCCTTGGAGCCAGCAGAGAAACGGACTCACTCGTAGTGACGAGCTGTCGTCGTTTGACTGGAGAAATACACACCCGGGGAGGCAGTTGGACCACAGCTACGACCTGGTGGTGAAAATGACATTTTCTGCTGTGCAGTCAACCTTTATTGGATGAAAGTCAGAAAGGCTGCACGACGACACCTCCAATGAGGTGCGCGCCAATGGGTTAGCTAGTACTATTAAGACAACACAAAATAGATTCATTTCACATATAGATTGTTCTCTCTATTTGGCTGACAATCATTATTGACTTTCTCCTACTTCTCCCTGATGTTCTTCCCTAGTGACCTCATGAGTAAATTCCTCCTGTGCGCGGCCGCGGTCTCAGGCCGGACCACAACCAAGATGTGTCAGTTGTGGTTCTTGCTCGAACGAAGTCTGCAAGATGAAATTAGACAAATTTATAATGACACACAAATGTCATGAGGTGAACGTTGAGGTAGAGTTCATTTCCTTAGAAACAGACGAGCACTACACATGTCATGTGCCACGGACATCAATATGTTCTTCACTTTAATACAGATTGGCCTACAAAGGCAAGAGTTTGAGTTGAGTTCCAATTTGAGGCCTCAGAAGGCCCAACAAGGAATAACAGTTGATGAGGAGACTCCATGGAATAAATACCGTAAAAGTTGATTAAGTTAAGTGCAGGGGAATCGCGGCCGCGTGAGTCCAGCAGAGATCTCATCCGAGCAAACTAGGGGCTGCTGAAGGGAAACTTGAGCAAAGTTGGATCGTTACGTAGTTGCTTGTTAAAACAGAATGACACTCAGTATTCACTCAATTTCATTTAAGCTGCTATGCTTTAGAGTCAGGTCAAAAGCTTTAGAAATAAGTAAGGTTCATGTGCACCCGGTTGGACCAGACGGTTGCACGGGAACCCAATTTTCAATCCAACAAAGGCCCCGAAGTTTGCGATCTTTGCTCATTTGTGAACGTTCGTCTGATAAAAACGAAGTAAAAAGTGCAACAGTGCGTAGGTCTGAGTTCTCGAGCACGGTATTTAAAACCATTTGTATAAAATGCAAAACAAAGTCTTCCTTTACCTGGACAGACCGCTAACTCTAGACATTTCGCTGTTGGAGTGCTGTTGGCCGCCGCCGCTCCCGTGACCATGGCCGGACCCGCTGCCGCCACCGCTTGCCGCCGCCGCGGCTGCCCCCAGCTTGTACCTATCGTCCTCGTCGTCGCTGGCGTGTGATGTGACGTGGAATCTGGAGGCAAGAAAAAAGAAAAGAGTGAATTGAGCTTCCCTCGTGACTTTGTTTGGCCTAGAGAATGTGATCGTTTACCTCGCCGACGTAGCCTGCATAAGTTCCTGATCCGGGCCGTTCCTGTTCTCGTAAAGTAGGCAGTTAAGTGTCTCCTCATAGATTCTGGCCTCCGGGAACTCCACTTTGGTATTCTTGCGGTCGGTTGCGTATACGATAGCTGTGCAGCAGACCTGAAAACATTAAAGTTGTACAAAGACGTCATGAGTTCATCTGCGTTACTCCGACCTCTGTGATCTTCTTTCCATGTCCATAAAAGCTCCAGCAACAAATCTCGTTAGATCCGATGACGTCCTTGATGAAGAGGACTCTGTTGCTAAACCTGAGGCTGAGCTTGTCGAACAGTTCAATATTCTTCAGAATGTTGTCGTCCGAAGCCCCAGTGTATGAGTACTTGTTGTTGTGTCTGTTGATCAGGAGCTTCACGATCGGCTTCAGAGAGTTCCCAGAGATCAAGGCCTAGAAAACAACGGTGCGTCGCTTGCCTCGGAGTGACAACGCTGTTGCCCTCTCACCTGCTCCTCCTTCTGCGACGTGATGAGTGGCACCCTGCAGATGGGGACGACGTCGACCTCCTTGTCCTTAAGACTCTTAAGGCTCTTTTCGGCGGCCTCTGCCAATTCGTCTATGCAGAAGTACTTGGCTTCCACCTGAAGCTCGGACAACTCTCGGCTGAGTGGAGAAAGAAGATAGAAATTGAATATTTTCTCTGTGGCTCATACACCCCAGAGCGCACCTGGTCTCCGGCAAGCAGACGTAACCGTCCCGCAAAAAGTTGAGGATGGTCCCGAAGTGCTTCCCACACCGGTCGATCATAATCCAACCTGCAACAATCCAAGGTAAGAAGAGCATATGAACTAAGAAAGACATCACCAGTGAAAAACTGACCCTCGGCGTCCGTCAGCACCTCCATCCTGCCAGAAAACATGGCTCTCAGCATGTTGTCGTGCTTTGTCAGGGTGCCGATGGTAGTGTAGTAGAGCGACCCGCCCACGTTCAGCTTGACGTACTGCGACGGCGACCCTCGGACTGTAACGCCTCCGCCGCCGCCGACTGCGGCGCAACTGACAGTCGCCAGCGCACAGTTGCCGGCGCTCATGCTCTTGGGGATCATTAACGTCGAGCTGCTCTTGTGGGCAGAGGAGGTGGAGGAAGCGGGACCGTCTACCGAGGCTCCAAACGAGGAAGATGAAGAAGATCGGTGATGCATCTTCGACCCTAGGGCACAGAGAAAACAGCAGCAGCTACTTCGTGCACTGCAAGAGCTTCTCTGCTCCTTAGGGATGAGGAAGGAAAGCTCGAAAAACGAGTCACAAGCACCTCCTATTTTACGACGAACCGAGGACGATGGCGAATCTTAGGTCATCTCTAGCACTCCGGCAAGGTCTTAAGATTTGCGCCATCTAGTGGCTGACAAATGTGAAAGATGTCGTCGCGCGTAACTCGTGTTTATTTGAACTCGGCCACGATGATGTTGTTGTTGCTGGTCATGACGAACTTGCCACTGGCCGCGCCGCCGCCGCCGCCGCCACCACCGCCTCTCTTTGCTGTGGCGCCCGCGCCGGCGTGCGCCGCAGAGACTGCGTACACGTTTGGGATCTCCTCGATGGAGGCCACGGTGCAACGCTTCTGTTTATCTACCACCCTGATGCAGCCGCGATTGGTGCCACCGATCAAGTAGTGGCTCTTGCCTGCGGAGGAAAAGAAGAACTTACTGCGGTCGCTTGACTTGTTCAGCTACGTGCAAGTGTTGCCGCAGCTTTGAGCATGGCAGCAAAAAAGTTCCACGTTGCCGTTGCACCAGCAGCTGGACTCAGAAACCATCTCTTGACCTAGATTTTGTATGCAAGTGAGGTACGTTTGCTGCTGCTGGGGCTCTATTTCTTGGATGATCTTTCCCGTCGCGAAGTCGAACGTCTGCAGCTGTTTCTCCGGCCTCCACGAGGCAACCGTGAACTCCCTGCCCTTCCGGTGGTCAAAGTGGATGGCCTCGCCAGACGAGAAGACACCGAACACCGAGCGAACGGCGTGAGGGCAGCGGGCGTCCCAGAACTAGAGAGTGAAAAGGCTCCCTTCATATTATTGTCGTGCTAATAATCCCTATGATAAATTCACATTTGTGCACAACGAGGTGAGCATCGATCCACGCACGCACAGAGAACCATTTTCTCTGTCTTATAAGATCGTATATCACACCTGATTCACCTGTGTGCGGGAGCGCCTACTCAATCATACTTTCTTTTCCGTTTCTCCCTGTTCTACAAAGGGGCTTCTCAGGAGATTCGTCTCAGTTAAACGAGTCTTCAGCAGAGAGTTTTTCCCTCCCAACGCGTCCATGAGGGCGCTGGACCATAGCAAAGGCTGACCGTTATTCTGTTCCATGAGCAACTGTACTAGCAGCAGTACAGTTGCAACGTGATGCACAATTTGTAGATAGAAAAGACACCTCAGCCGTTACTTGGTTGAAATTTGGTGGAAAAGAGCCCATTGCTGTCAGGCTTTAGTTGAACCAAATACAGTGCATAGAAGAGCTGGACTTTGGCTCATAAGTCACTAATAGCTCAGTTGACGCTGTTACGTAATTCAAGAAGCTGAGGTGCAAAAAAGACCCACTCGCATGTAACCAGGATGCATTAGGAAGGACAGATTGTAATAGATAACGTCAACCATGGCGGACAGTCACAATCACGCCCAACACCACGAACATCACCACGGGATGCAGCAGCAGGCAGGGGCCAGCGTGATGCAAGGAGATATGGGTGAGCGGCGGAAAACTATACATGTCAGGAGATGGGGCACTATATTGTCGTCCTTGTCGTCAGCCCATCACGGTGGAGAGTCTTCCTTCCACACGATGATGATGTGGTTTCATGGCGGGGCCAACGAGGTCATACTCTTCTCCTTCTGGAGAGTGGATAGCCTCGGAGGGTTCCTCGTCGCGCTCTTCGTCACCTTCGTCCTCGCCATCCTCTACGAAGGGATCAAAGCATTCAGGGATTGGGAGTTCTCCAGGAGATCCCAAGAACTCAAGCCGAGGTAAGCACAAACTCGTGGAGCATCGTGGGTTTAACGTAAGTCGCTCACTCTTGCAGCCAGAACCACGAAGACAGCGAGAGCAGCAAAGTCCAGAGTTGCATCGTCCGCATCTTGGAGGCCAATATGTTCTCTTCCTTGCACCTGCTCCAGACCGCGCTGCACATGATGCAGTCATTCCTCTCCTTCGCCCTGATGCTTATCGTGATGACGTACAACTCATGGCTCATAGGGGCCGTCGTCTTGGGCTTGGCCGTCGGATACTTCCTGTTCGGCTGGAGGAAGACCACCATTATGCAGAGAGCCCCGGACGGATGCTGCGAGTAGGACGTACAGATGCATGCGAAAATTCACGGAAGCCAGGGGGACAAGTACTGCGGACAATCAGTCCGATCGGATCTATGTGTGCAAGGCAGAGAGCGTGAAGCAAGCGGTCCTTGCTTGCTGACTTGAGCGAGGAAGAAGGCCTTGAAGTTCCTTTTACGACCTGTGTCAAGGCAATGGTCGTCGCAGGAGATGCTGCAGGTGTCCCTCTTTGTCAAGAGGAAGGCGCTGAGGAAGAGAACGAGCTGGCATCAGGTAGTGAATAACTGGTCTTGCAGAAGGAGGAAGGACAAAATCAGGAGAAGTCTAACGAAGGAAGTTTAATCTCGTGATCAGGTTCACAAAGTCCTTGAAGGTCTGAATCCAGCTCTTCTCATTCGACGGAGCAACGGCCAAGTGTGCGTAAGATTAAAAGTTTTAGAGGAAAATAGGTCGAAATTAGAGCATTGAAGGAGTGCTTAAAAACGCACTTCCACAATAGACCGTAAGTTGTAACATCTATTGACGCCAGATTTTTGCTTTAACGTCGATCTTTCTTATTAGACCGAGGTTTTACGGAGTCACTGTATTGCAGAGTCCCGGGGAAATAAAGTAAAAGATATTTGCCTGGGCTGTTGCAGTGAAGTAATTCTTTAAAAGCCAGGTCCAGTGGAAAACTCCACAGAAAAGAAACTGGCGTCAGTAGTAAAAGTATTGTAGTAGACGAATAGATGTACATTATGACAGATGCTGTAATAACTCATGATAAAAGTTTCACTTTCCACGGAATCGCACAATGTGCAAAATATACAACTGGAGCTGCAGCGTTTTTTCTCTGCTCTTGTTCGTCTTAAAGACGTGGAAAACTGCCCACAAATCACTCACTGGCTCAGGGAGAGATGCGAAACCGCCCATTCTGTCGTTGCCAAAATGTAGGCCAATTGCGCCACCAGCAGCTTGCGTCAGGGGCACAAGTGCCGCAGCTGCATGATCGTGACCATCCAGTGACAGCAAGAGGCGCTTTGCGTCGTCTGCTCCATGCTCTCGTCGGCCTCGTGTACGATCAAGTCTCCTCGGGGTCTCATTTCATAAATCCCTGGGACGACTTTGTGCGGTGGGTGGCACAAGCGTCTCGAAAGTGCGGCATCATTGACGCCAGGCCGAGCATGGAGGACAATGGCTGCGATCGAGGCCATGACACAGGAATGAGACAAATCACTTTTGCTGATGCACAAGTTATGCCAAACGAGTATTGTTGAGCTGTGACGTAGCGTTCCAAAACGGGATCTTGACAAAGTTGAACATTCAAGCACTGACGAGTCTCTTGACAGACATAATATAGTCCAGGTCATCCTGCTCAGAGTCTCAGACTCGGTCTCAGTCCGGATGAGGCATGGACACTACACTACGAACGCAGCGGGTCTCACAGGACTGAGTGCTGCAGGGTGAAGGTGAGATGATCTTGCTTACCTGCAAGGTATTGTCCCATCCGGAAGAGACAAACTCATGAGGATTGGAAGGATGATTGGCGATGCAGAGGACCCGATTGGTGTGGCCGTCAATCTTGAATGGGCTTTGGCTCTTGTGGAGCAGAGAAACGACCTAAGGAGTCACCACCAGCTTTTATATGGATATCAAGAGCTCCGCAGAGGTCAGTGCTCACAAGCTCACACCTGCATGGTTCTCTCGTCGTACAGTTTGATATGACCGTTGTCCATGCCCACCGAGATCACCTCCACGAAAGGGTTGTAGCTCAAGCACAGGTACTCGGCGTCCACATTTTCATCCTGAACCTAGTATGGAAAGTGAGGAGAGGAAAGTTTGACTTGAGGGAGTATCGATGCGGTACCTGAGCCACGCACTGGCCGCTGCCGTAATTCCACATCCTGAGGTGTCCCGAGGAGTACGTGGCAGCCAAGAGGCTGTTCGGCTGGCCGTCCTGGTTGGGCTTGCAACGCACACGAGACACAGGCAAACCACACTGAAGATTTCGTTAGTTGCTGGCATAGGACGCTGAAGCGAAAGCTTCTACAGAATTACCTGCAGAACTTCTTCAGAGTCCAGGACGAGGAGGAGGGCCGAATTAGACGGGCTGAACACCTTTAGCTGCCCGCTGCTCAGGGCCGCCACTAAGCAGGACTTGCGAGATATAAATTGTAACAACTTTTTACAGTACCGAAGCACCTAGAGTCGTTCCGCTCTCGTTGTGAGTCACTCCCAGGACTTGATCTCCGCAGTCGATGCCTGAGAGAACCTTTAGAGAAAGCAGGGTCACTAAGACCAAGATGAGCGTTGAAAAATGGGCCAAGTCCCCACCTGCAGATTGCCTTGTATGACTGGCCCGGAAGAGCTGACGGTGCCACCGCCGTTGGACGAGAACAGCGACTTTGATCTTGACAGTCCCCCCGAGGAAGTGGAACTCACCTGAGAATTGGGCCGTGTGGACGCAAGAACAAAAGCGTGGCTTCTGTCATTTGTACCTGACTTCCTCTTCTGGATGATCTCGGCGAAATCTGTCTCTCACCGCTTAGGCGCAGACGTGACGAAGACTTAACGAAAGATATTGTCATCAGTGGACTCAAACTAAAGTATTTGTGTCAATAATGCCAACCTGAGATCCCGACATCTCGCACGATTTGGTAAACTTATCGATCAAACCCGGCGACCCCTTCCTGTACGATTGCACGCGCTACAGGAACGACACGTACCGCAGGAACACGGACTGTAAAGCCTTGTAACGCTGACTTTCGATAGTCGATCAGAATAACGTTTGTTCTTTATCACAGGTTCTGACAAGAGTTACATTAGTCCAGTTATTTAAACGTGTTGCTTCTTCTGCTCCAGAAGCTTCTGCAGTCGGCGGTGGCGCAACTTTTTGACTTCGTTGACGTCGTTTTGCCAGACCCAGACTCCTCTGGCGGTCAAGGCGGCCACTTCGAGGATCCCGTCGCCCGTGAGATCGACACAGCTGACGCTGTGGACTGGGGGCAACGAGGACACGCGGTGAAACAAATCCCACGAGGAATCTAAAAAAAAAAACCCGGAAATTTTGCACATACGCTCCATGCAGTTCGACGTAATAATTCAACAAGGATTGTACGTTTTGTCTCCTTGAATATTAAAATCTCTCCTCCAAAGGTGCCGAGCAGGATCTCCTTGGTGCCGTCCATGTCAACGTCACAAACATCCGCGGTCGTGGGGACGTCGAAGCAGTCAGAGCTGATGAAGAAAGGAGTAGATAAGTTGCACAAGATTTCTTTTCTTTTTTTTTTCAAACCAACCATTGCAAATGCTGCTTGCTCTTCAATCCCTCGTTGAGTACATCAGCGAAGACTACCGCAGGGCTATGACCAAACACGGCCAAGAGGTTGACTGGAGGAATGTCACTGTGGTCCGACGAGTATTCCTCCTTGTACTCGCTCTCCTCAAATCTGCAGCTCTCATTGTATGAGTTGGGCTGCATAGGCAGAAACGAACGACTTTGTTAGCGTATAGTGTACCTGTAGGATATATGCGGCTTGATGCTTAACGGGACCTTCCCGGCCCTTGGGTGGCGATGGAACAACTGCAGCGAGTTCACTCTACCGGACCCGCTCAAGCCAACGTCGTCATCTCCGTCTTGAGCTTGAATTCCTCTTAAGGTGGCCGGACATTCGTCACCCTCTTTCTCCGCGGACTGACCAAAATCCCGAGGGGATTCTCCAAATGAGGACGCCCACCTCTTGAGGACGACAGGCGGCCTCTCGTCGCTCTGCACGAAGAAGACAAACACGGATCCATCCTCGCAGCCGACGGCGGATGCGCGCCTGCCAAGAAGCAACAAGTTTGACATTTTCCATATCATACTGCAGAATGGTACTGCCTAGGGTGCACCTTGTGAGGCCCAGATCGAGGTAATTGATCTCGAGCCATGTGACGACGGAGCGGAACACCCCTGATAGCTCGGGAAAGTACTCCTCGATTGCCATGAAGCGCCAAGCGTTGGCAGCCTGAACAAGTTGAATATGTTGTGCGAAGGTATGGGGAAAAATGTCTGGCTTACCATGTCTTCCACTACCATGTGGATTCGGTGGTCACTGCCAGACATAAGAAAGACGGACTCGGCGGCGTCCCTTATCCTAAGGGGTCAAATCTCTAGGTATAAAGCTTGTGGATCCTTGGACACATGAACGTGCCTCACAGTTGCGTACCTCGGGTTTCCAAGTGGGACCTTTGAATGTGTGAGATGGTAGGGCAAGAAGTCGAGATTCAGCGTGCTGCACCCCATGGCCACGCTGTCGATGTCACCGCAACCCGGGCGCTGAGGGTCAGCATACACATTCAAGAAGGCACCGGGGGAAGCTGCAGCGGTGTCATCGGAGACATGATGGATTAGGGCTATTCCTGACCAAAAAACAGCTTAAAAAACATGTTGTAACTGACTAGAATGTACCGTGGTCACCTATGACATAGTCGAGCACCAGCTTGTGTCTGAAGAAGGCATCTAAACCGACGACGTCGACGCCGCTCGAGGGGACGTAAGCAAATGATACCTCCTTCATCGAGGGCTCCAAGCCCGAGGGCAATGACGAACAGAACGGGGGAGTGAATCCGTTAGACGAAGAAGGATGGTCCTCTTCTCCATCACCCCTGTCTTGTGGGAATGGGACCTACCAAACGTCATGCAATCAGCATTCGTAATGACGAAGCAATACTGTGACGGTGCGTACGAGCTCCATGGCGTAAACGGGACTGTCAAGAGTGGCAGCCAGAAGCTTTGACCCGACGCTCTGGTCACTGGCAACTGAGGCGAAGGAGTAGATGTTGCTCTGAGATGCAGTACTAGAACGAAAAGAGGACTCCATGATCGGTGCAACTATCTCATGTTTTAGCCTTTACTTGAATATGTGGATTGGTTTGAGAGTCTTCCTGATGTCCAGCCCATTTCCAGGCGGCGGGAAGTCAATTGCAAGGATCTTGGAGCACCTCAACGCAGGCTCCACCGCCGGAGTTGACTGGAGTCGTCGAAAGTCCGGTCTGACTTTTGAAGTCACGTCGTCCTCGACCTCTTCAGGCACTTGTCCTTTCCGGTCTTCCAAAGGTCGACTGTTGGGACGTTGCTCCAACAAGAGCGTCGCTCGATGGCGATGGAGGAGAGACCTACACAAGGCGGAGAGCAACTGAGTCTTCAGCCTAAAGTAGCTAAAAACAATTACTACCTCAGTTTTGCTTCCCCCTTGTCTCCGTTGGTCTCCTCTTCAGGTGGAAGCGTCCCCAACGACCAGAACTCGTCCAAGTAGTCCAAGATCTTTTGTCTCTCGTCGTCCGACACTTGAGCAAGGCAGGAAAAGTCATCGCTGCTCTCTTCACTGCTGGAGAGAAGATACCGTGTGAGTAATGACCGAAGCTGCTATTTGGCTTCTGTAAGATTACCTTTGTCCAAAGACGTCATCTTCGTCTCCGTCCGAAGAGAATTCGTCGCTTACGTCCTCTTTAGCCTCAGCCTCGGTGGCCTCTTCCGCCTCTAAGGCGCCAGAGATGGGCGAACCTAAGTGAAATCTGAGCAAGCTTAAAGAATTTTTTAGAACTTCTCGAGATTTAAACCTTCAGACAGCGAATCTTTCTTTATAGTCGTCGTCGTCGGGTCCATTACATTTGCTATCGTTGTTGTTGCCTCAGTTTGTTGACACATAGTATGACGTCACGAAGAACTTGCGCGAGAACAAGCTGATCTGCTGATGTCCGTCGCCCCTGGTCGCCCCCCTGAGTCTTACCCCAAGTCGTTGTGGCCAGCCGAGGACGACGGTGGGGCTGCTACTCTACACAGGGTCGCTTGTTTGGTCGAATTTCAGGTTGTTGGCGTGGTAACTGCGGTAACATTCCAGCCTCGCAGTCGAACAAACACCGAGGATAGGTTGAGACGATCACGAGAGAACGTGGACACGATGCCTGAACTGGAGCAGTACGACGGCGTCCTAATGGGCCTGGCGCAGCAGTGCACCGGCGGCGTACCCGAGATGCTTGACGTCGTGTTTGGATTCCTGGCGCGCAAGACCGACTTCTACACCGGCGGCGGCGAGGGCCAGGCCAAGACCATGGTTCTCAAGGCTTTCGCTAAGCACGAAGACGCCGCCGTCAAAGCCGCCAAAGAGAAGAAAGACAGAATGGAGGAGATGGAGCGAAAGAGCAGGGAGAGGAAGGAGAAGGAGAAGGAAAAGGAAAAGGCTAACGAGCCAAAGATTTTCGAGGTAACCGACGAAGAGGCCGAGAAGTTCATGAACCAGGAAAACGGGGACGAGGAGACAGAGGGCAAGAACGAGGAGGACAGTGATGATGACGAGGACTCCAAGACCAAAGACGGCGTGAAAAAGTTAAAGCCAAACGCCGGCAACGGCGCGGATATGGACAGATACTCCTGGACACAGAAACTGGAAGAGGTCGAGATCAGGGTGTCCATGCCCTGTGCGCTCAGAGCCAGAGATTTGGCCGTCGACATGGGCAAGAAAAAGCTCTCGGTGAAACTTAAAAATGGCTCCAAAGTCATCATCGAGGGCGAACTATGCGCTGAGGTGAAGGTAGAGGAGTGCACGTGGGTGCTGGAGGACTCTAAAACGCTGCTGATACAGCTTGAGAAAGTGAACAAGATGAGCTGGTGGGACAGGCTGTTGACGGGCGATCGACCCATCAACACCAAAAAGGTCCAGCCCGAGAACTCAAAACTGAGCGACTTGGATGGCGAGACTCGGTCCATGGTGGAGAAGATGATGTTTGACCAGAGACAGAAGGAACTTGGATTGCCGACCTCGGACGAGCAGAAGAAGCAGGACATGCTGAAGAAGTTCATGGACTCTCACCCTGAGATGGACTTCTCAAAGTGCAAGTTCAATTAGGAAGTGTTGGCACCAACAGTGAACAAAGAGGAAAGGAACTTTTGCCTCCGCGCTGAAGGCTCAAGGATTGTCACTGTTCAAGATTGTTGTAACGTTAGTGACGGCTTGCAAATTTGAGTTCGCACATTGGGTTTGGCATGGAGTCGTGATCAACACTATAATGTTTTCCTTTTCTCTTTTATTTTCAGTCCCTCGAAGTGATCACGACAGCATTGAAGATGTCGCCAGAGGTTCTGGAGAGACTCAACAAAGTACTTAAGTTATATACATGTATAAATAATGACTTAACTCAGAGGGTAATTTTCTCTACGCTCATAAGTTAAGATTGGGTCTTTTCACAACGACGCATTTGAGGTGATCACATCGCCAGGTCATTGTCGTGGTCTCGGACGAGACCTCAAGCACCTTAATAGTCTTCAGTTTTAATATCTGCAGGGTACGACCGAACTGGTGCGAGGTGAAAGTAGAGACTCTAAACTTCCTTAGTATCAACTCTTAACTCGTGTACTTACTTTAAAAAGTATTGTTTCAAATGCATTTTGAAACTGTAAAGCAGCCCGCAGATGTTTAATGCACAGTTTGCTATTTTCTTAACTTCTTAGATGGACAAGCAAGTTAGAGCAATTTGAATTGCAAAGCTAATTCGATCGCTTCCAGTATATTGCAGCCTTCTCTTCATGTCTAGGTGATTTGGCTGGGCAAGACGGCGTTCCACTGGGGCTTCGTCCCCACCGTCCTCTACCTGGGCTTCAAGAAGGGGGCCGAGCCTGGGATGCCAGAGCTCACGTTGGCGAGTCTCCTGTGGGCTTGAGTACGTGTCATATTCGCAACCATGAGGCTTGAATAAAGCTGACGCTTGGTGAATGCCAAAGATGTTTATCTTCTGTTCATAGGTATCCTCAGATTCGTAGCTATGTCCTCCAAGTGCAGCAAGACGTTTCAGCTGACCTTGGCCATCCTGAAACCCGACATCACGCCCTTTAGCTTCTCCATCCTTAAGATCAGGGACGCGATTGTCGGCGAGGGACTTTTCGTAGTAAGGTGGGGTCATAGAAGTTGCGATATCGGGACCTAAATGAATGTGAGTGACTCCTTTAGGTCTCAGGAGATGAAGTTGAACAGATCGAGAGCCGAGGATTTTTACAGAGAGCACCGAAAGTGAGCTAGGAGTACAAAATTCGCCCTATTTTAGACGTGACTTTTGGACGTTGCAGAAAGTTTTTCTTCGGTCGACTTGTCTCCTTCATGACCTCTGGGCCCATTCACGTGCATGTCTTGTACGGCGAGGACGCCATTCAACGGTGGAGGAGGCTCATGGGACCGACCAAGGTGTTCAAGACCAGGTGAGTGCCTACGAATGGACGCAGTGGGGGACATGTACGAATGTGAGGAGTAATAGTAACGCAATCGGCGTGGACAAAACCCTTCGGTCATTACCTGTAGTGCGAAGTTAAGCCCGGGGGATCACTTTTCACTCTTGTCGCAGGTTCGATCATCCCTCTACGATCCGCGGCGAGTTCGGCCTGACAGATACAAGGAACACCACTCATGGGTCAGACTCGCAGGACAACGCGAGGGCGGAGATCGAATTCTTCTTCCCCGACTTCAACTGCGACGAGTTCGTCACCAGCACTATGGGGGCCAAGTTCAGACAGGGCAGAGTGAAGTTGGACCAGCTAAGATTTATCCATCAACCCTTATAGGAAAAAACATTGCAGGAGGATGCAGCTTGAAATCTCAGTGATACCAACCATCAGTGATCAAACTTGTAGCGATGAGAATGTCACCGGGTGAATTACATGGTGAATCGGCATCGAGTATGACAGTTTCATTAGCAACTACAAGTGAAAAATAGTATAATCGACATGTAGTAGTACGAAAAATTCAACATTATACAAGACACGGCAACGATCAGGGGTGAAAGAATATTGAACACACACTCATTTCAACAAGGCACGTGCTTCTCATTGGCTTGAATGCAACTGAATTTAAGAATCATTTAAATCAATGCCAGTTTTGTCTGGTCATGGTGTTCCTCAGCCTTTTTCCGATGGTCTCTACCTGAAACCCCAGTTGGATCAGCTTCTCGTGGTCCAGGATTCGACGCCCATCAAAGATAAACGCTGAAAGAATCCAGTGTTATGGACGAATCTCAAAAGAGCAATCAGTACATGGACGCAGAACCTGGTTTTTTCATTCCTTCATAGATTCTTTGGTAGTCCAGGTCGGCAAATTCGTCCCACTCAGTGCATACGACGATGGCATGAGCGCCGCTGGAGGCACGGTACGCGTCCTTGTGCACCTCGATCAGGGTGTCCACGCGTTCCGGACGAGCAGAAACAAACGGATGCTTCAGCTCTAAAAAAATCTGACTCTCCACCACCTTTGGATCGTAAATCGAGAGTTTCGCCCCCTCGTCCATAAGGTGTCTGGCGACTGAGATGGCCGGGGACTCCCTTGTGTCCCCGGTATCTTTCTAAAGAAGAAAACTTAAGGCATAAAATAAATGACTCCATGGACTGTTCATTGTTCTTGCCTTAAAAGAAAATCCTAACAAGCATATCTGCTTGTCCGTGATTGTATTGAATAAGGACTCCACAATCCTCAGACTGAAGCGCCGCTTTTGAAAGTCGTTCATCTCGACGACGCTGTTCCTGCACAAGTACGCTGCAACGTGAAACTGGACGAAAACTACTGCATTGGAAGGTATTCTACCAGTAGTTGGCCACTTGAGGTAGGTTTAAGCACTCGCAAATGTACACGAGGTTGAGGATGTCCTTCTGGAAGCAGGAGCCGCCGAAGCCCACCGAGGCCTGCAGGAACTTCGGACCCACTCGACTATCAGTACCTGCAACGTTAAGAGAACGGGTTATTCGTTCTAACATTGGCGCTGTTGCTTTTTTGCTCACCAATCGCTTTTGCGACCTCACAGACGTCGGCTCCGGTGGCTTCGCAAATGGCGCTCAGCGAATTGATGCTGGAGATCCTTTGGGCGAGAAAGGCGTTGGCAGCAAGCTTCGACAGTTCGGACGACCAAGTATCCATCGTCAACACTTTGGCTGTACGTAAATGTAGGAGAACGGATGGTTCCCTTTAGCACTATACATAGGCCGGGACGTAGCATGTCTTTACCACTTGGCAGCCAGTGCTCGTAGATCCATTTGAGAACATTAATCGCCGCTCTTCCTTCTGGTGTCTGTTCTCCACCTATCAGTACTCGGTCGGGGTGTAGAAGGTCTTGGATCGCCGAGCCCTCAGCCAAAAACTCCGGGTTGGACAAGACCTAAGAAACAACAGCGGGTGGTGATTTGGTCGGAGTTACCCTCGGGAGTCATACCTGGAATGAGGCGTTCTCCTTTTTGTTCGCCTTGAGGATAGTGGAAATGCTCTCAGCGGCCTTGACCGGAACAGTCGACTTCTCCACGACGATCTTGTGTCCTTCCTCCACGACTTCTGCAATCTCCCGAGCGGCGCTTTCGACGTACTTGAGGTCCGCGGCCTTGTACTTGCCCGCTCCAAAATCTTTCGTTGGCGTGTTGACCGATATAAATATCAGGTCAGCTTTCTTGATTGCGTCCTTGACGTTGGTGGAGAAGAAGAGGTTTTTGCCTTTGCGCTCCCGGACGACTTCGTCTAAGCCGGGCTCGTAGATGGGCAGGTCCTCCCCGGAGTTCCATTGCTAAAGAAGAATGAGGTCCACGCACTGCTGGGATCGATACAACACAAACCGCGAAACATCCACCTACCTGGATCCTTTGCGCCTGCTTGTCTACGACGGTGACCTCGATGTCATGGCATTTGTACGCGATGACGGAGCAGGTGGGTCCTCCCACGTACCCGGCACCCAAGCAGCAGATCTTGGACACGGACATGTGAGGAATGCCGTTGGTGAGACCTGTGCGCAGTCGGAGAGAGGTGACAACGTAGGACTTTCAGGACACTACCAATCGCTGGGAGGAGACGCAATTAAATAAACCAAAAAAAATAGAAAAGCATTTTTATGTTACATAAAAGGGGTCGACAACTATGACGTCTAAACCGTCACACCCTCAGCTTGTCTCAATCTACCTTTGTCCATGACGAACGAACTCTATTGTCTCCTCCTCGAGAGCAACAGTAAAACTGCTGCCACATCGACATGGACACGTAAAAGTGTGCTACATCAAGTGTGAACTCGGCGCCCTCTATCAAAGGAGGTAAAGGAAGAGGGGAGAGGAAAACAAAAGGGGTCGAAGAATTAATTACATCGCTTACGGTAATGGGCAAAGATTGGGCTATTGGGACTGTACCGGCACGGCGGGTGTGACCACGCGCACGCGTAAGACCAGGGGGGACAAGATTTTCCATACGGATACTACGGCACTTGACAGCAGCACTCGCACG
>JAAUXU010022271.1_pt1 | contig 20697 bp, 13 predicted proteins | sample 7278151 | NCBI WGS metagenome assembly JAAUXU01 (sample SAMN14350113, study PRJNA611818) | marine sediment metagenome | isolation source: surface marine sediment (1.8m) | place: French Polynesia: Moorea | collected 2018-08 | reverse complement strand
GTGCAAGCAGGCTGCTCAACTAGTCTAACTGGGACTGAGGACAGTTCCTCTTGCAGTGCAAGCAGGCTGCTCAACTAGTCTAACTAGGACTGAGGACTGTCCTTTGTTGTGTCAAATGGAGACTGCTCAAAGAATCTAACTAGGACTGAGGACAGTCGCTTGTGCAGTGCATGCAGGCTGCTCAACTGTTCAACGTCCGCCGTGGTTCGTGTGCTGTACTTGTTGCAAACTTTCCAAGACGGGCAGTGTCTCTTTGTGGTTCACTTTGCGTTTTGCACTCGCCCGTAGACAGGCATTAAGGTCCGACTTGCAAAAAATCCTCTTTAAGCCTCTCTACACCCATCCCACTCCTGTTGGCACAATTTTCCTCATACGCCGTCCTCCGAAATTCCCCAGAGCGCAATTGCGAGATTATCGAAAACGGCCGGAGCTCTGCTTCCTCTTGTTATGTTTCTGCACAACATGTGTTTTGTATTGTGTGCAAAAAATGGGGTGAGGTGCAGAAAGTCGCAGGCTGCATCTGCACGGCCAAACCACCGACGAATTTGTTACGAAGCGAACAAGAGGAGGTCAGAGGCCGCCGGGTGATAAATTATGGCTCATCGTCTAAGGGAGCAAGATTCATGGCTTCTGGAAGGCTGGCAGAAATAAGAAACTGTGCGCGACGTCCGTCCTCTCGTTGTTGGCGATTTTCTCGGAGAAGCAACGCTTCATTTGACGCCTTTTCACGCCCTTCCAGTGACAGATGAGCTCAGGACTGAGTCGGGTCCAACTGGAGTGAAAGACTCGTGTACAAGATCAGATGTGCATAGAATCTGCTCTGGGTGAGCTAAGAGATCCTGGATGAGTTTTTTTTTATATTTCTCTCACTTTTTTGTACCTCCGAGGAGTTATTCACTGACTTGTGCAGCTCTCATATAGTACAGTTCTTGCCCTGGCGGCGCAGGCAAGAGTCAGGGTGATATAAATCTCTCAAGATTTCACACACAGGCAATTCACAGAAAAGAGCGCGAGAGATTTGCAGCAGAGAGAGAGGGGGTGCAGGGCAGTGCTGCAAAGCAGGACTTGGGAGGGGGGGGGGAATTCAAGAAAGTCTCCTGGCAAATGCGACAGCGACTAAGCGTTTCCAATCGGGGGGAAAAGAAAAGTGGGCACAAGAAATTTTTGTGCAACGATGTGCCAAGAATCTTTCTGCGATCTCTTGTTTCCCTGGATTTTATCGCCTTCTACGAGTGCATTCCGGGGGGGGGGACAGATTAAGCTTCGCAGACGTTGAACATCCGACGCAATCCGTTCCAATTAAAGCGCGAAAAAGTGAACTGTACAGAGACAAATATTCGCCAAGGTGAGCGACTTCTCAGCGTCCATGGCTTCCCAGATCTGAGACACTTTCCGCATGCTTTCCAGCTGTCTGCGTCCTTGGTGCGCGTCTGGCTGAATCTCTTTGCTCAGACAATCGTGCGTGCCAACTATGGCTTCACTTGAAAAGACGACGGAACAACGAGTGTGAGAATAACGGAGAAAACTTTCCAACTAAACGGTAGTGGAGAGTAGGAAAGTTTGCTTTGTTTGGATGGGGATGAGCGCAGGGTGGCCCAAATAAATCGAGATTATCTTAATTATCGCGAAATCGTCGTCGTCGTCACGTTCCCGGCCTTTAAGTACGTGCACTTACGTAGTGTCTCCTTTGGCACAAGGTGCTATCCTGCAGACCTAATTTTCTTAATCTGCTAATGAATGGAGAGAAAGTTTCCTTGCTTTGGGGCCTTATAAATTTGGATCTGTCTTCCCTGGATTGCGGCACCTACATGACGAAAGCACCACTTTCACCCAGATGGCGCAATTCCGCGAATAAAAGAACTGAGGAGGGACCCTTGTGAATCCGGCCTGCTGGAAAAGCGTCGTTTTGCCTGGTGAGGGGAAGATTGCACAGTTTTTCACTCCTATCTCCACCAGGTAGATCAGAGTGGAGCATTTAGTGCTGTCACATCACATTGACGGACTGGAATCCCTCCAGATCTGGTTCCCTTTTCAGATGCCCACACGGGCACTCCCACCAGGCTCGAATTTCGTGCCCACATGGACGCACCCACCTTCTGGGGGTATGTGTGTGTGTGTGTGTATCTTTTCTCTCACTGTCTGGTGGAGAAAAGTCTTGCTTCCCTGCTCTTTTTGTGGCGTCCCTTTGTTTGTGGTTGACAGAAAAATCATTCCTTTGGGTGTGCTCACTGCGTCGTTGTGAAAGAGAGTCAGGACCCCCACGGGTCGTCCACAGGGGGCTCCTTGTCGCGGCGCTTAATGACAAAGTCGCGACTGAAATATTCCAAGAGGGGCACCGAGAAGACAATCTCCGTGATATGAGTGGTGCCTTCCATGTGTGTAACAGCGTCCATGTTGACTCATCTATAATTCAATGCACAGGTACAAGTACGTGAATGTACACCTATGATCGGTGTCGTTATTTCGTCACGAGAGGATAATGAGATACGACTGTGTATTCCCCCCCCCCTAAAAAGCAAGACCATTACTCTGAAGATGACAGCACACATGACTGCGTGGCATGATTACATTTCATACTTATCACCCTGCATTTACGTACGCGCAGGAGGGGTAAAAGTCCTGATATTCGCTACCAAACAGAACGCAGGTGGCTTCAGCAAGACAACCAAGAGAGTTGGAGGAAATCACATCGGCCTGAGTAATGTACTTCACTGCATGCTCCTCTCACAGACTTGCACAATTTTCGCACCACTGCGCAGTGTTGGCCTTCACCGCTGCGAAATTAGTGCGGGGCAAGATGAAAGTAAGTTGTTACAACATCGCAAAAACTCCAACAGCCTCATTTCTACGACCGTAAATTCGATATTTCCTTCCTCGAACCTCCCCTTGAGCAGATTCCAATAACCACTACTTTTCAAAGTCGACCTGCCTTTCCAACCACTTCCCCCAATCCATTTTCTGCGACATTTGAATGTGATAATCGACATCTCTCTCTAAAAAAAAATTACGCTAAAGTAGGAACAAACAAAGTTCCCCCTCCTCCTCCGTCATCTGACATCAGGCACAATTCTGTCAGAGGCAAAAATCAAGCAGACTCTACCTGGCTGCCATCTCAGGAAGAGAAAATTGGCACCATTTCTAGGCGGCAGCCGAAAAAGCTACTCTGCTGATTCTATTTTTTCGCAAAAATGTATTGGAAATCCGTCTGCCAGAGAGAGAGAGAGAGAGAAAGAAAAAACTTCCTCGGGCTCTCGTGAGACTTTTACACAAAACTTTGGTCCCACCAGTCTGGTTCTCTTCTTTATGAAGTCTCCTATACCTAAATTTTGAGAATGCGCTGAAAGAAAGAGGGAAAAACAGCAAGATTTTTCCCCTTAGACTAAAAGAACAAGCCAGAACTTTAACAATACTTTATTTCCGTTTTTGTCTCCCTCTTTTTCAAGCCCACGCACCTTTACACACTCAACAAGAACAAAGAATAGTCGCTTCTTCTTCACAGGCCAGAGCGAATGGGTTCATTTTTTGGGCCGGCGACGACGAAAATGAGGCGAGCGAACTCTGTGTCTCTTCATCGATCATGTCACGCTCCAGATAGGAGCGGACGCTTGGGCAGCCTGCAATTATATACTCTTTTTGGCGAGGCCGCGCGAGGCTGCTTGAAATATTAATCGATGACAGTAGCACAGTGCGTTGATCGATTCAGCCGAGAGAAGCACTTGATCTTGACCCCCCCTTCTCCTCCTCCTCCCCGACTCTTGAGGCCCGGGGTGTGCTGCACTGTACACACGAGGAGGGGCAGAGAGAAAAGTTGCGAAAGTCTCTCATGCACACACTGCACGCACAAGCGCACCTACCACATAAGTCTGCAGAGAATGGGAACCCTTTCTGCCAAAAAGGGGGGAGGTATGCGCATGTGGAATGACAACGACTTCCACTTCCGTTTCTTCTTTATCTCTCTCCGCGATCGATCTGCTGGTAGTCGAAGTCATCCTCCTTTTCTTATACAGTCTATTAGAGAGATCCTTCTTCATCTTTTTCGTCTCATATCTCGAGAAGTCTCCGGAAGAACTCCAGCTAATCCCGGACGACAGACCTCCTGGACTATGTCCTCAGCTCAGGGCACCCGAATAAATAGATTTTTTTTTCTTCCTCTTCCCGAGAGACCCGGTGGAGAGGCCTATTACTATCATCTCCAGCTGATGACTCGACTGTAGGTGACTGTGGTCTTCCAGCATGTATAAGGGCCGCACCGACAGTGTGTGTTTATTTAGCTGAGCAGTGTGGTAGTTTGGTCTCCAAGAAAGAAAAAAAAGACTCATTGCCTCCGAGTGTTTGCACTGTAACTGGAGAGCAGTAACAACAGTTGCGTTGATGGGACCGAGAGCGGGTAAAAGCAGAGGCCACGCGCACTCACACACAAATTGCGGGAACAGTTATCCAACAGCAACAGCATCTCCTTCCTCAGGGGTGGGGGAAAAAGCGATCTCTGCTTTCACCTCGTTACGTGTGTTTGCTTGTTCGTGACTGCCTCCGTTTTGTGGGCATGATGCGGGTGTAAATACTCATGTCCAGCCACAGGGCCAAGGCCTTCCCCGGCTGGCTCAATCATCACTTGCTCCCAACACATCCTCCGCCTCCTCCGCCTCCTCCGTCCAGCACACGTCGTTTTTGTAACGAGAATTATCGACCCCCCTCCAGCCCAGAGCTCTCAACATCCATTACCGCTTTTGTTCTTTAGCACTCTCGTTGCGTCAGAGAAGAAAGGAAAATACCCCGCAATGTCGACCACTCATCACCGCCACCGCCGCCGCCGTCGCCACCGCCGCCACCGCCATCATCGCCGCTGACCACCGGAGAAATGAGGGAATGGATAATTTTCTTCTCTTTCCGATAACAACCTTTCTCTCTCGCTGATCGGAGAAGAAACGAGCACAAATGCCTCGCACGCGTGTCTCTTTTGGCGGATATTTGCTCGGCCAAGGCGCTAATCCCATTGTGCGTGCGCCAATACAGGACTGGCGTTGCTGCTTGCGTGAGTGAGTGCGGGGCTCTTGTCAATTGGAATCCGACGGAGGGATTAGCGATTCCTAGATATTGCCTCTCTCGAGCGAATGGATAAATAAATGTATTGCTTGCTGCTGACTACACGTACAAGTTGAGGCCGCTGGAGTTGTGGCTCCTCTTCCCTCCTGATCTGAGGCTGTGTTGCTGTTGTTGTTGTTGTTGCAGCTGCTGCATCTGTGGCTGCTGCATCTGTGGCTGCTGCATCTGTGACCTCCTTGGGCTGCTGTGTGCAGAGCTTCCATTGTTTCTGGGAGAATATTGCTGAAGCATCAAAGTCTTGCTTCCCTGCAGAGATTGCTGTGGCTGTTGCCTGACGGAAGAAGTATATTTGGCTGGCGAATGGGGAAACTGCTGCCACTGCAAGGTGTTCGCGGCTTGTTGCTGCTTGCCGGTCCCGCCGCGAACGGCGGCCGCCGGAGAATAGAACATTGGCCGACCGTTGGAGGCGGTGCTGCTTGAGTTCGAGCTGCTACTGAGCCCGGTATTGGACGTGCTGCTGCTCCGCGGGCTGCCCCCACTGCCTGAGCCGTTGCCGATGAACGCCGCCACAATGCGCTGTTGCGCCGGGTTGGCGTAGCCGTGCGCCGTTGATTCCGGCGGCGGCGCCATGATGGCGCCGCCGCCATCCGTCACCAGTGGAACACCCCAGGGATCCGCGCCGTTGTACGAATACTTTGAGCAGGCGCTGCTGCTACTCGTTGTGGTTGACTTGGGATTGGCAACGTCATCGACGACGGTGGCGTACTTTGGTACCTCATAAAAGGGTTCTTGCTCCGAGGGGACTGGCGAGAAGGCAGTTGAAGGCTTCGTGTAGTTTTGGTCATAGTGCTGAGTGGTGAGCAGAGTCGACTTGTACACCATGGTGTCGTCCTTGATGTGCAGGAAGGCCGCGCCACCTGTGGCGCCGCGCCGGCGTAGCCGGTAGCGACGGCACTTGTACACCGCCAGGGCGGCCACGACCAGCAAGAGTACAGTGACCATGGTAGCCACTGAAATGGCCAAGAGGAGGCTGGACCAATCCGGGCAGATGAGCTGTTCTTTGGACATCTGTGCCAGAGGATCACCAGCTACGCCACCGCCGCTGGTGTTGCTCTGTTCGGGTGGATTAGCAGAAATGGAAGCACATGTGACCTGATCCAGCTCGATCATGACCAAGTCATTTTTCTGGTACAGTTTCCACAGCCATGTGATGGAGCAGTTGCAGTAAAGGGGCAGCCCTTCGACATAAAGGGATCGCAGCGAGTTCTGCGGAATCTGCAGAGGTGACAGCGTCGTCCACTCGTTGTTCCTCACGCTCAAGACCTGGAGGTTGGCATTCGACTCAAATATGCCCCAAGGCAGAGGGTCTAAGTAGGGGTTGTTCTCCAGGTACAACTCCGTCAGCTTCAGATTGTCCCGGAATGCGTCGCCGCTTATGGTCGCCAGGTATGACATGTTATTCAATCGCAGCACTTTCAGTACAAACATGTTCTTGAAGGATGTGCGATCCAGAGCTATCACCGGGTTGGCAGAGAGGTCCAGGCTGCTGAGCTGCGTCACCTGACTGAGAGCTTTTCCCGGCACCGACTCGAACTTATTGTGGGAAAGGTCAAGCGTGTCGAGCGCTCTGCAACCTCTGAAAGCCTCTGGACTCATCGCTGACCTGAGCATATTATTGTCCAAGGCCACCTCTCGCAGTGCCCTTAAGGCTTTGAAGGCGTCAGGCGGCAGGTCCAAGATGAGGTTGCCTGAAGCGTAGAGCGCGCGCAGGTTCTCCAGAGGCGCCAGCCATGACGGAGACAACGTCGCTAGTCGATTGTTCTCCATGTGGAGGATCCTCAGCCTACTCATTCCCCTGAAGGCTGACGGCGCAAGTACGTGCAACTCGTTTTCCTTCAGGCGCAGTTCGGTCAAACTCTCAAGGCCAGCGAAGGTATCGTTGGGCAGCGTAGAGAGCGCATTGGAGCTGAGGTCCAGCGTCTGGAGCGAGTCCAATCCTTGGAAGGAGTTCTCATGCAACTGGGTGAGCAAATTGTTGCTGAGGTTGAGCAACTGGAGTTGGCTCTGGCTTGAAAACTGATCCCGGCCCACGTGCTGGAAGTAGTTATGCGACAGGTCGAGGCTGACCAACTTCTTGTAGAAGCCCAGCCCGCCTTCGAGGTGATGCAGGTGGTTGTTCTGAACGCTGAGGCGGCGCAGGTCAGGATTGAGGAAAATGGGCACCACAGTGAGGTTTGCGCCGGTGCAGTCGACGTCGGTAATTTCGTCGTTGCACGCGCACTGCACCGGACAGATCCCGGCGTTGGTCAGACCGACCAAGAAGCACAAAGAAAATGCCAGTGGCCAAAGAGGGGAAAACATGGCGCAAAAAGTTTCTTCCCACGGTTTACATAGCAGAGACTGCGAGCTCCTTCTTCCGCCTGTTTTGTTTCTCACTGTAGACGTTGGCAGAGAAGTGAAAAGTTGTTCTTGCTGCTCCTTCTCCCTGACCAAAGTCGTCGTCGCCGTCGTCGTCGTCGTCGTTGTCGTCGTCACGCTAGGAGATCGTTATAATGTCTTCTTCCCCAACCTCTTTAAACCCTTTTGCTTCTTTCTTCCAGCAGAAGTAGCGAATGTTTCTCCTGCGGCTTTCACTAATGCCCGAGGCAAAAAAACTGCTTTTCCCCCTTCTAACGTCGCTCATTCTCTTGGCGCAGAGGAGAAAGAAGCATCAGATGCAGAGAAAGCGTTGGTGGAACAGTTTTTTCTGTCTCTACTGCCTGGGGATCCTTAATCACACCAACAGACGAAGAGAGGGGACTCTTTTTTTTTTCTTCCTGGGGCTGCAGTGTTTATCATTTCCAGGGAAGGAGACTTCTGGACTTGAGAGCGGCAATCAGTCTACTGCCTCTGCTCATCTCTCTCGCTCTCTGCTCATTTTGTTCCGCTGATGCCCAAAAGGTTTGTCGAGCACTGGCGCGCACAGAAGAGGAAAGTCCGATTTTTTTGTGCTCATGGTTCGTGGAGTAAATGTTCGTGGGTAGCGTCGGGTCCTAATGGATCAGATCATTCTTCTTGTCCTCCCCGCCGTCCGCTCACTTGGATATCTGCAAAATGAAGAGAAAGGGGTGGCGTCAGGCGACTGAGAAATCAATCTCGTGTCGGATTGGGAACAAGGAGCACATAGACAGCGTCAGCATCCTCTGGTGCTGAGCGTCAAGGACTTCCCAGACGATATCGCTGAGGAGACCTGGAGTGATCAGTCTCACGCTATTCTGGGTGCCTCCAGAGAGCGTGGAGACAAAAAATAAGGAAGAAACTCAATGTCCAGGATCTGTGAGTGGACTTCATTTGAGCTACATGTGCGTACATCTGGAGAGATAAAGGAGCTCAACTTCCGCTGACAAGGCTGATGATGGAAAATGATGCTCCGGAAATAAGCTGTATGTCTCCCTCGTCCCCTGCTCTTTTCAGACAGGGGGAAAAGATGACGAGATTTCTCAGTACTGCCCGGACTGACATAAGGCAGGGGAAAATGATTAAGGGAAAAAGGAGTTTTCGGTAGATAACAAGACGTCCCTGCTCGGGAGGTCCTTTTTTTGTCCTTCATTATGTAGCAGAGCAAGATGACGTGACTGCTTCAGTTCGTGACTTTTATGTAACTAGGCAAGGGGGAACTTTTTCAACTTCACCTTAATTAGTCATCGAGGTGGGGTAGAAGAGGCTGGCGGAGCTTTCCGATGCGTGCAGTTCAATTTTTCCACCTTTTTGGGCCGCTTTTCAAGTGCCAGAGAAGCTTTTAAACTTTGTTAATTAACTGAAAGTCATAAATGCGACATGTAATTTACAGTAAGAAAGTTCGCTAATCCAACAGTCGGTACAGAGAAAGCGTCGACAAAAGGGAAGGGAGAGGGTCAATAATTGCCTCCTGGGTTGTTGTTTTTTTTATTAATTTTTGCGGACTATCATGTTTGCTTTGAAAGTCTTTGTCTTGATACAGGCGCGAGTGTGAAGTCCGCAGTCAGTCCTGAAGGCGGACTCCACAGTACTTGAACATATTGCTTGCGGGTGCAGCGTGATGGCAATCTGACATAAAAAACGAGCCGTCGCGTTTATTGCTAGCAATTTGCGTTTTATGCTGCTGCAAAGTATTAAAAACGCCAGCTCACGCCTGCTCACTTCCCACCTACGACTACAGAACGGCCCTGGCTGAGTAGGACGCGGAACGTTACTAACTACATATCTCTTTTCTGCCCCCCCCCCCCTCCCCGAGGGTGCGAGGAGAAGAATCCTGGCAACAATGGCGAAAGGGGTAAGAGAGAAGCACAGCAAATCTCACACGGTAATTTTACTCTGGCTGTTGACGCTTTATGACGCATAAAAACCACGCCTCTTCTGGGTTTAGGACGAGAAGAAGAGGAGAATTATGCACTGGGGCAGCTATTGGCACATGGGAATTCCAGCCCGGTGCTCGTCGGGATGACCCGCGGGAGAGAGGTTCTCCCTCAGCGTCGACCTGGACGTCTTGAGCAACAAACTCGCTGTTAGGGAGGGAGGAGGGCGAGGAAAGCAGGCAGCGCGGCCATTAGTCACTGACTCATCGCCCTCATCATTCATGGCTTCAAAGACAGGCAGCACCGCAGCCACAGTAATGACAACCTTCGTGTGACTGCAATCAATTTGAAATAATTCGGCTCAAGAGTCGATCAAAGGCTGTCTGTCCCTTTTCTTATAGAATCGATAAGGAGACACAGGGTTTTTTGGACTGCGCTGGCAACTCTCGGAAAAAAACAACTGTCGACCAACTGAAGTTGCTTTGTTACAACATTTCATTCCAGGTGAGGAAACAGGACACAATAAAAGACTGGCCACAGGTAGTAGGAAATTAGGACATGTAGGAGTTCTAACGACCTCTTCCTCTTGCTGAAAGCACGAAAAACCTGTAGCATTTCCGCTTGGTTTAATGCCAAACGCTGCACATGCATGCCAGAGATGCCATTGCCAGTTTATTTAGTGTATGCGCCGAACGCTGGAAACTGTTGCGGGAGGATATTTCCCACTACTGTTGCACGCCCAGGGCCTGGGTCGAAGTTAAGGCCCACAATGAAGCACAGGCTTCAACTTCCTGATAGTTTAATCAATTATAAAGGAGATAAGACAGCTGTTTCGAGTGGAATACCTGAACACGCCACTGTACTTTGTTTTAGGAAGTGACCAAACGAGCAAGCATGTTTTTCACCCGCTCCAACGAGGAGAAGGTCGGGAAGGCCTTGCCGGTTGGCTCAGCCTTTAACAAGACCCCCTTAGCACGTATGTATTCCATCTCCACCGTGGTACGTGTTCATGCCGTGAACTGCTACCTGTGTTTGCGTAAGAAAAAGAGGAAATTAAAAACTTTTTTACGAGATGTTCCTTAAAAAAGTTGCACGGGTGTGCGTATTATGCAGGGGGGGTGAGTATAACGAAGGTTCTTACTCAAGTGAAAACTCCTGGGAAAAGCTCGTTGGACTCATGCACGCAAAAGCCACTTTTAATGTTGAAAAAAAAAATTTTAGTTGGCACATGAGCTTTACTTTGTAATGACTTCTCGCGATGTTAGGCCCATGCTTCTAGTTGCTCCTCATGCTCACACCCATCCAGGATATCTGATTTGTAGTCGTACTAATCTTCACACTTATGACAGTTGTTGTTCTCACTTGGGATTCATGGAGCAATGGAAGTCAAGCTCAAGCTTAATCTATAGCCGTTCCTTCTACAGTGGATTGGTATCGTTTTCAATCTCATTTTCCATCCCACACTGGGCAAGGAGGTAACATCTGGAGTCCTTTTTCTTCATTTGCTCGCTTCCTTTTGGCCCATGGTAGCCGAGTTCTCGTAGTTGTGTATGCATAACAATACTCCGAACCTGCCGGCATCCTTATCCCACTGTTTATGGCTTGAACATCTCTCTGAACCCCATGACGACGAGTACAAGGACTGTATAGGTGCGAGGACAAGCATAAGGCCAAAGGTTGGATGAGGAGGGTGCCAAGAATTGGACTGTTATGTTTCCGGAATGAATGCTCCACCAGACACGCTTTCTGGAACTTGACTTGACCATTCCAGTCAATGAGGCAACTTTCCACCAGTTTGGTCGAGACTCCTTTTCACAGCACTTCTTCCCCTAGTATAAGTAGTTCAAGACCCCACAAGTGTCTCGTCGTCCGGGCCGCTGGCCACGCTGTAGGACGTGTCTGGCGGAGACCTTAAAACAGCACGCACTATGCGCAGTAAAGTTTGATTTGTTGTTGACTCTGTACATATAGGGGGCATAATGTCGTGTCGTTAGAGTAAGTAGTATATGTCCTTATGGCGGCTGCCTACCCCAGGCAGTGCGCACTGTACTTTCTAAGGTCTTATAAGGCCTCGTGAGCATTCACACAACCACAAGAGCAGCACAATGTTGAGACATGCAACCTCCTGCAGGCTCTCTCAACTTTACAAGCGCTCGTATATTCCTCATTCCCTACAAGGAGAGTACAGAGTGTGTCAAACTGGAGGCTTTTTCTGTTTCAAAGAAAAGTTCTGCCTCCTGTTCGCAGCAGCTAAAAAACTTTTTCCAATCCGCGGCATGGCAAAAGTGAAGGAAGAGTTGACTGAGACTTGGGCTTCTTTTTCTGACTGACTGTTGAATGGAATAGGGAGATTGAAAAGTGCTATGAGGAAGGGAAGGGAGTAGACATATAAGCACATAAGTGTAGTACTATTCTCAGTAGGGGCTGACACACGTAACGTCGCGCCTTAACTGTTAGGCGAAGTACAACCAGGACACCGGTGGCGGGACAAAAGGACCCCGGCACCAAATGGCGAGGACTCACGCAGGACGCTGCGTCAGCTACGAGTGCAGTGCACACTTTGCAATGGCAGTGCAATTTGGTCATGGTCGGCAGTTGCAGTCCTTTCAGTCTCTTAATCGGCGACGTTTAATAATGAATGATTGAATGGTCGGTCGGGTCATTCAGGACTTAACGTGAGCAAGCCTGTGACTCACCGGGACTGGAACGGCATCTTGTGCAGTCGGTACCGAGCGACATGAGAAGCTGCTACCTCCTCCTCCCGGAGCAATGTCAGTTGAGATTCGTAAGTACGTACGTACATATATAGTGTGCAGCACCCGTGAATGCAGCCTTAGTGCCTCGGGACGAAAAAAAAGTCGTTAAAGCAATCGTGTCTTTAACCTGGGATCATGCATACAATTTGAAAAGAAGCGTTCAAGTCGACACAGGAAATTGCATGGATATGAAGGGGGGCGGGCACGAAGGAGGTATGCTGAGTAAGGGTGGGTTTACCGAACAGTAGGGGTCTGTGAAAAAAAGAAAGCTATATAAGGAGGATCACTTAACAGTGACTTTGCAGCCTGGAAGAACTCTTCTCACACGTGCCGGGGCCTACGTACAGGGCGATTCATAAATATCAGTCATTTCCAGCCCGTTCAAGTAGAGATCTTCAGTTGGCTTTTGAAACGATGATAGCACGGTGAGCTCCATTGATGCTGGAAATGGCACCATCCATACTTGTTGCAGTTTGAAGGATTGATAATCACATCAAAGAGAGGTCTAAAATTATAGAAATGTGGATAACACCTAAGAGCCCGCTCATCTCGATGAACAATTTGATGCTTTTGGTAATACCTTTGAGATTTTGTCATATCAACTTAGTTTTATCAAGATTAATACATGGAAAGGGGTTTGGGCCTCGACCGGGGCTGCAAACCTCCCAGGAAGTTTCTGAAATTCGTGGCTCACTCTTTCACATGATTCTTACTTAACGGATGTCAATGCTACCTGATCCAGCATCAATGGTGAACACTTTGCTAACGCTACTCCAAAAGTCAGCTGAGATTCTCTATGGGAATGGGATGACAGTGGCAGACAGATTTTCACAGTTTTTATGAAACACCCGGTGCAAACTTCCATTTGCATGACTCGATGAAATGAAACAGCCAGAACAGATGTATCTTTTGAGTCGCGCAACAACTTGGCATCAATCGAGTGCTTTTGGGGGAGCATCTTGACATCTCTCTTTGGTCTTGTGTCATCTCATTAAACAGTAACGATACTTGGGTACTTGTACTGGCTCAAAACACCACTCGCCGTCCCTTACCAAGTCCTTCTCAAAAACATGTGGCCATGCAACCGCTGTCTTATCCTCATAACGCCAGTCAGAGTTTCCTCATTCTCGTACTTTGGAAGATCCTTCAGATCAAAGTACGCGTAAGAGTCATCCTCGAACATATTGTCAATATCGTCACTGCGGTGCACTGTAGCACAGTGTGCAAGCGTTCTCAGGATAAATATACTCGATGCTCTCTAACTTTCACCTCACCATGGTTACAGAGTCCTTCAGCTAAATTGCCTCACATGGAGAACTGCTTCCAGTGAGGACGCGAGTGCAATAGTGCATTAACGAGATTTGTTCCTGAGAATAATTCCTTCCCACTTTCTGGCATTGACAACAGCTAACAGCCTCCAGACGCTTCCTCAAGGTGTTGACATCAGTCTTTCATGATCCTGGTGCTGCTGTCAAGTGACACAATGGAGCTGACAGATCCTGTAGACTGTAAATGAACAAACATACCTTTAAGGACAGGTCACACTTGCTCCTTAAAACAATTCAGAAGCCTTAGCAGTCCATGCTCGGCAGGTGGTTCTAAAACAACACCGTGGTGGTGGCGGCTCGGTTGGCTCGCTTTGACTGGCAAGGACCTCCACTCGGGGGGACCACGAGCACGCACGTGATTCAATCACCAACTCTGAGCATGGGAAGTACCAGGATTGTCGACAAAAAAGTATCCATAATTTAGTTGCTTACTGGGAGTCAAGCAGTCGGAGCAAAGGGATTGTGGTCACACTTAGATTTGCCAAGGCAAAAACTTTATCCCAACCGTAGGCTTTATCGACCTTGTGCTGTCGCACTTAATTCCAGGCTATTGTCATATCACAGCACGAAAGGTTTAGCAAAGTTCTGAGTCTAACCATTAGGACGAGCAAGATAGTTTCGATGAAGAGCAGAAAGAACGCAAAAAATGAGAACCACCGAGAGACCTTGCGTGTACGGCAATTCCTGTACACTATATGCAGTGCCCAAACTGCCCTTGGTCTGTCTCAAGCCCGCTCTCCTGTCACACAGGGCGATGGCTACGTCACATGCAACACTATTTTTCCATTAAGCCACAACCACCTTTTTTTGCTATCGTATCCACTGTAGGGATATGATTAGCAATACCGAATTCGAGGACAACCTAACGTAGAAGAAAGAGCGAGAAAAGCTGTAGGTGTTGTGTTGCCTTCCATTTTTTTTGGTCATTCCCTCCTCAGCCGTCGAATATCGGGGAAAATACATACAAGCAATGGGCCTTTTTTTCCTCTCTCCAAGGCCTCAAGCATTCTTCAGCATGGCCTGACAAGAAAGAAGAGCTTTGCGGCAACTTGTGGAGGAGAATAAGGAAGAGGGCAGACGGTTTTCCCGCACCACCAACGTGTGGCATCGAAGGCGACCTGCGGCGAAAAGGAGCAGAAGCTCTGCCAATCTCTTGACAGTTTCCCGGGGGAGAGCGACCGAGTGAGAAAAATATGATGCCAAGGTGGCAGCACCGGACCAAGTATGAACTGTTCTGCTACAGTGGAGGGGGGGGGAATTTCTGTATACACACTGTACAACGGCCGGTAGTCCTTCACGCTCTGATTAATCCCTCTCCTTTTTCCCCCAATTGCCGTCTACACAAACCGTAACAACAACGCGCCTCCAATATGTGTTTCTTGCTCCTCTGACTGCGTCAAGTGTGAGCTGTATTTATTCTACGGAGGAGATTACCGCGCTCATTAGAGGAGAACGAGAAAACTTTAGGGAATTGTTGCGATGAATGCTAATGCAGCAGACAGCGCGGCGAGTAACGAGTGCGGGCAGTTGGAGGTGTGCGAGATCGCCGTCACCACACAGTTGAAGAACCAGGACGTAGCCCAAATCTCCCGCCCAAGATGCAGTCCACACACGTTATTCCTCCCCGATGTCCTCTGGTGGTGGCGCCTCTCATTAGGCAGCCAAGCCAGAGTGCGAGTAATGAATTCTTACCCCTCGCTGTCGTCTTGCTCAGGCATTGCTGGCACCTAACAGAGCGTTTCATCGGGAAGCTTAATTACCTCCACGTCAAGGTTTCCTCTGCTCCTTGGACTTTTGGTGTTTTCCCTATGCTGGAGCTGCAATAATGCTGAGTACGAGTGTTCGCGAAAGCTCCAGGTTTCCCCAATTACCAGCGTCACGTGACACGAGCTAGAATGGAACCCAACGAACCGCGCACACTGTAGTGGAAGGTTTCCCCCCCTCTTTCCTTAAGCTTGGTCTGTGTGTGCGTGTGTGTTTTTCGGTGAGATTGTTTGGTAGCCGCTCAGCAACATCCAATCAGTTGAATTTACGAGCCAACTTCGCCCACGAGCGGCCTCTCCTTGACTTGGCACTCCAACCTCTATCCTCTTTCTCACCTTTCTTTCTGTCTCTGTCTCACACGCACGCACTCAAATGCCTTTACAGAAGAGAAAGCAGAGGCAAAGGGCTCATCTGAGGCTTGAAATTGGCCCACAAATCTTTGATTTTTGTCGCGCTTGGTTCTTCCTCTGCCTGCTTCTGTATTGCTTGTGAGGAGCCTCTATCTCTTTACTTAAGCCAAACGGTGTGGTACGAGTTTGCTTAAGGCTGGGGACCCCAAAGGGGGCAATATAAGAGGCTACGCACAGAGAAGGCAGAGGAAACAAGACTTAATTTATAGCGTCTGAACCCCCACTTTATTGCTCGGTACAGTATAGGGTCTCCCCGCGGGTCTCAGGTGCTGGAAACACCTAGTTACAAGCCACAATCTTTTCTTCTCTATCTCTGTCCTAGCCCCTTAGGGACAATTAGCCGGGGTGAAAACTCTCGTGACATTTTCACATTGCTTCCCTCTGAAATGATTTGCTCACTTCTCCACTGTTGGACCGTGATGCATCTTACACAGTGAACAGTGATGGCTGCAGAGCAGCAAGTTGGCTTGGCACAAGTATTGGCTATTGAGGCTTGGCTACCAACTCTTCTGGGGCTTCAGGTATATTTACCAATGACTTTGGTACTCCAGACCGGTGTTTACTTGGGAGTCCATTAGATGATTGGTTAACCCTGCATGTTAAGCATACCGGCATCAGCTGCTTCGACAAGAAATTGCAGAAGAACCTGTGACTCTGACAATGAGGTACTAAAGCACATGTTCTTTTTCACAAGTTACCTTTAATTACTAAATGTATGGTGGAAAGAGTCAGTTATCGCCCCCCAGAATCTGCCATCACGTGAAACAGTGGGAAGGGAGTTGTCTACAGATGTTGGTCTCGTCACACTTACAGTACGCGCTGTACATACCTTTGTCTTCTTTCTGTCGGAGCACCAATGCACTGTCTTATCTCCACCACTTGCACCGAGGACACGTGACGAGACCCCTCATGCGTCCCCGAGTCGGAAAGCGTCATTTAAGGACAAGAGGTCCTTTCTCCCCAACACATACACACCCAATGCAAGCATTCATCCCGGCACTTCTTCAGTGAGAATGCGCTGGGCCTGGAAAAAGAGGACCTGCGGCGTCTCCGCGCCTTTGAAGTCTGACGCATCCAGGGTAATGAGCCGCACCTCCCTCTTTCACTTTGTGGCCGAAGGGTTTTTGGCAGAATGCTAATGCAATCTTACTCTCGCTCCAGGAGGCGTGGGTGTACTTCGTCGATTGGTTCAACGACATTGACTCCGAGTTAAACGTCGCGGAACTCTTTTTTTTGTCACTATGTTTCGAGTATTCAGTGCTGTTGTTGTTGCCTTAGGGAATTCTGACTGAGAGACAAACTTTTGCTTTCACTCTTGGCTTTTATCTTGCAGAACAGAACAACAGCAACAGAAGAAAAAAACACCAGCTTTTTTTTTTTTATGTTCAACATGCGAATGCGACCTCTTCTGCCCTCCAACGGCGACTGAGCGATCGGAAGACCCAAGAGAGCGCACAACAGAGAGCGGGTGAGGAAAGAGAGCGCGCGCTTACTCGCCCGCCTCAAGGTGGAGGCGGAGACGAACGCGGTGATTTCATTTCGTCCACGTTTTGTCTCTGCTGACTGCAGTCGACGTTCAGAGTGAAGTCGACCAACGTCTCCAACCCCACGACCACGCCCAAGTCCCTCTGTGCGTCGGTATCAAGGGGAAGGAGCTCTGGTTCCCACTCACACATTGGGATCTGAACGCAAGGAAACTTCGGATTGTTTTTCCTGCGAACAAAGCGGTGGAAATAGCGCTAAATTATAGCCTTAAAGAGCTTCCGAAAAATTGCGAGGGGCCAATTTTGCCAAATTCTCCCGAGGGAACTCCAAAAAAAGCTCCTCGCATGCAAAGAACACATCGATTAAATTGTCGAATAAGAGCGGCGCAAGAACAATAGGACAAGGGCAATCTTGCTACGGGTACATTTTGTTCTTTAACTTTTAAGTGTATTAAAAGTTGCATGAAAAACAATTAGACGTTTATGGTGGCTTCTTGACTCTGAGAGCACGATAGCGTGGAGGAAGGAACTCGTTTACGTAAACTTGAGCTTGTGTGAGCCCATTGTTTGCCAGTATTTACGTCGGGAGGCATTAAGGGGTGCCTACTAAGGCAGTGGTGGCAAAATTAGGAGTCTGATTGACTTTATGGAGCAGGGTGAAGTCGGAAGTCTCATCAACAGCGATAGTGGCAAGGAGCAGAGGGTCTGCGTTACGCACGATCTTAGTGGCGTCGATCATGAAAATGGCAGTTTTTGCCCTCAAACTTTTGCTAAGTTCAACTTCCCCTCTGGCACGGCATGGAGGTAGTTGAAGTTGATGATCTTGAAGCTGCTGAACTCATTCTGGCACTGGCTTTTGGCCAATTTGACTTTTTTTCGGCTCATTTTGGAGAGCCCAACTTTTGTTCCAAACTTCAGTTTGGGGTGGGAATTTTGAACTGACTTGGGATAATGCTGAAAAATCGATTGGACGAATAACTTTTGCCAGCGCTGTTTTGCTGCAACGACACTCTCACGCACACTCGCACACGCACGCACGCCCAGGCTTGCACATGTATGCACACAAGCACACACGCACACAAACACACACACACGCACACACACACACCTGGGAGCGACAATCAAGCTAGTTGTTATAGCTGTGGGAGAAATTTGGGCCTGTCAATTTTAGTTCTCGTGTTCTCTCACGCTTTCTAGCGCCAATGCTGACGAGCCAGCAGCAGGATGACACGTAAAGCAGCCACTATGTCAGTAAATGGTGGACTCGTGTGTAAGCCAAGCTTAGGGACGACAGCACATTGCACAGCCTCATCTGCATGTGTCTGGCCGTGCTCAGATGAGCGCTGATCCATTTTTGTATTTCGCGGGAGCTTAAACAGTCTTTAGATCTCTTTTTTTTCCCTGATCAGGCTCACTTTCTGCATGCTTACGGTACTCACAGTACACAGTGCTGACAAGAAGAGGTTGGAATATAGAAGTAGTCTGGAAGGGAGTGGAGGTTTAATGCGGCATGTAAGCAAATGAGACGACAATCTCGCCAGCCCGGTCGCCGACCCGGCCGCCAGCCCGCCAGCCCGCCTGGCCTTCCGTCCGTCTGTCTGTCTGTCCGCCAGTATTAGGGCCAGAATGGTTATGGCGATTATCAAAAGCAGTTTGAAAGAGTTCCTCCGCTCTGGAAGTACCGCCTGGAGCGAGAAAGCGAGGTCTTTCTGCATGACATCTCTGTGTAAGACAAAGATTTGGCACACTCACGCTCCCCTTTCTCGGAAAAGGAAATGTAGTCGACCAAAGTCATGGTGACCTGAAGAGCTGAGAAAGTTCACTTACTCTCCCTAAATCACTGGCCGTTTGTTCCTACCCACTCAAAGATCACAGCTTGTTTGTGACAAGAAACCCGTTCAAAGTTTTGTTCGGCCTAAACGAGGTTGATGCTGACTCGGAGAATGATGATACAAGCGTTAAATTCTTTTTGCACTGTACTAAAATTTTCCCTCTATGATGTCGAGAGAGAGCATATGGCAAAACATATTCGCCAGCGAGTATGAGGCAGTTCTGGTACTTTTTTCGCCATCATATTTGAGCGGCAGCAGCCAAAAAGATGGCCCCGAAATAAGAAGGAGAGCAGAGGAGACTCCCATTCTCTTTCCTCAAGAGCGAGCAGGAACAAAGTTGATTGATGGCTTTATTGCCACTGCGCGAAGGCAAAAAAAAGCCGGAAATCGCACGATGAAAAGAATCTTGCGCTGCCATTGTGAAAGTTTTTACAGACGTTTTCTCCAGCTGTCAAGGGTGGGCGCTATTGTGCGTGTGCGAGGCGGAGAAAAAGATTTTCTTATCGCTGCGTGCGACAGATTTTTCTTGTTAAAGAATCGGCGGAGGCTTCCAGGTCCTTCGGCGGGCATATCTTTTGTGCGTCTTGGCATGTGGTGCGACCTTCAAGTTCTGCCAGCCCCGCGTGATGCACGGCGGACTTGGCTCATCACACTTTGACGCCTCCCTGCGCGGGGATGGGGCGAGCACGGTCGGGCCGGAGCTCGCCGACATCGGCCAAGTCGAGCCAGACCCGAGAGTCGAACAGCTCGAGTTCAGTTCGAACCGAATTCCACACCCGAAACGAGCCAATTCCAGCCCCTAACCCGAGCAGTGAAGGAGCTCGAGCCCTACTCGAGCCCAAGCCCAGCCTCGTTCGAGCTGGAATGCATGCCACATTTTACTGTTTACCCCAAACAACTTGACTGAGGCGAGCATCAACTGCGCAAGCAAAGACGTTGACAAGGTTCAGCGCTCTCCCGAGAAATTTGAGTTCCTTCGGGCCCATAGAGGAATTTCTCCTCATATTTATTAAATACTGCACACAACAACGAACATATTCCAGTCACATAGTCTAGCGGGCACTTTTTCACTGAATCTAAGCCTACCAACATGCGCACATATTCATCATGCCTCCCCTACACCGTGAGAGTAGGCATGTAAGGCTCGAGTCGAGCTTTATCGCCCAGGCAAGGGCAAGTCTCCCCGAGCCGAGTCCAGCTCGACGTAGCCCTAGTGTGCAATCGCAGTCCCGCGTGTGCAACTCCCAGACGAGGAAGGGCGTAAACACGAGATGCATTTTTTTGCCTCTCCTAACTTTCTGGCATCCGTAATGCGATACTCGTGTTTCGTGGGCCTCTGCCAGGGCCAGAGAGGCGTTGTTCAGCCACTTCTTGTCGCTGGTAGCTTGTGACAAAGGAGTATCAGCATTAGTGCTCTCACTCCGGATGAGATGGGCAGATCCTGGCAAAGTCACGGTACGCGTATTCAGTGCTAGGAGTCTGGGCACGTCTTTTTTCCCCATCTGTCTCTTTTTTACTCCTCCATATGCATCCTACCATTTGCAGAGGGTCATCTATATCTATATCTATCTTTGCTGCTCTGCTGACATTGTTTCTTCTCCCCTTTTTCGTCTTGAAGTTTAGTAGAAGTGACAGTGGCCCACTTTGGAAAATGAAATCCTTGTCTTCTTGGCAGTGCAGTGTGGAACGTGAGTGCACTCTGAGAGCAGTGCCGCTACAGCGTGTGTAACACACATATAATACTGCCACACACTGTACCAAGTACAG
>JAAUXU010102619.1_pt1 | contig 20699 bp, 17 predicted proteins | sample 7278151 | NCBI WGS metagenome assembly JAAUXU01 (sample SAMN14350113, study PRJNA611818) | marine sediment metagenome | isolation source: surface marine sediment (1.8m) | place: French Polynesia: Moorea | collected 2018-08 | reverse complement strand
TGTAGTAGATCATTACAAGTGCATATTACAGGTATATTGTTCTTGAATGAGCACTGCACACAGAAGTGAATGATGACACTTGGAATACAGCTACTCAGATTGGACAACCTGGACAGACATTTAAAAGCATCAAAATTTGTACTGTGTCAGTCCAGGTTGTGTCACTATGTGCTGTGTCGGTATGGGTCCTGTGTTGCTATGTGCTGTGTCAGTATGGGTTCTGTGTTGCTATGTGCTGTGTCGGTATGGGTCCTGTGTTGCTATGTGCTGTGTCAGTATGGGTTCTGTGTTGCTATGTGCTGTGTCAGTAAAGGCTGTGTCGGTAAGGACTGGGTCAGAATGTCGTGACACGTCATTTAACTTCTCAAAGATGTGGTTGGTATGGCTGAGTAGCAGATGAAGTCAGGTGGGGGAATAATGTCTGAAATTGGTGTCTGGCCTGACCCATGGAGCTAGGGCAAGTTGACACAATTTAAGAAGGTTGAGGCTTTTTTCAATGAGCACCTGTCTAAAGGAAGTTGTGAATTCCTTAATTCTTTTTAGTGTCCTCAGAGGTGCGTGTTTTTCAAAGGGGCTGGTTCTCTCACACCAGTTGCAAGAATGGAATAAAGCATAGTTCTGTAGCCCAGTCACTATGTTGCTGATTTTCAAGTCTGCTGATTTTCAAGTCTGCTGCTATTGTGCATTTTACATTTTGCAGCTTCAAAACCTCAAGCAAGTATCTCATGTTAGAATAATTTTCTTGCACGTCATATAAAGTGGCATGCAGGAGTTTTTTAACACCAGTGTCTAAAGAAGGATCAAGGGTATGTCAGTTTTTGGAAGGTGATTGACTGGTCTGTTTCTGTAGTTCACTTATATTTAGACCCACCTTTAAGGAAACACCACCAACATAAATTCCAATTGTTACCAAATGCTGATGACTAGCATTCCTGAATTCAAAACCTTTTGTCATGAGAGCTGGGACATCATTGCAAAAGACTGGATATTTCATCTGGGTCCCTTGTTCTCCCTTTTCTGAAAAAGAAAAGTTCATGCATTGCAAATTGAAGAGATTCTGGACCTGAAAGGTTTGCTCTTTCATACCCTGAGACAAAATGGACTCAATAACATTTTTATTTTGAGCTTTCTTTCGAATGAAAGATGCCACACCGCTTGCGTTATTGTCTGAGATGCTGAATTAGGCTTGCGTTTGAATTATGTCACTGTGACTTATTGCTTTGGCTGAATAGGAAACAGTTCCTTGGAATCAGAACAGCAATGGGCTTACCACCTGTTGCCAGCTTGACAACACCAGAGGTTGAGACTTCCTTAATTTTACATTTGATGCGGCTCCTAGCAAGTTGATCCGTAGTATTTGGGGAAAGAGCTTTGTCCAGTCTTTTCTTTTGGGTGCATTCATGAATCTCATGAATGCACCTGCTGCTCATGGTTGTCATAACCAGGGACTATGAGCTTTTTGAAAGGCTTTCTCAGTGTGGAAGTGAATGATTGACAGCCCCTGTGCAGTCATAGCATGGCAGAGAGTGGACACTTTACACAAATTGGCATCATGGGTTTTCATGTAAGTTGGCATCCTGAGACATCAATTCTCAAAGAGGGTCCCCCTAAGCATGTAGGACAAATTATTGCGGGAAACAGGAAGTCAGTAGACATATAGGAACCTCCATTATCATGTCAACAGCATCTGTACCCTTTGTTACATGAAGATGTCATTCGAATGTTAACAGATATTTATGATTTTTCGTTGCATGTCAGAAATTAATGCCAATAAGACTGAAGGATACAATGACTCCTGTGTAGTGTGGTATTCCTGATGCTATAAATGAGCTTTATGACAGCACTATCTGTTGGACAAAACAGGAACTGTCTTGAAAAGATCACGGAATAATTTTTCAACCTAGATCTGATGTAGTACTCTGGTGCAGGACATAATTTTGACCCCATTTTGTGGCAAAATGAGTGGTCCTAGAGCAAAAGTGCATATGAGCTTAATTTTGGAGACCTCATTAGCTTTCCATAGAGGGGTGAATCACTTCTATAGCTGAATCCAGCCAAAGTAATAACTGGGAAAAGAAGTGCTCACTTTCTATGTACAGGATGGTTTTTTACATACATTGAGGTCTGTTTCTCAAAAAGATCTGGGTGGATTTTTTTTTGAGCTAGACCTGAAAGCTGCCAAGCATGATTCCACCTTCCGACATTTTTTACAAATCTAAACATGCGAGCGGCACGCTGTGACTGTTAACACATTGCATTAGTGCCAACATCCCCTCGGCAGTGTGCATAGATTTGAACATCCATGTGGGGAGGAAAGCCGTAGGAGAGGTGAGATTATGAACGAACTCATTGTCTCACTTATTTTGACAATTGAGAACTTGGGGTGTGCCCTAACCTTTGTCATCAGAGGAGCACAAACATGTGCAAACATCACTCTATCATTACAAATTCCCCAGGCAGGAGAGCCAAGAAGTCACCTTTTCTGACAACAGGAAGATAACTCTTGACCTCACAGTTCGTCTGTACCTCCCAAAGATGCCAACCAGGAACCTGAATAAGGCAAATTGGAATGTCTTCTAGGAAAAGGTGAGGATGAGTCCTGCAACTTCTTTGTACTTTACAATTGGATGCAGCAGTGGATAAATTCGTGAAGGATGTAGGCAAGGCCCTCTCAGTTGCCTGTCCAAGAACAGGGAAAAGGGCTCCAAACAGGCCACATTACTGGTACAAGAATGTGCAGGATATGCACAAAACGTCGCGGAATGCCTGGAGGATGCCTATATTATCAAATATGCGGTCCATTGCACAGAAAGAGCTTCATGGAAACAGTTCACTGAGAGTGCCTTGGCCATTAAGAGTGCGTCTGAGCTCTTCAAATGTATCCCAACAAGGGCAAATCAGAGCATAGGATCTAAATGGCCAGAGCTAAAAGGACCCCATTGCTCAAACCCTGAAAACACCATTGGTGACCTAATGGAGGTACACCGTGCACTGCAGGACACTGGGTGGGGTCGACTCTTAGCATCAATCGGGCACCTTGATATGGAACTCATTATTGTAAGAGATCACCAATGGAATGATCTCCATGTGACTGATCAAAACAGCTTCGTGGAGGGAAGACCAAAACAGGGCAAGTTCGTTCAATGCTACACAGATGGCAGCCTAGTAGAAGGCTTTGCTGGCTGGCGTTTCCGCATAGCTGATGGCAAGGTGGAAATACAGATACGTGGGTCACTTGGTGGCATGTCTTCAGTCTTCCACGCCGAATTCTATGCAATGATTCTCCGATTTCTCGTCTCATCTCGCTTTTTGTCCCATTCTTTTTTGTCGCAATGAGACCTGTCTCATGAGGTTCTGTCTCAGAGCACTTTGCCCTGAGGCTGCGTGACAACGGCTCACACTTGTTATGATTGTGCGATGACCGAGTACTCGCCGGGTTGATGCTCACAATAATGATTACAATAATGGGTATCATTTGGGTCTCTGGATGATTATTGACGATTTTTTATGATGATATACTTTCGATTTCCTGTAAATGCAACAACAACTTTGACAATACTTTCTGGACAATGCCTACTTAAATATTACTCTGCTTTTTTGTCCAGTGCCCCTCACACTCTACTTGAGGTTACGTCTCTTCTGATTCGGGTTCGGATTTTGGCTATGATATTTTGGTGATACCATAACGATAACGGAAATTATCACGATAACAAGTACTTGCAGAGCCTTCCTTTGCCTTAATGTGTAATATGAGCCCCCAAAGAGTATTGAAATCAGATTTTGATGTGCCTGCTTCTCCCCAAGTGGAACAGATACAGAAGAAAAAAACTGTGTCTCAAGAAGTGTAAACTGATGGCACGTGGAGAGGAGGGGAAACTAAGAATTCAAAAAGAGAATTTTTACTGGAAAACACTGCTTTAGCGTTCTCGACAAGAAAAATTACCAAAAATAATCAATCAGTGGGAGTCACGCGCTGACTTTCACGAAGGCTGAAACCAACTTGATACCCGAGTGAATTCAGAAGAACAAAGAGGCCTTATTTTTAATCAAACACAATTTTTTCTTTTGCGCATCCATAACTTTGTACACCTTTCAATACAATTACAGTAGAGTAGCTTCCCAAGAAGTCAGCCCCAGAATGCCTACTACTTTTCATCTTTAAGGGCGAGGGCCCCACACATATGCAAAACTGGTAACATTTTCCTCATGCACTTTGCTCACGCAACATCTTTGCCTCACACCTTTTTTACTTTTTCTTCACGCATCTTCTCCGCGGTCCAGAAAGTGATGTGTAAAAGAAAACTCTTTTGGTTGCCTCAGGTGACTCGAACTGAGTACATTACGAAAGCACAAACAGAAGCCACTCACCCTCTGTGATCCCTGTTCTTTTGGCCGTTCACCACAATATTGCGTCCAAAGGAGAACGTTCTAGTAAGACGCACTTTTTTGGCGCTTCACGCACGTGTGAGGCAGGGTGAGGGAATGAGGATGAAGAGCGGCAGTTAAGCTCCTCTCTTCTTTTCATCCTCCAAAAAAGCATCTTTCTCGAAATCCTTCTTGGCGTCGAACGCTTCCCTCACTCAAAAACGAGCAGAGAGCAAAGTTGTGTTACGCTGAAAGTTGCAACAATTGGTCGCGTCTGCACGACTCTATGGAAAAGCGCTTACATTTAGCAGGCGTCAAAATTAATCCTGGGGAGTCCCCGTCAAATTCTACACTGTAGTGGTATTTTCGGTACACATTGCTTAGTTGTGAGGAGGATTTGGATCGTCTTAAGAGTTGCCATTGAAAGATATATGGTTCTGCACATTTGTGGTGCAAAGGGGCGAAGTTTTGTATGGGGCTTGGTACAGAGTGTTGGGAGCAGGAACATGCTAATCGAAGCGATTAAGTTGAGGCAGCAGTTCGGTGAAGCAGCAAAAAGAGAGCAACAGGGTGACACTTTGACAGGTAAACAAAATTCATCGATGACAGTTGGGAAATCTCGAGGCAGTCCAGATTGTCCCTAGCAGTAGCGAGAGAGAGAGGTCCGGATTGCCAACATCAGAGGTAGCGAGAGAAGACAGTCCAAGTGTCCCCAGCAGTAGTGACAGAAGACAGTCCGGCACCTTTAAGACCAGATGGCCGTCATCAGCGGGAGCGACAGAAGGCAGTCTGGATGGCCGTCATCAGCAGGAGCGAGAGATAGCAGTCCGGACTCCGGAGCTTTGCACACCTGATCAGACTCACCAGAAGCGTGAGAAGGCAGTCCAGATCTTGGCAGTCCACATCGAGATTTCCCAACTGTCATCGATGAATTTTGTTTACCTGTCAAAGTGTCACCCTGTTGCTCTCTTTTTGCTGCTTCACCGAACCTAGCAACCTCTCAACCTGGACACAGGGTTTTTGCATGCTTGTGCTTGGCGCTGGGGGTTCTGGGGAATGAATCCTACTGGAAAATGTTAGCCTTTTGGTCCGGATTCTTGCATGAAAATTTCAGGCAGTTTCATCAACATTTACCCCCTAACAATGCCAAATTTCTGACCTGTTTGGCATGGCCCCCTCCAGTTGTCTTTCTTTCAAGCATTCTAGCACCAAAATGGGCAGCCTTGACATTGACCCTGTGTACTCAACATTGTGCCCCAGGATCACATGTACACGTTCCACATCAAAATTCCACTTCAACACGTTTCAGTACAGTGTAGGAGGTGCCATCATGCTCGAAGCAATTACTGTAAATAAGCCAGGACTGTACATAAATATCAACAATCACAATTGCCTGGCCGAAATGAGCGTGCTTTTGCTTCGTTTAGACCTGTTGTCAGCCCAACGCATACTGTCAAGGGCGATAACCCGAAGACTATTCAAATAACCCAGTCAAAACTTGGAAAATGTAGTGCTGCAATACGGTCAGACCATACTAAAGGTAGAAATTTATAGTGCTCTCACAGCAAAACACTAGAATATATCATCTTTACATCGCTGTTTCGGCGTTGTGACGAAAGTAGTCAGGTTTCCTCTAGCAGCATTTTTTCTTGTACAGGAAGCACAGACGTTAATATCGTCCTTCCCGGTATGTCCGGACGTGCTGCGTGTTCCGTTGGGCCCACATTGTCCCCCCCCCCTCCAGTCAAGATTGTCCCGGACGATAAAGCGGCAACTTCCGGTCAAAATTGTGTGTGGCAGTAATGAACAAAAAGAATATACGATAGAGCCTGAAAATTTCCGATGATTCAATCTTGTCTTGATTAAGGCTCTGCCAAAGTTTCTCGTTGGAGGAACTCAATGAAGCCTCCACTGTAATGCTATAGTGGAATAAACCAAGATTATCGAAACAGTTGGCACCGTCTTCGTCGCATATCTGAGCCCGGCACTTTGAAGCACCATTTTTTCTTTCTTTTTTTTCGGAAAATCCAAAATTACCATCTAAAAATTGATGACGACACATTGATTTCCTGCCGTCATGTCATAAGAAAAAAGAGAAGCCCTAGGGGAAATGTCAGTTTACATAGAACTTTCTTGTGGCGAACATTGATATTGCTCAACCGTAACGTAATTTTTTTAGGTGATCTGCATACCTACTGCTTATTCACCCGTGCTACGTCCTATTGAAATGTTGCCTTTTCTCGTGGATGTCAATATCAGAAACAACGATTGCACTCTGCGAAAATCTGCTGTACTTTTGGTAAAAATATCGATAAAAAAGTAAGACTCAAGATTGGAGGATACTGTTAGCTCAATGTACCCCATATTGTTGTATATTACATTTCATAGAATTAGCCCGAGGTGCAGGAAAAAGCCGAGTTCGTTGGCTGTTTCCTGAGCAGGTCTTGTGTGCCACTAAGGATTGTCTATTTTATTGTCCTCGTATCACACATACGTTGACACTACAAGAACGATATTGGATTCCAAGTTTTTAGAAAGTGACATCAGATGGACCCCCTTGTCCATTTTTTCTGCCCCCACAGTCCCACTTCCTTCTACCGTGTGAGTCAAAACAAAATACCCGGGGAACACGGAAATGATACTTGGTAGGTTAATACAAGTTATAGGAAGAAGCCAAACAGCTCAGCGGAGCACCAATTACCATAACTAATTCGTTTGGAAAAAAAAGACTACCCTGGAAAATTTGGAAAAAGTTATGCAATTTTGCCAGAAATACTTTTTATGTCAGAGCACAAAACTAATAACTGTCACAGTAAGCGGCACCTACAGGGTGGTACCACTTTATATATAAAGAGAACTTTTTCTGATCTAATGGCTCTGAACTAGACCAATGACGTGCACAAGGACTACTTGGCAGGCTATGACACGGTTATAATAAATATAAAAAATCTAAAGACGAAAGATTTCAGATGGTGATCAAAATTTCTCGCTAGATTTTTTAATGATCATCGTCTACCCCAATCACATCGAGAGCTTTAGAAAATTCTGATTTCCAGGGATGAATTCTGAAATTTTGCAGCCGTTTATATGCTTAATACAGGGAGGAGCAGCAGTTTTGGTCTGCTTCGCTTTGGAGAAAAGCTCACATAATGTTTTGAGTTTGCATTGTCTTAAGAAATCCCCTCCTCCGAGGGGACATTTCTTACCCGTCCCTTGCTCAACAAAATTCGAAAATGCCATTAAGAATAATTACTTTTGAGGTGTCACAATTGTGACGTCAGCAAAATGCCCCCATAACGTCTGTGTAGTGGATCTGACTAAGGTTCTGTACCGGTGACTACGCACATGCATGTCAAGCAAGGGATAGTGCCAGGTTTGTGCAAAATGACAGCGCTCAAGGAAGCTCGTGAAGCCCCAAAACTGTTGTCAAAAATGAGCTGCAGGTTTACCAAGTTTGTTGGAGTCAGCCAGAAGTCATCAGGGTCACGTCCAAGTGCAAGATAAGAGACGTGGAGAATATGAAGGAAGAGTCCACAATCAGTTGAATAGGGTGAAAGTACTTTTTGCTGATTTTCAACTGCTGTTTGCAATCAAAGCTAGACATAAGTCAGTAAATGGTGGGGGAAGGGTGAAGTTAACTCTGACAGGCAGTTGTGAACGATGCAGAAGTTGCAGTTAACGTCCCCCACCCTGTACTTGGTCACTGCGCGTTTCAACTGATCTTGCACAAGAGGAAGGTGCTGATTGCATTCTCGCTTAACGAAGTCACCCGTTGGCCATTGCACTCAATTTCCACATCCTCAAGTCTGTCAGCTTCTGCCTCATTTGGAAAGTACAGTTTGATGGTGTGAGACTTTGATGCAACATGCAAGTTCTGTTCCCCTTCTCAATTTTCCTTTTCGCCTCTAAACGTTATTTCCAGAGAAAAAAAAAGTTGTCAAAATGGCCAAAAATGAACTTAAGAAGTTACTGAAAACAGAAAAAAGTTCCACAAGTCTCAAAAAAGTTGTGTAAACATAATTAAAATTACAAGAGTAAGAGGTGTGAGATCAAGAGGCGTGGGAGCAACACGTTAAGAGCCAGAGATTCATATGAAATCAAGAGGTACAAGACAAGGAGTGAAAAAAAGCACTCAATTGTTTGCTACATACTTCTGCATCATTTGTTTTTTGTTGTGATTTGCTCAGCCACCTTTTGAGACGTTCAACTTTAAAAAAAAACAGGTTCGCAGAGGATCTTTTCTATTCCGACAATTTTGGCAAAACAGATTTCGCTACTGACTGGTGCTCTCTTAGTAGGACTTCATTGTTTGAACAATTCGAGGGAGATATTGGTTGGAAATGGCTGCTGTTGATGTCTCATACCAAGGAGCATCTTGTAAAGTGGTGGAGGTGTGTCTGACGCTGCAGAAAAGAGGGTGCATTTATTACTCGAATTATACTGCTACGTTGTTTGTTTGTTTCTTTCTTAAAGGGGTCTCTCGAGGGGAATGAATATCCCAACGAGAGAGAGAGGAGTAACCCTGGGTTGGGTCTTTTCCTGCCCCAGTTTGTGGCAAACATCTAAGTGCATAATGGACACTTATGCTTGGCGTGGCGAGTCCACCAGTAAACTGTACTTATACTGCCACGTTTTAATTTACAAACTCAAAATGCCCCAAAATATAGAAAAAAGTTCAAACTGGCCAAAAAAGTCATTTCGCACAAAAAGGTTCAACCGAAAAGTTTTAAGCAATTTTTCCTAGGTCTACCTTTTTTTCCAAATCTTCGTTAGTAAGAAAGAAGCTTCATTCATGACTGAGACTGACATTTTATTGTTGATATTTCAGAGGGCGATTTCACTCACAACAAATCTGTGCCTGCAAGAAATGAATCTGGTGAAAAGTGCTTGATGTGACCAACTGATGCACTTGTCAAGTTTATCGATTTCTAGATGACACTTACTGTAACATCGAGGCAACCAACGACTGAGCAACACTGAAGTTGCGAGACTGAAACAAAAACAAATCCAAGCAAGTCATTGAAATTACGCATGCCGTAAATGCCGTAGTAATCCCACATGGGGGATTATTTGTCAACCTGGTCTTGTGGAGGGGGATAATGAGGTTTAGGGGAGACTACTAAAGAAAGGGGGATTATTTTTCATTTTTCTGTCAGTCTTCTACGAAGTCGCATCTTTTGCCCAGTTCAATGTAATTTAGGTGACTGTTGGGTGGGTATGGTTCAATGTCAACAAAGCTCAGAACTGTGGAGGAACGATGATGTTGCTTCCTTCTCAGCAAGGGATGATTACAGAGGTGGTGATTAATACAGGGGGGGGGGGGACAATTAGAGAAGGACTATTAAAGAGGGAGGTATCAATACAGCATTTGGAAGTCTACGCAAGAGAAGCTCATTGCTGCAATGAGTTTGGCTCTGTTTCTCACGTGGTACAGTGAATGAGCGAGACGATGGCGGCTTTCGAGCATCAGTTGACTGCAAACAAACTCGGGGGGGAAATATGGCATCCACCCCGAACGGTGCAAAGCGCAAACAGGAGTTATGAAAGTGACGGAGAGATGAAACAAGCATTTCCAGCCTGGTCAAGCTGTGATGGTGCCAGTAGCCAATTTTGACCAAGGTTGTCGTGACGTCCCCGAAATCGAGGCGATCAAAATAGAGACTGACAATGGACTGTAAGAGCTGGAAGGCAAGCGTGGAGTCCTGCAAAGATTGTGCAGTCGCAGTGCGCTCATGCCGTGCATGCATTTGGGTCAGTCTCAAATGTGCAGACAAAATGTCTGGGCAGCAAATTGCGTGCCTGGATGAGTCAGACTCATGCTCATGCCACTTCTGGCCTGATTTGAGCTGAAATACAGTATAGGTGCTACTTTCATAACTAATACTCTTATTTAAAAAAACAAACAGTTGCTCCCATAGCGAACGGAAGGTTACTAGAGGTCTGTTCCTCCCTCCTGATGTTCTTGGGTAAGTGAGGACTGAGTGAACAAAATGTACAAAGATTGTGTGTTGTGAAGCTCAGGAATCCAAGGCAAGAGTCCCTGTTGTACTATTCCCTCCCCAAAGATTTACATAATACAGTAATGCCTAGTATAAAGTCCACTGAGTCGATTTAAAGGGCTTAGTTGAATTTTTGCTGCACTGGTTTTTATAGGCGATTCAATAATATCCTTATTACGCTTACATTACTTAGGGATATATTAACGTCTCAGTTTGATATGTAAGTATATAAAAGAGCGATTTCTGGACATCCACTTTGAGTTGTGTGTGTAACATTGGGTTAGAGTCACTCAGACATGATGAGACTGAATGCAGAGGTCAACAATGATACATATACATGTAATTTAGGGAAAACAAAAAATGGCAGTGTGCCATGGGGGGTCCCTATTTGGTTGAAATTCTAAAATCAACTCATGTCACTCATCATGAGTTGCCAATGGCATCCCCAAGGCGGGGTATATAAATAAAATTTTGCCTCATAGTGTTAAAAAGTGGCGCTGGCCTCATGAAGTTTCTGATTTATTAGTCAAAATTTTGACTTTGTTTAGTAAACCCTCATTCCCACCCTCCCTGCTGTTCATGGGACTGCCATTTGGTGTTAGTTTTAAGAGAAATGTTTTTCCTGTATTCCTTTGGAATATTCTTTCTGAACTCCAAGGTGTTCAAGAGTTTTTTGTGTCTTTTTTCATGCCCTACAGCCTGTCTCGACACTGTTGTTATGTCTGCCACCAGCCTCTCAACATTTTGTGAGTGACAAGGTATGTTGATGTTGACTAATAAATCAGAAAAATGTTATTTTTAAAAAAGAAGAGGCTTTTCAACAATTGTAAATGAATTTTTTTTCTTAGACCTCTCTCATCAAGCATAAGCCCTGTGCAGAGGTCATGATGCATACCATGGACACAGGCAACTTCATGAGGCCAGTGCCACTTTTTAACACTATGAGGCAAAATTTTATTTATATACCCAGCCTTGGGGATGCCATTGGCAACTCATGATAAGTGACATGAGTTGATTTTAGAATTTCAACCAAATAGGGACCCCCTAGGGTGCAGATGTCCCATTTTTGATGTGCAAGTCTTGAAAACATTTTAGTAGTAAAAGTATGTCTGCTGGAGCCCGAACTTAGGTACTAACAATAGACATGTGAAGAAAGAGTCGCTGCACATCTGCGATCAATCAGCCAAATTCTTGAGCACGTAGCATTTGGGAAGAGAAAAAGTCAGTTGCAGAGTTGCACAAGTCAATGAAATTGTACAATTGATGTAAAAGATGGGCATCAAAAGTATGTAGTAGGGCAATCAAGAGCACCTTGTAGTATGACAAGATGCTCGCTCCATGCGAGGCTGCTCATGCTACAATGCCGCCAAGACGAGCTCCACGTGACCAACGCCAGCACCAACGTGAGCGCGGGCATGGTCAAGGTAGACACCACGCTGAACGCTGTTTTGTTAGATCTAAAACCTCACCTTGTGCAGTCAAAATCTAGATACGCCGGATCTGGACAGAAGAAATCACAATTTCGACCAAAAAATTGGACTCTTTTTTATCACAACCACAAAATGTGTGTGCGTGACACATCAAGATTTACGAGACTTTCAAAAATAGCAACCTTGAACGATTGAATATAGTGAAATTCCATAAAACCGACAACATAAAAAAAAAATACACTGGCTCTTCATCCTTGGACATGGAACCTCACATTGCACTTTGGCATCCCTATTTTTACGTTGCAACGTGCAGGAGATCGTGTGTGCGCAGTTCACTTAGCGCACGCAACATTTGCCACGCTTTTCCGTAAGAAGACGATGCCTCCTCCAGCGCCATCTAGCGGTAACGTCGGGGCTGCCCAAGGGTACATTTTTGCCCATAGTGAACAACAGGCGAATTTTCCATCTCGAAGAAATTCACCAACACAAGATTGCGAAAATAAGAAGCCTTACACTTGGTGAGCACTTCTTCTACGAAGTAGAGATCCCCCGAAACTGCACGGAATGAAAAATTGCACTTAATGCGATTGCATTTTTCGACATTTCACTGAGAAATCCCCCCTCTTCACACGCACACACGCACGGAAGAGGAAAAAGCCGCTTGGGATAAACGGGATAACCAGATAAGTGGCATTTTTTGCCGTGTATTTTGAAATCTGGCTGTCTGTCTGTGTGTATGTACGGTCAGTGGGTGTGTACCGGGTGTCTACGGGACCGCGTGCCAAACCTAGGTGCGTCTGTATGTACAGGGTCCTTAGGACTAATGGCAACGCACCTTTTCTGGCATTTTGTGGTCCTAGTTGGCCCTTTCCGCCGAGACGTTGGCACAGCTTTTGTGATCACGTCGGCAGCAGAGGTGCAGGAGGTGAAAAAGAGGCAGAGGATGGATGGTTTGTTTTCGATGAATCTTGATTTCTGTCCAAAAGAGATGTGTCCCAGCCTGGCCTCCAGCCCTTACAAGCCTTAACCCTCTCCACTATGGTGTGTGGGCCGTCGTGGACAAAAAGGTCCATCAGTAGTGCTGCCTCCCTGGGGCTGCCATTAGAGAGGAGTGGAACCATTTGTACAAGGACCTCATTGTCAAGTCAGGCCAAGGGTTGAGACTGTTGTCACTTCCAACGCTAGTGGCACTACAGTAATGCTTGTCTCCGAAAATACTCACAGCTGATGCTCTCTTGGGTGTACGTAAATGTGCTCATTCTTTACTAAGTGAAGCCTAGTCTTGCCGCGACAATTAGCCTGAGGGACCCTGTACGAATGAGTATCTGTAATGGGCCCTCCGGAGTCAATGCTGTGAGCCTCACTCGCCCAGACAGTGAGTGTCGTGCCTTCATAGACTTTGCTTTCCATCAATAATCCTCTGGAGGAAACTTCGGGAAAAGATGAGCAGAGAAAGTGGGGCCCTACTCCCTCTGACTATACTACAGGATGTCTCAGTCAACGTACTTGTTTTCCTTCCTTCGGTTATTTCGTTTCCTTCATTCGGTTATTTCGAGACATAAAACCTTCATAGTTTGTGATGAAATTCTGCAAGCCATTGCTGCAAAATCTTATCATTTCGTACGTCAATATCTAACCTATGTACATGCGTGTCGTCCAGGGTTGGGAACTCTGGCAACTACAATGTTTTCATCTAATTCATCCCACGCTGTCGGGAGTGCCAGCTTCAGGCTTGTTGGGGAAAACATTTTAGAAAGTGTTGCGACGTTCAAATCTTCAGCTCTTTGTTTAATAGGCGAAACTTCTTTCCAGAAATCTGTGCTCAAAGATAAAAATAAAAGAATGGCAGCGCACTGAGACAACCTGTACCGTATACACTGTACCTCACACCAAGTTTTCGTTACGAAAGGGATTTCGAAAGCCCAAAAAAGCGATTCCCCCCCTATTTTGTATTGCGATGACTCCATCTTGGCGTCAATTATTGGGGTCACCTTGCTCAACGCTTCGCCCTTGCTGCACGTGACGGCATTGGCAGCAGCCACAGCCAATGCGTGAAGGCCATTGCAAAGGCCACGCGTGACCTTATCCTCTCCAGAATTAATTGCTCTGAGCTTGCCACTAATAAAAATTGGGTAACCAACCTACGCGCGCTTGCCCCGCGTGTGCGCATGAAGTCACTGCGTGATGTGAGGTTTTCCGCCAAACTTTACCCAGTGCCTGTCATTTATACCACCTTTATTTTATGAACGTGTAAAGCTTCCTGACGCCCTGGTGGGTAATTTATATTGCCTCCAATGGTTTCGTGTATGGCTCCGGCTCTTTGGCCCTTTGGCTCTCGCCCTCTCGCTCTCTCGCTCTCGAGGTCGCTTTCGCCACAATATCGCAAACCTCAGCTAAAAATATAATAAAAAACCTGAGCCTTAAAACTTCTCGGCTAAGAGATCTTGAGGTGGATTCTGTTCTGGCCTCGGAAAGTTTTTTCATTAACTGATGAAAACAAGACGTTCATTTTTTGGAATTGAACGGAAAAGTGAGTGAGGGAGAGAGATCGGATACGACATTGGAGGCCGCCAATTGATTAAGAGCCCAGATCATTTGGAGTCCATCGAGGCCGCGTTTGAGCGTACAAACTTCGTGACCAGACAGTGAGAAACGCGGCCCCAAAAGCCTTTAATGACGCACCTGTTGAGAGCCGGCTTACCTGTGCTTTCCTCCTTGACTTCCCTGACCACTCTCTTGATGCTCTGGCCGAAACGACGCAGATTTTTCGTTGCTCCAGCAGCTGCGGGGGAAACAATGACAAAATATTGAGGTGTGGCCTTTTGTTCTTTGGTCTTGTGGGGGCTGCAACAGCTTCACTCACGCATGGAGCTCAATAGGACGTGTCCCGTATAAAGGAAGAAGTGCTGCTTCCTGCCCAAATAATCAGTGATCTCCCCCCCCCCCACCTGTTTTGCCTTTGACTCAGCACAATTCTCCTGAATGACTCTGATGATTGTCAATGCTCTAGCTCTCATCATGCTGATCTATTCAGCTCTTGGAATAGCCTGATTAAGCCTTAAACATCTTATCTTTTTACACATTGTCTCTCAGGGAAGTCCAGACTTGATTCTGCCCTGTCTATGTGTGCAAGGGGGGGGGGGGGAGGGGGAGGTAAACGTGACACAGATGGGTTGAAAAATAACTTGGCATCGACGTTGTCTGGTCGAGTTGTGTTGTTGTGGCTAGCGGCTCTTACCGGAGGAAAAACAAGAGAAAGCCTTTAACGAAGACTCTGTGGTTACCTAGAAACAAACTTGTCGATCCATCAGTTGTTGATCTTTTCTCTACCAAGCAGCAGCAGCACTAGCAGCTGGCGTGTGTGAGCGGATTGCTTAAGCACCCAAAAATGTAGGCGTAATAAAGGATTTAAGCCAGGCCTGAGTAGCTTTTAAGCAGACCTCGATTCCCATCTATCAGTGGATTTGGGTTGGGCGCTTACTCACCCAAACTTGCACGAAGCAGCTGAGAACAGTTTAAACGTGATCAAATGGGCCGGGATATCCAAGCTAGATTTTCCACATGTTGTGCGCCACTTCTGTTGAGAGTTGACTTTAGCATGCACCGAAATGAAGATGGTGTAAACCACAGTGGCTGAGTGTGCTCCAAGCATGTGCGACTAACCTGACCAGACCAAACCTCAGTCAGCCCGAAGTTAACCTAAGCAAACATAGCCTAGCCCTAAGCTAAGCTAAGCAAACTTGACATAGTCAAACCCTATGTCAACCTAACCAAATCTAACCCTGGTGAGATCTGAAGGATGTGTGCACAAATTTGGTGCCCACGAATCAGTGCACGATGCATCCTTACTGAATGACTGTTTCAACAGTTTGTGTAACTTCATTTGGGGGTCAATGGGCCTCCCATTTGAGACCTACATGAACCTGAAAGTTGATGAGTATAAAAGCTTATGCATGCTGAGCGACTGATTCAATGTTTTAATTCCAATCTCACCGAAGTAGCAGCGTTCTCACTGCAAGGTTGATGTACTTTTTCGCTATTTACTCTAACGGACACAATTGTTGCTAAAATCTACTCCTCAGTACTGAATTTTTGATCAATTGATGCCAAGACCTAAATAAATCGTGCACGGGTGTGCGACGTAGGGTACTTTGAAACATGAAGTCAATGCAGACGCACCCTGTACTTTGGACGCACATACAAAAAAGTACGTTTATCGCGCCGTGAGAAAAACAGCAACACAAAACCAGCAGGATGCTCAACTGTCTCTAGCAGTCCTCAAGACTCGGGCTTCCCCAATATCAAAGACCGGGCGTTTTGCCATGTCTAGCACCTCGTTGTGTTTGGGCCAGTTGGGCAGATCACACTCCAATGACTTTTAAGGATGGAAAACACCACCGCAAAAGCCGTGATTTTGGGTCGTTCTCTCCTGCGCGAGTACGGGGTTGTTGGAAAGCTGAAAAAATACCAGGTTTAAAGTTGAACAACTAAAAAAGTTGGAAGCCAAATGTTGAAAAATGAAAATTGTCCCCTACTAGCCCATAGCTTACGAGCTCTCAAACTAAAGGCCCATTGTTTTACAGCCATCGCCCGTTGACTTGTAGGTCTCATCATATACGGGGTCTTGACTCAGCTGCGCTTTGAACGGAAGCTAGAAACGACCCCGACCTTGTTCAGGGCAACGTTGAGCTCTTTGGAGACTGCATTGGAAATCACAAACAGGTCTTTCTAAGAGACGTCAGAGGTCTTGCTCGATTTTGGTGGACGTGATTTTCTGCCATCTCTATCTATTCCCAGGTGCCATCAATTGAGAGACAGCGAAACTGGCAGGAAGAAAGATCAGCAGAGTTGTCCGGGACTACCTGACTTTGAGACAGTTTCTATGAAGCACCCAGTAGTCATGTCCTGCGGCTTTTGCTCAGTCATGGCTCACATTGTTAGCACAACATGCTGTCCTGAACCACCAGCCTGCTTGGTCAGGTACGAGCCAAGCAGAAGCAAGCTAATGCAGTAAAGAGATCTCTGATTACAGTAATCACTCCCAATCTACTGATGGTAACGCACAGAACGATTGATGAGGGAGACAATAAGAGCACAGCCATTGTGCTTACTTTGTGCAATTTTTGATAGAACACCGGCACTGCCAGTGCCCTCCAGAAATTGCGCAAGTTCCTTCTTCCTTCCTTTCTTCAAATTCACCTCTGCTCTGCTTTTGCATTCTTTCCCCCGGGTTAAACAGGCCTTAATTTATTGATCTTCCTTTTATCTCGATTCACCCACGTCTGATGGACGTGGCAAATTGATGAGTGGCTTTTATGATTGCCTCTGCCCACTACAATGGATTCGCTTTCTTTTGTACGCCACAAACAATTGCTCGGTTCAGACTCCTCTCGGTGCGCTCTTGGCTCTTCCAGCATTCGACACAACAGCCTTTGATTGCGTCGTGTGACGCAGACAAGTTGCAAGTGCGTCCAAATCGTTGAGTGGCCTTCCTGGACTGCCCTTCAAGACCCCAAAACGAAAGGAAATTCAGTGGGCTTGCGTGACTTTTTTTTGTCTCATACGTGCGACGGAAAAAATCTGCCGCTTCGTCTTCATCATGATCACTCAAGTGAAGTCCTCAACCCTCGGGGGCGGATTTGATTTGGGGCCCATTTGATAAAGGAGGGCAGGAGGAAGAGAAAAAGGAGGAGAAGAAATCTCTTTTTCTTGTCTTAAAAAGTTGACTAAGTCCAGATCGAAAGTTTTACTGTTCAATTACGTCGTCGTCGTCGTCGTCGTTGTCCGTACCTTCGCTGAAGGACTTGAGGCTGCCGGTCCGGCTCTGGGAGTTCTTGGCATTGGCCATGGCGAAGATAAAACCAAAAAGAAAAAAAAAACCAAAAAAACCTCAAAAAGATGAGCTAACGCATGCCTGAAACATAGGAGAGAGAGAAATAGTTGTGAGTAATGTTTGCAGGCAACTTTATTCACGAGATTTATTCATCTATTGAACAAGCCACGCGCGCACGCACGCACCTACCTGCACAACCACCTGCGCGCACACACACGCACGCCCGCACGCACGCACATAATACAGCTAATACAGACACATTGCAGCACTGAGGGGAGCAAAGAAAGAAGAAGACGCCGGAAAGCGACACAAAGTTTCCTAAATTAGAAATTTCTTCTTAAACTAATTTAAGGCGCATTCTCCACATGCGCCAAGACTAAGATGAAGGCCAAGCTAGAAATACAGCAATACAGCAACAAATCTTCTGCTTGGGAAGTCGCTGCAGTGTGAGGCACACAAGTTCTCTGTCAGAGGCTGACTTCATCTCTTTGGGCTCACACGGTATGGTAATTACAGCGCGAGTCAAAAATGGCAACGCTGTAGTTCTGTACTATGTTCCATGGCACTTCCCTGACCCCCACCTCCGCTCCGACCCCACTTCGGGGGACCCGTTGCACTGCAAGTAACGAAGAAGTGCAGTCAGTATTTTGGGGAAGACTTCAACGTGCGTGAGTCTTTCCTCATACGGGGCAAGTGTAGCTGTGCTCAAGACGTAGTTCCTAATGGAAAATACAAGAAAAGAAGAATAAGAAAAGAAATAAGCAACAACATTTCGTGGTCACACCTGGAAGTTACACTTTCCAATCATGGCTGAGGGGTGAATGAAGGCGCAAAATGGACTCCAACTTTCCTCATTCGAAAGTTCCCAACTTACTTTTGGGACGCTCGTGCTCGCGAGCGTGACTGGAGAACCAACACGTATCCTTTCCCAGAGAAAGTGCACTGGGAGATGCAGTTTTGCTATGCAAAAAAAGCTTCGAAGTTATGAGGAAAAAAGACCCCACTCCGGTGATAAATGATTCATTGAGCAAGGAAGCTTCATTCGCGCAATTTGTAGGCCTGTTCAGGTTGCGTGGTTAACCAGGTCGCCAAAGACACAGACCACTTGGCTTAACTTTAGTGGTTCCACCCGGAGATGGAACGAGCTTTTGGCTCGGCTCTTCTTATAGGAGCACAGGAAGAGTATCTGACTTGGTCTGCCCGGCGCATTGGCCACTCCTGGGGCATTCAAGTGTTGTAAACTTCTTTACTTTTGGTATTTAATAGGGACCTTCTCAGGTGATATTTTTTTACAAAGGAAAAATTAGATTTTAAATTACTTCCAAATGAGCCCAAAGTTCCTTTACACATTTTGGATGTGTGTTGGAACCCCGACAACATTTGAACCAAAACTACATGTCCATCTTCCAAATTCGCCACAAGTCCAGTTACCAAGGTAAGTGGTGCAATCTGTAATCTATTTACAACTTCACTTTGGCGGAGTTTTTCTAGATCGAAGAGCGATGTTTTAGTCCATGGGACGAGTTTGACCCATTAAAGTGTCCAATCCACTTATCCAGTGATTCACAAGTGTATTCTAACGGATGCGCCGTGTATCCTCGTGGATATCGGCTAACAGTCTTGGTGGTTTTCTTTACATTTTTGGTTAAGGTTGAATGAGACCAAGGAGGATAACTGAGGTTTAGGCTTCAACTTGTAGCATAGCGTGACTATGTCAATAGTAATAGAGTCAGAGCTGAATGTCTGTAAAAAAAAAACAGGAAAAAAGTCATTGCAAGGACTCTCTGGGTTGGCATGAGGGCATTTTTTTTGTTAGTCAAGTCACGTTAAATTTTATCTCTAAACGCTTCTAACCTCAAAAGCAATGTACAACCTCGATATCTGCACTCCTCTGACCCTCCAAGAGCCACTGACTGCCAGGTGAATGACGACATCCTACAGATTAGCAGCACAGCAAGAGCACTGCCAATCTGAGGGAGGATATGGACCATGCCCTGTTCAATACAGAGAGCTCAAATTTGGGATTTAAGTAGAAAATTCAGAAAGGTTCAACTTATAGTTTGTATCCCTATGTCTATTTTCGGCTGAACGCCTTCACTGGCATAGTTTTAGAGACAAAAATACTTACAAGGACGCATGACGCTCCTGGTACACAATATTTGAATGACTCTAAGCTTAAAAATTGCTTTAATTTCATATCAAAAGTTATGTGATATCATCATAGAAGACTGCCTACTTGGCATTACTTTACAGCTCTTTTTTAAAACTGCACCAGGACATAATTAAAAATTCCTAATGCTGACATTGTAAGTCGAAGAAAGTTTTTAAGAAAAATTTCGTCGACAGAACAATGGCGCTGAATTTTTGGGCTATGTCAGGAAAGAATTGGAATGTAAACAAAGATGAGAGGACTTAAAAAGACATCAAACAGTGTGTACACAAGCAGTTTGCATGGATTTTTTGCCTCTGCTTCTCCTGCTTCTTCCTTTTTTGGAGTAGAAGGAGGTAACAAAATGATAGTACTACAAGCCAAATACAGCAGCCCTGTTTTATTCCTTTCTCTCCCTGCGTGTGTGTCTACCTGCCTCCATCCCTCCGGTCATCTATTGGTACTGAATCAGGTCAGCTCTGTCTGACCGAGGTGACGTCTCTTCCTTCCTTCGTATCTCTTTTTGGTTGCACTACAAATCTTTACGGTCTTCAGACATAGAATGGGACAGGGGGGAAGTTGGTCAGTGTTGACAATGCTCTTGTAACCTTTTTTCCAGGATCCCTCTCCGTGTGTGTGTGCGTGTGTGAATGAGACATAAAGTTTAGAAGACTGCGGCTGACATTTCATTCGCCATTTCTTGTATAAGGAGCTCCCCCCCCCTTCTCTGCAAAGAAAGAAAGGAACCTTTAAACAGCATCATGCACTGACCCCTGCCTCTTACCCCTCCACTTTGGTCAGAGAGCAGTAGTCCCCCGGCGGGGGGGGGGGGGGGGGAGGGGGGGGACATTTTAATATTTTTATGGTGGAAATTGTCTACGCATTAAACAATGATGAATCTTAACAAACATCAAAAAGAGCAT
>JAAUXU010013353.1_pt1 | contig 20700 bp, 24 predicted proteins | sample 7278151 | NCBI WGS metagenome assembly JAAUXU01 (sample SAMN14350113, study PRJNA611818) | marine sediment metagenome | isolation source: surface marine sediment (1.8m) | place: French Polynesia: Moorea | collected 2018-08 | reverse complement strand
TCTGTGAAAGAGAGGGCCACCACGACAGCTGACTTTTTGCCTCAAAATCCTCAGAGCGAGCCAGGGCAACGTTCACCTTCTCCCTCCTTTATTTTCTTTGAGGGCAGTACGCTGAGCTCAGGGCAGAGTTAGGCAGCGAAGAGACGATTTCCATTCTCGTGGTGGATTCTCCTCTGGCTCGAGGCGCTCGAGCCGGCTCACGCTACAGGGCAACCGAGGCAGCTCGATATTCGACCTCGCACGAATCTCCACTCATCCCCATAGCGAAGTCTGTGAAATGGACTCTCTCCTTCCTGACTTTAAAGATGGCGTCCGCCACAGTGGCCAGGCCAGCGGAGTAGCAGTCGTCCCAAATAGTGGGGCCGGCGATCTTTGAAGGCCGCGGAGTCTGCAGAGGGACTCTTTAAGAGTCCCAGACGACCGGAAAAAGCCCAAAAGTTAGCGAAGAAGATCCTCGGGAGGGCCGAGTCGAGCTCCGATCTCTTTGGTGTCGTCCCATGGCGGCGAAGGAAGAGCCCAGGGAAGTCCCGGGGTTGCCCGAGGCCTCGAGTCTGCCTCTGGAAACAGCAGAGACCCCGACGACATCTCAACCAAGTGTCCAGAAAGTTGTCGATGAGAAGCCCGTCTCTCTATCTGAAGCGCTCAGCGACGACGACGATTCATTGCCCAAGGAGTCGGTGGAGAGTCTGGCCTTCGCATGCAAAGAGGAGCGGGAGGCTCTTCCCGCTCGAGATGCGAAGACCGAGGTCGCAGACGCGGCAGTCAAGTCCGAAGAGCCGAAGCAAGGGGAAACAGACGTAAAGAGCGAGCCGAGTGCTGACTTTTCTCTCTCGAAGGAGAATCTGGCGAGCCTACGCGAGAACTTTTTTGCGCCGTCCAACGATCGTCTCGATGTCGGCGACGCGAACACTCAGAGTCCGGCGAAGTTACCGCCTTCCCATCTTGAAAGTGAAAACGCTGAAGAAGTTGCTAAGAGCTCCGAGACCTCTCCGGAGAAGAGGTCGGATGAGACCTCCTCTGTTAAAGAGAAGAAAAAGTCTTCTGACAGGAAGCACCATCGCCATCACCACCACAGATCTCAGAAGAGAAACTTCCGCGTGCAGGTACAGTCAGCTAACAAATGAAACTAGTCGGTTCTCAACTTAACTCCTCGTTTTCAAGGTTCATCTGGACAAGAGTTACAGTCGCGAGGTGGGCGTCTGTCGTCGTCGCGCCGGATTCAGCCTGGCTAACCCCTGCCCAAATCTGGGTTGCTCCAAGTACAAGTACGGTTCGCTCATGAGTGTGGAGACACACCCCAACGGCATGGGAAAGGTACTGGACGCACAAATGCCTGATGAATGGTTCTTTATGATTGCTTTTGGGCTGCTGTAGGTACTGCACATGTGGCAAGATGATCTCAAAGACTTCAGCGAGGCTGAGATGGAGGAGGTCGCAAAAGAGTTTTTGAAGGTAATTGTTAGGCACTTAAGATCTTCGTCTTGCAAGCGTGTCCTAAGATAGAAGTCTATTGCAGGAATCATTTTCTGAGACTGATGGTTATGCAAATTACTGCTGCAGCATCGTTCATGGTGCTGGTTCCTACTTGCCAGACTTCCTGGAGTACCTGGGCGACCAGCACGGAATGCTTCCAATTAAACATGGCATCATTGGCCACGCCAGGGACATGGAGACAACTGACCTCAGGTAAGTGAAGATGTTTCTTTGGCTTTCTACCGTGTGCACCAAAGTCGAAGTTATCGTATGTTCTTATTTACACGAGTCCGAGTACTGTAAGGCGGCGTAACTTAAATCTGGGGGATAACATGAATCAGTTAGCTAGATTTGCAGGAGTCCTAAGGGTCCAGGGCTTGCTAAGTTGGAGCTCAGACTTTGCTCGTAGCTGCAGCTGTTGGTCATTCAGGAGCCAACCATCCTCCACCCAAAAAGATTTCAAAACTATTGAGTCAAAATTTACGGCCTTTTGTTCTTTGGCATGTTTGTTCCTTGTCATCCTTACTGTCCATGGACTTGTATTGCTGACCCAAAGAATAAGAAGTAAATGCCACGCTTAGGAATAATCAATTACCCATGTTGTTTGTAATCCATATGTATTAGGCTAGGTCATTTTTTTCAATCTCTTGTGGCGTCCTAGATTTGTTGCAAGAATCTACTTGAAGACCTTCTAGTCAAATGGAATGAAAAAATAATTATGCTTTGGGTCTGCTCTCTGCCTCCAAAGTATTGTAAACACAGGTTGTTTGGTCAACATCACAAAGTTGATGTGCCCCTTTTTAGTTACTTTCTAGATGCCAAAATGAAGCACTGTAGTCATATGCAACTAAAAACAAAATGGTTACAGCTTTGTCACAGGGCTGTCAAAATCTGAGCACCTTGTTATGCACTGAACTTATGTAGCAAAACCTTATTGCCTTGGAGAGGGGCCAGCAGATGCTACATATCACATGCTCAAAAAAAGTTTTTTGGTAAATCATTTGACCATTTGGCATTAGTAACAATCCTATGATGCCCTCAGTCAAGTTCCAAAATTTTCCTTTTTTGACCTGGCCTGATATATATAAAGCTAAGTCTCTGTATGTAGTATGTGTGTCTGCCTGTCAGGCTATGGGTGCCCCAACCACCACACCAATCATCACCAAATGGCCAGCAGATGCTACATATCACATGCTCAAAAGTGATCACAACACACCTTAGGTCTGAGGCTGTTTTGAGGCCAAAATTGAGGTCCAAAGTTGGATTTATGACATCACATTTCACAGACCATAGATGACCATGCAATAGGTATAGGTAAGCCTCTTGGGAATAGTTGTGCAGTACCAGTTTTAGTCAATAGCTATCTATGGCAAGAGAAGGGGAGAGGTCAGTACAGGTGGACGTTGAGCCAGGAAAACCGTTCAAACTATACGGTGGCTTGATCCAGAGACTCATAGCTTGCTGCTATCACTAAGCCAGGAAGAAGAGAGGGAGTGAAGAGTGTCCGGATCAGCCAGTTTCAAAAGTAAAAACAAAATGGATCCGATCTGGGTGAGTGTGAAGTGTGAGATCAGCCCTGAGGGCAAGACCAGCTTCGAGGGCAAGATCAGCTTCGTGTTGAGCGTGAAGTGCATGTTGAGTGGGTCAAGTCTGCTATTGCTTTATATTTTTCCTACCCAATGAAGTGGTTAGGTAGCATGTATGTGCTAGTTATATATAAAAGTAAAAGATATATGCAAGAAATATGTGGAGAACCCAAACATTCATGTGTGATCCCCACATACCTTATGCCCCATGATGCCAGGGACCCTTTTTCATTGTGCCACTGCGCCTCACCTTTGGAAATCAGTTCATGAAACTTTCAGGGAGCAAGCTTTAGACCACTTGGAATGTTCCTGAACAGCTGAAAGCCTGCATAACTCCTTAGGTGCCCATCTAGACGATATGTCTGAGCTCAGGAAACAGTTGGTGAGAGGCTGCTGCTGGGGAAAAGCACTCCAATGCAGTGCAGCACCTTGGCATGGCACAGTTTATGGTGTGGTATATGACACAAAGAGACTTTTTGATGCCCCTGGATGCTTCATGATGTCTTCAACCCATCTGTTCTCTCTATTTTGACTGAGATTTAAATTTGTAACAGTTTTATTCCTCTTTTCTCATAGTCCTGCATTTTTCTTGCATATTCCCAGAGTGCACTCTGTAAAGGTTTCAAATTGATTGGGTCACTACACCTCGAACCGGTACCACTCAAATCTAGCCACATCAAATTTTAATGTTGAATGCTCTCATGTCAGTTCTGTTGTACCAGTGGTGCAATTTTAAAGACTGTCAAAAGCTTGTATCCAGTACCAAGTCCACACCAAACTGCTGGCGCATGGTGGTGCATGGCATTGTGGTACACAAAGTGTCCAAGTTGGGACATATGGTGCTAGTAAAAGCCGAGATTGTACAATGAAGAATCACGTTCATATAAGTGTGTAGCACACTGTATATTACACCCCCCCCCCCCCGTAACTGCCAACTGCCCGTGGGCCTTAAATAGGGCGTACAACGTTTGGGAGAGGTGGGACCTTGATAACTTCATTGGGCAATAATTAGAATCATAAATATGATGGCAAAGTATGTTATTAATTACAAACATAGCCAGCTACTACTCACTTGCATTAGGGTTTCACATTTTCAACGTATCAGATGCAATAGTCTTCAGTTATAGTCATCACCTTGGGATCCAAGGTTATGATGACTGTCATTGATATATTCTCATACCAAAATAAGTAAAACCAAATGACTTTTACTACCATGGAACTTGAATCTTCAGAGCAAAAACTCATAATTTTTTGCTGCATTCCTCTCTTAGTTGAACTATTGGAACATGAGCAAAATGACTCATTTATTTGAGGAGTTTCTGACAAACCTGTTGTCGGGGTTACAAAAATGGTAGCTTTCCACCGATAGTTTAATGACTGTCCGTGGAGTGTGATGACTTTACCTGATAGAAATGCATCCCCTTCATGAAGTAAGAAATCAATACCAAAAAGTGTGATGACTGTAACCGAGATGACTACCAGAGACTACTGTACTCTCAGTCTTCATACGTCAAATGTTCTAGTATTGTTGAACTTGGGATATTGTAAACCTGACCTAATCTAATGTTAAAAGCAATTCGAATAGAGTTTGGGTGGATGCTTTTGTAAGACCATAATTAGAATTCCTCTGCCCAGGGCAGAGGATGATGATTACAGGCTGGGCATGGGTAATTTATAGTATTGGGTATTTTCTAACCTGTTGATTGGCTTCTTAAGAATGAATTCTCTATTCCAGGACTTACCGACAGCGAGTTGCAGAAAACTACAAAGGTGGAACATATCGTTTTGGCTTCCTGGACAATATCTCCCTTGTAGGAACAGTGGCAGAGGAGTCAGGTGGATACTTCCCTGATGTTCTGGACATGCTGGAGGAAAACCCATTTTTGAGACTTGTAAGTATAGAGACTGAGCCATTTTTCAAGAATATTGATATCCACACTGAATATTTTCAACTCTTTGATATTGATCCTGGTATTTAATGCTTTTGAGAAGGGTGTTTCTGAGGTCGGATACCCACATATTGATGTCTCAACGCAGAAACTGTTGGGGTCAGTGTCCCAATCTGTATTGGACTATATCAATGAATGGAAACTGCTCCAAATGGGAACCACAAATACTGCAAACCCATAACCTGCATATTGTTTGGAAACTAACATGAAAAAAAGTTTCTCATTCCTTCACCCCTGTCCCATTGTCTGAACAACTTCATTGTTCACTTAGTTGCACTATTGACTCTGGCATTTCATTCACCAGCATTTGTTCAATTCAAAGTGGCCACCCTTTTTGGCAGTGCCTAATTTGACTCTTTCGGTCAGATTGTTGACAGCTGATCTGATCATTTCCACCGGTATCATGGCTACCACGGCCTCCAGAATGCCCAAAATACCCTGCGGAGTTTTGGGATATCTCTGGCGGACTTGGGCTAGTATTTCCCCAGAAAAGTAGAGCAGATTCTTGTGTGGGCCCTCTGCTCGCCATTCTGCTCTGTCTTGCCTTTTGCCTGAACTTTTTTCGGACTTAAATGACTTCTCGTCACATTCAAATGATTGAGTAGATTTTCTAACCAAATGGTTGCATCTAGAAACTAAAACTTTCTTGCAGTCGCACAATGTCATCGCATGGTGTCCCATAGATACAGACCATTTTAAGTAGCCAGATCTCAGCTCCCTCTTGATCGATTTTCAAAATTCCTTTTGCAGGTTGGAGCGTAATGAATGGCGTTTTGCGTGATTGTCGGACAGTTTATTTCTGACAGCACATTCTCCACATTTTTTGAGATGTTTTAAGAGCTGTTCGAAACCTGCAGTCAGGCACAAATTTTGCATGCTTTCCAGTGTCATATACAAATAAGTCACTCCTTTTGGCTGAGATTGATTCTACTCAGTCTCAACAAGTGTCATTGCTTCTGCTCCAAGATTCGTTCTTATAAACTTGTGATTCAGTGTGGCTCCAGAACCAATAATCAAGAGGATTAATGTCAGTTTACCTCGGAAAAGTGAGAAATTGCCAAATTTGGGTATCAAACATGATGTTTTTGGTGGTGTGGCAAGTAAACCTGTCCTGCTGCCACCAAAGTTTCTGCACATACCTGCCGGAATTTGGTGCCAGATTTTAATCAGGAGCAGGAAAAACCTGATTGAAAGGAGTCAAATTGATATTTCAAAGTTTGCGGTCAATGTAGCACAAAACCCCATGCTACAATGTGCAAGAGGAATTTTCAAGATTAGTCTGGTAGGAGCTTTGATATAGCCATTTTAAAATGGTCCATATCCATATGACACCGTGTAGATTTTCAAGACAGAAATGACTGTTTCTCTCTGAACCTTTCTTACGGCTCTGGCGAACTGATCAATGCTCTTTCAGTAATCAAGTTGTGCGACTGTACTGAGGAGGAATGTGCGCAGCCACCTTTTCTTACGATTTCTCGCCAACATCTGTTGATTATGGTATGAGGGGCGAAATTGAGAGGCAAGCTTATAGAGTCTCTCCCTTCAGCATTGAGGAGCTGAAGGCCAACATTAAGTACGATACACGCGTCAAATTAATTTCTCAAAAGGATTCATTAAATAAAGTTAAAAAACAGCTACATTGTTAAAAAATTGTCAATGCTGGGGGAAGAAGTTCGAATTTGCTTCTCGCACCTGGTGCATTGCTTTTGAGGCTTCATTTTGCCAACTTTACGAATCAAAATGTGTTGGGAAGAAGTTTTAAGTGGTGCTAAGGCATTGGTTCAAACACCGGAGGAGATGTACAAAGGCCAGAAATATGAATATCGAATCATTCGCTCCATTGCTCTAACACACTGCGGCGAGAAGAATTGCTCAATTATGAAATAGTTCTTTCAGGGTGATGTCATAGGATCGTCTGCGTTTGTACTGTTCAATTTACTTGTTCTTTTAGTCTATGCCTTGGGGCCCAATGTCTTCATTGGCGGACATGACCCCAACTGCCAGCAATGACGGACCCATCTTGTGGATGCGTCCCGGAGAACAGAGCATACCCACTGCTGAATTGGGCAAGTCTCCGCTGAAGAGGAGAAGGTGAGTTTACTCAATCACGACAATATAGCAGATATTTTGTTGTAATAGCAACCTGTCCTTTCCTCGTACAGAAACGCTGGCATCAATGAGCTCCAAAATCTGAAGTACCTTCCCCGATCTGGTCCTGAACGAGAAATTGTTTTTGAGGATCGTACTCATGCACATGCAGATCACGTCGGATTTGGTTTGGAAAGAGCAACCACAGCTGCAGTCGGTAAGAGACATACTAATAAGTAGGGCACGTCTGAGTAATGATTTTTGGAAAGTATTGGAGATTCCCGGACGAGGCAAATGCAGTATGCACGTACTCGAGAAGTGTGCATTTCAGCACATACTTGCAAAATCTACAACTCTATTATTTAAGGGATATCGACATTCTGCAGTATTGCTTGGATAATGCAGAGTATTAACCTCTGAATCTATTATTTGTTATTTTATAACTGTCCTAGGTTATATATGGTCCACAAGTACTAGAGGACCTCTCTTATTTTATTGATGTTCACTGAATGGTATTTAGAGCTGAGAGCAGTAATTCCAACTGACAAGGACATATCATTACATATCTTAGCTGCATACTGGATACATGACTCATGCTGGACAACTAGCATGAACACTAACTATGAACCGAATTCTCTATCAGGCGTCCTGAAAGCCATACGCTGTGGTGAGCAGCCCACCTGCAACCGCATTCTCAAGGACACTGTCATATTCAATGCTGCTGACTTCTTCTCCCTTGTCGAGAAGCTACAACTGGACCTTCATGAACCTCCCGTCTCACAGGTAACTAGCTACAGTTTTGATAGTCTGATAAGCCAGGCCAATATCACCATCTCATCCATGTTGAATCAATTCTCTTTCCTTTGTAGTGCTTAATCTGGCTGGACGACAGCAAGCTGAACCAGCTGGTTCGTGAGGGTATCCGATATGCTCGCGTTCCCCTATGCGATAACGACATCTACTTCCTGCCAAGGAACATCATTCACCAGTTCAGAACAGTATCAGCCACAACAAGCATAGGTTGGACATTCTTACAAGTCAAATGCAGTCATGGCACAAATATTCATATATCCCTAATTTCTTTTATTGTCAGCTTGGCATGTCCGTCTAAAGGAATATGAGCCACCAAAGCCAGCGGTCTCAGAGTCTGAGTCATCCCTACCTTTGGCAGTGCCTTCAACTACAAAGCCTCTAGCTTCACCTCCTTACTTATCATCAGGGAGCGAAAAGGAGAACACGAAAAAGCTAAAGAAAAGATCCAATCCCGTCATAGACAGCGACGAAGACGATCAAAATCAAGAAAGGAAGGATCCCGAGTACAAACCGAAGCTGCCACAGCTGACGACGCCCAAGAAGGTCAGGAAGGAGGATGGGAAAGTTAGTGGCGGAGGAAGCAGCAGCACTAATAAGGAAAGGAGTCACCATCGTCATCATAGCAGCAGTAGCAAAAAGAGTGACGATAGGCATAGTGGCAGTAGCAAGAGCCACCACAAACACGACAAGGAAAGGCATAGTAAGCATAGCAGCACCAAAAAGGACAGGGACCGTCACCACAGGTCTTCCCCATCAAGGAAGAGCCACCACCACCATAGCAGCAGTGGCCACAAGTCGCATGAGCAGGGCAAGTCCACTGAAAGGCATGGGCTGCAGGAGGGACTTTCTCCGGTCAAGAAGAAGCCCAAAGTGGATGAATTGGTGATGACAGCTAAGAAGAGTCCGCTGATCTCGTACAAGGTGGAGAAGCCAAGCCACGAGAGAGCCAACGCTTCTAAACTCTTCCCTCGTTATGTCACTCCCAAGGAGACACATGGGGAAGACAACAGCAGCAACAGTCACGACTTGCTGGGAAGCATTATGTCAGGCATGAGTTCTTCTCTCGGTGGAGCAAAGAAAGACTGAGCCGGACTGCGTGCAAGAACAACCAAACCACCGACGAATGTTTTATTTCTCTACATACTGTTTGCACATCTCTTACTTTTATCGACAAAAAAAGGCAAAGCAGGATCTCTATCACTTGGGGAGCGAGGAATCTTTGCCCAATCCTTTCGGTATTGCTATTTAAGTATATTGTACACTGCATAGAAATAGTGCGTGCATTTTTGCATGCCTGTTGTTGAGTCGCGAAGTTCTCCTACGTATTGATGTTAGAGGCAGTGTCGACGTTTGTTTCTTCAGCAGAGTCTATCATGTCCCATCATAGCACGGCGGTGCAGTCACACGTGAATCATCTATTAAGTGTATGCGGTGTGCACTTGGCCAAACGATGCGTAAATGCTGTGAGCGCAACTATGCAACTGCTATGAGCATTGTTGCAGTTGCGTCGGCAGTGGGCATTCTTCTATGCTACCGTACGTAGCGTCGAAAACATGAGGTGTAACTTTTATGCCACCGCAAGACGTAGAATTGAGAATAATGATTTAAGCATGAGGCATCACGTTCTCCAGCAGGCGAGCCTAGAGATGCGGCACTTGTGTACCTAATCTGCGCTACCACAAAATTAGCTTTCCTCATTTTCATTGCAGGTACGCACTGACGTAAATGTGTGCACATATACTGTATTGGCTTTACTCGAAGACAAATAAAAGTTTTATCTTTCTGTATAACTATTGACATCCACAGCTCACAACCCAAATCTTTGTGGCTCATTGCTTTCAAAACTATCAAGTTTCTCCATCGGGTTGAGTGAGTCCTCGTAATTGAACCAAAATTGTTTGTATGTGGAATGAATAGGAAGTGGCTTGTACTTATTTCTGCCAAACTGCCAAGGAGTGAAAAATTGCGTGTACTCTATTTTTGGTCCCGATGTACCCAGCGGAAAGTGCACAATCTGTGAGTGACCTTGACTGAACACTGGCAGGTCACGGTTAGAAAGAAATACATGGTACTTAGAACCGGCAACATTCATGAATACGCGTAGACAGCGCAGGCACGTGTGGTTGGCAAGACGATCAAGTCGCTTGCCAAAGCCGTTGAGTCAAATAGAATGACAGCGTCACAGCCATGAAGTGGTGGCGAAAAGAGCAAGTTCTTACGTACAAATACTTTGCAAGAGAATTTACTCCCAAAATTTAATTATTAGCACCTCGAGGAAAGCAAGACTGCAATAGTATTAGTGTCCAGGGCAGAAGCAAAGTAGGACTGCTGCCACATTAGCCTGACATTATTGCTTTGCCAATCACCAGGTCTTTTGCATAGTCATTTACGGTCGCCATGAGCAACGACGATTACATTGTGCTTGGGGCCTGGACCACTCGGTGACTTCACTCGTGCCTATGGACAGCAGTCCCGTCGCGGCGTTTCTCAGCAGACCGTCAAGAGGACTAATTATCAGCGTCCAAGATCAGGATGAAAGACCAAGCTCTCTGGTGGTCCTTCTGGCATCTATCGCTGCTCTGCCACGGCTGGCTCTGCACGGCCACAATCGACAGTATGACAGAACTCTGCAAAACTACGCAAAAGCAGACATTCAGTTGTTGCCACTTTCAACCTACGTAGGAGCACCCCATAGCAAGCTATAGAAATGTTGCTACGTCCATGAGTATAATTAAGCTATGAGGGTCTTGTGTATTTATCCCACTCACAACTTGCAGCCACCATTGATCATGGAGATCCTGAGAGGCCAGATGCAACCAACAGCCTGATCTTGGACACCCCACTCATGTTTCCGCTCAGTCTCCTGAACTCAACAGAACAATTTGAAGAATCTCACAGGATCAAGAGAGAGGTAAGAATGTGCGGCCAGTTCGAGATTGTGTCTCACAAATACAGCACCAGTAACGAAAAGAGGCGGTTTGGTGTCTCAGACTTTAACTTCCAAGATTATATGAATCCTGACTTTCTGGCGCAGCACTAAGTTTTCATGGACGCACAATGGGTTGGGCGGCAGGTGCCGCATTGTTCAAAAAATTAACCTCATTCTTGAGACCATTCCTACAGTCCTCCACTACATGAATGTAGTCTGAGATGCTTCATCTTGAAATGTGTATTTACAAACTGGGGTAGTGGCATCAAGAAAACATAGCACAGTTTTTGGCATCCTTTCAAAAGATATATGACTCACTTGTTATTACATGAGGTGGACATCCACCCGGTTGTACTATACCTTATACATTGCTTGCTGTAAATAAAGTCACCTGTTACATATCGAAGTCAGAGGCTGACTGGGGATGTTTCTGAGTGGAATTTCAGCATGTAATCAAATATTCAGACTCTTTGACAGAACTTTTAGGACACAAGGTAATCATTTTGAATGTTTGTTAAGGCACTAGAGCACTTTAAGTGTGATGAGTTGACAAGAGCACCGTGCCGGTCGCTGCCAAAAATTGGTGTTTTTGACCAGTAAATGAAAGCGAAAGTGGCTGAAATTTTCTTAGGGGCTTCGGTCTCCCAAGGGTTATGATGGCGGCCTTCAATGTAGCCGCCATCATTTTCCACCATCTTCCCAGGCACAGGAACGAACGGTAGTGCCGCATGTTCTCTGGAAATAAGAGGCGGTCCCACTGTTCCCGGATCCTCCAGCGTAGTGCTACGTAGTGTTTTGGGGGCCTAGCATGATGGCACAGGGGGGGTTCGGGGGGATGAAGCCCCCCAAAAGTGGGGGGCTTGGGATGTGGGAGTCCCCCCCCCCCAATTTTTTTTTCAGACATTCTTACTTTCTTTTACTGGTCAAAAACATCAATTTTTGGCAGCGACCGGCACGGTGCTCTTATCAACTCACCTCACTTAAAGTGCTCTATGCACAATGAGTGCCTGAAACTTGACGAAACTACAGGATCTCATGTCTAACACTCTCCACCACACATTCCAACCTTAAATTCAACCTTACAATTATCCCACAAAGCATAGCACAACGATTTGTACCAAGCGACTTTATTTACGGCAAGCACTGTATGTATCATAATATTGTGTATGTTTTTCAGGATAGTGATCTCATTGCGGATGCAGGATTTGTTGTGGAAGTAATTGGGAGCCAGATGATCAGCCTAGATGAATTCGATATTGGTGACAGCTTAAATATTGAGGCCACCTTTGATTTTCCTAAAGTACCAGAAGTGGAAAAATCGGACTTTACTATGGAGCTCTTCGGCTTGCACGCAACTGACGGTAGGGACTAGACTGCCTAGTGGATACGTGTCATACATACATCATTCCCAAACATAATTCCTCAAATACGCAAGGCTTCACTGACATCTTCAAACAGACATACGTGTGCTACTCACGTCGCATGCAAAGAAAATTTGATCTTCTATTGTGCTATGTACTTTCCATTAGGCATCGCCGGTTTTCATATCTGCCATGCTCACATGACACATTTTGGCGGATACTTGGAGGCCATTCAAGATCATCCCGTGTATCAGGAGGATTACGCCCCGGGATCAAACAGCATTGCAAGTACATTCATTGTCCAACGTTTTTGCCCGAGTAACTCTTGTGCTCCACAGATTCAAAAGGCCGCAATCATCATGGAGCATCTACATAACAACGACCGAGGACAAGATGACGACGAGGACAGTCTTTTGCGCGTGCAGTTCCAAGCCATAATGATGAACTATGCTGGGAAACCAATCAAGGACAACAATGATTATAACATCATAGCAGCAGCTATGTATGGCACTGACGAGTACATATGGGTGGGGAAGATAAAGGTGACCACGGCTCTGGTTGAGACGGTGAGATAGATGTTCACTGGGGGAGTCACGTCATTTATGCACACCCCGAAGGAGCAAATAATTTCGTTTGCAGGCTTACGACAATGAATTTTCCGTGACGACTGATTCCTTTGACTTGAACCAAGGTGAAAGCAAGCTTTTGATGGTGGAGGGGTTCGTCACCGAACCCGTCACAGACTTCTCGTTCGCGGTCCATCAACCTCTGGGATTCAATGTATGCTTCTTGAGTGGGCGTCGACTTTTCGGCTGCACTGAGTTTATAACATTGCAGGACTTATTCCACATCGGAAAGGTGAAGGCTGAAATAGGCGAAGCTTTCGCCTGCTCCTTCAGCAACAAGTGGCGGGAGAAGAGAATCGAGTCGCCCACTGGCCTCACTGTGAGCAATGTTACCTTCTTTTACAACAACCTCATCAATCGAGACGGTAAGTGTCATCCTGGACATGCTTGGGGCTACGTATGTAGGTACTGCATTGCCTGATCGACTCGAGTCGTCATACAAGGAGCACCTGGGGTCACTGCCAGACAAATGCATACCGCTGATGAGGCCAAATAGTTATCAGAATTTGGGAAATTCGGAACTCCAAGAACGACTTCGGAATCAGAACGGAACCTGGGGTTGAAAATTTCGGAATTTGATTTGGTAGGATCAATGTAGACAAACATAAGTGAAATCTTTAAGTCTTTGCAGCACCACCCTGAGCAAAGCTGGAGGTATTTGAACCAAAATTTTCGAGCTCAAATCTGACGTGAAGGTCGCTACATTCACATATAGAACAAAATGTCAATTATTACAAATTTGAGTGGGGAGAACAGAACATTTTGGGTTTTACATTACAAAAGAGCTATCCTGAGACGAGTACGGGACTCAGTCATCAAAACTTGCTTCAGACCAACGTGAAGTGCTTCAATGGTCATGGAAGTACCAGGGTCCTAAAGAAATACATTGCCTGGGCAGTTGAAGACATCTTCGGCGCAGATGCCAGGAGAGGCAAGATAGGGAGCCGGCCACTCTTCGCCATAAAACAGAAGTATGACTTGGATGGAGCCACTCAAATATTTCCTGTCAATAGCAAAAACTTCGGAAACGTGGAGGAACTCAAACTATACCCGTCGGGATCGTTTGAACGAGCAGTGTGCGTACGAAACCGTCTCATCACGTATTATCATACGGGTATCTTCATGAAGAACAAGGACAAAGTTCACATCCTGGAGTTGAATGCAGAACCAGGAAAATCCAACCATCCCATGCGAGCCACAATAGAGGTCAACAGCGCCCAAGCAGTTCTGGACCGAGACGTCAACTCCAGCGGAGCACCAATCAGGGTCGTCAATGGCGTCTACCAGTCGTACGGCATCGACATCGCGAAGCTAATACATCGAGCAGCAAGGATCATCGGCCTGACGGTCAACTAAGACCTAACGATCTTAAACTGCGATGTTGTAGCGTGTAGTTGTAGGAGAAGTCAGACCTGCAGTTGCCTCAGAAGCAGAAGGTGTGTGGAGAATAATATCAACACCTGCCAACCCGTTAGTTTGTTCTATTACAAGAGTGGCAGATAGCGATTTGTTTCTCCATGATCCTAATGGCCTATGAAAATGGCAACTTTTTTACCTGCTTATGAAGTGCTTGACCTTAGCTATGAGTAGAGCTCCGGTTTTAGGTGAATTTGGGAACTAATTTAGGCAGAGGTCTTGGTTCGAGGGAACGAGGCATACTCAATTAGCATACAGAGTAACAGAGTAATTTAAGTTACTGAGAAAATTCACATTCAATGAGTTTACTCCTCTCTTCCTATTCACACGGAATACAGTCCTGGCCGTAAGTAATTGCGTCGAGCATGACGGCACCTCATACGCTGTACTGACACGTGTTGAGATTCGAACGCTGCTGCAGCCTCTCATGCCCGTATCTTGTACTTCTTCGAACATTCGTGGCAGTACCACTTGCCTTCAGGCGGTACCATGATGCCTACACACTCGAAGTGAAACCATTGGATCCTGCAGTCTGGTGTGTCACAGCCGATCATTGACATGCGGAGACTGGCAAAAGCAGTAAAGCCGATTGTTTTGCTGTGTCATCATCCATCTTTTTGAGTCGCGGAGCTACTGTCGTTGCTGTCAGTAGCTATCCTCGCTACTGTCATCGCTGACACCCTCTTTATTAAGCGCAGGCGTCTTGCGGATCTTTTTGCTGAGCGGCATTTGATGAGACGGGCTGAGCAAGGTGGCCTTGCACTTCTTGGCAGAACTCCGCTGGGGCGGAGCCTTTGCAAAAGGTCCCAGCAAAGAAGTCACCTTTATCTTGGCACCCACTTTGTGGCTAAGACTGGTGTTGGTCATCCGTGTGCCAACAGGTGGTACGGAATGCGGTGTGGGTGGAGTAGCTGTAGAAGTTATTGCAGATAAAGCTGCTGCCGAGACCAATCCTCCTGAGTGGGATAAACAATGACTTTCAACACACGCAACAAATGCACGGTTTAAGTCATCTCACCATGCTTTGGAGGCAGTTTAATCTTCTGCTTAAATGATAGCTTCTGACCCTCTGTTCCCTCAGCAGGGGCTGGAATGGCCTCCGGCGGTGATAACGACGGAGGTCTGATCTTAGCAGACTCCTGAGCTTCCAAAGCCTTGGCAGAAGGCTTGATCCGACGAGTGTGGCTTTGAATCTGTACGATCAAACAACACTCAGTCACCATTGGCAAGCCAAACCAATCTTAACAGGCATTTGCTTGCCTGTTTAAGGTTTGCAAGCAGCTCATCTGCTTCAAAGTCGGTGTCAAGGTCTGAAGAGACTATTTCTCCGCTGCTCTCATCCTCCTCATCACCACCATCATTATCATCATCTTCTTCTTTGTGATCAGAGCCATGCCTTTTTTTCCAGCATGGTCTTTGTCGTCACTTGGCGAGCTAGCAAAAGCGATAACACATACAAATGTTTGCCCAGACACTCAACCACTTCATAATGATCCTGAAGCACGGTCGCGGTCTGTTTGGGGCAAGACAGCCTTGCTGGCAGCCTGCATGTGGTACTTGGGCCCTGTACTAATTTTTCTGAAATGGGTCTTCTTTTTGAAGAGCCAAACGATCAACTCAATTTTGGAGGCTTTTTTCCGAAATTTCCATGAAAACTCCCGAATGTCCGATCCCGTATGTGCGGAGGAGAAAAAACCCACAAGATCGCTCGTGCATCCACAAATCTTCTGTCCATTCTCAGCCAAACGGAACGTCAGCTCAGAGGTGAACGCTGTCAAGCTGAGTGTGCCCGTCTCCGTGCTCACCTCCACGTGGAATCCCCAAGAGCAGGTGGAGAGGCTGCTCTCGTTGCATGTCTCTCTCGGCTCCCATATGATGTGGACATGGGTAGTGGAAGTTACTGTGGGGCCGCCGGCAGCAACCCAGCCGAGTGCATTCCCGCCTACAGTTGGAACGGTATGAACATTAGGCTTTATTATTCTGCTAAGGTGTGCAGTGCACGTAGCTACCTGTTGATTATTGTATGCACGGTACTCCTCTTCTGCAAGGAATCACCCACTTTTTTAGCCAACGTTGCACAATGAGGTGACGGACGAAAACCCCCTGACTGCTGGCGACGCTATCATCTACAGGGTTCCTTTGCAGTGCAGTGCTTGGTGCAACTTTGATGTGGAACTCACGGGCAACATAAGTCTCGGTAAAGTCAAATTCTCCAGCATCATCTACAATACAGATCAAAGCTCTACTCATTGGACGCGAACCACGTTGAAGGAGCGAGTGTTAATCAATCTGTGTTGATCCTTACACACAGGGGTTTACCCCGTCGGCGCCCGCTTCGTTGACACTGACACGTTGGGATACACTCCACCGCCCTTCGCTGTCACCCAGGTAGTCGATGACGGGGTCATGACGATTTCCTTCGGTCCCGCCTTCAACGCCAATGCAGGAGAAACGGCCAGGGCAATCATGGAGGTCGTGTTTGCTACCTATCCCTTCGACGGTAACAGCCAGACGGTGACGTTGACCTCGCAGAAAATTAGCACCACAACATTCGATTTGCCCGAGACAACAGTCAAAGGAAAGGTGACTAGAAAAAATTGCAAACTAGTACTGAGACTTGACATGCTATACATATGTCCCTCCCCAGGATCCAGGGTCAGACAGCCTGGTCAGCGTGGTACAGCCCACTATATATTTTGATGGTTCGTTCCTTCTCGGATATCAGGCAGGACTTGATGTTATAGTCAAAATTCCTCGTAAGTACTGCACTGTACCTGAAGCACAGCATTTTTTCTGTAGTACAGTACATGTCATACTTATGTCATCACGCGTGCAGTAAGTCTACCTTCAATGCATGCTATGGTGATCTCATAGTCGGCAATTTTGGAAAATACGCCTGCAACATAAATAATGGGGCTTGATGTACTATGTCCAATACTATTCCGACCGCATCTCTCAAATAGGGCAACAGCTTTGCAAAGATAGTTCAGAGAAAAAGGGATTTTTTTGTGGGGGGGGGCCTCTGAGGGTGCTGGGCATCCAATCTTTGAAGAGGCAAATGTTTGAAGAAGTAGGAGCAAAAATACAGGAGCGTTTACCAAAAAAAAGAAACAAGATTAAGGAGCCGATTTATGTTTGGCATGCTAGGAAAGTACGATAAAGAGGCAAGTCTGCCTTTGCATATCAATAAATAGGAGCAAGAGGCAATCTAACACTGATAGAAGTACTCGCGTCTGTATGTCTAATTTTGTCTATCCATTGACGAATCTGCATTTCTCTGCGGGATCGTAAGAGATGGGAAGCTGAAACTTGATGTAGGTCAGTGGGATCTCCAGACAGCACGACAAGTTTTGATTTTTGAAGGGAGGGCCAGAGTCTCTATACATCGTTGGATGTGTCTCAAAAGCCTGACAACTTTGCAAACACAAAAGTGCTAACAAGATTTCACTTCAAAAAAGTATTGAACCGACGTCCCATTTTACATCTAGTCCCACATGGATGTCAAAAATGTCGCAGGTGCAGGACCCAAAGCTGCTTGATAACCTGTGCCATGCGCTACGCCGTGTGAATGAAAAAATATGGCAACATGGGACCTTCTCCCTGTGGCATACGTCGCAACATGTTTTTTTTTTCTTTCTAAAAAAACCACTTTTTGTCACCGACAAAAAGCGCACCACTGCGCATGCTTACAGTAGAATCTGCAAACGTTTTGACTGTACATTACGTGCGTTTGCTGGATTCGTCACCCATTTATTTCAGGTTTTTTTTTGGAGTAATAAATCTCCGAGAAAATGGTATTGGATAGGTAGATGCCTTTACAATGTGACCTCGTACAGTTTTCTTTTCTTCAGTACACTAAGTACTTCTTTTCCAGCCTCTGAAGGATTCAGAGACGTCACTCTCCATGTCGCTCCTGACCCGGAACACGTCGGCGGGTCTGAAGTCCGTCTGTGCCGCCAGGAAATCATCTCAGTGGGGAAAGCGCTGCCATGCGTCGGGTTGAAAGACTTGTCCGACTACACGACAACGCACAAGTCCCATGAAAGCCATGTCTATGACGACCTCGGCGCCATCAAGTTGAGCGCCGTCTGTCCAGCGTCATATCCTGTGGAGACGACACCTGAAGAGGAGAGCGACAATTATGAGTTCCGTGTTAGACAAGTTTATGAACTGCCCCTCGACCAAGATGACCTCGTGGGTCCCCTCTCAGGTGACAAGTTCCATAAAGGCGTGACAGGCGGACGTGGAATGCTAAAGGAGGGTTCTCATTCTAGATAACGAACTTTTTACTGTCTTTGTCGGGACGGAAATAGAATCTGAAAGTGTCCACGTGGCATCAGAGACCTTCAAAATGGGCAACGATGCTTTGACTGCAACTGAGGCCTTTAACAAGGAGATCTATGGTGCAACGGAGGACTTTAAAGACACTTTCGTCCAAGCAGTTCCTCTAGTTCACACACGTTATCCCCATATTCTATATCCTGAGGGTTCCTTCTTCTTGGTCTACATAATCAAGACACCTCCGCGCTCTCGTGGCGAACTCGTCTTCGAACTGACGCCAGCGAACAGCAAAATATGCCAAGTGCAGGTCACACACATAGGATCCAATTACCCCTGCTTAGAAAGGCCTGGCGGAGAGGTGAAGCCTACTGACAACATGGAAATAACAGTCACCAGTCAAAAGGCCACCATCACTTTCAAGGTCAGAATAGCAAAGCGACGTAGCCATGACCTGCCCCAATCACGCTATGGCCTCGAATCACGACACGTAAGGTGGGCCTTTTTTGGGGTGACATTATGGAAAGTCTCTCGTAGGGTCTGACGAACTGGGGCATCGAGCCTATGGTACCCGACTTTACTCCAGATGGGGACGCCATTCAAGTGAAGGCATACTTTACCATGAGCGGTGTCGCCGCCACGTCAGCGGTCATTTCTCACAAGGTCACCAGAATTGGACTCTCCGACATCACGGACGACACGACGGTCGAAGTTGATACCGATGCGATCTCGGTAAGCAACTCTCTCATGGAAGAGTCTTCTGTTCAATGCAGGTGTGTAATTTCATGTTTACATCTCCTACGCAGCCGAGTTCGAATTTCCTCTCAAATATCGAGGTAGACACCAATGATGGTCTCAGTCCGAGTGGTGTTATTTACAGAGGGTTGCCCAAGGTACGTAGAGCGCACGTTTGTACAGTGAAATGTCCTCCTTCTTAGCTCTACCGAGCTATCTCACGCAGTGCCTTTCTAATACAGTTAAAGCACCATTATAGTTTGAATGACAAAGAAGCAACATGCGACAAGTCAAAAAAGTAAATCGGCACTGTTTATATGCGGTCCAACTTCTGGTGAGGAGAGATGTCTCTCCACTCGTTGGAGAACTTGTTCTGTCGATGCTGTGCAGCTTTCAGACTTACTGTTCCTATATTGGACATGTCGTTTGTGCTGTCCATCGCAAATGCCCAGAATGAAGTTGGACTCATTGCCTTTACTTCTCCACAACTACCGCAGGTGATTCGACTGAGCATGACTTTCCTCCCTGCCACTATGTTGCCCTCCTTGAAGGTGAAGTTGGAGCACATGAACATAGGGATCACCTCAACGCACTTTTACTTCGGAGAGGCCGCAATCGTTTTTGCTGGAGAAAACATGCCTTGTGTGGACATTACCCAAAATGTTGTCAGAACAGAGGGAGACTCATTCGACGCGGGCGACGAGTAAAATTCACATGAAGACTGCTTGTCGACCTAAAGCCTTGCCTTAAATGTGCATTTTCTGTGCAGGGTCTCCCTACTTCAAAGTGTAACATATTCCGTCCAAGGTCTCAGCCACACCCCCATAACATCGTCCACTGAAGACAACAAGGTAACGTTACTTGTATCACTTGAGACTGGATTTGCTTAGATCCAATTTTGTTGTGCGCGTACGTGCGTAGATGGTGGACATGGAAGCTTTACACTGCTTCAAATACATCTGCTATAAGTTAAGGCGATCACTGGCCTCGCCAACTCTCTTGCAGATATTAATGGAGATAGCTGTTGGCCTCGGAGTGGCAGTAACGACCAACGTGCCATCAATATCCCTTAAATTGAGTGCCGGTGATGGGTCAGAAGACTTTGGCGCGGTTTCCTTTGACCTGGACGTAAGTTTGAGATGGGGATTGAAGTACATGACTCCACTGTGTAAGATTGGTTCAAATGACCTAAACGCGACTGAAGGAAGCTTCGATCAGCGTAACAAGAAGCCTTGTTTTCTCTGCTGTAGGCATATGAGCATTCGCTCCAGTAGGACAAACACTATGAGTACATACAGTCCATGGCGCAAAAGTTTAGCAGCAGGCATGACTTCAACTCATATGCTAAAATGAGATGTTGTGAGGGGGGATTTTGATGTGGAACACATAGATATTATACTTAGGCACAATGTTCAGTACAGAGGTTCATTGTTGGGGCTGCCCATT
>JAAUXU010092700.1_pt1 | contig 20704 bp, 20 predicted proteins | sample 7278151 | NCBI WGS metagenome assembly JAAUXU01 (sample SAMN14350113, study PRJNA611818) | marine sediment metagenome | isolation source: surface marine sediment (1.8m) | place: French Polynesia: Moorea | collected 2018-08 | reverse complement strand
CTTTTCGTTGATCGTTGATATTATCTAGTCCTCAGAATGTCTTGGTAAGATCCAGTCTCCATACAGAGATAGGTCTCTTAAAGACAGTGACCTGGCCCACTTCCCTGCCTCCCACAATGTACATGAGAAGAGTAAGTTGCTGTTGCTGCCGACTTTGGTCGATTGGTGCGACCTTATTCTCCGGGAATACATCAGCAGAGACCGGCCGGCAGCCCTTCGACACCCTATCGACGACTTCATCGAAAGCTGGATGATCTTGTGATTCCTCAATGTTTGGCACGGTTTCCTCCTCGGCATTCGCTCGAGTGTCCTCCGCGAGGGTGGACGTGATGACTGCTGGGCTCTTGAGCCATGAGGCTGCGGCTGACGGAACCTGCTGCTTGGAGTAACTGTGGAGCTCCACGAAGCCCTGATTGAGTCGAGAGTGGAAGTCCTAGAGAAAGAGAAAGAAAATGTTATCGTCGTCATCTCCAGACTAAGTTAAAAATTTTTCATGCGCTGATTCTCAGTCAAGAAATGGCCACGACCTGCTTGGTTGGGAGGGGAGAGGTTGATGCATCATGCTGCTATCAATGTTGTCATGGCATGATCAACGTTAACTGCTCTCAATTCTTCTCTAGAGCTCGAAGACTAACTGAGTAGATGCTTCGTTCAATGACGGTGCCTGGGCACTTGAGCACGTGTACGATGCGTTTGCGTAGTTGCAGCAGCTCTCTCATTTCTACAGGAGTGATCGTATCCAGTCAAATGACTTTTTGTTAAGAATACCACACCATTGCAACTTTTTTTTTAAAATGAAGTCTAAACGAAGCCTCCGGCAAGCTCAATTCGGCCTCTAAACCTCTACTTATATGATACTTTGAGCGTTGCAAGAGACGAGATGCAGTCGAGATGTCACCTGAAAATCCGAGAAGAGACTGTCCGCTGGACTGTTCAAGGCCTGAGCGAAACTCTGGTGGGAGTCATTGCGAAGGAGGTAGTTAGTCCGATTCGCTTGTTTTCTTTCCACCATCGCCTGGACGTCTGGAGACAGGTAGTGGGGGTTGGAGAATCCAGTGCGATTGTTCAGCTCGTCAGCTGAATCCACTGCCTCCGTCGATTCGTACCCTATGGGGGAGAAATAAGTGGTCTCAAGAAAAAGGCCACTGTTCTGTTGATCGTACCTGAGAGAGACGAAAACTCGTCACTGGAGTAGAATGCGGCTGCCGCAGCCTCTTCTTCCAGATCGAGCAACCTCACATCACCGCAAAAGCCTCGATTGACAGAAGACGACTTGTGAAGGCGCTGATGATAAGATAACTGCTCCCTAAGTGGAAGAAAACTCAATTTGAGCTTGCCTTGTTTTACAGGGGGAAGCCGCCAATTGTACCTTGCTGCTTTGTGGACACCGTTGCTGGTGGACGATGCTTGACTGGACAGAGTTGACGACCTTGAACTGCAGTCGTAGCTCTGGAAGGTGTAGGCGCTGTCGCTCCGAGCTACCGTCTGGCCCTTGGACATCCCAATCGTGGGGGAGGAGCAGCTTGAGTCTGAAGAAAAATATCATGCATATTTGAATGTACTCTTGAGGATTACACAGCTGTGTCTCCTGCTCTGACGGTCTGCAAATTACCTGAGAGGTGGTCGCTGGCGTCTTTGTCAAGTTGAGGCTTTGTCCCATATTGTTCTGAACTTGAAGATGTCAAGACTGATGTTTCCAATTGATCCTTAGCTTTCTCCAGGACTGCTTTGGCATCGGTTGTTTCCTCCAAAGAGGCTGACTTTTGCAATGAAGCAAAATTGGGCACGGATTTCTGATCGCGAGGTAGACTTTCGTCTGAGTTGACCGGAGTGGCGGAGTCCTGATTTGAGGGAAAGGAACGGTGCTCTATTGTTTCAGGATATTGAGAGGAAATCTGCATCCACCTTCATTAGCGCTGTATTGATAAACTGCTGACTACTCCTGGACTTGGCCATCCGAACACTGCATGGGCTGGCAGTCGAGCTGGCAGTGTTGAGAGACTCAGTGGACTCGTTGCTGAACGTAGAGTAGCTGTAGTACTGTGATAGCCTGGAAATGGTTGGACGTCAAGATGTACATATAGTGATTGATAGCGCAGCGGTTGCCGTTACCGTGCCAGACTAAACTGTGAAATCTTGGCAATGTCCTTGAATAAGTTGTTTGAGTTATTTGGCCTGCCGGTAGCGTCCAGCCTCTGGAAGTTGTTGCCAGTGTTGCCTCTTCTGAGGAAGAAGTCCCTCGGAATTTGCTCGACGCAGTTGCTCAGGTCATCCAAGCAAGAGTCGGCAACGGCGAACGAGTACTTCTTGCCCACTTCAGGGCTGGAACACAGTTCAAGTTGCATACTTATCAGGCTGGGTCTCTTGCATCGTGCTACATATGGTGCAAAACTGCATTTGAATCCACTTCAGTTAAATGAAATGGAGAATTCAATGGTTTTAGGTTTTCTCTCTGCCATGGACCATGGGAGCTGTTTTAGCAATACAAAAGGGGCGCTATCTAGAGAGAGAGGAGAGTCAAGTGTTTTCTTCAAAGACCATTTTTGACCGCGTCTGTGCTATTTGACCCCGGGGAGCAAATATTTAGTCAAATTCATAAATTTTCAGTTTCTGACCTAGGCTTGAACTGACATTTTATTTTTTACCGTACCTATCGTTCTGAATGAGTGACTCTTTTGACGGAGAGCTGGTGACTCTGGGCAGGGCGCACTTGGTCACGGACAGCCGGCTGGAGGAAGACTGAGTTGGCGAAGGATCACGTAGGGAGGAGCATTTCTGGTGACAGGAGGGCTCTGGCTGGGAACCGAAGTAATCCTAACGTGAAATTTGGACATTAAGCGGAATCAGAGTGCGTTCTTCATGGGGCTCGCACATGGTTAAATAATCAATTTGTATTTACCCAAATTGGTCATCAACTGCTACTCACTTCCAGAATTTAATCAATGATTACAATTTCAAGCGCAGATTTACTATGACCCTCCACTTTTATCGCATGATTGTCCTCACAGATACGCAAAACAAATACTTTTAGCTGTGACAGCAGAGACCAAAAATTCGGCATAGTGTGACATTCGACAGCGGCATTCCGCAATCCAAGAGGAAGCAGGTCAAGAGCGGCAATTTGGCGCGGTGTGTGTGTGGTGTGTGTGTGTGTGGGGGGGGAGTCTCTGTGTAGTACGGACGTTTGCACTTTGCAGAGCAAATAGTTTGCATAATTCTGCCGAAAAATGTGCGTACAAATTGGTCCACAACTTAATAGTAAGTCTAGAATGCGCCCAATAAATTGGCTCATAGTCGCCCTCAAAATTTAAATCAAAAGGCGCAGATTTTATATGTAAGTGTGATCTCCCCTCAGACAAACAGATAGCAAATCAAGTGACTGCTTGTAAAGTTTTTCTCACGGCAACAGTGCGTTACTTTTGTTTCACTAACAGTTAATGATTGATTAAAGGCAATGCTTCAAAAAATCAATCAGTTGTGCAAGCCCTAGTTCATATACGAGCAATTGGCTTTGACCAAGGAAAAAAATGTTTTATTTCATATGTTTTTTAAAAAACAGTGTAAGAAGTAGGACCTTGACAAGTGGCAAGTGCCCACTTTTCGTTGTACGTGTATTTTGAATCACCAAATATTTTACGAGGGGTATCCCAAACTATCTGATGCCGACCTCATAACTCCGGTCTCCTTTGGAGTAGAAAAACGATTTTATATTCGTTGGAAAGCTTACAAAATTCTAGGCCGAGTGATTATTCTAGTCCAATTTGTTCCGATCAGTCTTTCTTTAGGAGCCATTGTCAATGAAAGGTGTGGTTGTCAACAAGTGCGGCCAAAAAAAGTTGCCGGAAAAATGCCGCTCCCCTGAAACGTCGTCGTTGATGCCTTCAATGCCGGTCTCACCATCTCCAGGATGTTCGAGTGCTCATAAAAGAAGAGCCACTTGAGACATAGCACTCGTTTTCACCTGCTCTGGCAATCCCATGTAATGCACGGTGCCCCTGGTTGTGAACTGTGAGAAGATGAATGCAGTCGTCTGCGCCCGGGGCATCGGTTGACAGTTGACGAAGCTTAACTTCTCCCAGAACTCCGTGGCTACAATAATGTAATAATTACTCGGGCGAACTTGAACAACTATGGGGGAAAAGAATTTGCGGCCTTCAGGAGAATGTGGACAGTCGACACCCGATTCAGTCATACTTTTGATCAGCACCAAACTTATTGTTAAATTGGGTTGTCCAAAAAAACTGTCACAGCTGTAGTTCTTAGGAGGTTATTACTGTCCCAACATATCAAACAGCAAAATAGGCTTGATTATAGAAGTTGGTGATGTGCTTTTGGACAAGGGAAGCACTTGCTTCCATAATGCAGCTATTCTATTATCAACTCATGGACAGATCCCTTAAACTCCCATTGTTGGCAGAATGCACAGACCATGGCTAAATCTTTTAGGAAACCTTTGACACAGCCCCGCCATTCAGACTGTAAGAATATGTGAGAAAACTCAGACAATTTGTTGCATTGACTGCTGACCATCAGTGTGCTCTTGTGATGTGCACTGTGCACATCAACACAAATTGATTAGGTGACATGACAGAAATATCACTAAATTGAGTTTGAGCTATGGTCTCATATCAATAAAATTGGTTATTTTTATGAAGTGAAAAACTGGTCATCATCAAAATTATCATTAAACTGAAAATTATCCTGAAATTGGGCATTGCTAAATCGGGTGTCGACTGCGAATCACATAAAACTTACGTTTCATTAGAAGTTTTCCAATGATTGCACAACCATTGTGGTACATTTCCAGCGAAGCAATTCTAATCCAGTAAAACAACCAACATCCACAAGTCGTGTTAAGAGAAAACCGACAACTGTCAGTGTCAATTATTTTCCATCATCACCAAGCCTTAATATTTACACACAAAAGTATACTTGCATATGCTTAGTATACGTTGTATTCTTGTTTGATGCATTTTCTTAAGTTCACGCACCTTTTTTTGCGTGCTAGGAGCGGGTCGTAACGTAGCACTTTCCATCACACTAAAAACTCTTGGCTCCCTGGCTCTCGGGGCCGAAGTGGCACTTTAAGGGTTGGTTACTCTTACACTACATTAAAAGGGCTACTCCAAAAAATGGGAGGTGATGCTCAGTCAGGGAATTGAATTGGGACAACCGGCAATCACAAATCGCATTTTAGCAGTATGTATCCTTGACGGATTGGGTATCAGTCAAAGCAAGGCTAGCCATTGATCAAACATGAGTTGACCTGAGCTTTGTCCATGTAGATGGCACTGCAAAGGATGACGTTGCAACAAAGAATGATGATACTGAGGCCAATGATGACACAGTAAAAGTTATGCTGCGTGAGATGTCGTGGTGAAAGACAAAGTAGTATATGCACGGCAATTAACGAGAAGTACCATCGCAATGAAGTATTTCTATCACCTGAGGAATAAACAATGAAAGCATCCAGTTTGCCGCCGTCAATGGAACAAGAGTCATCAAGGGGCATAAAATGGTGACCTCCCTGTCAGCAATGGACAAAGATGCAGGTGATGCTTAAGCAATACTTCCTGTGCCTTACAATCAAAATCCATCACACTGCTTTGTTTCATGGCTGAAAGACTATGTACATCTCATGAAGGATACATTCCCTGATGTACCTGATGACAGGCCTCTCCTCCCCAAGCCTCCGCTCAGGTTGCGGAAAACATCCAATGCAAAAAAAGTAAACTACGGTACTTGGTTGCAGCTGGCAAATGATTGGGTTGCAGCAGCTAAGTTGAGAGTAGACAAAGCGGAGGGCTACACTGGGGCCAGTGCTTTTGGAGGTTACCATGAGCAACAGAGGCTGCCAATCGTGGAGCAAATACAACGAAGTTGAAGAGTTGTTTGGCTGGCAATAAGACTCAACTGCGCTAAGGTATGTAGAAGTGGCACCAGAGTGTGCCAAGAAAATGGCAAAATTACTCATGCTAGTCACATATCAATGATGAATCCCACCGATTGACTGCTTCCTGGACATTTGTGAGCCAGATGATGGAAAAAGTTACACTTTGGATCCCTGTGAAGCACGTAATGTTATCTTAACAGTCAATTGAGGTAAATTTCTCTTGAAAAGAGAAAGGTGTTTTTTTATACTTATAAGGGGTGCCCCTTGCACACCCCGTGAGTAGTAAACTTAAGAAGCTGCATCAAACTGCAAATGTCCTTCTCGTGAAGAAGAATGTTACTCCTCTTCGGTAGTTTGCACCACTAGGGGGGCTTGACGACCCGAGGGTCGACGCCCTCGGGTCGTCAAGACCCCGAGAGCGGCAAAATTCACACTCGGTTGTAAAGTGCTTCCAAGCGAAATGGACGAATGTCGTTAGCAGTACACTGTGTTTTTGTGTGCATCTTACCAAAATGAAACCTCCACATTTCATTGAGTGTCTGTCCCTCCCTCTCTCCACCAAAGATCATCATGACTGAGAGGAACTTGACGGCGCAGTGACTGTGCAGGCAGCCGGGGCCAGGACGCGACTTCACGGGACGCCAGCGACGTGACACTAAAAAGAATAGAGTCTTCAAATTATACAGACTCCGGGAGATAAACAGCAAAATGGAACTTGCGACGGCTCGACAGATGCAGCCCATGCTGCAAATAGGGTCTCATCACTCACGCAACCTCAAAAACACAAAGTGCCTTGTCCGTTCTGCTTTCTTGAGACTGCTACTTTAAGGACTCTTTTCCACTAGGACATTCAGCATGTCATATAAAAGAACGTACAGTGCAGATAGAGGGAACCTTTCGACCTTAGAGGGTGTGGTCCATTAATTTAGATTTTTCGGACAGAACACTTGTGCTAAATAATATTCTGAGTCTCCTGCCTCCAGTGGTTCTTATCCCAACCAAAGGACTTTCCACACCCATCCTCTGGAGAAATGGTGTTAACTGCAGCTCAAAAGCAAGAAAATGTCCTCCCCAGAAAAAGAAATTACACGGACTTGAATTAAGCATTCACTCTAGGTGTGTGCAAACCTAAAACAACCTCTACTCAAGCTCCACTAAACATCTGCTCAAGAAAGTCAAGTTAGTTGACAGAGTCTTAAAGTTTCCTCTTCCTTCTTTAATGCGATGAAATGAATGACTTAACTGGCCAACTTGAAGTCCCCCCAAAATAGTTGCCTGAAACACACGCAATAAACGGGACAACCAGTGCAATGGTGAAAGGGTCTCCTTACCAAAGTCGAATCGCCAAAAATCTGACCTCTCCTGCAGGTCCGTCATCCCCCCGAAGACCCACATGGCCGAGTCGTGGAGTACGGCAGAATGACGGTGACGAGGAGGAGGCCCGTCCACTGCACCCCCCTGAGACACCAGGTGCCACGTTTCACTGGCTGCAAAAAATGCGTACAAAAGAATTAATATCAGTTAGCCGGCCAATTATGTAGTGATAAACCTGTCCTACCAACATGCTGGTGCAGCAACGATATTATTTGCCGGCACTCGCATAACAACACCGTGTGCAGTAACACAATTCGCAGGATGGACACTATGCTCAGGACAGAATTTGGCGATCCCCACCAATGAGTCTTGGGTGATGCGCAGACAAATGCTCAGTTAGTGGGAGCAGTACTTTTGAGCACATCCACACGTGCACCAGGTCTGTTCTTCCAAGGTTGAAACGCGTAATAGCCAGACTCATGAAACATGGCTTTCCCTTGGAGCCTCCTCCACCTCCGCCTTGCTTGCTCCTGCCTCAGAAATTATACACTTTCTCTGCGTCATTGTGTGCAGCGTCCTAAGCACGTAGAAGACGGACGAGCTGCAGCATCCACTTGGTGGAGAGACTTGGCTTCATGCAAAGATGCGTGCAGGAAAGGACGAAATCTTACCGTAATGAAAGGCCCACAGCTCGGAAGTTGAGCCCTTCAGATCTTGGTAGCCGCCATAGATGAACATAGAATCCTGACAAAGGAAAAGTATTTTTTTAAGGCCCAAGCACAATTCTATGAAGCATGCACGGAGTGGAACCCTTCAAAATGGCACTCCGCGGGCAGACCTCGTTTACAAACGAGGTTTGGTTCCAATGAGGTGAAAATTGTCATTACGCCAGGTTATCACCTCAGGCACACCTGGGAGATACTCCCTCCGTCCGAGACTAAGTGTCCTATTTTGGTCTGTGCACGGAATTATTGGCAGTACAGGTTAAAATGAATGGATTTCCCCTGCATGTGCAAGGATCTTTCAGAGGAGCCTACACAATTTCTCCCTGACATCCTTGTAAGTGAAAATGATCAAATGCAAAGTTATGATTCCTCGTGCATCTCTTGTTGCTCCTGTTGAAGATGGAAAATATATCAATAGAGGATGAAAAATTGCATGATGCACGACCAGGTGGGAATATGTAAAGACTGAGTCATGCGTTGCATAAGTTTTACTTCTTCAAGCATCGGAGCATGGAAAGCTCAGAAATGGAACAATCAATGCTGCAGCAGACAAATTTGGGAAAAACCGTAGGCAAAGCCTGCAGGGATGGGTGGGACATGGGGCATGCGGGGTAAATGTTTACGGCTTTCGGCTGTTTTTGACCAGTTTTTGCTCTCTTTTACTCATATTAGCTGTGTAGTTCGACACCTATTCTCAGATGCCAAAACAGGGGGGGAATGGGACACTCATTCCCGAACGGAGGGAGCACTCAAGGGGTCGCTGACACATAAAGTTAGCACCTAGCATCTGCACACGAATTTTTCTCTCAAAGTGGCATGAATTTTTAAACAATTTGTACATAAAGCGGTGTTACAGTGAAACTCATAAAGGTGTATCCAGAAATTGACAAAAAGTTCCCATTCCCCGAGGAAAGAATCAAGAATCGGGTCCAAAGCATTTCTACTTCAAACTGATCCATTGCTTCCAGCAGGGCGAAAGTTCTGATCACCCGAGTTACAAATTAAGCGGATTCGACGTCTTTTGGCGACGTGAGAAAAGCAAATGCCTTATTTTTCTCAAATAAGCGCTGCACTAACAGAAACCTGAAAAATTCAGCGCTATAGCGCTTGCTTGACAAACTGATAAAAGTCACTGTTCCGTGTACACAATATCAGTACCTGAAAGACTGTGGCAGTGTGAGAGCGCCTTCCTTTAGGAGTCACCACACCCTTGGACGCCACGAATTTTCTCCACGAGTTTTCCTGAAAAAAAGCTGCCATCGGTACAGCATTGTGTCCATGGATGTGCTACGCTCTTGTGCCCCAGGCACTACCACAGCCAGTCAGCAGTGGTCCACTAGCACTTGGTGAGGAGCGCACTCGATTGGGCTGACGCATTTCTGCTATGCACCATGCACCATGCACCATGCACCGGACAAACGCAGACATCCCAACTGTGGGGGAGAGCAGAAAAAAGGAGGCTCGTTTTGTATGGGAAGAGGATCAATAACCGTCAAACGGCTGTTGCTGCCTCGCACTTTTACGACGCCATTTAGCGCGCCAAAAAGGGAAAGAAGAAAGGTTCTTATTGAATAAATGGGTATTGCGTGGTCGCTTTCAGATGCGAGGAGCACCAATGAAGTCATTGAGACAACACGAAGCTTTGGGCTGCTGAGCAACACGTGAGCAGACATGTACACAAGCTCGAGGTTGCCGATTATTCACAGTGCTTGTTATATTCCATGTGCACTGAATATGGAATATAACAATGCATACGCATTGCACCACTCCAACTTGCATTAATGCAGTGCCGAGGTAGGTGAGACATCTAGTGAAGCACTTTTAATCCCCACCTCAGGTAAGAAGCGAGCACGTTGACAGTGCAATACGTTTTTCCAAAAAAATCCCTTGCCAACGTTTGAGGGACAATTTTGACTTCAATGAGACGTCCTTTAGCCGCAATAATGGACCAACGAGGCCTTTCAATCGGCTCAACAGCCAGCCCAATTAAGTCACTGATCATGTGTGATCACTGATCACTGATCATCACCAAGTGCTGATGAATGGAGCTCCCGAACTACAGATGTGTAACTTTGTTAATTGTTCATGAGACAAGATCACCTCTGCACGTCGTGGACTTTATGTCGTTCTAACCTTGATGTTGTACATCCAAAGGGGAGTCTCCACTCCGTTAGAGAATCCCACCTCGCCTCCAAACACGTAGAGTGTATCTCGATAGCCAACCATGGTGTGTTCCTGAAGACATCCAGGAGGATTTCCTTTGCCTTGGATTTGTTCCCACGTATTTTCAGCTGAAAAAAGAAATCATCTAAGTTGTGGCTTGAAACCATTCATAGAAATCGGTCCTCATTACCTATGTTGTACTTCCAGAAGTCTTTCATGGGCACATTTCCATTTCTTCCGCCGAGGAGGTAGAGAAATTGACCGTGCAACACAGCTGCGTGCTTGGATCTAGAACACAGTTTTGACCCGTTTAAATTCATGCTGAACGACGCTGCGGATGCTCATGCACACCTGGACGAGGGCACTTTGGCCTCTGACGGCGTCGGCACTGGGCTCCACATGTTGTCAGACGTGCTTCGGTCGTCGTCCTGAGTCAAATCAGGGGCTGAGACGAGTTGATAATTGCCTGAAAAGAGTGGGATGATTGTAAGGCACCACTGGGGAAAAAATATCTTGCTCTTTAAAACGCACGCCGCAATATAAAGAAAAAACCTTTTAAACACGTCTACTGAGAGCAATTTAAAGGTAAAAAGATAGCCTTTCCTGCTGTTTTCTGACCTGTCACCCACTGAAATCAAGTTATAAAGGACAGACTCAATCCCCTTCCTTTTAGTACCAGGCGAACTTTCTGAAAAGCACCAATTACGACAGACGAACTCTTCATGAGAAGGACATTATATAGGGACCCATCTGATACTTCGAGGTACATCTGGATTTATTCTGCTGCATTTTCTCTCATTCATCTGCTGCTTATTCTGCTAGCGGAATCTTTTCTCAGGCGTCATTTCAGCTCGGACATAGAGTGTTTTCATAGTATAGCTCACTTTGGGACTCATCTCATTTGGGCAATGCTCTTTAGCCTCCAGTTTCCCCATATAGAAAGGCAAACAATTGATAATTCTCATTTCCGCCCTTCTTGATGCCAAGGCCACGCCAACAGACTCCTCACGAGCCTCGTTCGGGGCTTGTGCTTCAGAATGCCAAAAGATCGTATGTGAGAGCAGGAGACAAAAAGAGGAACCACCTTTGGAAATTGCAGAGAGGCTGCTTCGTTTGTTTGTGTCGATTTCTCCAAGGATGAGGGAAATGTGCAGCATTGAAAAAGCCAAAGGTCTTTTTCCCTCATCCCTAAAACCTCCCTCAACCACTTGCATCACAACAGTGATTGAGCGAGGGAGACAAGGAGTGTCTGAATACATCTTCTAATTGGACGCCTCCTAAATCCCACGGCCGTGCAAACATGCGAGAGCTGACGTACGCAGACGAGGAGAAAGCACCCATCTGGCTGTCCCCTGAGACCCACACAAGCAGTACAGTACGTGTTGTTGAACATTATAACACACGCTGACCAACGAGCCCACAAAAGGAAACCAAATGTTGGACTCCTGGCCAAGAAAGAGAGAGAGAGCTCCGACTTTATTTCGACCACACATGTTATCGCTATTTTCGTGCGCTGTTCCCTGAGCGTCGTCTCACTGTGACATGCGCACAGCCTTCACACACATGATACTGCATCGACGATAACTGAAAACAGTTGTCCTTTGAGCAGAAAGACGAAACAAACAGTAGCAGCGTGCGCTGCAAGCAGCACTGTGGTAGTGTACGCACGTCCGTCCGTGCACGTCCACCTCGCAGCTCAGCGTGTGGTAACTCTGTAGCCTGCCTTCCATACTTATATTACCATGTTCGAATACGTGCGTACGTATTGTAAGTTACGCACTGTTCGACACCCACGCCAAGGCCCTCAGCAACACATTGGGGATAAGTTTGAGTTGCACGCTCACGTACATGTGTATATAAACTGCATGTACTGTACGTACATATAGAACACATGGTCCACTATACTATGAGCTCACGAGATGCAACATAGCGGGTGCAACAAAAGGACTGTCATTTTGTAGACGTCTAAACAGTGGAAAATTGCTCTTTTGCTTTCGACACGATGTCAGTAAAGATTCTTTAGAATGTTCTTTTAATCATGAAATCTGTATACTTGAGGAGATTCGGTCAGTTGGGAACTGGTGACTTTCGCTCATTCCCAAAGATTACCTTGCTCATTGGCATAAATTCATGTTCTTATTGGACATACTAAAGCTCACCAACGAATGGTCACAAAAGCTGTACTACAGCTTCCTTGCTTTCCTCGATTACTTTCAGGGCAGTTTAGTCAGCAGGAGCTCTCTCCCCCCTCCCACCCGAGGAAGGACAGCATCTTCATTCGGGGGCCAGCATCGCCGACCGGGCTGTAGTATCCGTCCCGGCCTCAACCATTCAACTGCAGATTAGTAGATAGATAGAAAGATAGTTCCTGTGGTGTTTCTGCATTATGAGCGGCCTTATGAACTGCGCTCTCTTCTTTCAGTTGCTGCATGCTGCATACAGCACATACTGTAGCAGCTCCATGTAACATGCTCGGCCAACGTCTGACGCCCCGCATGTTATGAGTAAAGCTGCGCCTAAGACTTACATTTTTTCTTCGCCTGCTTGTCTTTTTCGGCAGCCGTTTTTTCCACTCACCGATTGGGAAAAAAGGCCAGCATCAGAAGAAAAGGTGATGGAGTTTGTGTGGTGTCAGTGGAGGTAGCAAGTCAAAGTAAAAAAGGTGCCGAAAAAGGCAATCCAAAAAATGTAGGTCTAGCCGCAGCTTAAGCACTTACGAAGTAAACCTGCCGTACAATGCGTCGCTTTCGCAAGTCAATTGCAGCCCTCTTGCCCAACACCAGTGCTCTCAGCCTCATGTAGTTGCCAAAGCATTTTCTTACTGTGTTCAGCGCAATTGGTTGGTTGGCTGGCTTCGTTTAAGTCACAATCTCACCACTTAAATGAAGACATGAGGGCACCCGCCGGGTGACTGCAAACATCTCCATTCATTCCTGGTGCTCTTTCATGTCTGGGGGAATTAGGGCCCCAGATGTGCTCGGCGTGTGCTCAAATGATCACTTCAAAGTGAAGAATTCGCCGTAACACCCGCGTGCTTGGGCTGTAAGTTAAGCATTTAATAGTCATCACAGCGAATTTGCAGAGGTCGCTCAGACGAAGTCTTTGCTGCTTTTTGAACGGAGACATTTCAACTGTTCGAGACAGACTGGCAGAGACTCCAATAAGGGAAACTTCTTGTTTGCCATGTCCCAAATTCCTCAGCGAGAGCGGTAAATCTTGTCTTTCTCGTTTTCCTTGATCTCAAAGGGAAGCCAAGGCGATAAAACGGAGATCCAGCATTCCAATTCTCAACGGTTGTCAGGGGGGGGGGGGGAAGAAGAAAATGGAGGATTTTGAATAGTCAGCAACGGATATGACGAGTGTAGTTGTGTAGTTGTTGTGCCAGCATCAGCTGAAGTCTGAAACCCGGTGGGTTGGGAGCGGACGATGACGGTGAAAGGAGCTAAGAAGCCTCTGGGGAATTCAGCTTGATTGCATTCTCAAGATGAACGGAAAAAACACTCTGTTTTCTCTGTCATTCGTACATGGAGGTGATTCCTAAGCACATCTGCTTAGCAGTTCTTGGTATGACGACGACGTAGGATGCATTAAGGGTGATTGATTCTTATTTGGAAGTGCAGTACTTAGGTCAAGTGTTTCCGGTCCCTTCTGTTCCAAGAAAAGCTTTCTGTGTTATTAACGTCCATTGTCCTCTGACTCCGGGCGAACAAAGAAAGCCCACACATGAGAGAAAAGTGGCTGCTTGATCCGTCGGTGCGGAAAAAAGAATAAAGTGTCGGCGAGCAATAAATTTCTCTCTCCCTCACCCCACCTCCATTTTTTTCTTCTGGCTCGCCTGCTCCAGACGTTACGACGACGACGAAGAAGAAGAAGAGAAGGATCGTTAGGAGCAGATGTTGTTGCCTAGAAACGCTCTCTGGGATAAATACAAGTCAGTCCAATACACTGCCAATTCATGCACGTGCGGCTGGCTGCGTGGAGTTCCAGCTCTTGAAGGATTTAAAGGCCGAGACCGTGTCCTCAGTGCCGGCCGACGCATGGAGCTGGAGATGCGTCACGTCATAGCGCTGTTTGCCAGGCCGTCAAAGTCAGTGCAGTAATGTGTTATGCCCTCTATTGTGCACACACACACTTAACTATTGAGGACTGCTCAGACCTACGTGCCAATGCTGGGGGAGTCAAAGTAAGTAGGGCTCCTCAAAAACTCTATTTCTCTAGTTCCTTCGAGGGAGGAGGGAAAAATGTGAAAAAAATCAATTTCGTTTTGAAATTCCCTGCCAGGCTGGAAGTCTTACAGACGGGAAAACTTTAAAAGGAGAGACGTCAATAGGGATACTCCATCTCCCTACTCTCTTCGTATAGGTACACTCAGCACCCCTCGTCGACAGGACTAAGTTTTGCTCAGAGGATTCCGGAATCTCGGGCCGGAAATCCTTCTCCGCTTCGTTATCGAGGGGACAACTCATAGCTGCTAATACTTTGCAGCTAATTAACATGTGTGGGTTGGAGAGGCTCTCAGGCAAAGGTGTCTCTGCCGCGCGTGCTATTTAGCTTCATAGGGAAAGAGCCTTCAGACGTTACCTCTCGGGCATCGTCAGCTGCAGATAGATGGACAGCAAATTCCGTCGCGAGTAATACTCAACACCTACTTGCTGCTGAAGTTAATCTTGGTACAGCGGCACACGTTTCGTCAGTGCCAGAGACAGTGGAAATAGCGAACATCGACAGGAAGCTGAGCAATGCGTACCCCCAACAGTTCTGCCCTGAGGGTTCACATGTTATACGGGACGGGAGCAACGGGAGCTTGTGAAGGTTGACCGATGCAGGCTATTATTACATCTGTTCTTACCGAGGTTGTTTATGGCCTCTCTGAGTGATTGCGCCACCCGAGCTGTGCCTTGAAGCGATGTCCGCTTTTTCTTGCCCATGTCGGTATCGGGAAAAGTGAGCAAAAGACCGTTGGCACTGGTGCGTTCACTGCTCAAACTGATGCCAAGAAGTCTCTCACCACGAGGACGAGATACGCACACATCCATCACAGAGCCACCTCCATGACAAAAGACCTTTCTTAGGTTTTTCCTCTTTACCCGCGACAAACACTGGACTTTGTTCAGCCGTAGCGGACGGGCGGAGGCACCTACGTGGTAGAACCATGAACAACACCAACAAGGTGCCCTTGTGTACCTTGGCAGCAAAAGCAGCGAGCAGGTTGGAGTTGACTAGAGAGAGGGAGAGAGAGAAGTGCAGCAGCTGTTGTTGTTCTTATTTGCCCTACGCAACTCCTGCGGACGCTGAAGGTAAAGAACTTGTTTCGCTCCTACCCACGCACGCGCGCACTGCGCTGTACGTGTGTGTGTGCGTGTGTGTGTGTGGCCTCTGGTCGGAGGACACCTTGAGTTTTGCGTCATGTTCAAGACAGGCAAAAACGCTACACGAAGCCACGTCACTTTCATTGCGCTGCTGCTCCTACGACGCACTGCCTTAATATCACATCATAACAGGCCCACAGCATATCTGACTTACCCATTGCTTCATCGTTCAGAATACAGAGCCCATATCACTAAATTTCTGTGCGCGCGTGTGCTCAGAACTTAAGAGAAATTCGTGGCTAAACTGGGAGTTTCTCTTTCTGTGTTCCAGTCATGAAAGGACGTTGTCGTGGGTGTGACTTGGCAATCAACCTAAGTGGGGAATGTGTGACATCCAGCCGACTGCCTCAACTTGACAACTGCTTAAGTAGGCCTAGCCACGAAAAAAAAAGTTAGGCCTTATCGCAGCAACTAAATTCATCTGCGTACTCGTGGCGAGGTCGTGAGTGTGCATCCTTCATGTCATGGCAGCCTAGAGCAAGTCCATTTTTACTCGTTAAACAGAGTCCAGCTCTAGCTGGACTCGGATCTATATGGCAAGAAGCCTCCAACACTCTCGATGACAGAAGTCGCCCGCTCCCAAAATTCGGCCCCCAGGCGGGCTTGGCAGGAACTGATTAGCAAATAGATGTGGATTCAATGATAGATTTCAGTGTGGAAAGAACTGATGTGCGTTGTGTCACGCACATACGTACGAAGGTCACTTTAATATGAAGCCACCTTTGATGGCGAAATAGTCAACAGAGATTGGTGGGTTCTTTTGGGGGGTGTTTCTTCACAACATCAAGTTATCGCCGGACAAAAAATAGCATGCTAAAGGAAGCAACTTCTGGTGGTGACAAAGTAAGAAGTGATTTTCAGGGGGACCACAACTTTTTTCCACTAAGAAAATAGAACCGCGCTGTGTACAAAGTTGCCGGAAAGGAGCTCCACTGTCATGTTTTTTGTTAGTTAAAAAGTTCTGTCACCGGTTCTTCTCCACCAGCTTCTACACACGTCGAGTCAAACAAACATCTCTTACGAACGGTGCATCATTGACTGCAGAACCGCCAATATCGTTATCTGCGTCAGCATGCACGGTCGCAGTTCATTTCAACCACTCACTCCAAAGTACTATAAACGACCTTCGCTCTTGCCAATTTTCCCTCCCACCAAGTGTTTACTGGGTGATGGATGGTGGGAAACCACTCCGGAGGTCAAGAATCCGCCAAGAAGAGGATTTGCTTTCCCACAGAGAAAATGTTTTTCCAAGGCACGAAGCCTGCTACAATTATCAACACCACGAGCTCCAGCCGAATGGCATGGAGCGAATAAAAGGCATATTTTAAAGATTCTGCACTGGATTTGTCAGAAAATTTCAGAGATTCCGGGCAGTAGAATTGAGACATCCTTTATGTTAGGCAAATCGTGTTAAGGACAGCCCATCCCCTCAATCATTCGCTTCTTACCGTTCTCGGACACGTGAGCCTACTTGAATTGATCAGGTAGTTGCTCGTAAAATAGTGCCAGCGTGAAACGTCAGGGAAACACAGACTGCCGCCCTCACTTGTACCGAAAATTTCGTATGCACTTGTATGCGTATGTAAGTACTTTGGTACTGACTGGATAAGTTGGTGATTTCGGCTGGAAAAAAAAGTCGACGTTACGATTCCTATTCCACTGACCCTGCTAGCAACGTGCGGAGGCCAAGTGCATGGCTTGTGACCCTTGGAAGAGCAGAATATCTTTATTCGATTCTCCTTGCACTTCTCCTTCATGGAAATCGTCCAGATTACAGAGGAACAAAGAACCAGCAAAGTTTCCTTTTAGCCGTTATCTCACCTAACCACTGTTTCTCTCCGCCTGGCGTCTTAGCTGTAGAGATAATAGATAGATAGCTCTACACCCCTTTCATTCACCCCTCATCCGCCCCTCCCATCCCGACCGTCTTCACCCTTCAGGCTGCCGGTGCTGTACATACATACATGCGTACCGAGCACCACTTTTACCCCTCGCATAGTTTGTTTCCGACAGACGACAGAAATGGAATTTGGAGAACGGGGCTTTCTAAGGATGAAAACATTCCTATTGTTCTTAACTAAAACTCGTTAAAAGCATGCATGTGCGTGGGGGGGGGGGGGAGGGGCGTCCACTCGTGACTTTTGCAATAACAGGTTTTCCCTCCACTATATACAACCTCGAGATCCCACGATCTGACTCGATAACCTTTGCACCTCATCATGGAATGTCTATATCTGGTGGATAGTTATGGAAAGCTACGCAAGGCCCAATGCGCCCTTGCCATGGAGCGTTATGGAAGCGCGTATTAGTCCTCTCCTCAGACTGACCAATGGGATAGGTTTTTACGGCTTGGCACACGCAGTGGAGCTTTCCCAAAATCTTTATCCATTTGAACATTGCCCAGGTCATCATTGCATTAATTCTGTTTGAGCACGTAGGACAGGTTTATTGGACCTTTCTATACTCTTTCCCTTCCGCAGAGAAGTACCCTTCTTTAGATCGAAGCCTCATTTGGCTGATCTGATGAGAAAGAGCAGGGAGGAAGAGAAGAAGGGGCCAATCCAAGAAATGTCAGGGGCCAAGAAAAAACCCCTGCGAGGAAAAAGGGCGTCTAACTAAGCCTCTATAAGGCCCTCAAAGCAGAGAGTGTTGACTGACGAAAGATCTTATATAGGAAAAAAGGACACAGAAATAGTCAGGAGAAGCTTACCCAACACACTTTTGTCACAACACGTGACAAAAGAAGCCATAGAAATGAGTGAAAAAAAGCCAAAGCTTCGTCGTACAAATGGCTTCGTTCTGTCACAAGCTATCGAAATATCTTCTCGCTCGACGTCTTTCCTTATAAGCACTTTCTCTGTTAACAGCTTCGACATTGTTGTTCCTTGATTTCCTCCTATGCACTTGGAGGGAAGCTGCGAAGCTATCCCGTCTACAGTAACCAATACTTGGTAGATCATATCTGACTGCACAAGTAAGGAGGCAGCAGCCGCATTTTCTCTCCGCCTCTGTACAGCTCCTGGGGCTCGAGAGATATCTTACCGCAGCCATCGTCACGCTCCACTGCTGCAGATATAAATAGGGAAGTCACCTGGAAGAGCCAGAAGAGCCTTTCCTCCGGTCTTTGCCCGACTTATGGAAGTGATCGTGCAATTACAGCCAGAAGGGGAAAAATACAAGGAAAGGAAAAAAGTTTGACATCATCCTGGAGAACAACAGTTAACGAACTCGACCTTGATTAGGATCGAGTAAACTCCCCATTTGCTTCTTTCATTAAATAGAGCTCCGGCAACCTGATCTGGCAGCTGTTGTCTAAGGCAGCTACAACTTTCATCCAGTGCCATTTCTGTTAGATGAGAGAGCGCTTTGGTCTTTTTGCTGATCAGGGAGAGACAGAAGAGGAGATTGCAGCATCCGCCAACACACTGCTTACTTTCCTCTGCTTGCTCGCTCCTCCTCTGTCATAGTAGTGCTACTGTGCTATTATGCGTGCCTACTGTAGTAAAATCTAGGCCAGGGAAAGCTTCTTCGCTAGCCTCCTCTCTACGTCGATGGTTCGTTCGCTCCTCGTTGGCTTAATATGGAGAGAAAGATCTCAGGATGAAGCTTCCGCAGGCGTGTGGAGCACAAAGAGAGCAAAGCGTGGGCAAAGATTGGTCTTTCATCACTGATTTAGCGTAGTCGATTGGTGACAAACTGACAATCGTCACAGCTTCTACTGCAAACATCACGCGTGGCGGCTTCATGGGCAGTTGCGCCCAGCAATGGACTCGATCAGGCGCCAATGTTGTCATCTCATTTTACGTGGTCGTCCTCCCACCAAGTGGGAACGATAATAAAGTCTGTGTCTCGCAACAAAAATCTGATAAGCCAAGTTGAGAAGTGTGCACGGAGTACGTCCGTAGACGTGGAGAAGCTGGCTGGCTATTTAGCTCCGGAAGTTACGATTACTTGCATGTGGAAGCATCTGGAAGAGTCCTGCTTCTTCCACGCAGGGACAAATTGGAGCGAATGTGCCAGATATGGTAAACCCAGCAAGCAGCAGCGGTCTTTGCTAGAATCCCTCTTTCCTCCTTCTACTCCTTTTGCAACTCGGACAGACTTCTTGTGCGTTCACCTTTTTCTCTTCCCCACGCATAAAAACACCTTTTCATACCTAATGCGCTTTCTCTCCAATAGGAAGTGTTGGGCAAAAAGGTAACCGTTCTTCCAACCCTCCCCACTTTGCCATATAGCGGGCGGGCGAGGGCTTTCCCCATCACGGAACATTGGTACCAATGACAAAGGACAGCAGACAGAAACAGTGAAAAGTTGAAGGAAGAGAATTATTTCCTTTCAGTGGTCACATAAGCGGATCCTTGCAAGAGCGTGATGAAGGCAACGTTGAAACCGTCCTCGGCGCGTTCAATCTTTTCCCTTTTCCTTCTCTCCTCTTTCGTAGCTAGCTCATTTTCAGCGATTGCTGTTTGGGGGATTTGGAGAGGATTGGATGGAAGAGAAGCGAGCAATCGAGAATGCTAATGTGCGACGACTGGAGCTGCACTTTCGCAGACAAATACGCCTTGGCAGAGACGGAGGCGCAGGGTGGGGAAGTGAACTGCTGCAGCAGGGGCAGCTCGCGTCAGGGATTGCCTGAAGAGGACTATATGGGACAGGGCGGAGGGAGCCTCAGCTTCGTGCCATTCGGCCTGATCGACTTTGGATTCTGCTGACCTCTGCCTCTCCAACAGAACAGAGCTGCTGTCATTTTCTCTGATTCTGGGGTGAAAAAATCTTTTCCTCGGTCTGTCTATGACAACCAAGCAACCCCCTCCCTTCCTTTCCTCTCTTCCCCCAAAGCTTTTCCCCGCCCTCCTCCCCGGTCATTCTCTCGCTGCTGGAGGTCTCCTCTCCAGAGGGACAAGTTAACGAATAGTGGTGACAACTAGTAATAAATGTGCCTCTTACGGGTCCCCCCGAACAATCTTTACTTCCTAGGAAACGCAGCACTTCTTTGGGTGGTGCTGGTGCACAGGAGGGTTATGGACAGTTTCTCCAGCTTATGAAATTTTGCTAGCTGTCATACATGAAAGCAAATTTCATTTTTCTTTCTTCTCCTCCCTTTTTGCCCATTTCTTTGTCGCCTCTTGGCGGGGCGCCCCCCCCCCCCCGCCGGGGGGCGGGGGGGGGCCCCGGCGCCCCCACACCGTTAGGCTGACTGTCCCCGTAGTAAGTCCCCCTCCCTGAGGCCTCTCAGAGGG
>JAAUXU010110890.1_pt1 | contig 20718 bp, 15 predicted proteins | sample 7278151 | NCBI WGS metagenome assembly JAAUXU01 (sample SAMN14350113, study PRJNA611818) | marine sediment metagenome | isolation source: surface marine sediment (1.8m) | place: French Polynesia: Moorea | collected 2018-08 | reverse complement strand
GTTGAGATAAAGATTATCAATAGATAATCGTTATCTCAACTCCCTCTTCATCACCATTTTGTATTTGCCTCGAAGAAAATTGCTGCGTTTTCCAATTATTTTCGTCAACACCCTTCGAAATTCCCTCGTGAGTATCAACTAAACGAATCATCTGAATATACGCCTACTACACTGAACGAAACCTAAAGCTGAGACTGAGATTAAGTGATCAACAATACCTTCTGAAATCTTCGAGACTATAGACAACGCATAAATCCTTTGAGTGTGTGGATTCCGTGAGACAACAGAATTGCTAATATTCGTGCAGCATAAGAGAAACAACTGGGATGGGCCATTCAAAATTTGCACCATCTCTAGGGCAAACTTTGTGAAGTGTGACATATCGTCGATGTATCCTGCTTGTAGATACAGGGACCCCCTGCGTCTACTTGTCGCATATGTCAAGGAATAACTCTATTTTGAACAGCTTGCATACCTCCAGATCAAATACTGCTTACTGTACCCATACCGATGAAGAGACATGTCAAAACTGGAAAAAATGTTTTACCAAGTTTGGGCCTTTCTGATTTGTGAATAGAGAGGAAGGAAGAAGGCAACTACTCCCTTGCTTCCGCCTAAGATATCTACAAAAACCTAAAAGCAGCCACTGCAGAAAACATTAAAGAAACGAGGAACCCAAAAAGTTTTCTCTGCCAACGTTCCTTCGACAGGCGAATTGAGGATTGATAGTCAGGGGGGATTGAAGAAGGAGGGCAGAGATGAACAATAACGCCTTACAAATGTGGTATTTGTCTTAAGGGGACTACTGCAAATGACCAAGGACTAAGGATTGTTGGGCACTCTCACCCAGCCTCACCCCAGGGGTCTTGCAATTCCTTCAGATGCATATCACACCATGTCTTCTGCATGTCATAGGTATGTGTGCATTATGTGCACAAGATCCGTGCCACATAAGATTTTGTGCACAGAACAGAGTGCAGTGGTAGTCACTGTTCTAGAGGCCAGGCTCGATGCACATGCAACTTCTGGCGTCTTTAAGGTCTGACAAGGCGAGAGACAGCAGATTTTCATGTTGCAAATTCGCTTCGAGGGTACAGCACGACCATTATTTGTATGTGGATGACATCGCTAAACTTTCTTAAATCCGGCTTCTTCAAGGATTCTAATCCCTCCCAAATTGACCTTTCTGGAAGAAAATGAATCTTCAGCACGCTAATCACTCCATCTTGAGCGGAAGTTTCCTTAGGGATACTTATAGCTATGCATAAATAAGGCTAATCCATTTTCTAATCGTTTGCGCTGAGCTGTCGTTGTTGCAAGACTCCATTTGAAAGCATTCACGTTCCATCGCTGCCTTCAAAGTTGTGGAGACGCGGTGAACTTAAGGATGTTAGGTCGACATTTCAAATTTGAAGTGGACCTGCTCAGTTCTTTTCCAGATGCTAAACTGACACTGTAGTCAATTGAAATTGAAGACAAAGTGTGTTTGGCTTCACTCTATCGCCTTCAAAATCTGAACATACACTGGGGTGCAAAGGCATTCATCCCCCCTGCAATGAAATGCTTAGAACAGCGATTTGCCTAAGACTTTCACCACCACCATTTCAGCCCGGGTGCAACGGTTGCAGTCGCACACCTATCAAGGTGTTTTCCACGGTGTGCAAAAGTATCCCAAACATTATTACTTCTTGAAAGTGCAGCTACAGAAAAATAGCTTGCCATCCTTGGAAGACTTGAAGTCTTGGCAGTTAACCTTATTTTCTTCATTTTGGATGAAAATCAATATTTAAGGCAGCTCTGGCCATTTTGTCCATCCATTTTGCTTGTGTTGTGTAGTAATGTGAATTGTTTGTAAGTTCTTGAATACTGTGGCAACACAAACTCCATTTACATCGTTGAAAACTTGAGACCTAAGTAGTTTGACACTAGCTTCACTTTCGGACAATACTCCACATTAAGCCAACGCTGGCAAAATAGCTTGTGCAAGTCTGACAGGTCATTACTGTACAGTAGAGAAATGGCCAGCGCCGCCTTAAATATTCATTTTCATCTGAAGTGAAGAAAATAGGCTTAAGCGATATGCGGGGAGCGCGTGATAAGCGTAGAACCCGTAATCAGTGCGTGTTGAGAGCTCGAGGCTTGTATGTCTATCTGTCAGACACACACATCCACCCACCCACCCGCGCACACACACACACACACACACACACACACACATACACCCGCACATACACACATACACACACGCACACAAACACCGCTTTATATTTTTTCCTACCTGACGCAGTAAATAGCGCGTGAGCGCTAGCTTACATATATGCCGGGTAGCGCATAAGTCCTGCAGCACTTTTTTTCAGAGAAACAGAGGCCACAATTTCGTTCTGGTTGAAGTTGGACTTACTTTTTCCTTTTCCTTTTTTTTGAAATGAGTGTTTGAGAGGCATATTGACAGTACATTATTATTTTTCCATGATGGAGCCATTGGCGGCCATAATGGTCTCGACACCCAGCCGCACATGCCTCCTTGATGTAGAAGGCAGATATGGCATTCCACTCCACCTGAACGGAGGACTTGAGGTCGGCCATACTCCTGCCGTGGGTGGCACAGACCCTCACCTCGACATGCACTCAGATGCCGTATCCCAAGGGGTTCGAGTTCGGGCTGTCAGGCTTCACATGCCATATGACGAGATCCCCCTGGATGACAGTCGGAGCTCAAGTAAAATAAGACTAAAATGAGCCAAAAGGAGGAAAAACGGACTAATAATGTATCGCATGCCTCCTGTTCCATATCACTGCCTCCAGCCCCTTGTCATGGTTCTTCAGCAGGTTGCCACAGTCTTTAGGGGGATTTGGGCCCATTCCTTGAGAGTGGTCTGTTTTGGAGATTGAGGTCTGGGCTCTGGGTTGGCCATCACGGAACATTGACCCTCTTCTGCTACAGCCACCTCTTGGTTGTGTTAGCGGTATACTTGGGGCCATTGTCCTGTTGAAATTCCCATACCATCCCGAGCTTCAGCTGCCACAGGGACAGAAGGAGGTGGGTCGCCAATTTGTCGCGACAGACGGCACCGTTCATTGTGCCATGCATCCCGACGAGATGGGCAATTCCTGTGGCAGAGAAGCAGCCCCAAAGCACAGCGCAGCCACCACCACCATGCTTGACAGTGGGAATGCTTACTTACTTTCTAGATGCAAAACTGAAGCACTGTAGTCAAATAGAAATGAAAACAAAGTGTTTATAGCTTTTTCCCAAGGCCCTCCAAATTTAAACACCTTGTTAGGTACTGCACTAATCTAGTAAGACTTTACTGCAAGAGAAGGGGGTCCGCCCCTCTCCATTTTTTATGACCATCTTCAGCATTTGGCGTCGGGTAACACTCCTAAAATGCGCTCAAATTCCAAAATTTTAATTTTTTGACCTAACCTAATATATATTGTATATATATACACAACATCATCAGCTGAGAAAGACCTCCTACCATTGTAACTAAGCTAGTTAGCTGGAAGAGTGGCCGTTCTGATTACTGAGTATTGAGGAGACTGCGAAAAAAGAAGAGCATTTATCAGCGATCGTTTCTATTGCGTCCCAGGGATAGGAGGGAGAGAGCAAACTTTTCCAATAGGCCCTCTTTCAACAATAGCTGGAGAGTCTGAGAGGGGGTGAATTGGCGGGTAAAAAAAGGGCCACTTCCTGCAATTTTCAGGTCTCTTCTCAAAGATGCGACATCCGACAAAAAAGGACCAATACCAACTTTCGAAACATTGAGCGTTTTTGAAAGAGAGATACTGTTTGTTTATATTTCCGTTTGTCTGCTCTGGTCTGCTGTACGAGTTCTGGGCAGTTATGTCCGACATATCGACAAACGCAATGTCTGTAGCGCAAGAATCAATCAATCGGCTTACTGTTAGAAGTGAGCCTTTGTTTTGCCCTCTTCCCCGCTTTAAGATTCCTTTAGCAGATCGCTAACCCAGTTTTCTGGTATGAGAATGGAAGAATGAAGAGGAGTTGTCTGCTTTAGAGAATTGATGGCTCTTGGTTGTGGAGAGCGTACGTGCGTATGTGAACTCACTGACACACAGACAGACGGACGGACACACACACACACACACACACACACACACACACACACACACACATCCGGAAAGCCGAAATGGTTCTCTGACAGCGAGAAGCAGAAAAATCGCAGGCAGACTTTCCATGAGTTGCAACTTGGGTAAAGGCAGGTGTTGCTGTGCCTTTATGAACTTGAAGTCTCAGTAATGCACTAAGCTATTGTTTCCGCTTGTTTTCATCGGATGAAGGCAGTCATCGGTGCCCACGCAGCGCTACCTTTGAAGCCGACCAACTTGCTTGTTCTGGAGTGGGTTAGGTGGGTAAGAGATGAGTTCAAGCGCCCCCACAGCCGGGACCTGCACATCCACGTTTGACACAGCGGCCCCCTAGTCCTGCGCAGTCGGGATTGTGAGCAGCGAACAGAGGTACCAGCATCCTCACAGCATGACAACGATGTATCCTTTGTGTACGACTGGTGAAACCTACCGCGACCTTGCCTTTTAGGAGTCTGTCCTTATCTGTATCTCGTTGCTCGATCTCCATCGGTCACTTGATGAGGAGAAAAAGTTCTCTTTTTAAGACAAACGCCAGCAGACAATTGTTGTCGCAGAGAGACAAAGTTTTTGGCAGGACGGCCAAGAGATAGGACTCGCTCAAGACTCGGCTTTCCCTGACGCGGCAGTCAATTCCTACACTGGCTCTCGAGTGGTGACGCCGCAGTGGACGCAGTCACTCGCAGTAGTAATGACGAGCGACGAAGATGACGGATTGACGCATCCCGCATGAAATGTCGACTTCCTCCTCCGGTGACACCCAGAGCAAGGGGGAAGAACTCTTGGAGGAGGCGGAGTGAAACTCTCGTTGCAAGGGATCCCTAAGTCATGCCAAGGAGAGGAAGCTCTAGAACGGGGCTATTTGGTTCCCTCGTAAAGTTGAATGAATCTTCTTTCTCGTTTTCCTTCTTTCTGGTACTGGTAGCGAGCATCTTCCTCCACTGGGCCTTGGGGTGCATTAACATTATCTATTGGTGGCACATCAATTTACGCCATATAAATTCCACAATATATCGCACACACCTATGATAGCGCAGGGTGAGAGCAATGCGCAGACAGCGCAGCATGCATTGGCACAATCACATGGTGCTGGACGAAAAGACAAAAAGAAATAGGACTTTTTGCCAGGAGAAAACTTTTACCTCATTCATGCACTTACACGAAAATGTACGCGTAGTGCAATATGCTATACATATAGGTAGGTACATCATGGTACTCCTTGCCTTTCCTGTCTTTAAATGTATCAGTCTTCTTTTTTAAGGTAGGAAGCTGAAATTAATGCCGAATGAGGACTTGGGTCATACAGCATTGGACTTGATTGATCCTACCTTGGTCGGCCTCCGTGGGGCTTGACGACATAGTTTTCCAGACACATTCATACTTGACTTGGCTGCAGGTAAATGACAGTGCCAACAGCAAAGTCAGTTTGTCCTGGCACCTCTCAATGGTGAAACAAGTGGTTTTGAGTCGCGCTACCGACGGTTAACCCAGCAATACTTGCTTACTCGTACTGATTTTGTAGGACTGACTACAACGCGGTTAAAAATCTCTCGACCCTCCTTGCTTTGTGCATATGTTACTGCATGTTCTATGAACAGCCACGTACTTCAGGCAAGATCGTCGTCAGCCTCATGCTCCGAGTGCAGTTTAGGCTGGTTGAAAAAGTGTCCGCTTTGGAATTGGAGTTGGCGCATCCTTCAGCAGGTGCCTCGAGCACTCGTAAGAGTGACACACTGTTAGGTATGATGTCGACGTAGTAAAGGACTTTTTTAAACTCTTTTTTTGAACAGTTGCATTAATGCATAGTCTGCAAGTGGTGGAAATTTTTAGGGAGCACCTGAGCATAAAGTAACTACAGCTGCTTCACTGGACACAAATCATATGACTACATTGAAAATGATTGCAAAAACATCTACTCCCGAGATTTTATTCATAACTCCCATAACTTAAGTAGTCATTACTTACCCCACTCTTTTTTAAGAAAACCTCAATCTCTTCTTGTTTGACCTTAATTGTGACACTTCTTTGTTCTTCATCAGAAACATGAAAACATTTTTCATCCTCATTCGATTTCAATGTTATACTGTGACACGTAGTGCCAATTGAACACGTCCTCGTCAAATCCAAATTTTCTACCCCGCCTAAGCAATTTTTGTTTGTACTTGCCCAACTATGCTGCAGCATCAAGATCTCCCTCAAAAATATCTGTAAGGCTTATGACGTTACCACACGTGTGTGGATTTAGCCACGCTAAATTGGTTCAAGCCTTTTAGCCTCTCTAAATTGGTTCAGCGCAAAATATGCTTGTTACATTTCATGTGTGTGTGCGTCTATTATCTGCATCAAAGTAATAGTATGAAGTGAAGCATCAGTCGGGATGTCTTTGTAAGGACACACGCGTAGGCCTTCACATGCATCTCACGTGCACCAGCTGTTTGCTCTCTGCAACCTATAGTACGTAGATACCTTTACGTACGTCCGTACACTTATCTGTCATCATCTCTTCTCTTGACAACTTTTCATGCGAATACCTACAGTTTATTTGTTCTGCTTTTTTTTTGCCTGCTCTCTCTTATTCCTCCTTTTCTTCCTGCGGGAACCACGTCGCACAAGCCTCGTCTTCTCCCTCAGTCAGTAGACCTCCCCCAACGGCGTTTCAAGACACGTCGACCCGTTCAAAGGGTAAAAAAAATTACTCTGCCCCGCAATCGCCGCACCAGGGCTGTATTGCATTTATCTTCATTTTGTGGTACATGCCAAATCACGTCTTCATGTGTGCCTACTCCTCGTCTCTATCGTTGCCCGGCGAAATTTCGATTTTTTTCCTCGATCATCCCTCCGACCATGCTAACTTTGCTCGCATGCTGGATTATTGACACTTACCGATTTCCAGTGCGTGCATATTCAGCACGTGCGTGCGTCCCTCTATAAGCTCTATAAGCACCAGGTGAAATGTCGATGATGCTTGAAGCGAACTTGAAGCTTGTGTGTGCGTGTGCGTGCGTGTGTGTAAAGCTGGGTGTGTGTGTGTGTGTGTGTGTGTGTTTGTATGTGTGTGTCATGATCGAAAAGTGGAGGAGACAAGAGAAGACAGCGCGTCCTCAGACGGAGAGAGAACGTGGGCGAAGATTAGGGAGGGAGAAAAGAGAGCGAGAGAGTCGCAATCAGTTGACTGAGGACGGTGGAGAGAAGCACAAGCCTGAAGAAAACGGAGGCGAAGGCCCTCGTGGCGGTATTCATGGTCACACATCATTCTGTGGTGCGTTCCCCCGGACCGTCTTCGTCCACCTCGTGAGCGTCGGGTCCGGAGTCTAGCTGAAGTTCAGGCCCGACGTGAGCCGTCACAACCGGAACAATAAAACGTGCACTTGTTTGAGCAACAACTGTCTGATGCTTGTGACGGCTGGCAGTCAGTATCAGAAAGTGCAGCTTGCTGAAGACGACTTTGTGAAAGACCAAAAAATGACATGAAGTGACCTCACTCAAGAAATGCAAATGGGGGTCGACGGCAACATCGTGGTGCTTCCCATGAATGAGAGAGGAACAGAGTGATTGGATGGAAGATATCACAAGTTGAATCGTGACCGTCTGGAGGACAGAGAGAAGCAGCACGGAGAAGACATTTTGCCATGGTTTAGCAGAGCAAAGATTTGATTTGATATCTTTGGATGTTACAGACGCCTTTCACTACTACTTCGGCGACATCGACAGGTATGCATGCAGATGTCATCGGTGCTTGCACATTATAGAAATTCCTTGGATTTCATCTGCGGTAGATTGGATTTTGACGCCACGGCAACTGGCAATTTCTTCTTGTTCGCCGTCTTCTGTGTATTCCTCTTTGTCTTCATCCTCTCTATCCACTGCATCTTCTGCTTCTGCTTCTTCCTCCTCTACTTCTTCTCCCTCCTCCTCTTCTTTGGCTTCATCTTCTTCTTCCACATCATTCTCCTCTGCTTCTGCTTCTTCCGCCTCATCGTATTCTTCTTCCAGTTCTTTTTCTGCTTCTGGTTCCTCTTCGTCCCCCGCCGCTTCTTGTTCTTCGTCATCATCTTCTTATTCCCCTTCTTCTTCGTCATCATCTTCTTATTCCTCTTCTTTTTCTTCTGCTTCATCATCACCTTCTTCTTCGTCTTCCTCGTCTTCTGGTCCGTATTGTTCTTCTGCTTTGTATTCTTCTTCTTACTCTCGAAGACACCGAATTTCACGTAGGGAGGAGGACCTCTCGTAGGTCGAGAAATCCTTCATCGACGGAAAACTGCTGAGTTTGCCGTTCTACTGATCCAATCTTTTCTTATCGCAAACTCAAATAAATTTTACCGCGATTTTTTGGTCGGGGGAAGGGGGCAATCAACAGTTTAGGCTGCATCTGCTGTGGAGAAACACTTCGAGCAGCTGTGAGCGGTGAAATCTTTCTAAGACTTGACGTGCTGCTGCGGCCTCTTTATTCTGGACGGAAGTCAGACACGACGCAAGACGCTGTCTATCTTATAACCCTCGTTTTCCTTCAATCTACCGATTATGTATATTAACCCACGGCGTCTCATGCAGCACCGCACCAAAGTTCTGGGGTGAAGGATGACGCAAAAATGGCAAACCCCGTCTAAACTGTTTGAGACAACTCGATGTCAGCGGTGAGTACAAAAACCTGCGGATCTTAGACAGCAGCAGCAGAGTTTGCACATGCGGTTGCGTCTTATTTGGGGAAGCACTACTGCAAAGGGTTCTATTTTACCATCAGGCAGCTGCGCAGACAGCATAAACTTGCCTCGCACGACATCGATGATGTTCTATGCACTCTTTGGATGATACAATTTTCTTGCACTGTCAAAGTTTTCCAGAAAGCAGAGTTTCTTCCCCTCTCCGTGAGGGCTATGGCGGAAACTCATTGCGAGATCCACGATGACGCTCATAAATCCACGTTCGTATGCAGTCGCCGGAACAGTTCAAACATCGTGGGTGCAAGTGACGGATAGGGCATGAATGCATTATAATTTCTCTCTCCCGCCCGTGAACACTTGCAGCAAGTCTCTGCCTATCAGTCTCTGTCCCTGCCTTGCTCCTTTCTTATTAGAGCGGCGAAAAACGCAGTCATGACCACACAGAGCAACGTATGCTGAAATCTCAGGGCAGTGGAGCTGTTGATTGATCATTTTACCGCACTGTAGGCATATTTTTCCTGCTCCGGGACGTGCTTAGAGCCAGATCTGCCACTTCCCACGTCGAGGTGCAAAGCTTGATAAAGCCAACCCAGCGCTAAATGCCGACAGATAATGCAATAAATTTGGCACTGACTGTCAATGACTTTCTCGTTTGCCAAGAAACCTCCCTTTTCCTTCTCCACTGGAATAAAAAGGTCGCGCTTGCACGCTGCCAATCTTTTTTCTTCGTTTTTGTCGTCGACACCCGCGTCCGAACGCCCCGATCCGGCTAAGCATGCCCATGTGGGCCTTTGGCGCGCTCAAGGTCGCCGCCCCTCATCTGACGCATCGGCGCCGGCGGCTCCGAGAGGTCGTTCCTCACCGCATGGCAAATCCGCTATCGCAAATGCACCCGCGATCACCAGATTAGCATTCAATGCTAGTGGGCTCTTCTCTGTCAGTGAGATCTCTGGCCAAGTACGCTGGTCCTGCACTCGTGGGCTGCTTTGGCGCTGCCCAGCACGTGGGTAGACGGGCAACTTTTGGTACCAACTTGGTTGGAAGAAAGACAGTTGAGTTTGACATTTTTCCTCCCTTTCCTTCTTCTCTCCTAACTTTGACGGAATCCAACTTTGATGCTCTTCTCAGACAAGGCAGAAATATTTTGCACACTCATAAGAAAGAGCTCTGGCGGCAGCACGTGAAAAGGCGCCAAATATGGGTGCTGCTAGTTGTACTGGGACTCCAAAAGGAAAAAAAAGAGAGGACTTTGCATTGGTGCATTACAGCACTCGACGGGTAGAGTCTTCATTCGCTTTTTCCAATTTACTCCAATTATAAGCACTTGGCCTGGAGCTGCACCAGTGCAAACACAACCCTTTTTGCAACCCGTCATTACATGCGTTGGTGCAGAATGGAAAGATGCCCTCGAGCTTCCAGGACGACCAAGTTGTTGCAATTGAACTGGTCAAGGAAGAAATAGTTCAGTGCTATTGGACACAATGGGGCCCTTATCACAGACAAGTGATTTTTCTTTTGGATGTAAAAGAAGTGTGTGACGTCAAATTGTGACAGGTGCACGTGCCTTTCAACTGCCCGTAAAACCGTTTAAGTAGAGGGTGTCACCGCCTCTTTCGTCAAAGTACTGGAGACCGTGTGTAGGCGTCTCTTTTCAAAGGAAGACATTTCCTCTTGGAGCAGCATGTTTATGGGATCTATATCCTAGTAGCATTCCTGCGGCCATGAATTCATGAACGTGTGTAACAATTCGTAGAGCCGTAGAAAATATGCGAAGCAGTGAGGATTGATTACTCGCGGGCTGGCAAAAGTGAGAAGGAAAAAAAGGTTAATCCAAGACTTGGAATGCCAACAGGAAGCTCCAAGACTGGCCTCCAGCAGCGTGTATCTCGTGCGCAAGGACTCTTTTTAATTACGGACTGTCTGTACTATCGCACACTGCACAGACTGCTACTTGCTTAAAACCAAGGGGGAGAAGAACATGTGTCTCACACGTGGAGGGGCGTTTGGGGGAACAACATGGTTGATGTCATGACATCGTTGCTGTAAGTTCTACGGAACTTTCACTTTTCGCAACAATATATCCCAAGTGTAATGTACTTGGACAGTGTCTTGTACCGCTCCTCCATGACTTACAACAGTGTATCTGTGGCACTATATATGTGACGCACGCAGTTATTAAAAGTTTACCCTACCAGCAACAAGAAAGGGTCGGAGTATTCATGAATGCAATGTGGAAAGTAAATTTCTGGAGTAAGCAAATGAAGTCAAGTCAGGGGATTCTTGTGAGAAAAGTAGAAAGTCATTTGCTATCTTCTTGTCCACCATGCCAACTTAAATAAAAAAGATGTCAAAGAAAGGCTGATTAGGTAAATCACCTCGACACCAGACGTATCCCCTGTTTCGGCTAGGGGATGTTTTTGGTTGAATGTGTTGTTTTGCACCGAAGTAAAAGGTACATCTAGTCTCCAGTCAGGTCCAGACACGTCATAATTTCAATATGACCTCTAAACGGGACACATCCCGGCTCCTGCGCGTTCCATATTGACATGCAAATGGTCAAATGCGTAATATCTCTGCGAGTACAATGAGGTCTGCTGCCATCTGTGCCACTTTCGCAAATGATCAAGAGTTTTGTATTTCTGTGAGTGGAATGACAATGAACTGTGCATCCATCTTGAGTGTGGTGAAGAAGAGTCTCGGATGGGGGGGGGGGATACGCTGATAACTTTGCCTGTCTAATCAGAGTTTTATGGCCAAAAAAAGCTGTTCTCATGCGAGTATCACTGAGCCATTTTCGATAAGCAAAGAGAATACTTTATTTGTGTTGACCTGTATTTTGAGACATAGGACACTTTTGGGTGTGTCTGAACATGCAAGCATAAAGGCTCAAGTGTGAGGAAAAGAGAAAAAAGTTGGAATTTAAGCACAGATTTTAGGTCTCTGCACTGCAGTACCACTGTTACAATTTGTTAATGCAAGATGCTTTAAAGTTAAAGTATATCCAATTGAGCTCAAATTTTAGATGGTGACAGAAGACATATATTAAGTCAGACTAGCTCCACATTTGGGTTCAAAATTCCAACTTTTCCCACTTTATCTTGCATTTCATTCTAAAGTTTTGATGTGCATTGTAAGTTATTGGGAGCAGGTCTTCGTTTGTCTGCTAGTGCACATGTTTGAAGGGTATCAAAGTAAAAGTCAACTTTCACATATGTTGGGAAACTCCTCTTAGCAATGTGCTAAACCCAAAAATGTAGTGCAAAAAGTCAGCATCCATAAACTCAAGGTAGATTCTCAACCTCACAGAGTTTATGGACAAAAGGATGGAGAAAGTGCTTGTTGTCAAAGGAAGACAAATTAAGATGTAAAGTTTGTCAATCAAAGCACACAAAAAGACTTTCACGAAACCATTTTCGTGCCCTCACAGGGAATAAAACTTGGAAGATACAGTCAAGGTAATCAGCACATGTCCCTTTTGTGACCCTTCTTTATTGCGCTCAAGACGGATGCGCAAATCATTGTCCTTGTATTTTTACAGTAATATAAAACTTTTGACCATTTACCGTAATGGCTCACATTGTAGTGTGCAAGTGGGGAGGTTAAAGTACCCAAAAATGATGATGTTTGCGCAAGCTATTGATGAAGGAAATATCGATTTTTTTTAATTTTGCAAAGTAGAAAGCAATACTTACCGTGGAAATAAATTAGGGACATTTATTTAGCCTCTGAATCTCACAATCCACCACAATTTATTTCCGACTCCAGATTTGCTTTCCATATGTATTTTATTCTGCGAACCTCGCTCCTGGCTACAACTTTGCTATTTTGAGCGATGCACGCAGGACTGTTGTTTCCCTGATGCCCCTGATGCGTTGTTGTTTTCAGCCAAAGTCACATATTTTTGCAAAATTAGCATAATTTTCCCATATTTGGTCGCTTCCGAGCTGTTTTTGGTCACAGGGCCAAGAAAAAGGCAGGGTATGAGACAATGGAGAGTTTTGCAAATGTTGTAACCTAACACTTTGGAAGGAATCCCGACCTGAGGATGAGTGCTTAATCCCATCCTATTGTGGCCATCATTGACGAGGAGATATCTTCTTTAGGACCCAAAAGTACATCTACCCTCTCACCCGAATTGAGCCGCTCTCCATTTGAACCAGCTCTAAAATGGAAGCCGCAGTAAATTTGCAATATGTGGAAATACTAACCTCCCTACAAGAAACAGCGGTCGCAATTCAGCTGTGCGCAGAGCAGACCAAATGTACACTAACCTGAGGCAGAACAGTGAACTGCTACTATTCTAACCTAACCTATAGAGAGACCTAATGTGAGGGTAAACCGACCTTCAGCTGGAAGTGGTGGGGGAAAAATGAAATATTGTGAAGAGGAGAATCTACCAATTGAATCAGCTCTCCAATAGAAGTCACATTAGCAGCGAGAAAATTCAGTAGTAACCGCTGTTTCAATTCGGAAGAGCACGGTATGTGATGCCCAGCGTTTGAGGATTCTTAGAGCAAGGCTTTAAAAATGAATTTCTTTCCAAAGCATGCAAGTAGTTTTAAGAAAGGTTGTCCATTTTGCATTCATTTCGTTCACACTGAGGGGGGTTAGAAAAGGACTGCTCCTCCACACTTTCTCATGTTCAGAGAGCGGATGGTAAAATGAAGGTTAGGGACTCCTGTTAAGGACTCCTAAGGCATTACAAATAAAATATGGCCACCAATGTATGGGACCTGCAGTTACATTGTGGCCTCAATGAAATTGTATGTGCATAATGAATGCAAAATGGACAATCTTACATAAAACACGGTATGTGCATTTGGCACTTGGCATTTTACAAACACTTGGTGTCTGCAGCCATCACTGCTGCCCTCGTGCCTCGGTGAGCAACACCTTCAAGCTGCAGAGAGAGAGAGAGAGAGAGTGCTCGTAAAATGCTACTTTGCCAAATTCATGTACGCCCTCAGTTTTTTCAGTGCATTGTCGCTGAAGGAGGTGTGATCAGAAAGCAAATATAAAAAATCTTTTTGAAAAAAAAAAGATGCTGAAAAACTGTCCATCTCTTCCGATCCTTATGAATGATCATTTCCAGTAAAAAAAAGTTGTCCTCATTATCCTGAAATACCCGATAAAAGTAAAAAATATGCATGCATATTCCGAGTGACCGAAGACTTGACTGAAAGTAAGAACATTTAAACCAGAATTCGACAGGACTTTCGATTGCTACTACGATGCAATAAAAAAAAGGTCTCACATTGTGCCCAAAGCCATCAAAAAACCAATTTATGCCACTAAAAAACTGAGGCCTCCACGCAGGACATTTTCTGCTTAATACAGCATCGACTCATGACGCCAACCGTAGAGTTTACTTCTTTTCCTACACATAGTGTGCTTTTCTCCATCTTTTTATTTAAAAATAGGTATCTAAGAGGCCCTTCCTCTTGCATGTGCGGGTGTAGGGAGACATTCCGGTTTCTATATGCTGTAATGCGGCCCTCGGAAGTCTGGAAAATTTTCCGATGCAGCTTGCACAGCTACAAGGTCTGCTTTAAGAGGTCCGCATTCGTCGTCTCCTTGACAAAAAATAAGAGGAAGAAGATCGAAAGAAAGCAAAGAAAGGGCAGAGGTTCGGTGTAAATCGCATCTCTGCACTCCGTCAGACAGTCTAATCAGGCAAAGATGTGCAAATTTGGCGCACATTCTCTACCTGAGCGAGTACGCGTCGCGGCTTTGGGCACGTCCGTGGGCGCGGAATAATTTTGATCGATGTGATCAAATTTGCAAAATGGCTTGTGCTGGCCGTGATTGATGAATCGATCTGCTGACGAACTTTCTCTTTACTCCGCCAACATATTTATAGTCAGAGGGGCTGTTTTTCCCATTCGGTTACCCGACTTGACGACGCAAACGGAGTGTGGATCTTCTTGCCAGCCCGAGTGGAGGAAAAGTTCCACATCGAAAATGTTCCCTCATGTTTGATGTGAGCAAGAAATGCCGAAAGTCAGGGCTCGATGCGGACTCCCAGCGGTTGCCTCAATACCTAAATAGTGCGGTCGCATTCTCACACAGAGCCCTGGAACGCCGGAGGGGTGAGGAGTTGAGAAACCGCCACAGATGACTTTGCCAGCAGTCATTCTTTCATTCTGCCAAACAAATAACGTCTTGGCCCAGTTGAAGCACACCTCGTACAGGGACTTACGTGTGGTGTTGGACCGAGTAGGTGAGGAACAACAGGTCCAACTTCAAGCTCATGTGTACTTGTCAACATGGCCACGAGAAGGTGACGGCTGGCTGTGATCTCTTTCGGGAGTGATTCCACCTTGTTTGTTCCCTGCTCCTGGTATAAAAAAAGGGATGACATTTTTGCTGCAGAGGCAGTTTTGTTTCGACGAATGAAATTGTTAGGACATCAGCAAGCAAGAGAATGCAAAAGAGCTTCTCGCCCATATCCTGCGTACGTTGGCACGCAGGCAAATCTCGGTTAAAGAGGCAGTTGCAACAGCTTGATGATCGGATTGGCCCAGTGAGTCTTTTCAGTATTAACGCAAGTGCCAGAGACTTGAAGACTTTGCTCGAATATGAGGAGACATCGGAAAGTTGTGAAAGTGCACGACTTTTTTACTAGAAAAGCAGAGTTTGATTTACATGGAGTTGGGATTTTTACATGAAACATCAAACTTTTGGCCGAATATGACAACACTCAGCCATTTTAAGCCTTCTGTCGCCCAAGGTCAATATGTGATCCAGGGACCCAGGGTGTCAAGATGTAAGCCATGCTCGAATTTATTGTGTGGAAGAACCCCAGCCTCTGCCACACTAAGAAGGTGAGGAAGCCGTTGGACAGGAGAGAAGCTGCCCTCCCTGGTGATCTTTCCATGTCAGACAAACATGCTGTTTGGCCTAAACATTTGTGCCCATATGGAGAGGACCTTCATCATGCATTGGTACATCCTGATAGACCACAGGCACAAGCTCATGAAGGAGACTCGTTCGACGACCACTGTCGCCCTCTGCTTTCCAGCCATGAATCCTAGGAGCAATTTTGTAAGAGCCAAAAGCACTTTCACAGCACCAGCTTCTACTATGCACATAAAGGACCTTAGACTTTTAAAATGGCATGAATATTGGAAATGACAAATTTTCTACATATATCCTGGAACTTCTTAAGTAACCATTACGTACGGTAATTTAGGAAAAAAAACAATCTCTAATTTATACGTCCTATTCCACAATGAGGATTCTTGCCCTGCTTGAACTACCTGAGCATTTGTGATGACTCAGTATGGCTCACCAAGAAGCAACAAATGGTGCTTTTGTTCGTGAAAAACTAAAAAAACTGAAAAAAAAAGAAAAGAAAAAGTTCTCTCTCGTTGGATAAAAGGGCAGCCAGGCATAGAAAGCTTTGAGTAGAAAGAGATCCATTAGGGATAATGTATTTTGTGCTTTCAATAATGATGCACACGTATTCGACACACCAGCCGCAGGTTGTTGGCCCGAAAGTCACGACTTTTTTGAAAGGGGGAGGCTGGTTAAAAGCGTGCATGCTGCACTACATACAGTACATTGCGATTGCGCGGACACAATGTTACACACACTCTTCTGCGCTGTGTTGTACCGTCTGCTGTACACAACCCCTTTCATGCGTCATTTTCTTTTTACAATGTCATGCATCCTTAAGGCTTTCCTTTCTTAAAGGGGAAATACTACGCCCTCAGACGTGTACAATTGCTAATAAGTAGGTACGTACATGCTGCCATAAAGAACGTGAACGCATGATAACGCTCGTAACGTGCCTCGTTGTTCCCGCTATGCAAACTTTGGGATCAAACTACGTTCGCCTTCGCCTGAACTTTGAGATACTGACTCAATACAATGGTTGCGCCAGATTAAATGGCCTCTCTGCGTACGTACACGGATGATCTTTATAGCACTCACAGGAAAGGTGTTCCAGGGCCCATTGGCAGTGTTATGTTTTCGCACGCTTTCCTCCCTCTGCGGGGTAACTGCTTTGTGTAACATGAGCGTGCGAGTGCGAGGTGACGCCAGTTGGTACGTCGACAAAGTTGTTGTGCACTGAGTCTACACCTACTGGTGCTGGAGTGCTGACTCCAGTCTGACTCGAGTCGAAACTGACTCGACTCCAGCTCTAGTATTCTGGATTCGCCTGACCCGGTCAGCCGAAGTAGCATAAGGGACGACTGACGTGGTTAGCAACTTGACCAACCCTTTGTCACACAATTTAAATGACTAAGCGCCACGTTTGGCTGCATAAGTTGCACAAGTGACGTATGGATATTATATCACAGCACTGGGTAGAGAAAGCTTCTGTTTACACTTCTGTTGCTTTCACCTCGCCATGTCAACGTCATGGCAACCTCAGGCTAGGAAACCTAACCTAACCATAATAGCGACTTCCAGCAGCCCAAACAGGTGCCCCATTGTCGGCCACCATCTTCAGCACCTTTACCAAATTATGTCATGCTCATGTGCCCTTGCTGCCTTTCATATGTGACTCATCCTCGACTCATCTCATCCCCTTCTTGGTCTCTATTTTGGCCACCTGGGCCAAGGCAATTTTCACATCCTGGGCTGGCTCCCACCTGGCGTGGTAAATGGGGAGTGACGCAAACTAACAGCTGAGATATCCCATAAGCTGACGATGTGCAGTTCCTGTCTAGAAAAGATGCACAACAGTTGTGCCTCCCTGGAAGGAATAAAAAAGCTCAACATGGATTAGGGCATTGTACTGCTGAAAGATCCAATGGTCGCTGCTCGTCATCCTTCAGCGATGCATCCTGCAAGAGGTTGATAGCGTCAACTTCTTTTTGATTTGGCATAGTCTAAATCTTGAGGCAGTCTTGGCTTTTGTTCGCTTGCCAGCAATTTGCAAGTCCATCCGGTCTAATGCTGTACCTGCTCAACCCACCATATTGCTGCGGCTATCACTAGCAATGGCTGGAAAAGTTTCCTCGAGCCAGTTCTGGATCATGCCAATAGTACTGGCAGCCATCTGGTCCGTCCAAATTAGACTTTCTTTCAGAAGATCAGTGACTGCCATTCTCCAGTGTTGGCTTTGCAAATTCGAGACGTCAAGCGTCATGACGACGCGGGAGGCGTCGGTGCAGAAGCATTTTCTTTTTCCCGAAAATTCTTCTTTTTCAAAAAATTGGGGATGATGGCAAGAAAGAGAGACACCAATGACAGTATCAGCTTTTTATTACGCGCCAGGGTGGCCGGTTAAGGCCCACCCTGGCCATAACAGCTCAAATCAAGCGTCTTCGAGCAGCAGCATTGGAAGGCCTTTTCTGTCACGGAAAGGGCAAATCCCGTGCTTCGGAAAGTGTCTCCTTCTTTGTTGTGAAAAACGAATTCCCTGGGAATTCTACTTTCCAGAAATTGAAATGCCCGTGTGCATTTTACTTTCCGCGATCGTGCCCAGTACTCGCTAGGCCACCAAGCGAGTACTGCGCATGATCAACCCTCAGTACTGGATTTGCCCTTTCTCATCCTTCATGAGGAAGACATTGACCCCTGGAAAACTTTACTCCCTGGGCTCAATGTTTTCCTCATGTCGGAAATATATATTTCACGGATTTTTCCCTCCACTCCTTTGAGGTTCTTTCCGAAGGGAATTGATGGCTTTGTCGGATTGCTCAATTGTGGCAGTGAAATGAGCATCGTCGAACCTTCCCCAACTAGGCTGAAGATCCTTTCTCAAATGGTGGCAACGGGGACTGAGATAACGGATTAAGCCTCGCACAACGGTGGGGACATCAATTTTGTGACGGGAGATGCCTTTTTCGTCTTGATTCTAAAGATTTTATCAGGCAATGAAGCCCCATGTTTACATACATTATTACTTAGTGTAAGCCTGAGTGATGTTTCGAAAATATTGATTCACCCTCAATGTTTCAAACAGCTGCTCCATATCAATTTCCTATTTTCGATATTTTCAACAACTGAAGGGTCCACAAGTTAAGGCCGAAAGAAACAGCTAAAGTTCGTCTCATCCAGACTTCTGGACAGGACAAAATGGGAACTGCTTAAAAGAGGAATCATGGCAAGTAGAAACTCCTCGTAACAGGTTACATTATCTTGTTAGGTCAGGGCAGACGAGTCAGGAAGACTTATGGTAGGTTTAGCAATGATTCAACCAGTCCCCAAGAAGGAGAAAACGTAGAAAATATAGACATCAGCTTTGACATTTTAAAATCATTCGACATCAGTGCGACATTTTGCTTTGCCTGATGTCGATATCGACACATGGCCCGGGCTAACTATCAAGCAGGTACTCTGTACAAGGCTTATGAGTGCAGCCCTCGACGTTAGAAATGTTCTAAGGGGGGATGGCATGGGCTGCACATGCTGCACTGAGACATTGTGGGCTCGCCTTTCAGCGTGAGATCGGCCAATGAGACACCGAGACGTCAAGCAGGATCATCTTGGGGACAGCCCATTTGGGTGGACTTTTTCAAATTTCTGGGTGTTTTCTTCAACGAAACCGGTCCAAGGGTTTTTTTTGCCCCCCTCCGGATCCAGGAGGGCACCTACCAGATCCCCACGGCGCGCTACGTGTGCAAACCCTCCCATTTGCTCCCCTTTTTAGTGGATACTTGCATCGCGCACCACAAAGGAAAAACCGGCGAGGAGGAACGGCCATGAACAAAACAACACGTAGGCATGTGTTTTTTCCATTAAAGTTTCATTGCTGGAGGCCGGCCGTCACCGCCCACTTCACCCACAGTACTTCTAATCCCGAGGACTGAACACTAGAAATTTCTTTTGGAATACTTCATTTACTGGAGAACTTCGGACTGTAGGGTTTTTAATTGTAACAGAGTCAGTACTTGTACTTTCACATGAGGACTATTTAGTCAAAAAACAAAGCAATCTTTTTCGGTTCCACTTTATTTCTCTGATTTCGAATGGCCTGAAAGCAACTCTTTAAGCGAAGCAGAAGTTGCCTAACTGCGAAGCGGTTTGGCTTCAGAAGTCATTTTCAGGCCATGAAGAAACGGCTTTTCTCCATGAGAAGGTTGTTGTTCATGAAATTTTGCAGGGTTTATTGATGCATGATAGTGCTATTCTACATGAAATTCTGCAGACTTTATTGCATAACAATGCTTTTCCACATGAAATTTTGCAGGCTTTATTGTACAACAATGCTTTTCCACATGAAATTTTGCAGGCTTTAGTGCATAACAATGCTGTTCCACATGAAATTTTGCAGGCTTTATTGTACAACAATGCTTTTCCACATGAAATTTTGCAGGCTTTAGTGCATAACAATGCTGTTCCACACGAAATTTGCACTTCTTCCTTGATGGATAGTGATGTAGCCGGTTTATGGAAAAAATGAGAAAAATAACGTTAAACGAGGACAATAAAGTGTCTTTTTGATCAAAATTTCTGGACAAAAAGCCGTTCTTATAAGAAATTGGCCTTTCTTGACTGAAGGAATGCGTGAGCTCCTTTACCCTTTTTCACCACGCATATGAATCAGAAAATCACCAAAAACTTATGCCGGAGGATTTCTTCGAATCACATCCTTCATAAAAATCTGCATAAAATATGGCCTTTCTCCAATGATTTAAGGAGTTTATTATGTTAGACCAGTTTGGCAAATTAATGTGACAGGTAGCAGTTTTGGGTGGTTGCCATAAATCTGTCAGTGCCGACGTCGTCACTGCCACCATCACCATCCTTGTTGCCGCAATTGCCAGAATGACACCAAACTGCGGTGTGCGAATGCAAGTACAGTGCTTGCCGTAAATAATATCGCTTGGTACATATCGATGCCAGACACTGCCTGGGGATGTTTCCGAGTAGAATTTCAACCTGTAATTGATTGTTCAGGCACTGGCACAGAACTTTTAGAACACAAGGTAACTGTTTTGAATGTTTGTTAAGGCACTAGAGCACTTTAAGTGTGATGAGTTGACAAGAG
>JAAUXU010030032.1_pt1 | contig 20723 bp, 31 predicted proteins | sample 7278151 | NCBI WGS metagenome assembly JAAUXU01 (sample SAMN14350113, study PRJNA611818) | marine sediment metagenome | isolation source: surface marine sediment (1.8m) | place: French Polynesia: Moorea | collected 2018-08 | reverse complement strand
GGAGGCCAACAGGTGAGGGAGAAGTCGTTGTTGTTGCTGCTGCTGTTACAACTGCTAGTGCTGCTGTTGCTGCTGATGTTGTTATTATTATTGTTACTGTTTCTGTTGTTGTTGCTGCTGTTGTTGTTGTTGCTGCTCCTGCTGCTGCTGTTGTTGTTGCAGCTCCTGCTGCTGCTGTTGTTGTTGTTACTGCTCCTGATGCTGCTTTTTTCCAACGTAGTGTTCCGCTACATGTTGGGGAGCCTGCAAGATTTTTTTACCCATGTCTTTTTTCCATATCTTAGATGCATTTCTATTTTTTTCCAAGTTTTTAAAACACATGTTATTTTCCTGGCTTGTTTTTGCGGGATTGCGAGCACTGCGCGTTGAACCCCGGTGGTGCGATGAGGGCAACATTGGCGTAGTCCGGGTCCTCCAGCTGCTGCTCCAGCACCTCCCACTCTTGCCCGTCTGGGTCGTAGCGGACAATGGAAGAGACGAAGGAGGAGGGGTCGCCAAAGAAGTCATCGCCTCCACCAACTATGACAAAGGTGTTTTGGTACTGCACGGCGCGGCCCCACGTCCTGGGTTCCGGGAGGCTTGGCCCGGGGGTCCAGAAGTCGCCGTCCACGTCATAGATGTAGGAGGTGGTGACGGCAATGTTGCTAGAGATGTCGTTCTGGGCCTCCACGCCGCCGGCAAAGACCACCACCTGGGAGCCATCTGCTCTGGTTGCGGAGCCACACTGCCCAATGAGCACCCCCGTGTCGATCGGGAAGGGAACGTTGGCTAACTCGTTGATCTGGCCGCTCTCAACATTGATCCTGAACACACGGTTTTCGTTGTTGTAACCTGCAACAGATCATTGTGTGATTGTGTCCCATAGATAAAATGAGTAGGGGAAAGGTCATGTTCAATCTCACCGCCCATGACCAGAGCCTCGTTCTCCGCAATCCTGACAGCACAATGGTCCCTCGTCGGCAGCAGCAAGTCTACAGAGTCCTGGAAGGAGTCTCCGTCGTACAATTCGCTGGTGATGAGCTCCCCGACGTCTTCCCCTCCCGACACCCAGTGGCCGCTGTCCATGTCCACCCCATAGGGGACGAATCGGTCAGTGCTCCTGGCGGGCGCCACGAACCACTGATCCGACAGGTCGTCGTACTCGTAGCAGTCGGCCCTGGACTCCCCGCAGACGGTCAGCCATCCGTTGGCGGTGATGAAGGTGCCGTGGGTGCTCTGCGGCAGGGAGATGCCGGCGAGGGGGCCAATGTTGATGCTGTCGCACTCGTTGTCCGAGTCAGCCAGGTCAATCACGCTTATTTCCTCCACATAGTTTGCCTTCACGACCACCAAGAGACTGGAGGTACCGACTGGAGGCAAAAAAATCTTTGTTACCTGCTTGCTCGAAGCATGCAAGACACATATTCTGGTCCTTAGTCCTTACCCGAGCTCCCCTCGTCACATTCCTTTTCCGAGGTGACACACCCGTCGCACTCATCCTCTGTCGGCTGGCAAGTGGCGTACAAGAGACATGTTCCCGAGTCGGGGAAGAGAGTGTACCACCGACACGCTGTCTCCTCCTGGCAGGCAGCACCGCAGGCGGCGTCATCTCCCCTGGTGTCAAACTCATCGATCTGAAAGTGCAGCACTTTTTTTTAAAGAAGCGCAATGTTTCTAGAAATTTAGGCATGAATACTTCATACCAGCACACCGATACATCCCCCCGGGATGTCACAAGACAGGGGAGGGCACTCGTTTTCCCCAGACGTGCAGGTCTGGCAAGAGTCGTCGACGATCGGGCAGTTGGCATAGGCTGAGCAGAACCCGTCGGCGGAGTCGTAGGTGTACCACTCGCATCCGGGGGTCACCTGGCAGAGCTCCACGCACTCGGACTTGCCGCCGTCGTCAGTGGAGGCCAGGGTTGTCCCAATGCAGAGACCTTTTCAAAGTGGTTGGTTGGTTAGCAAAGCAAGTGAGCAAAAGTGTCACAGTTTCACCTTGAATGTTGCATTCTATTTCCTGCCCAAGGATGGTACCAATCAGGGCTGACAAGAAAATTATAGCCGATCCCTGGCGGTTCATGTTGCAATACTTCTATGCTGTCTGGGTGGACTGAAACTCCAAGAATCAAGAGGTGTGTCAGCATCCTAAAGAAGATTAATGCGATTTTTGTACGTTTCTCGATCGGTACGTGAATCATCTGTCTGACTCAAAAAGTGGCATGCATGTCTTGAACAGAAGCTGCTCCGTTCAGTCTTATCTGTGGGGATTACTTGTAGTTCCTTTGCGACATATGGACGACAATTCTTTTTTGTACAGGATTGCATGGACTTTTCAGGCTGAGGTCATGAGCAAAAATGAAGTATGCCGCATCACTCTGCCCGCGATTTAGAAACGTACAAATGTACACATGATTGCACGTACATACGTGTATAGCGATGCTTTAATGTGAACAATATCCTGATTGATAGTCTATTTCTAGGATACGTAGGTGTACTACAGCTCCTCCTGTTGGTTAATGCCTCTGTAGCTGCCGTCGATGCAAAAAGTTTCACCACTATAAACTTGCAACTGCAGTTTTTTTAATTCATACATGATTTTCCCTACCCATAAAAGGTACCCCTGTAAAGCTGCAGCCCGGTCGCAAGCGGGTGTCCGTCCGCCGCCGCCGCCCCTCCGCCGCCGCCGCAAACCCGTCTGCCTCCCAGGCCGCCGCCGCCGGCCGCGTCCCCTCCGCCGCCACCGCGGGAAGGCCGCTGGACTTCCAGCAGGAGACCAGGGCCCCCGTCAGGCAGCAGCAGCAGCCTACCGGCAACAGGGGCACCGTGCCAAGGAGGCCGGTAGAGCAGGGAGCCTCCGTTGCAGCCAGGTGGGAAAACGCCCTTTTCCACTAATCGCATGATAACTGCATAATGTTTTTTCCAGGAACCGCAACCGAAGCCGCGTCCGCACCCGCGTCCGTCCCCGCCCAGAGCCCGTGGCCGCCGTCCCCTCCGCTACAGCTGGAGGGCCCGTTGAGACCCCCAGGAGACAGAACGGACCGCCCAAATTCGCCCTCTCCAGCGACGAGGACATTCAGAGGTTCAGGCAGTCAAACAGGTACATGACTTATGTTAAAACCAGCAACATTTGATCCATTGCTTGAAACGCTAATTGAATTTTTGATTCTAATTACTTTTCCAGATTCGTTCCCGAGACTCCAACGCAATCCGGTGGCGGTGGCGGCGGCCGTCTGACCGTCCTCTCCACCGGCCCCCGCCGCACCCGCCCGCCCCCGGCGCTCAAGTTCGAGGACGACGCTCCCTCTTCCTCTTCGGACGACGGCGGCTTCTCCGCCTTCCCGGCCGTGCCCAGCCGCCGCCCGCCCTCCGCCGCTCGACCCGCCGCCGCCGCCGCCGCCGCCAGACCGGTCACCGCCAGCAGAAGGCCCGCCTCCTTCGCCACCGTCGAGGAGGACGGAGGCTTCGGCAGCAGGAGGGTGCCAGCGGCTGCGGTGAGTGATGACAGTGGAGTGCTGCCAAAAGAGCACCAATAGCAACAGCAGCAACAAAAAAAAAGTAACAACTACAACAATATAATCAACTTTTTTAGCAGCAGCAGCAACAACAAAAGCAGCAACACAAGAAGCAGTAGCAGCAGCAACACCACCACAAACATTAATAGCAGCAATATGTGCATCAGTGTCAGCAGCAACCATTTTGACAATGTAGTAACAGTAGCAGAAAAACATCGAACTTTTATAGCAACATCAGCAGCAACAAAAGTAGCAACAGAAGGTGCAGTATTAGCAGCGCTAAAACAGCACAACATCAACTGCTGCTACAAGAGCAATGTCAAACACACAAAAAACACTTAGCTCGAAAGCTAAAGGCTTTCGAATTCCCTTTTACGCAGGCCGCCGATGCCGCTCCCTCCGTCCCCTCCCGCGGTTCGTCCTCCGCCGCCGATAACTTCCGCCCCATCAACCAGGAGCTCTTCGACTCCTTCCAGTCCCGCCTCCAGCAGCAGCAGCCCGAGGCCGCCGCCGCCACAGTCCCTGCCGCAGTGCCCGCCGTCCCAGTAGCGGCGGAGGCGGTGCCCGAAGTGGACTCCTTCCACACCGACCCCTACCAGACCAACTTCGACCAGGAGGTTCAGGAGGCGCCTTCGCTGCCCAGGCCGGCTCCAGCACCCAGGCAGCGACAACAACAGGCCTCAGCAGCAGCAGCAGCACCTCCCAGCAGAAGCAGGCTGCAGGTAAGAGAATTACCGTACTTTGTGCAAACAGTGCAACAAAAAACTAGACAAGTCATAGGTAAAGGCATCAAATTGATAGCAACGGCTTCAAGAAACAAGACAAAACATAAATAAAGTCAAATGGCATCTTAATTTCTGTTTCAGTATCAGTAGCAACAACAGAAAAGAAATCCCTTTTTTCCCCTCACCCCACAACAGGTGACCTCCATCAACATCCGCCCTCAGCTTGACCTCCGCTCCAAGGAGCCCGATGACTTTGAGATCCGCCGCCTGCCCTCCGCCGCCAGGACAAGGACCAGGACCAGGCAGAGGTCAAGGGTCAGGCAGAGGACCAGGGTCCCCGTGGCGGCAGAAGAAGAGCAGCAGTACTACTACTGATGCGATTGAAAGACGCTGTGCTCCTTTCTCCGATTTTTTTACAGTACGTTAAGTTTGGATTTCTAGTATAGTTTCTACGTTGTTAATAAACACCGTGTAAATAGAATCAACATTTCACAGCTCGCTATTTCTTCAGATTTTTTCTCTCTTCGCCGTCTTCTTTACTGTGGGCCTCCTCCAGTATCCGTTCTGCCCCCTCCGGCCTTTCGTCCACCACTCGGCAGCTCAGGGCCCTCTCGAAGTTCTCCACCAGCGGCGGCAGCGCCTCCTCCGTCCCCATCCGGCGGCCAAGCTCCAGGCTGAGGGAGGTCACGCCCTTGCCCTCGATGCCGCAAGGCACGATGTGCGAGAACCAAGACTGAAAAATATATATTAAAAATAAGGGGGGGAAATGTGGGAAGCTGTTTATACCATGTCCGTATCGCAGTTTAGCGCCAGCCCGTGCGTAGTGACGAATCCCGAGTTCCTGACTCCCATTGCGCACACCTTCCTCTCCCGCTGGGACCCTGGCGGCCCCAGCCAGACCCCGGTGTCGGGCGAGCGGTGGGATCCCTCCACGCCCAGCGACGAGCAAGTGGCCATCACGGCCTCCTCGAGCTGGTGCAGGTACCATTTCATGCCTGAAACATTAGAGACTTCAAATAAAATCGATTTGAGAAACTGTCATGTGTACCTAGAAGCGCCTTCTTGGCGGCCGCCTCCGGCACGAATTCCCTGAGGTCCAAGACGGGGTATGCGACGAGCTGCCCCGGGCCGTGGAAGGTGATGAGTCCGCCGCGGTCCGCCCGGACAAAGTCTGCGCCGAGAGAGCGCAGCCGGCGCTCTTCATCCGAGGAGTAGGACTCCGTGCGGATGCCGGTCGTGTACACCTGTCATGTAGCGAAAATTCAATTAAACCTCGATTTGAAATATGGGAAATCCAACTTACCGGCTCGTGCTCGACCACAATGAGCGCGTGCGGCTGCGCCCTCCTCTCCCTGTGTCTGCCCTCCTCCTGTGCCTTCTTCCTGGCCATGGCCTCCTCCTTGAGCACCCCGGCCAGGCCCTGCTGCACCCTCAGAGCGGGGTCGTAGCGCATCCGGCCAAGGCGCCAAAGGTGGACCACGGGACGGACAGGGGCCATCGTCCGTCTATTGCAAGTTCAAGTTCATAGCTTCACTTTCCCTAATCCCAATACCCATAATACACTTGAACACTTGTCTTGTGGAAATGGGAAACAATACACTTGACCGTAGGTTTTGCTACACTCGCCTCCTCTTTCTGCAGGGAGAGCGCGCAAAGGGAAAAGGACAACATTGGAAAAATCAGCTGATCGACGATAAAAGCGGAGTGAAAAGAGGCGGAAGGAATTTTTCCGCGCCTTTTTCTCCCGCTCAACCCTTTGCAGCAGGTGTGCTATATGCATCTGTGTTTAGTGCAAAAGTTTAGAAACTTGCACTTTTCTGGCGTGTCATACTTTCCCCACCTGCTTTTTTACCAGCTCAGAAGAATCTCCTCCTCCTGCCCCGCCTTTGTCGTCATGCCTCGCAACATCGAGATCAAGGCCCGCGTCCGCTCGCTGTCCAAGGTGCGCCAGCTGGCCTCAGAACTGGCATCCAAGGAGAGTTCGGACGAGGATGTCTGTACCGTCATCAAGCAGCGTGACGTCTTCTACCACGCCTCCTCCGGGAGGCTCAAGCTCAGGTTCCTATTCGACGGTAGGCCATCCCAGCTGGTGGCTTACCAGAGGAGCGACCAGGTACGTACATCATGAGGTTGTCATTGGTCCTACTGGTGTTGGATAGCAGCTGATGCTGCTACGTTTACTGCTACTGCTGTTATTAGTTACTCGGCTGACTCCTCGCTCTTGCAGGGTTGTTGTTGCTACAACAACTGCTGAAGTTGTTACTCCGGCAGGATTGCTACCTCCACAAGTGCTGCTGCTACTGTTACTGCTGCTGTTGCTACTACTGCTACTGCAGGATTGCTGTTTCTACCACAACTATAGCCACTACAACTGCTGCTGGTTTCCCCCCTATTTTCCATGTTGCTGTTGTCGCTGCCTCGCTGTCACTGCGGTTGATTTTTTTTGCTATTTTTGCTGTTTCCATTGTTGCAATTAGTCTTGAAAGTTTAAGTGGAAACATTACTCACTTTCACTCGTATCTTCCCCCCACATGTTTAGAGCGGCCCCAAGGCGAGCGACTTCCTGATCGCCCCGGTCCCAGAGCCGGAGGTGATGGCGCAAGTGCTGGAGAGGTCCCTGGGGGTCCTGGGAGAGGTGAGTGTTATGTGACATTTTATAGTTTTTTTTTAAAAAAATGGTTTAATTTATTTACTGTGGGAAATCTAGGTGAAGAAAACACGCTACCTGTACATGGTGGGCCAGACCCGGGTCCACTGCGACAGCGTACAGGGCCTGGGCGATTTCATGGAGCTGGAGGTGATGATGAAGGAGGGTCAGAGCAACGAGGAGGGGGTCGCCATCGCAGAAGACCTTGTATTCACTTTTATTTTGTTAAAAATGGCTTTGTGGTGTCAAATTGGAAACTTGCTATTTCCCCCTAGATGTCCAAGCTGGGCGTGGACAAGGATGACCTCATCTCGGGCGCCTACATGGATCTCATCTTGGCGGAGAAGAAGGAAAAGAACGGAAATTAAATTATCTTTCAATTAAGTTCGTATCACATTCGTACATTCCACGGACCAAAAATTACAAGTAAAAAAAAGTCAAACGCGTAGTGTATACAGAAACTTACATTTCCTCGTAGGAGTGTACACAGTGTAGCGTCTTTTCGTATTTTCCAGTATCTTTACATAAGACACCAAAGCTGAACGAACCACGCCCACAAAAAATTGGAAAGCTGAACGTTGGTAGAGTTTGTTAAGGATTTGGAGTGGCATGCCACTTGCCGATGAAGTCTCAGTAAAACTTTGTTAGGGTTTAAAATATATATCTTTCGTTGTTATATTCGCCGGTTGATTTGTGCCTTAAGGGCCTTTCCTGTCATTTCAATGTGAAGGGCTTTTCTCTTAAAAAAAACTTTTTTTCCTCGCTTGCATGCACACACAGAGAGAGCTAGAGAAAAGCCTCATGGTCCACTGCATAGCTGTAGCCAAGCACTTGAGGAGTCGACGCTTTGTGACGCGCGATGGCACTTGAAGACACGCCCATACAGGCCCATATTCCAACACTCAATAATTATGTCTCGCCTCCCGTGGGAGATCGTCGTGTCCGCTCTCGTCCTCCTCGAACCGTCCTCTTCTGTCTCCGCCGCGGTGGCGCTGAACCTAGGGTCAGACCCGGCGGGGAGAGACGTCAGACTGGAAGACGTGTTTGAAATGAAAGAAGAAAATACATCTACAGGGGAGAGCCTGTCGTGGTGCGCCAGGTTCACACTGGAAAACCTGCTGCCGCAGGTCGTCTTCCAGGGAAAGAATACGGAGCTGTACTTCGAAAGGGTAAAACAGCTCGGTTTCGCAAATACAACAGTTTGTTAGAGCTATTATGTTTTTTTTTAAAAAAAGCCTGAGATAGGCCAGGGCTTCGTGTTCATCAAGGGCGTCTCCTCCCTCTTCCGCATGAGGAACACCACAATCTGGCCGGGGCAGTCGGTCGCCTTCTGCATGAGCTACGACGTGGGAAAAACCATTCACCGCGAAACTTCCCATAAACCTTTTCCTTAAATTCAACTATTATCTGAACCCAGTACGACGAGGGCGTTCTTTCGGCCTTCGCCAACGGCGACATGATCTTCGAGAAATCTGCTGTGGTGTCCAACAAGGCGCTCCACCTCCCACTATCCTCCGACTTCCTATTGGCCCCCTCGGAGGAGTCCAGCCGGGTTGGGGCTCAATTCAGGGGGACGCTGGCCTCGCTCGACATCTGGGCCAGGCCGTTACGGAGGACGGAGTTGGAGGAGTACTCAAAGGAGGAATGCAGACAAGTACTAGTTTATAAAAAAATGTTATATTTCCACGCCTAATTAATTATTTTCAGTCGATGGGGAAAAATGATCCAGGAGCCGTTTTCCTGTGGGACGAAGGAACTGTGCGTGATGATTCTATGCCTTTGCTGGTTGACGGTGGTGATTGTCAACAGAATCCTTTCGGAGGCGTCAAAGTTGTCCCAATGGCGGTGAAGGCCAGCCTCTTTGACGCGCTGAGAAGTTGCAGGGCATTGGGGGGAAGGTGCGGAACAGAATAAGAAGGACAAGTCTTTTTCTCAAAAGTCAATTGCGTAATTTATTTTCCAGGCTGACGAACCCCCTGACTGACGACCTTTCCTTCTTCTCCTCCTCCGACCCAGGGGAGATCACCTGGGCGCCCTTTATGAAGGGGGAGGACGAGTCATCCTCTGCCCTGGTGAACGTTGAAACCGGCGAATCCGTCTTTGGACTTCCCCCCTCCGCCTGGCACCCAGGGCAGCCCAACGGGGAGGAGCTGCAGCGGTGCGTCTCATTCGAGAAGGGGGACGGGACGATGTGGGACGACGACTGTGACAGCAAGAAAGTTCACGGAAAAAAGAGTCAATTATCCTTTTTTAAAACTTTTTTTTGGACAGTTATTCTTTTGCGTGCACTTTTGAGTCCCGTCCCCGACTGAGGATGCGAGGCCGCCTTTCCAGCGGGTTGAGCGATCTGGACAGAAGCTTCTTCGTGGCATTTATGAGCGGAGGGATAGGGCTCAAGGGATTCGGAGGAGGGGAAATAGTTCTCCTGAACAAGGTTGTCAATTCAGACTTTTTGATGTCAATTGTTGCTACTGCTTTTGCTTTTGCTGTTCTTGCTGTAGTTATTGTTGTTGTTGATGACGTTGCTGCTGATATTACTGTTGCTGCTGCTATTCTTGCTGTTGCCGAGACAATTGTTGCTGTTCTTGCTGCCGCCGTTTTCCCTCAGCTTGTTCTGAAGTGCACCAAAAAACATTTTCCTCCTTCAGACCTACTGGACGATAATTGATGTCGGAGGAAAAGCTCTGGCCTCCATCTCCGAACGATCGACCGGGGCGGTCGGCCCGTTGGCCACCCCAATGGGCCTCAGGAGGTGGACGACTGGAGATGAAGACACTTTTCTTCTTAAGCTGTCCCGCTGCTCCTCCGAGGGTGAGTTCTCCTGCTCCGACGGCGTCCAGTGTATCCCTATTCATCGGAGGTGCGACAACTCTGTTCATTGCGAGGACGGGTCGGACGAGGAGGATTGCGGGAGGCTGATGATGGAGGAGGAAGGAAAGAGGTACAGGAAGGATTTCCCGCCGGGGGCAGAGGATCAGGAGGAGACGATTGGGAAGACCCTGAGGGGGAGACTGTCCGGAGGGGACACCGAAAAGGTGACAAAAAGTGACCTCAGCGGCATGCACTCCAGGGTCACCTTGTCCGCCAGCGTCCTCCGCCTGGGTTCCATCGACGAGGTGGCCATGACCTTCAGGGCAAAGGTGGCGATATCGCTCTCCTGGAGGGACAGGAGACTCCGATTCAGGGACCTACAGGGGGAGCAGGAACAGAACCTGCTGGGGGAAGAGGAGGCGGGGAGGATCTGGTTCCCGGGCGTATCAATGGAGAACGCAGTAGGAGAAGAAGGAGCCATAGAGGTGGACAAATATTCAAGGATCGTCGTTGCAAGGAACCAGACCGAGGGGAAACCAAACACTATGGAGGAGACACACGAGAGCCTCATATTCCAAGGAGACAAAGTAATTTCAACAATTGGAGATCAATGGAGAAGTGTTTAGTAATGTTTGCAAAATCAAATAATTTTTCTCGCGAAGAATTCCCTGCTTTACCGCCGCACCTTTGAAAGTGGCTTCACCTGCACGTTCCACCTGAGGCTCTATCCGTTTGACACACAGAGGTGCAGCGTACACTTCGTCTCCACCACCACCAGCAACAGCGGCAACAGCAGCAGCAAGTCCAGCGGAGTTGAACTTGTTCCAGGGTTTCTATCCATGGCGCTGGAGGAGCAAGCGACGATCGTACAGGTTTGGGTCGAAAAAAAAGCGCATATTTCGCAAATGAAGGGAGGTGGTTTTTTTCGACAATTGCTCTAGATGTTCCTAGCCGGCTACTCCCTGGATCATTCCCCCTCCCCCTCTAGAGGTGTTGAGATCACCCTTGTCCTCCGCCGCAGCCTCCTCTACCACCTGGTGACCACCTACCTCCCCACCGCCGTCCTCCTGGCCATGGTCGAGGCCACCCTCCTCGTCGACGGCTCCAGACACTTCGAGGCCGTCACCATGATCGCGCTCACCTCCAAGCTCGTCCTATTCACGCTGTACCAGACCGTATACGGTAAATTTTGCACATTTTTTATGGGAAAATGTAGTTTACACTTTTCGATATCATCAGAGGGCCTCCCCAAAACTGCCGAGCTGAAGATGATCGACGTTTGGTTCCTGTGCACCTTCCTCCTCTGCTTCTGGGTGTTCGCCCTGCACGTCGCGTTTGAGGTCATGGACGAGAACGACAATAACGGTAACAACAGCAGCAGCATCAGAAAGAAGAGGTGTTCCCCTTGTCCTCCGAGGTCCGGTTGGGGGAAGAAGAGACCAATGCCGGTCCAGAAAAGTGCCCGCTTGAGGCAAATTTCCCAGTGGATGACGCCTCTGGCCACGGTAGCGTTCTTGATGTCCTACTGCATTTATGGGTTCAGCCAGAGGAGCTCGGAAGCTCTCAGTGATATGTCGTAAAGAAATCATATTTTCATCTCTGGAAAGTTTTTTGGATGGGTGATCATTGTTTACAACATAAACTATAGGGGAAAGGTTTTTGTCATGTTCGCAAGAAATGCACACCGGCATAAGCAGTACCTTATCGAGAAATCGAGAGTGTATGGACGGACCTTGTAACCATACAGTGGGCCGTAGTAGAAATGCAACCACCAACCAACCCCCATATACCGTACGGACGTCCGATAAACCGGGGGAGGAAAAATCCAGACATCGGTCTCCTCCGACTGCGGAGGAGGTGGAGGAAAGAGAAGCCTGCGAGGACGCAATCAGGTAAAAAAAAGTTTCTCTTTCCTCTCCTTCGTCCTGTGGAGGGAGGAGAGGGAGAGGAGTGTGCCTTTCACCTGTGTGTCGCCCTCCTCCTCCTCCTTTTCCCTCTTTCTTTCCTGGATTCTCCTCCTTTCCAAGCCAAGTGCCAACGGCTCCTTCCAAAAGCCAGACTCACGGAGAGGCAGCCAGTGGTCGTGGTGGCGGCGGTGGTGCCTCCAGAAGAAGCTGCATATGTGATACACCACGCTCGGTTGGCCCACATTTTCCTCCATTGAATCGTCGGCGGCGGAAGGAGGACGAAGGCAACATAACAGCCGCGAGCTACTAGTTGGGGGTGGAGGGGGAAAAAGAAATTATGAGAGAATCTTCGTCTGTGTCGTCGCCTTCGGCGGAATAAGTGAGAGTGTGCGTACACATGGACGTGCATTTTTTTCTGCGAGAAATTGGAGCGCGAGAAAAATAGTGAGAGGAGGAGGAGGGGGAAGAAGGTCTGATTGGTGGTGCTAAACAGTACACAGGTGCAATTCCTCCCGCTTGAGCTGATTTCCCAAGTGGAGCGAAGAAAAGAAAATCTAGGGGGCAAGAAATCATGGCTGATCAGAGTTGGTGGTCGGTCGACGCTTTGATCTAATTGAATCGGATAGCGGACACTGACGCGGCAACTAGGGCATGTGCTCCAAGAATCATTTTGGCAAAAAAAGGAAATAAGGATTTCCTTTTTCGACAAGGGAAGAAGACATCTGCTCCCGTCCACATCCGTCCGCTAATTGAAAAGTTTTTTTAACTGCCTCATTCTCTCCGCCCTCGGCACACCTCAATTTCCCCGCTGCCGACTTCCTCCTCTTTAAGACAGGAAAAAAATCGCAATGTCACTCATGATGGGAGGCAAGATGACGATGAGCCACGGGATCTCGCTCTCCAGGCTAGTGCTCATGGTGAGTAAAAACACTTTAAAAAATTGAGAAAATGTAGCATAGAAAGCGTTTTGCTTTTGTCCATGCAGACTTTGGAATCCCAGGAAATTGAGAAACAGTAGTGGCAGGGCAAAAGTTTTCACTTTGTCTTCTTTCGCCTCATTGAAATCTTATCCTAGGATCACTTTTTCAAATTTGCTTTGCGTAAATGGAAGGACCAATAAATACCAGTTTTTCAATTATTTCGAAAGCATCATGATACGGAAAATAAATTGTTTCGCAGATATTGAGAAACATGACCAGGACAAACATCTAACCACTATCCATTTCCTCTTATTCCAGGTGTTTGGCGGCAGCGCCCTGCTGCTGTGCCTGGCGTCGGTGGACTTCCTTCGCCGCACCGGAGCCGCACAGAGCCGCCGAGACGAGATCGCCGCACTCTTCCTCAACGGCAACGAGATCGGCGGCATCGCCGACGAGATCGCCAAGCTGGACCCGTCCGAACTAGTCGCCAGCGCCCCCGTGGTGGGCGGCGGGGTCCCGGCCGACCAATCCTTGAAGGAAGTACCAAACGGCTACATGGAAAACAACTGGGGCGACAACGTCCACCTGCTTGTGAAAGAGAACCGTCAGACGGACGAGGCTTCGAACTCGTCTTTGAAGACCATCCTAATGTGGAACAACGCCTACGGGAGCAGGAGGTACGACATCGGGCACGGGAGGGAGCCATTCTTCAAGTACGGGTGCGAGGAGACAAGGTGAGAAAACAGAAACAGCAGCAGTAGCCAGCAGGCAACAGCCCATCAGTTCCCAAAGTTGTTTTTTAATATTTATTTTTTTATACAATTCACACTTTTTCCAGGTGCTACGCTACTGACAACCGTCACTACCTTCCCTCGGTTGATCAGTTCGACGCCCTGCTGATCCACCAGCGCGGCATCGAGTGGGGGGACATGCCAAAGAGCAGATCGCCCAAACAGAGGTGGATCCACTGGAACATCGAGTCGCCGCAGTACGTCACCGTCGACATCGCCAAACTGAACGGAATGTTCAACTGGACCATGACGCACAAGAGGACGTCAGACTTCTGGCTGCCCTACGGCAGGGTCGTCAAGGTCAGGGAGCACCCCAAGGGAAAGGTGAGCTGGGATTCTTTAAAATTAAAAATATAATTTTTTGCAACAGTCCATTTATCTGGATGGAAAAGTTGCAAAAGTCTCGTTTTCGACAGAGCAAAATTGGCAAAATTGCAAATGCACCGTTTGTCGCGCCGCGCCTCGCGCTTTCTCCGATTAGATCTACAACTACAATATATCTTCTTCATCTCACACTTTCACCCCTTTTTTCCGATTTCTTCTCCGCTAAAAAAAGGCTCTGGAAGAGTACATAACGGCATTCGGCAAGCGCAACCGGCATCTGGCGGAGGGGCGGGATGAGTTCCGCGCCGCCTGGTTCGTCTCTCATTGCGCCACCCAGGCCAGGAGGGAGGTATACGCCAGGATGATGAAGAACTACATGGGCGTAGACATATTCGGGAAGTGCGGCAAGCTCAAGTGCGGTCGGGAGAACGAGACGGCCTGCTACGAGCGGATGGAGAGGGAGTATCGGTTCTACCTCAGCTTCGAGAACTCGGTGTGCGACGACTACGTCACGGAGAAGTTCTGGAACATTCTGGAGAAGGTCAACGTCATTCCTGTGAGTGATTTTTAAAAATGTGTTTGTAGAAAATGATTTTTTGTTTTCCTAAGATTACCTACGGCGGTTCGGACTACTCCGCCCTTGCTCCTCCCCACTCCTACATCAACGCTCTAGCCTTCCCCTCCGTCAAGAAGCTGGTGGCTCACCTCCGCACCCTGCAGGAGGACGACGCAAAGTTCGCCGAGTACTTTTGGTGGCGCGACTTCTACGCCGTGCGCCAGGGGGAGTTCCACCGGGCGCAGGCATACTGCGACCTATGCAAGAGGCTGCACAATCCGGAGGAGCCGCCAAAGGTGTACGAGAACATGTTCAAGTGGTGGATCACGGACTCGCACTGCAAGAAGCTCAGGACCAGCGCCTTTGACTCCTCGAGGTCGTGATGACAAGACATAATAGAAGAAAGCCACCTGTGATACATATCTCCCTCCAGCCATCCAGCATAATTTTTGGAAAAAAGTAGAAAAAACAATCTGTGTCACACTTTTCTCAAGTTTGCCAAACGACTGATGTTTAAATTTGTCAGTCAGAATCCCGTTAGAGCATACATGCTGTACATTCAGAAATTGAAATAGTTCTTGCTTACAATAAAAAAGTCATCTCCTGATGAACTCCCTGTAGTCCCTGCCCTTGTTCTCCTCCGTCATTGGCCAGTTCCTGTGGAAGAACATGCAGCACTTTTCTTCTTCCTCCTCCTCGTGTTTCTCGTCCTTAGGCGTCCACTTCTCCTTGTACTCCAGCTCCCCCAGGTCTCGCTTGTGCACCTCAAGGTTGCGGAGGAAGAGCAGGTCATACTGGTCCCTGGTCATTTGGTTACGTTGGGTTGGTACGTGATACTACACAAGTTTTGGCCGCCAGCAAATGGGGTTTTCCAAAGTACTGATTTGCGGTGTCACCTTGTTATGAACGGCGGCCTCTCCCTGTTCTTGTTGATGTAATAGTTTCCTAGAATTCGACATGACAAAATCTCATCAAAATTAGCTTTCTTTTCTCTGACAAATTATTCTTGCTTGTCTCGTCCTTCTTTAGCGGGTGCTGCACCTGGAACCCGACGGCGGCCTCCCTCCTCTCCCGGTGGAATGGAGGGTCGATCAGCGCGTCCCGGTCCACCGCGGAGGGGTTGTTGACGACGGAGCGGAGCAGGCGGGGGCGCCAAGTCTTGGAGGCCTCGTCGCGGAGCAGGGAGCGGTCAGTCAGGGAGTCCTTTGGGAGAGTGCAAAATCTCAGGTGTTGTAGGGCTTTGGCGAGCATTTTTCGCACTTTCAATCGGAAACTTCGCACGTTACTACACAAGGTTTGGCCGCCAGGATTGAGGAATTCCCTTTCATTTTCTGCGGCGTCCGAAATCCGACACTTTTCGTTTTCTTAAATTAGCTTTTAATGTACTAACTCCAAGATCCCGCAAGTAAAATATTAAAATCACAGAAACATTCGAATTCAAATTAATGCGATCAAAGTGCAAACAAAAACAAGCGGGAGACAAAGAATCGCAAGGCAGAAAGCGAATTTCGAAATTGGAATGTTTTTTCCATCTCCAATCAGCTCACCGAGTACCCTTGTAGCACCGCCTTGTGCTCCCTAAGCGTCCTTCTCGCCCTTGGAATCACCCGGTCGGACCTGATCTCAGAAAGACAACGCTTGCCCTCGGACAACCAGAAATCTGCAAAGAATGTATCCAGCAGGAAATCCGGGTGGGAAAAGACGAATAAATTTCCGCACCGAATTTGTCGGAATTGTCGCCGTGGCGCCACTTCCTCCTCGCCAGGCCCCGCGCCCGCTGGAGCTGAGACAGCGAAGACCAATCCTGCCCCTTCTCCATGCCAATCGACTCACAAGATCCGGGAATGAGAGAAGATCGACACAGAAATGACACTTTCTGGCTGGCTCTCGTCCGTCGCCCGAGGGAGGAGATATTCCTGGATCGAATGAGATGTGACCTTAACACCAAGCCAAGGCCTAAGTAGGAAGGAAAGAAGGAAGGGTATCGAGGGACACTTTTTACGGAAATTCTTGCGGACGTCAGCATGTTCCCCCATCGGCGTCGGCAGAACGGCCTACTTTAAGCCTCTAATTTTTTTGAGCAACTAGAAACTAATGTCCCAAAAATGTTTTGTCATCATTTGCGAAACACGAGAATCGCCATGTGTTATTGTCTCCCCGGCCAAATGAGGTAATGGTACCCACCGTACCCCACTTTGTAGTCTTTTTCTGCGGCGGCCTCCCCCCCTCCTCCTTACCAGCACAAAGCGACACCACCACTACCCAACATTCTTTTTTGAAATGGGCGTGGGGTTGTCTCTTCCGCCTGACGCCACCCCCATTTTTGTGGAGGAGTCTTTTGAACTTTTATTCTTCCTCCTTCCCTCTTCTCTTCTTTAAGTTGCCTTTCGCCCCAGGCGGCCAAAAAATTGTTCTGAACACGCGCGTGATTATCTCGATATTCCTACATGTTTTTTTTATTTTTCACATAAATTGGACAAGGTTTTTCGAAGAATGAGGAGCTTGTTTGCCTACGCGGGACAACAAATTTCTTGGAACTTTGCAACTAAGCCGTGTTTGTCAATTATTCTCTCTTTTGCGGTTTTGCGTATTCTTTCGTATCTGCGGTGTATCGGAGCTACAAGAAAACAAGGACGCAAAAAAGTGACAGAACAGAAAAATGTGGGAAGTGACAGTGCGTGTGGCGGAAATGCCATTTGCGTTCCTCTTTTCTCTTTTTTTTCGTGGCGTCCGTCCTCCGACACCTTTCCGCCTCCCATCCATCCAGGGCTAAAAAGACAGTGTGCGTGTGTGTGCTTTACCAGGCTCAGCTTAGCAAAAAAAATTGGCGCCTTTTTTGCGCGAATTCGTGCGCTCGCCTTAAAGTTCTCGATCTCGCAGGAATGCGAGCGGGTTGGAGGGAGGGAGGGCGCGCATTTCCCAATTTGCCCAACGCAAAAATTACCTTTTTAGAGTCTGAGGCACCTCTTCCTCCCCCTACCCTCCTTTTTGGCTCGTGCCCCCGTTACGGCCTAACCTTTATCAGAAACGCGACCCAAAAGCCGCAACTGTACAGCAGATCCCCACACAGGAAAACGGAGCTTTATTCGTTTCGGCTGAGGATTCTTTTTCCACCCTCTCCTTTTTGAACCCGCCCACCCAATTTATGCGAAACGGCGGCCGCGGTGCGCCACGACACCGCAGCACGAAGCAACAGCAACAACAGACGGATTAACAGACTTCGTCTCGAGGAGGGGGTGGGACGAGATCCGGATTTGCCAAACTAAAAAGAAAACATGGGTTGTATGACTCGGACGTATGCAAATCGTATGGTAAATAATTTTTGCCAACGTTAAAAAAGAGAACGAAAGTAGTAATTCTATAAGATGAGACCTCAAAGGCAAGAATATAAAAGGATGCTTCGGATCTGGAGATGACTTTTTTTGCCCCATCCCCCTTCCTCTTTTGATGGTATGAGCAGGAGATGTACCTATGAGTCTTTTTAAAAAACCAACTCTTCTGAGAGGGGTCGTGGCCCCGGAATCAAAGGCGTATTTAATAGATATATCTAGGGTTCGGATGGGAAGTGGAGTGGTGGGAATCGGGAGTGTGTGCGATTCCAATTGTACGGGCAATCATGTGTACTGTAGGTACGCATTGTGCGCAATACACTGTATGTGGGAAACAATTCGTTTCGAACTGATGGGGGGAAGGGAGAGAAGGGGGAGGAGGGCTTTTTGTGCACTTACACATGCATGAAATTTGAATCTGGTCGATCGTTCGAAAAATACACCCACGGACGGTCGGACAAATTCTCGTAAATTTCCGCGCTGTGTATGTACATGTACCGGTATGTAAATGTAAAATTCTCCTCCGTGGTGGTTCAATTTTTGAAGCCACAAATAAGAGCAAAAACCACCGCCGCTAACTCGCTAAGTGATCTTTTTTTCTTTGCTCCAGGGAAAAGGAAGGGTGTGGTGGTGAGGAGGGAGGGAGGGAGGGGTATTTTATTACGGTTAAAAAGGGGGGGAAGGGCTCTATATCCCAAGATCTTTTGGGGGAATCAAGGGTGTAATTAATGGGGCACGATTTTTTTTGGAAGGGGGCGTGGTATACTTTTTTGGGGAGGAACAAGGAGATTGTTTTAGGTACTTACAAATTTGAGCAACAACAGTCGGCCTCACCCATTTTGACGACGAAAAATAATTCTCCTGTTTTTCGCGCGCGCTTGCTTCAAGCCAATGTGGGAATACGAGGTGCGCGCGTACTATCATCCATGGGGGAGAAAACTCCCTCCCGCCCCTCCCTCCCACATATACTCAGTTGCAAGTGGTTGCTCGACCAGTGCACATTCCCACATTCGACAGAAGAAAAAAATAATATTTCGCAGTAGTGCTCGCCTGAAGTTGGTTTTCTCATCTTGGACTTCCACATCAATTTTCTTTGAAAACCATCGCAGGCAGCAGCAGACGCGCGTATATCGTGGCACTGAGACGCATCCAATTCGAATTTTAGGTGAGTTAATATTTGCGCAAGGATTTTTGTGCGAAACTTGAGTGTTTTCGGGTTTTTTTTGTCATTCCTTCTCGAGAGCGAAAGGTTAAAAGTGCGGAATGATTTGCTGGTGGGAATTTGCATCGTGCAATTGCATCCAAGTGCAATAATGAGTTGGTTTTTCGGCACCGACCTTTCCCGCAGCGGAATTCACCAAAAGATTTTGTTGTTAGCCCTCTACATGCAACGTACAATAGTCGTATTGCTTTTCGCAAACAAGATTTGGGGAATCCCACTCCCACGCCCACGGATTGGATGGATTGTTTTTTCGCTCGGCGGGAGTTTCCGCACGTTTGGGTATCAACGATTGGGAGCTCAAGTATGCAAGTTCCCTTGCTCGACCGAAGGCCCAAATTCGATATTTACGTAATATCCAATTTTGAAATAATCACCACCATCTTCATTATATCTGACGGCGGCGCCACCTGACACCTCAAAAATGCAACCCCACTCCCCGACATTTTGAGCTTCTGTTGTGGTTCCATAAATTGTTACGAAACCAACACGTTTCCCCAAGCGCCTTTTGGTAGTAAAAGTCAAAAGTGAGCAGAGGAGAGGAAACCTTTTTATTTTTCGGCAAAATTTTCCGAAATTGCCCTTCTGTCGCCATAAAAAATCTTTGAAACACGCGCATGTTTTCGCGCAAGAGGGGCTATTAAAATATCACCAACTTTAAAAAATCGACCGCAGAGGACGCTCCAATTCCCGCACGCATAAGTATGCTGCGGAGTCATTTTCAAAAAAAGAACCTCATTTCTTCAATCTCCAGGGGTTGCATGAGTCTGCTTTTTACCTCAAATAATCTTGGCGTGTATGTGTGGGAAATAGAAGTACATACAGCACAAAAAGAACTGTGGCAGACCCACCGCACAGACAACAACGGCGCATGCAGCTGGAAGCACAAAATGTCACGCTCGAGTAAAGTTCCACCCCCTCCTCCTCCTCCCTGTTTCCCGTACGATTGTGTACAGCACTCAGAGTGCGCTTCGTTGGTGCAACTTTTAAAACCTTTTGAATGTATTGTATTTTTTAACACATTTATTTTCAGTTGGCCAAAATAGGCTGCCTTAAACCAAAAGCAACTACGTGATTGTTTGGTGAAATACATACTGCTGTTCCAGTCCAGATTATTATCCTGATGCCGAAGCACAAAACTCACACACGCATCGATTCCCAAGCCGGTTCAAATTTTTTTGAAACCGATCTAGGATAGGCCATTACTACTTACAACGTACGGCGGAGGATGTTCTTTCCTGCTCCGTCTGTATGTCTGACCGTCTAATTTTGAATGAAAAGGAAGGCTGCGCACGGGAAATGTTATGCAACATGAAATTGTTGCCCAATAATTTCTTTGTCCACGAAGCCATGGAGAAAAGCTTGTTTCATGGATTCTTTTATCTTCCTATCTCGGATCTAATTTAAGTCCAAGGTGGTAGGCAATTCCATGTGGTAGTGTACTAGGCTATGTCTCTTCTTGCTTGAAAGAGGAGTAGGAGGGGAGGAGGCGTCATATTGCGTAGCAGGAGAAGCGTACGTATTGTGTTTCGCGTCGATCGCGCTAAAGATGTTGTGGCCAGAAATGCGTCAAAATACGCCAACAACGACGCAACTCCAGTTGGCCAACAGCAACGATGATATGAAATTCAACATAAAAATATTATTTTCAAAGCCGACTCTTTACCCTTACATAACCGAAACAAAACAACGCATTTTTTAAAAAAGCCTATATTTTATAATTTTTTGACGTCGGCGAAAGTGGGAGTTGTTGGAGCTATCTTTTTTCTGTCCCAGATTCAGCGCAGATGACGCTCATAAAAACCCTTCAAAGAATTAAGAATCAAGGCGATGCTACTGTGGAACTGGCGCCAATTTACAACGAATTCCCGCATCTATTGCACCCCCGCCCCCAGGTCAGTACTTAAAAAATGATTTGTCCGGCCCTGGGTGGGGGGCGGGGGGGGGGGTTTTGTTGGAGGTGGTTGGGGGGGGGGTGGTGGTGTAGTTTGGGTAAACGGG
>JAAUXU010151885.1_pt1 | contig 20731 bp, 17 predicted proteins | sample 7278151 | NCBI WGS metagenome assembly JAAUXU01 (sample SAMN14350113, study PRJNA611818) | marine sediment metagenome | isolation source: surface marine sediment (1.8m) | place: French Polynesia: Moorea | collected 2018-08 | reverse complement strand
TGACAGACTAACTACTCATCATACATTGTATGTGTGTCACCTCAACCTCCGTCATGAACACTTCACTACTTCTCCTAGACGTTTACAGCATGCTTTGATCAGTTCAGTATAATTGCAATACACATTGATCATGGTTCTTTTTGCTGCAAAACAGACACATCAACGTCACATAGTCGTACACGTTTCAATGTATAAATTATCCTCAGCACTCAACGACAGCCTGATGTGTGGCCTCAGTCTCATTTTCTCAAGATACTTGACCCTCGTCACCCAGGGTTGCCATTTGTCTGACTTGTCATGGCATGCTGGACTGATCCTCACGAGACTCTACGTAGATCTGCAGCCACCGCACTGCGAGGGAAACTCCCTCGCCACCCGGTTCCTGGCGGCCGCGTCGGTCTGTTGGCGAGCCTCCTTCAACCAGTTGATGCGGGCCCCACAGGTGTAGCACTCGCTCCCGTCGCAGGCCAGCTCGTCCAAGTTGCACACGGTGCTGACCTCACTCCCGGTAGATGTGCAGCCACCGCACTGCGAGGGAAACTCCCTCGCCACCCGGTTCCTGGCGGCCGCGTCGGTCTGTTGGCGAGCCTCCTTCAACCAGGTGATGCGGGCCCCACAGGTGTAGCACTCGCTCCCGTCGCAGGCCAGCTCGTCCAAGTTGCAGGTGCTCCTGCACTCAGATGCAACTGGAAGTAGCATCACATCGATAAATCCAATACTTGCCTGCAAGGTCCACTTCATATTGATCTCTAAGTGTCCTAACTATATAGGTGTACCTCGGTAAGCGATCCACAACTAAGTGGACCTAGTTTCCTTGTCCATTAGGTGAGGAACAGTCAATCATGTGTACGTAAGGTTTTCATTGATACGTTAGTGGCAGCTCTGAACTGGCGCACCAAATGGACTCACTGTTGGTGTCGATCCAGTCCAATGCAGAAGTGACTCTGGCATAAACTCCTGGATAGCCTTTGAGGGCACATCCGCGGCCGAATGACGTCACTCCAACCAGAGTCCAGCGTCCCTCGACACGAGTCACCAAAGGACCTGAAATTGTGACTTATGTCATGGTCATGTCAAGTTGTCAGCTTCAAAAAACCGTGTCAAGATTGAACAGTCAAGTCACATGTGAATAACTTTTGCCTTGCATGCCTTGATCGGGCTCTCATCTGGTTGAAATGCTCATCAAGGCCATTGCACTCACCTCCACTGTCTCCTTGACATGTATCAGTGATCTCATCGTTGTCATTCCTTCCAGAGGCACAGATATGATGGGCTTTTATGTCAACGTAGTCACCACACTGCTCATGGACCCGAACATTTGCATACTGGAGCTTGTTTGGCAATCGTCCGGCAACTTCCAGTGCTCCCCAACCTGAAACAATCGCTCTCTGGTCCTCATACTTGTCACGAGCATCTCTAGGCAAGCAAGCTGGGGAGATTTCCTTGGACAGTTCAACATCTTCAGTTAGTTCAAGTAGCCGGAAGTCATATTGTGCTTTTCCCCGGATTTTGCGATAGTTTGGGTGAGTCACTGTCCTGCTGATGGTATAAAATCGTTCTGGACCTTCCCGAACAGAGATGTCGTGTTCACCAAGCGCCACCTGAAATTTGTTGTGCTTGAGTTAGACACTTGGCAGAGGATGACGCAAGCATCTCATGTAGTACCTGGAAGAGTCCAAAGTCGACTTCCTCGTTATTGGGTGTCCTGAAGCAGTGCTCAGCCGTCAACACCCACTGTTTGGAGATCAAGGTGCCTCCACAGGCCACTTCGGGTCTGCCTCCAATGTCCACCAGCAGCAACGCCTGAAAAGTCACCAGATTATCAGCGGGACAGAAGAAAGCAACCAACGGGCGTTGGACGGCCAACCTTGAATACAGTTGAGATGTGCCAATTTTTCTGGCCCGAGTGCTTTCTGCCACTCAGCTCATGGCAACGGTTGGTACAGCCGGATCACAACAGAGTTTGATCTGCGTCATCGCGGTGTTCTTACCTGCCAGGGAAGTCCATTGGGAGGGGCTTCTCGGCCGTGGACGACCCGGTGGAAAACCCCATTCAGTCGGCCACAGTCGCACTCTGCAAGAGACATCCACAAGTAGAGGGGATTTTTGCCATGACGGCGTCACTCTCAAGCACCCCACATCTAGAGGAAAACTAAAAGAAAAACCTGGCACCTTTTTGTGGGCGTCAAGAAAGATTGAAATTGAGAATATAATAAAGTGTCCTGAACTTGTCACAATTGACAGAGAAATGAATTTCCACTCTCTACATTGGGACCATCCCAAACGCTACACTAATGGCGGGAAAAGGGACAAATTGCTGCAAGATGTTTTCTTTGAGATTGCATTTTTGCACCACAATTCAGTATGGGAGGGGTGCGAATATTTAAGGCCATTGAATACAGTGGACCCCGCTTACAGTGACACCTTGGTCGTCGAGTGGGATCGTCTACAGACATTTTCATAGTTACAGTTGACTCTTTGTATGGCGACACGGAAAAACGTCTTCCCACTTGTCCTTTTCAGTTGCTTCATGCAGAAAAATGAATTCTTCATCCAACTGCATTTCTGAGCACGACTTAAGAGTTGCCTGACTTTGGACACCAGATTAAGTTGCTCATGATAATCATAAAGACGCCACAAAAGTATCTGGCAAGCCTGAGCGTGTCAATCTGAACCAAGGAGACCAGAGCTGCTCTCGAGCAAGAGCTGGAGGTCTTCATCGTGATCATGTAGAAATACCACCGATTGTCGTACCTCGAGATGCTCGCCTTCGAGAGCGAACCTTCCGCGCTGTTGTGCTGGCTGCTGCCTCACTGGCCGGGGGCGCTGCCTCGTTCTGGGCCTGGACCTCGGTGTTAGCAGCCACCTCGGCCGCATTGAACTTCTTCATGGCCAAGTGCTGCAGTCAGGGAGAAGGAGGGGGAGGGACAGAAGACATTGCCACTGCGACACAGTCAGCAAGTTCTGCAGTGCAAATTTGTTCAACCAGTTTGCCCTAAAGGATGTCATTTTTTCAGAGTTGCCAAGTCGATACCGGTTGTCCGGTTGCGTGTCTACTTCTGGCCGGCGGAGGACATCACTGTCACGCCACAGGGTGTCTCGTGGTATCCAACTGCAAGTCATGATCGACGTGACAGTAAAAGTCAAGGGCGCTGTCAAAGATTTAGGGCCACGGGCGAAGTTTGACTAGTATTTCTCCAAAAATTGATGAAGATGCGAATCTCCATCGTTAGGTTTCATCAGGTGAGGCTCAGCTGCTACTTGATGTAAGAAGTTCCTCGTTCACCTCAGCCACTCTCGAATTGTGCACACGTTCCAAGACCCAGCGGACCAACAGCAACAAGTGCCAAATGCCTCATACCTTTGAGGTAACCCTGTAAAGTGTCTCGAGGGGTGCCAAAAGTGTCTCTGAAGGGAGCTTCCAAGAGAAGAGGAAGATCTCCTTGCCAGACAACGGCGAAGTCCACCAACCCGACTAACCACAACTCAGCCACACTGAGCTTCTCCCTGCAGTCGTGAAACTCCTTGCTGACCGCCAACCAGTTCTGCCACCCGTTGACTCAGCACTAAACCAGACTGATCCTCAAGACCTCCATACAAAGTGATTGCTGCTTGTCTTTCAAAGAGGATCTTGAAATCCTCTCAGCGCTCTCAGATTTAGGCTTTGAAGACGAGTCACAATTTAACAGAAAATCGTTGGAAAACCCCGAAAATCCACGTCTGATATAAATTCGTTCAAGCTACCAGTAGTCATTCCTGTGGTGGAATCTTTCTCTCTCCAGACGGGGCAATGACGAGGATCCCTTGTCCGGGACAGTTGCGCTTGCTGCTACTATGACTGACCAAAGGTCGAGGATGTGGAGGGAGTCTTAGAACTGACCTTGGCAACGTGGAACAAGTTGTGCTGTTCGAGACTTCTCATCAGGATTTGTGACCAAGCTCAAGGTGTTCATGGAAGGGGAACCACTGAACCTGGCTTCACCGTTGCCTCCTTCCCGAAGCAGGGGTTCCACAACGACAACACTCTTTCGGGACCTCCTCCACAAAGAGGTGGGAGAGGACCGATCAGGAGTTTCATCTCTGCATTGCTCTTCAGCGATAACATTTGTCCCATAACTTCATTCCTCAATTCTATTCCATAAATCGGTGACTTGCTGTCACAACCTCTGGATCATCTTCAAGTAATACGACTGGGTGAAATTGGTTTTCCATGAGCTTGCCTGCATTGCTGTCATATGTGAGGCAGTCTCCTGAAAGGTGTCCAGTGAGACCTGCATTGGCATGCACTCTCTTCATAAGAGATAAATCACAATACCATTCATTGTGACTCACGAGATGAGTGACCTTGCTCAAACTCTGCTGGCAAACACATTTGTCCCGTGATAGCTGTCACATTGGGTTGGGATGACGACTAGTGCTGGGTTGGGGTCTCTCCTTTGTCCCTAAATGCAGCGTCAGTGGCTTTCCTCCTGGGCAGCCGTGACCAAGTCCCAGTCCTGGGCCTCCATCAGAGACACCGTGAAGGAGAGCAGCAGCAAAAGCGCAGCCATTGTTGTTTGTTGCATTTGGAATGGCAAAGTTTCCTTTTCCTCCACTGTCACAGTGTCTCTGAGGGAAATTTGTGGAATGCGTTCAGCTTCTGGTCAGATAAGGGTTACGGGAAGTGGTCCTTTTACAGCGGCTTCAGCACCACAGGATGTCGTCCTGTTGACTGGGATAACAGCACCAAGAACAGTCAAACTGTTCAGGCACGACCTCTGGCATGACCCCACCCAGACCTTAAGACTGCTCTACGGTCCAGACCCGGATGCGCATCCGGCCTGCATCTGGATAGCAGAGTTTGTACGACCTCCTTTGTGTGAGGTGGCTGCGTTCTACAGCGACGCATCCGGCACCCTTTGGTAGGAGATAAGCATAGATGGATTCGCTCCACATTTCAGCTCAATCAGACATACTTTCACCACAGAGCTTTTAAAGTCAATCCTACTGTACTGCAGCAGTACATAAGTAGATGGAGATGGACAATGGAGGCTTGAGATGGGCACCTAAAACTTGCAAATATATTGAGCTCAAATTGTAGGTAGGGACAGGAGGCAAATGGAGCTAGACTTGCTCCAAATTTGAGCTCAGAAATCCAACTTATGGTGTCATGTCTACCATTATGGTGGCACAGTATAGCGTACTGTGGTGTATCCTACTCTGTTCCACTGTAATGATGGCCAGCTACAAACCCAAGCTCCACGCAGGGGTTTGTAACACTGTCCGCACTGACTCAGTGCCTTTCCTGAACCACGTGCTTTGTGCCGTGACAAGGTCGAGATGGACCCGGCGTACTCCATGTCAAACGTGATCGCAGGAGGAGAAAGAAGCTTGGCTAGACACTTGGCAATTTGAAAGTGCCCTGAAGGTCCCACCACAGCTGGCAATAGGCCCAAACGCCCAGATAGTGGTCATTTCTTGAGTCATTAGTATTCTCATGCACGAACACAGCATTAAATTAAACTTGGTTTTATAGAGTGTGCCATAGGCGACACAGCCTCATCTAGGCACGACGAAGAAATTATGCTAATACTAACACAGTGAAAGCTAGTACAAAAATGGGGAGTCCACCCACAAGATGCAAAGTACCAAGAAACTACAAAAGCACCTGAAGCAAAGCTTCGTTCACAATCACTTCGAGCAGCTCGCGGCGATTGAGCTCGTGCTCCAGACCAAACAACTATGACATTAGCCCCAAATGGTTCCCGCTCTCGCTTCAAAAAGTGGGGAAATACTGAGGCCTCCGTGCGTTAAAGTAATTCTTTTAAGGCTAGTAAAGCAAGAACCTTGGGTCAAGTCGATATATCCCGGCTGCACATAATAAAAAAATATTCAATTTGTGAATATTCAATATTGGTGAAAACACAGAACTTTTGGATTACCTTCTTGTTAACGGCGCAACCACATCAGCTATTGAACCGTGACAGAGAGTCAATACTAAGATATATCACCGAATGCAGAATTGTTGGAATACTTTTGCACGTTTCTTAATGCACGGGAAACAGTGTACAACTGTATAGTACAGAAAGTGGGATACATTTTGAGACCGGGCAGCAGCCCAGGCCAGCCCTGCCAGCCGGAATTGATATAAATCCGACCGCCATAACACTAGAGAATGGTCATGCCTTTCACATTAAAGTACAAGTTGTTTAGCCGCACATGACTGGTGGGCACCATATTTCCCTAGATTATTTGAGGTTTTCCTCTGTCCTCCATCCTCGGGCAAGGACCTCGGAAGGGTCAAATCGCCCCGGTCATAACTCGGTCAGAGGAGGGCGTGTCACGGTACAGCTGGGCGGGACAGGTCAGCGAGCTGAACCCGAGGTACCCGGCTTTCCCCGGGCCGAGTAACCATAACAAGCACTCAGTCCAGACATCAGTGCGTTTACACCAAAAATCAGTACGAATCATTTGGTTCATACATGTGCGACACATACGTAGCCACAGGAGCTTTTCCCTTAAGAACATTCGTTGTTGAAAGTAATTAACCTTTATTGACGTGTTTTTGTCATGAATTACAGTCAACTTTTGTTCTGCTGAGTTGTTTAATTCTAAGCCACCCGGCATAGTCTTTTCAGGCCTACAACATGCAAAATCAAATACTGAGTGTGTTCAGTGACCACTCTGCGACGCAAGGCTTGATTATGACCACAGTCACAACTTCGAGTAGACACATATAGTTGGGCGTCATGTCAACATATTGCTCAGTCAGTAATGATGTAGGCATTATTTTTAGAATTGGGTCAGCTTGATATATTCCTTGGGAGCTCTTCCTGCTATTATTTCATTCACAAGTGGAGGGAAGGAGTCAGCAAGACTCGTCAAGACTCCTTCAATCTTTCTGGGCTAAAAAGAATCATTTTAATTATCTCATGTTAAACTAGGAAGCAAATGTTCTCCGCCATTAAAAAAAAAGACCCAACCTAGTCATAGTGAACTTCTATACAAGAATTCTCGAGAAAAGACAACTCCTGTCACGGATAAGAGGTGCATTTTTGCAATAATCCATTCATTCGATATTTCCCTGAACAACGTCGAGTCCAATGGTGTACGTCAATTATGACAGGCGATGAAACAATGAACCACTTCAATAGGATCATGCCGAGCTGGAGTCTGAGACTGTTTGTCGTGTTTGACCTCCTCACCTCCCTGGTTCTTGGAGAGGTTGTCAAGTACACCTCGGTCACGCTGTCTCCAGACAAGTTTGTGCAACGTAAGAGCTTTGACAATGCAGGCACTCTGACTGCTTGTGCAGCCCTGGACCACAAGAACAATGGGTGAGTCCTAGCCACAGATCCTCTGTTTCTATTGTCAGTCATAAACTGTCTTTTCTTCCACTGAAGAAAAGCATTCAGATACACAGTGCCCGATAAGACTTGCACCCTAGGATATGTGGATTTTGGTGCCCAAGCATCTGATGAGGAAGAGGATCCCATCAAAGTGTACTCAGTTGGTATGTATGCTTTATGATGTAATGACTTCTGATCATCATTGTGACCACCTTGACAGCTTCACATCTGTGTTAACATTCGCACTACAGGCGAAAAGAGTTCACAGCAAAACATTAGAAATGGCATTGTTTGCTCATTTTTTTTCCAGATTATGTGGATTGATCTTTTTGCCCAATTGGCCACGTGCACAGAGTACATACGGGCCTGACACTGTTTTAATTAACACGAAAGTGTTGAATTGCATTCAATCATTCACTTCAAGTGGGAATTGCTTTGTGACTATATGTTCGGAAATCATAGTATTTCTTGCAGGAACGGAAAATATAGTAGAATATATTACTCTTTAAGCTCTGCCCTGCAGCTGGATGTTCCACTTGCAAACCAAAGATTTTGCAGTAAATTACGATTGAACTGATTTTCCTTGCTTACCTGTGGTTTGTCCTTGGCCTCATTGTCCCTGACAGACCTTGAATATGAGGCCTTGGACGCGTCAAATCGCCTTGGTGAAAAACCCAGAAAGTGCAGTTCTACAACACAGATATGCAAGCCACTGTCAGTGCGCCATGACAGAGGTACAAGATAGTTCGATGGTCGAAGAGAAGGTTTCACCTGCCACCCTCAGGGGTCGGTCTGATAGCTGAGCTTGCACATGAGCTGACTAAGGCACGTTGGTCCAAGTCCCATCCTTCACGGGCACCGCCTCAGGCTCGGTCCCCACAAGGAGAACGCAGTGAGCACCTCTTTCAAGGTTCCATCAGTTTCCTTCCTCCGAGTCCCAATTGGCTTTCGGGTTCAGGTTGGGTTCAGCCTGGACGGTTGTGGTTGTGGTGGGCCGAGAAGGCTCTGGGACCCAGAAGAGCTGCTCATGCTTGTTGGGCCCGTCCAGACGGACAGAAAAGGCCTCTTTCAATTGCTCTGTGTTGGACAAAATTGAAGGCAGTAAAAGAACCACAAAAGATGTTGATTTGCAATGAATTTTCCACTTTATTTGGAACTGAAAAAAGTTGGACTGCCAGGTGCTCCAGACATTACATCTCGACAACAGTACCGGCACTCACGAGAACACTGGCTGCAACATAGCAACACTGCAACGCTGTACTATTATGTGTGTGAGCTTTCTATGCAAAACAGCACAACACACACGACGTGTTGTACGACGTCCATGAGGACAACCTGCCCAGTGTCAGCATTCTGGCCTTGCAAAGACGACGTCTTTTGTAGCTATTGTGGACCCATTAATATTGTCCAACACTTTGTCATTGCCAAGTTGTCAGTGATGAATAAAGGCAAGAAGAGACTCTCGAACATACTGCACATGGATGGCTGAAGAAGTGGTACATCATCATGAAGGTTCTGTGCTACCATTGCAGATTTATCTACCAACTATGCAGGAATGATGTTGTGGGAAGGAAACACCGTAATCATCCTTCCCAATGGCAGGGTGTGTCCTCAGACAGCATTTCCTACCACCACTTCTGACAAGGTCTCCAATATTTTGGCACCACTAGCCTACTACAAAGGCTTTGTTTACACCTGTGGTGGAAGTTGTGAGTGCAGTTCCTCATCACCACCAGCTGCTGTTATTAAACAAGCACAATTCATTTCCAGTTGAAACAACAGCATTTCATCACCTTGATCTCAATAATTTGGATCTTGGCTGGCAGCCCCTTGCTCCAACTCCAGGAGCAATCTTTTTTGCTGGACTCATCCCCTACGATGACAAAATCTTTCTTTGGGGTGGCAGGTGGTCATTCTTTGCAAAGGAATGTCAGACAGATATCTACGCCTATGACATTACAACCAACTCTTGGTCAACAGCAACTACTTTCTCAGATGGCTTAGCTGGGTATATTTCTTTCTGTGTCTCATGTCAGACCACTTGACATCTTTTCTCAATCCTGGCACTCTTACAGTTTGGAGAGCAATGAACACATCATTCATGGTAAATATGCCTTCCTCTTTGGTTACACCTGTGCACAAGGCTCCCAACATAAATTAGCTGTGCACCTCTACAACTTGGATGTTCCTGGGGATCCCCCAGTGGAGATGACTGAGAGGTTGCCCATAGGTGAGGTAGTCAGAGCTAAATCATAAGTCATGCTATCACTCACAGTTTCCTTGACCACTAGAGATTCTCCAATCTACTGACTGTGTGAAAGTGACTCTGTCTGTTAAGGGCTTAGGCATTTTGTGTGCTGGTAAATATACCTCAAACTTGGCAATGGATGCCAAGGAAATGAAGCCTGTGATCTTCATGCCACTTAATGATGATCCGGATGTCAATGGGTAAGAAATGTATTTTTGAGGTTACAGCCTATTTGGTAGACTGAGCCTTCAAAATTTGAGTACCATGTTATGTGTGGAACTTATGTGGTAAACCATTATTGCCCGAGAAGGGCAAGGACTACTAGCAGAGGTGCCTGGCATTGCTCAGGTTATTATAAGACTCGCCACAATCCCGCCCACCAGCAGACTCGACCATAGCTGAACACGCACTTCATGCTCAACACGAAGGTGATCTCATCCTCGAAGTTCATCCCTCCCTTGAACCTGATCTCGCCCTCGAAGCTAATCTCGCACCCTGATCAGATCCATTTTGTTTCTGGTATTGAAACTGGCTGATCCGGACAGTCTTTGCTCCCTCCCTAGTGATGGCAGCAGGCCACCAGAGTCCAGGTCAGGCCCCAGTTTGGCTGGCTGGGTTGCCTGGCTCAGTGTCCACCCCCACTGACCTTCTTCCCTCCCCTCGTCTTACCATAGATAGCTCTGGCCAAAGCTGGTACTGCACAGCTACTCCCAAGAGGCTTACCTATACCTATTGCATGGCTATGGTCTGTGTAATGTGGTAAAAGGAACTTCGGACCTTGATTTGAACCTTGATTTCAGCCTCAAAACAACCTCAAATGTAAGGTGTGGTGGGGTCAGTTTCAAGCTTGTGATGTTTAGCATCTGCAGACCAAGTTTGGTGACGATTGGTGCGGCGGTTGGGGTGGCCATAGCCTGATAGGCAGACCCACACACACACAAACACAGATGTACATGCGACAACTTTGCCTTATATATATAATAGATGTTCAAAAGAAATTAAGTGACCTTTATTGTCCTGCTTTATTTGTCTGATTCCAATTGGCCTGAAACTGACTTTTTAAGCCAAACTGACTTGCAGTTGATCCACTTCCTTCTCATACTGTTAGGAAGATTGCGTATTCAGATATAGGGGCAAATCTCTCGGCAGACACTTCTAGTCCTCTTCTTCAACATCTCCCTTCTTCCATTTCTCAAATTCAAAAGAAGGCCAAGTGCATCTCAATATTTAATAAAAAATAAAAAAGGTGTTAGTCACTAATTGTCCTCTTAACGGTATGGGGAGAAAGTGGATTATTCTGGAGTAGAAAGGCTTCATTCCTGATGTTTGATGAAATTGATGGTTCATGAAATTTTCAGCATCTGAGCAGCAGTCATGAGCAAATTTTAAGTGTCCGATCTTTTTTGTGCACTGTGAAGTGGTACAAGATAGTTAGGCTGTTAAGAGTGTATGAGAGTACGTGACACCTACCATGTTTCAGATGGGAACCCTGGGAAGAGATGTCTCCCCTGAAAGTTGGCAGATCATCAGTGCACCTTCTGAACCTAGGAAAACAGCTCATCCTAGCTGGAGGGTTCATTGCGTATACTGGTTGGGGAGATATGAGCACTTTTTTCTGGAACAATGAGACTTTGGAATTTCAAGATGATCAAGAGATTGAACCGCTCCCATTTGTGATGATTCATGCAAGCAGCGTGACAATTCCATTGGATTTTGTTCAAGAAATGTGTCATGACTATCTGTAGAAACTTTGCCAATTATTGTTCTGTCACTGAGTTGGTCTCCATCATGAGAAACAAATGTGTTCCGTATTATGACACTTTCATGTCATTTGTGGATTGATATCTAGTGTGAGTATTGACTCTACCGAAACCCAGACCCTTAGAAGAGAAAGAACCTTATCCGACGGTGAAGAGGAAGGACACCGTGCACCTACCCGCAGGGAGCATAGGGCTCCCGGGCACGACGCTGGAGTACAATACATTTACTGGGTGTCAGATGGATGCCCCAGGTGATAATGTCTACCCTGAAAGTTGGTAGGTCTGTACTGCATCTTCTAAACCTGGGAGAACAACTCTTTCTGGCAGGTGGGTCAAATGCAGTGACACCCTGGGGAAGTATGGGCACTTCTTGCTGTAACAAGGAGACTTTGACATTCCGACATGACTTTTTGGAAGACGATCAACTCCACATAATATGGCGTGGCCAGTGTCAAAAACAGTGTCATAATTCCATTCGACTATGTTCGGCAAATGTGTGATGCGCAAGGTTAAAGGTTGTGCTTGTATGGCAAGTTCGTCACTGCCATGAAAAATATGGTGATTTAATGTTTTGTTGCATTAGTATTAATCATATTATAACAGGAACATCAGTGACAATGAATAACTAAAAATTGACGACGCATAAACAACTGAACAACTCAACACACACTAAACTGAAATACACTTTGGGAAATGTAAAATGATTCAGCACAATAGATTCAAGCAAGAAATATAGGAAATTTCTAGTGCCAAAGTGTTAAATCACAATATGGCCCAAATATAGTGGAAAAATGTTTCCCTCCAGACAGTAGATAAACGGGGAAATATTCCAAAAATCGTGCGTTAAGGATCTGATTACTACTTTTTCATGTATTGGAAGGAAGGCTAATAAAGGTCAGTTTGGGTAGATTGGTTAAGTGGCGGTCACAGTTCAATTTTGAGACATCTGCTGACATCATCTCTGCCTGTAAAATGTTGACTTCTTGTCCGCATTCATGCCATACTTGCCATGGTGGAAACAAGGATCAAAATGTGACGCAAGTCTCGCTCATGACTTCACATTTAAACTATGATGTGGCACTCAGCAAAAGATGCCTCAGTGGTGCCAACACCCCTTGGTTTTGAGGCACACTTGAGCAAGCTTTGGTGTAAATGAGCAGGTACATAGAAAAGAATTGAAGCAGAAAGAGACTAACAAAAAGGTCAGCCCAGTTTAGTGGAAGGTAGCATGATGGCCTAGACTCCTTTGGTGGGTGCTCCAGAGAGCATGTGCTGATCATGACTGCCCTATCCTACTGACAACTGCCGTAGACGAACTATGTTGCAGCTACTATGGACATGGCAATGTTGTCCAGTCCTTGCTGTAGGTATTTACCACCAGCCTAATGTCATCTTGTACACTGTTTTGAAGTGTGTTAAGTTGAACTTTTGACGTGGAATATCTTGATGTGACACTGGGGTACAATGATGAGTACAGAGGTTTAACATCAAGGCAGACATTTTGGTGCTAGAGTGCTCAAAAGTAAGCCAACATGATAGGGATGATGAAGAGGATTGAAATTTGACTTTCTGTAGGGGTGAAAGTAGATGAAATTGCCTGAAATTTTCCAGGGTAAATCAAGCCCGCCAGACCAATTATTTCCCGTGGGATTCACCCCCCGGACCCCCCAGTGAAATGAGCTAACTGCACAAAATCTGGACATTTGGGATGAGAGGTGCCAGTTTCTATGAGATTATGAAAAGGGAGCAACGGGTTACATTTCAATATGCAAACAAAATCCATTGATGTCAACAATCAGGGCGTCTCAACATCGACACATATCTGGACAGCAATGCTGAGGAGGATATAGACGGGAACGCTGAGAATGGCGTTTTGGACTGCCACATTTGCTGCTGCTGAGTGCAATCTGGACACTGACAGTGATCTTGACAGCAACGTTCACTGCTGAGGATGACTATCAGGATAACGAAATTCCAAATTGAGTCCCATCTAGATTAACTAAGAAAGACTTTGCTGCTGACACTCGCCTTCTCCTGACTGATGAGACTCATCCAGACACGTTGCTCCCCTGGACTGTCGAAACTCTGGCAGATTGTTGTCCCAAACATTATCCTCAGCTGTGAATGTTGCTGTCCAGATCATCGTCATCATCAGCTGCTGCAGCAGCAGCATTGCTGTCCATGTTGGTGCTGATGCTGAGATGTCCCGATTGCTGACATCAATGGAATGAGTGAGGTCACTTAAATCCGTTGGGGTTGGGGTCTGCCTCTGTCCAACCTTTCACGTCATAAGTAGATTTGTCCCAGCAATCAGCGAGGCTGTGTAGGGCTGGAGCAACCTTTCAGACATTGCTGAATGGAGCAACCTTTCTGAAGAGAATTAGGGCCCTCTTAATGTGTGTGATAATGTGGGTAATTTGTGTAGAATGTCATGGGTGCAGCAAAAGTCCTGACACCTCAGCCGTAAGAGATTTTCAAGTCCAGATGATGATATATCAAGAAGTTCCAACGAAGAATGTTATGGAAACAGCTAATACGCCAAATTCACATGAACTTCAGTTTTTCTGTGAAATTGAAGCAATGGCTTGGCGGCAGAGGCCAGACATTTTTTGATTACCAATCTTCTGGCCAAGGTGAAGTCATCAATGGCAATGGAGAAGACAGGTCTGTTCACCAGACAGCGCCCGAGATCAGTTCACTGTCCCTGGAACATGTGTCAGTCCTGTTGCTGACTGACGCCATGAAGACGAAGTGCCTGCGCAAACGCAAGAAGCTGCTGAAGAATTAGATTGGCGACCAAATACAAGTCTTTTTTGTGACAAGGAGCCATAAGAAATTGACCCTTTCATGAACACGAAGAACGATAGCTTCCTCTGCCTCAAGGGAGCGGACGCCGCACTTACTTATGGGAAATGAGGATCAACAGCTGACACATATCAGTTTCTAAGCTGAGTCGTTCTCAGACCTCGTCAATGATCACTAATCACAACGCAGATCAAGGATTAGATCTCTACGTAGGTCAGAGACTGTAGTTGAGATCTTCCCCTCGTGTACTTCGATTGCTTGTCACGACTCTCCCGTAACATCATATTCATACCATGAACGAGATGCCCCAGTGGTGTCAACATCTCTTGGTTTTAATGTACTCATCAGCAGTGCTGGGAGAGCCAATGACAAAAACTCAATCATACGCGTCACAACAGAATTGTACGCCTCGTTGCAACATTGAGTGTGTAGAGCATAGGAACAAAGCTGGATGTCTGGGTAAACTTGCATGACTGAATCGGTAGCTCATTCAAGCTTAATTTGGAATCTCTGACCTCGAAATAAGAGTAACAAACAAGACCAGCCTCGGGATCTGGCTGCGATAACAAGCAGGGTCAACTGAGAATAGGTTAGGTTAGGGTTTAGGAATAGGTTGGGTACCTTTTGGGCCGGACTGATGCCTCACTGATATAGTCACAGACGAACTCGGAACTGAATACATCCTACGCTGTATCTGAGTAGGACTAGGTTATTGCACTAGCTCAAAATAGTCTTAGTACTCGGGTTGTGTATGGATTGTTCTGACATTGCCCTCCATGTCTGGGAGGTTCCTGCTTGACCGTATGACACACATGGTCAAGCAGGCATGGAAGAGCTCGCGTGATGCCAACACATGACAACTAGTTTCAATCAGTCTCCATGAGTTAGGCCTAGATCCCAACTCGCTACTCCCTGATTCCAAGTGTCAACAGCTGTGGTCCCCTGGTCTCTCACCCTGGACCCGTTGACTCCAAGTGTCTGGCGATGATGTCGCCAAGAATGAGAGTGTGCAAGTGCTAGTGGAATGCCACCTCATGCCACCCTGATCAGTCCCTGGTGTCTGCATTCCAGACAAGTCAATCCCTGACGGGAGCAGCGTTGGACAATGACAGTGGCCAAGGGAAAGGCCCCAGATCCTCCCAAATATGCTGCTGGCATTGCTTGTTCAGGAAGAAGCGTCTAAATGGGCCTTGTCTGACATCTACTTGGGATTAGGGTGGGCCATCAAGTTTCTGACCTGTCCCTTGTTGCTTTGGTCTGGTTGCTCACCAATGACTGACCCAGGCTTACATAGGGAAGTCATTCCCCGCAGAGAGAGCAGCGCAGGCTACCTTCAAGTCTCTACCAAGTGAACAAGACCCAGGTGGTTGACTGGTCTCAGAGCTGAATAACAGCGGCAACGCGTGTGTGGTCCACGATAATTGTTGCAGGTGTTGGTGAGAGTATTCAAGCACCCGTAGACGACGCTGGTCAGTTACTTGAGTGATAGTGTGACCTTATTTACTCATGTCTTGCGGAGCAATTTTGAAGGGGAACCTGTACATGTGACACCGATGCTGATATCGGCGTCGATGTCAAGATGTCCGGACAGTCGGCACATCTTTCACTGCTGAGTGCAATATAGACGGCAACATTGACTACTGCTGAGGACAACAATCTGGACAGCAATGGCTGCTGCTGAGGACGATGATGATTTGGACAATCTAATTCCGAGCTGAGTGTCATCTGGAGTGGGACAAGAAAAACTTTGCCTTCTCAGCGAATCATTGCATCTTTGACTGCACGAATGCAATAAGTGGTGAAATCAGGCTGTGAAGACGTTGCTTTTTCGAACTGTCCAGACTTGTGCACATCATCAGCCAGATTGTCAACATCGATAACTTTTGTTGACATGTTGAAGCGTCACTGTGTTGCTCTCTTTTTGTAACCCCCTCCAGTGGCCTCCTTTTGAGCACTGCAGCAGCAATGGAACCTCTGTCCTCAACACTGTGCTCAAGGATCACATTTGCAGGTTCCACATCAAAATTCATCTCAACATCTTTCAGAGCAGCGTGAGACGTGATGTCATGCAATGGGAAATTACTTACGACGTAAACAGAAGTGGAGCATGGAGGAACTTGCTGCGGTTGCGTGTGCCTCGAGGGCGTTGTTGCTGTCGCACGCGTCAGTGTCTTCGTAGATGGCGCAGTGTTCCCTGGCAGTTGCCTCCGTGGTAAGGCTGGGCGTCGTCCAGTGCATTGGTAGCAACGGGCACTTCCATTTTTTTCTTTCTCTGTGCCCACAACGTTTTGTCATCTTTCCCAGCCTATGCATCGGTCTGGTCGCTGATACGGAAGACCCAGGGGTGCTTGAGCATCCGCAGCAATGATCGATGCCTGAACCCCCGGCAGACGTCAGACGTGTGGTAGAGATGCCTGGCAAACAGTCAACTACTTTGCAAAGTTCAAGGCGACAAGGTCGCCACTCTTTCTAGGGGACATCACTGAGAGGACTCGATCATGTTGCGCCATTCCAATCACTGAAGGGATTTGGGATTGCTACCCACATAATATAGAACAATAAGTGGAAGTGCGTAAAAAGGTCGAACCAATGAGGTGATGCATGACTTGGCAAGAGTGAGATCTGGAGCTCGGTTTTGCTCTCTCTCTCTCTCGCTGGTGAGAGAGCCCTCCAGAACATGCCTACGTACGTGGAAGAGCTCAGGAGGGAGTGATTCTTGGCTGTGTCAGTGACGGAAGTCAAATGTTGGTCCAAAGGGCGTCCAGGTGCTGGACTTCGAGGATCTCCCTTCAGGTTTCGGAAGGAATTGGGAAGAGTTACGAGGAATCATATCCACATTGTATCCCCACAGCATAGAGTGCTGGTAGTCTAGGTTGGCCTAGATGGGAATCAAATTAGGTGCTGCGTTGACGAGGAGCTAGACTGATGCAAGCAGTGCCCTACAGCAGAATCCCCGACAGAATCAGCGTGTACATACCGGTAGAAGAAAAGCAGTGCACTAAGAAATTGACAAAAATGTCAGCTCACAGTCAATGTGAGTTTAGCGTGACAACCCAGACCCTCGGTAGGATCCATCATTCCACCTAGAAGTTGTAAGTTGTAAGTAAGAAGTTGTAGGGAGGAGTTGCCATGTGGAAAACTGTGTGTTGACTGCTGTCCAGGGGCCTTCTAGGGAGTGCATGCAGCTCATGAGTGCCCTCTCCTACTCACAGCTGCTGCGTGCAAACCACACAATAGTCACTGTCTGACACCTAATAATTGGTTGTGATAATGAGTGCAAGTAACAGGACATGAACTGGGTGTAGCAAATGTCCTCACACTTATGCTGAAGACTTTTCAAGTTTGATGTCGACCCTGTCAGCAACAGGAAGAATGTCAGCCTCCCCCCTGCCTCGAGGGTCAACAGTTCCATGTGTCTAGAATAGCTAATTGTGTAACCAGTGACTCATGCCAACTGTCACGTTGGGTTCAGATTACGGCTGGTGCTGGGTTGGGGTCTCTTCTTTCTCCCTAAATGTAGCGTCAGTGGCTTTGTTCACCTTTTCCTCCCGGGCGGCCGTGACCAAGTCCCAGTCTCTGAGGCCCGTTCTGGCCTCCATCAGAGACACCATGAAAGAGAGCAGCGGCAAAAGTGCTGCCATTGCTGTCGTTTGTTGCATTCCTCACAAGAATGGCAAGGTTTCCTCTTCTACTGTTCTGTCCCTGAGGGAAATTCATGAAATGCATGCAGCTTCTGGTCCAGATAAGGGTTTTGCCGAGGGTCGGCAATGCCCCGAGAGTTGCAAAATCCCAAAGTGGCGAGTGCAGGCCTTGTCCAGGCGGACGTTTGTAGTTCAACGTCACTTTTTTGTTTATCATCAGATGTCGCCAATGGTCACTTCGCAAGGGAGGGAGAGGGAAGGAAGGGAATGGATAGAAGGGAGAAGCGGGATTCGAACCCGTGACCACCTGAGTGTGAGCCAGAGACATAACCCTTCAGCTATCCCGACCACGTTGCGATCGGAGCCTGCTGGCAGAGACCAGTTTGTTTTTCGGCTGTATAGTTGTTGCCCTGACTCGTATTGTGCCCATTTGGCCCACAGTACACTATATGGCCGAGTTTTGGGGCCGTTCTGTGAAACTGAAGTGTATAGTGGAAAAATGCGACACACTTCCAGTGCGAATTTTGTGAAATGCCAATTGCTGCTATTGCCCCGGGGGGCAACTCTGTTGAAGAGGTTGCTAAGTGCAGTGCTGGTACTTGCCAGTTATACAGGGTGGACCAGAAGTAACTACCATCCGTTGCACGTCCAAAGCTTGGCTTCTACAGGACGTAGAAAGGTGGGGTTGGTGGCAATCGAAAGAGGAGATTCAAAACCTTCTGAGTTAATAATCAAAACCAACCTCAGGGACGAATCAGACCTGCCAGAGGTTAAAAGTTGAAAATGTGGTTTTGATGGTATTTCAGGGAAATTGGTTAAGAGACAATGCTTACCAGGCAGCTACAGATAATTCTCAATATGCTCACCATTATGATTTAGGCGAAGCTGGCAGCGTTTGATAGTATTATTGCGTATTTGCTTATAGAGATCCTCATCCAAGTTGAGACGACGCATTTTGGAAGAATTCTCCTGTTGTTTCACGGAAAAAAATTGTAACTATGAGGGAAAATGGCTGAACCCAGGAAAATTTTCAACTCCTGAAGTGTGGTCTCAAAAATTTGATTCTTGGCTAATTTCTCTTAAGTTGAAAGAAAGTTTTGAATCTCCTCTTTCCATTGCCACCAATCCTTCCCTTCTAGGTCGCGTAGAAGCCAAGCTAGGGACGTGCAACAGATGGCAGTTACTTCTGGTTCACCCTGTACAGTCCTAGGTAAGGTCAAGGTCATAGACATAAGGGAGCAGACAGAATCTGCATTGCCATGCCTAGAGTCAATATTTGCCCGAGCGCGACCAAGTACTACTTCGCCTTCCCCATTCAGATGTATTCAAGCGCTGTATTCAAATGCACCTCATCCCAGTCTGAACTGGGACTTCTCTGTGATCCTCCTCGCCGCCAAGATCGTCATTGGGATCATCACTGCAATCGTCACCCTCCTCTTCACTGTCATCGTCAACACCCTGTCGAGTTCCAGCCCGTTGGAATCCAAGTGCAAAGTACATGGCGAAGCGTGATAGGAAGCACCGGTCAAAGTGACTTAGTTGGTTGCTTTGAAAATCAGACACAGTCATCGTCTATGGAGGTAACCGATCATTGCAGCCACCAAGTTTGAAGGTGATACAGCTATAAGAATTAGGTTTGACTTTCGATTTCGACTGGGCTCCATCCACTTCTGGATAAAAAAGTGGGAGCTTCGTCGTCGTTGGGCCAGCTTTCTCGGGCAAAATTGTATCTTTAATTTTGTGCACATGTATTGAAGAGAGATGTGGGAGAAATCCAGGACCTGAACAAAGTCTCCGATGAGAATGCTCCAGTCAGCCTTGACCACGGCCTCGATGTTTGTGTTGTTCTCACCGCCCTTGCCACAGTCTAGTCCTTCTCACACCCTCGTATGAGTGAGCTCCCTCCTGGAAAATGACAGATGCTGGTGGCTCGGACTTGGCAGAGTAACCAATGGCCTCCTGGAAGAAGTTTTAAGCCTCTCCACGTGTGTTCCTCATCTTGACGTAGCGTTGAGAAGGCCCCTGTGGGCCTCACGGTTGCCCTCCCGCTCACACATTTGGTTGGTTGGGTTGATGCACCTGTGACAGCAGCTGCTTCATTCAGGAAGCAAAACTTTCTGATGATTGTAAGTCACCAATCACACAACTGCTGTGCATATTAAGTGGTTGGAAAGACATTGGCCCATTGTCACTCCTCATTGATTTGCTATGACCCCGCTCACTCTGGCAGGCATCAACTTTCAGTGAAAGAGACTAATCTTTTTTTTTAAAAAAAAATGGGACCGTGAATTTAGAAACCACTGATGTCCAACTTCCAGTTGCTGCCCACCATCTGTATCAAATGTCCTGGTATATGTCGCAGAGGTAAACAGTTACTGTGCTATTCTAAAAGACTCAAATGCACCACAATTTCTGGGGCTGATCTGACACGTGACTGAATACTTGCTGTTACAGGTGAAGAATGACCCTTGGTTACACACTTTGGCCTGGAAGGCCCCACCACCATTGACAGCCCAAAGGCTGGTGTACTGGTCATTTTGTGTGTCACTACAGATGGGACAGTTGCTCTAGGAGACACAGCAGAAATCTGATTTACAAACAAAACTGAATTTGAACAAACAGAATTGAAGAAATCAAAAAGGCACGACAAAAATGTGGGATCCACAAGCAAGAAGCAAGGAAGAAAAATCTACAAAGCCAAACATCAGTTGCTCCAATCGGATTGACCCCCACTCAGGAGCCCACTGAAGGCCTAAGCTAACCATGGTCACGGTCCAGGTTTGATTCGTCCAGCTTAACAAAATTAGGTTTGGTTAGGTAAGGTGGGGGTGGGGTGAACCTTACCTTACATACTACAGTCCTTGGTGTAAGTAAATGCGTCAAGCATGACGAGACTTGAAACACTGTACTGAAGCATGTTGAGGTGGAATTTTGATGTGGAACACGTAG
>JAAUXU010043614.1_pt1 | contig 20739 bp, 13 predicted proteins | sample 7278151 | NCBI WGS metagenome assembly JAAUXU01 (sample SAMN14350113, study PRJNA611818) | marine sediment metagenome | isolation source: surface marine sediment (1.8m) | place: French Polynesia: Moorea | collected 2018-08 | reverse complement strand
TCCCCCCCCCCCTTTCATTTTCATTACTGTAATTACCCCTTTTTGCCTTCGCAGTTATCATTTCCCTAAATACTTCTTGTGTGAGCAAAAAAAATGCCTTCTGACTTGTTCCTTCCCTGTCTGTCTCTACCTGGCTACGCACGAGATTTTTCCACTGGCTTCACCATTAATAACTTTTTTCTAGTTCTCCTCACCAGTCAGGATTTTAGGGCTTTTTACAGAAAAACCGCCAAAAGACACATTTGTCAAGTTCTGGCAAAAAAAGGGGGGAGGAAAACATTGGCGCTGCGTCTCATTAGGCAGAATGAGTGACTTCGAAGTCCATTTTTGCATTCATTCAAGAAATAAGGCTTTTGTATTGTTCCTATTGTACTTATTATATTCAGGTCACTGCTCGGTATTTTTGACTTGCAGTTAAGTGGGACCGAAAGCATTGATTGCTCAGTGAACAGAGGCAGCCTCTTCAGAGGAAAATGTGTCTCTAACACGTACAATGTCCAAAAATATGATCGAATAGGTCTGTCTTTTAGGTTGGGTCAGGAACAAAGGTTCTTTTTTTTCTTCAGGTGTTGTCATTCGGCGGCTCGCACACTTTTCTGGCTGTGCGTGAAAAGATGCAGCTCGTGAGTCGTGTCTGCTTAAACTCGGAAACAAAAAAAGCTTTTATGATCGTCTGGGCCGCCGTAGGAGCCAAAAATGCAGAAATGAAATTTGCAACAACGCTGGTTGCACCCCAAAAAACCCACTTGATTAGCAGCAGGCCTACACAGTTTTTTAAGCCAAGTCTCGTTAAAGTGTAACAGTATCTTCGACATAATTTAATAAGAGACTTCGTTAACGCTTTTGTCTGTAGTGCAGGCCCACAGGCCTACAGGCCCACAGGCCCCTGGGCCCACGGCCCGGCTGGAACTGCTCTGCTTCCACAGAAGAGGCAGAACACAAACAAAAGAAGCTTTTGATATTCTTTTGACGAATCCTCTTGACTGGAGCTGACTTATTTATGGGATAGGGCAAAATTACTGCTCGAGGGAAGTCACGAACCTTACTACGTTTTCGACGGCACAAAAGTTTTTTTCCTCGTTTTTTTTTTTTTTTAGCACACCAGCAAATTATTCGCGTTCTCTCTTTTTCGAGCTTCAGTTTTGCGGCTCCAGGAACTGAATGAACACCCTGTTGTTGATACTTTGGGGCCGGGTTTACTCTGGGCCAAATACACGCACTCCTGACCCACCTTGGCAATGTTGTTGGTGCTAACGAGACTAATCTTCCACACTTTGATGAACGACAACACATTTTAACAAAAGAAACTGCTCACCTAATCCCAGATGACACGAAGAAAAAAGAAGCAAAGAACCCCCAGGGTTTTATGACTTGAAGGCTCTAACAGATTCAGTATAAAATTACTTTTTTCTGCGCATTCCATGACTAATTTGAAATTAAACACTGCTTGTTTTCGTCTGAGCTGCCTGACTGCACCTTGTTGATTCCACTCCTGCCTTACAAACTTTTCCTCACTTGGCCACCCTGTAATTAGTGGCTCACTTTTGCCAAGTTGGCAATTTCCGCTCCCCAAAATGGCCGCCGACGGATAAACGTCAACTTTTAATTTGCCAGCAGGAGAATTAATTCCATCAAGCGGGTGATATTTCTACTATGAACTGGGTGTCAGTCAAAACGTGGGCTACTCGGCCAGACAAAAGTGGGCCACAAGGCGAGAGAGAGAGAGAGGGAGAGGAAAAAGACGATGACTCCAGTTCTGTCTGGCCGAGAAAAGGTGCAAGGTGAATGCAGCTGGCGCGATATCATCTCTTGAGCACAAATGAGGGAGAAGAACAAGTGGAGTTCTGATTTTGCTGAGCAAATTTTTCGCCGTCTTTTTTCACCCACCAAAGCTATTCATTCAACACCAAGTTCGGGTTGAATAGCCCAAAGTTTTCTGACACTTTGGGCCTGTATGAATACCTCCACTGGATCCCAGCTTTTTGGCTAAAAAAAAAAAAAGAAGAAGAAAAAAGCAGGTACGATGAAAAATGCAGCAAGTCGTATAGTCGTATACGACTGGAAGCCTCGAATGAAGAGTGGAGATACGCATTAGTCCTGTGTGTGAGCTTGACCTGTGCGGTGTGAATTTATGGGTCATGATGCGACTCCGCACACGCTAAGGATGTGCCATTCCCGCGCCAGCCACAGCTCGGGCGGGCCTCCGAGCCTGACGAGAGTCCGGAAGAGCCCTGGAACATCGGTGCTGGAACAACTCATCTCTGGAGGCCGCCCTGACTGATGACGTGCTGAGTGCATCCAGCGCTGGCTACTGCCCACTGGCCTGCTGGAAGTCGTTCAAAGTTGGAACAAGCCAGCCTGGCAGAGTTGCACAGCCCCACTCGGGATGTCTCTGCACTAAAAGCACGGCAGCAAATACATCCCTGTCACAAAGTTTGATGCTGGAAGTGATCAAATCATCAGATAAGCTTAGGAGAGTCTCATTTCTGGTGTCCCTGCTCTAGAGACACGACTAAAGTGAGTCTATAGAGCTTTAGGTGAGTCCAAACAGTTCTCTCCCATTGCACGAGGGGGGGGGGAGAAACCAACCTTGTTGCTTAAGGTGTTTCTGCACTAAAAAGCCTAGTGGAACTACAATGTCACTGTGGGAAAAAAGCAGCTCTTCCTGACTTAATGTTTGACTGCCCAGTGCAACTGAGTGGTTGCACATGCCTAACGCGCACACACGCCAGGAGTGCACACACACGGTTTCGCACACGCAGGTGGGCACGCGAACGCAACTTGGCCCTTGCACGCGGCTGCACACGCGCGCGCCCGGCTGGGCGCACGCACGCGCAGGTGTGCACGCAAATGGCTCGATTTTTTCTAAGCCCTGAGCAGCCTTTTGTTTTGTCTCGCCCTCCCGACCGCCCATAAATCGTCTTTTGGGGACGCGAAATGGGCAATGAAATATGCTCAGAGACTCCTCAAGGCAGCAGCAGCCGCGGAGATCGTAATGTCTCCATTAAACCCACTTTAACTGCTGCTGCATCAAATTCCTTTTCTCTGCTGCCCCCTCAAATGGCACGGATCAAGCAGGCCAAAGTGGGACAGGCAGACTTTTTCACAACTTTTTTCACCGCCACCAGCCGATAAATTGGCGAAGAATTCTGCAATTCTGTCTCCTTCCTCTTATCAACCACGCGCAGCCGCGCTCAACACAGTGATACTTCCAATTTTCCACTCCACATCTCATATGTGAAGGCTCCCGGACAGGATCGGGTGACACACGCAAAATGGCGACATTGCTGATATTGACAGAAGGAGTTCCAGTCCTGCCACGCAGACTCATTTCAGGCAGTACTCAAAGTCACCAGGACTACGAGGACCGTGCAGCTAACTGAATTGAGAGAGTCTCATTTTTTGTACAGCCTAACTGTAGAAAGATGAGGTACTCCAGTCCTGGCACATCTCTAGTCCATAACAGTGTGAGTGAGGATTGTTTCTTCCGACACCTTGAACATCGACCAGTAACGGCCACGGATCAGTTGCCCGAGCGCCAGGAGAGCTGTTGTTGCTGCTGACCGAGAGCAAAAATACTTTATTTGCTAATGGCTTAAATGGGCAATGAAGAAGAGAAAAAGTGAGCGAACAGGGAGAAAAGAGGGGTATTTTTATGACCTCCCTTCCTCTCTCCCCTGTGCGTGTGTTTGGTCTGTATCCTTTCATGGAGGAGACGTCGCCCATTTGTCAAGTCTTGATTTACCGCACACAGGAAGCACAAGAGCAAGAACGGGTCCAGTACTAGTGGCAGTAGCAACGACGACGACGACGAGTCCAGCAACGGGCGAGAAAAGGCTCGCAAAATTAGTACGCAAATTTTTTTTTTTCCGCAAATAGAAGGATGCTTCCTTCTCGCAGGTCGGCAACGTGACGAAGGAGGACAGTGTCAGGGTTAAGGAGGAGCACCCGTTGTCTCACACGTGTGACGTACTCTCCATGTGGGTAGCCGGTGTCCTGCGTCATGACAGTAATTTCCTGCTTTGGCAACCCTGCTTTGTGCACTGCTTCATGGATCATTAGAGGCCGTTGAAACTGTCCTTCAAAATGCCTGCTTCAAAGTTGTTCAAGATCAAGATCGGGCGGAACTTTTGAGCAACCGAAAAGTGAGCTGGAACAGCACTCATCACAGTGCTTTCCGCAAAAGTCAATTCGCAAATGACATCTGTACAAAGGGCATTGAAAATGTTGACATGTCCAAAATGAGTTGAGTGCCATTTCTCCCCATCTCCCCAGCATAGGGATGCGTGACCTATGATCCGGGGTCAAGGTGAGTGTGCTTCATGAGAGTGATCAGGCAATCCTTGGACGTGCTTAACTGACGCCCCAACAGCCAGGCGTCTTCGTGTAATGTAGTTCCAACTTTTCAATCACGGATCAGTTGGCAACTCTGAACCTGTAAAATGTCCGTCGAATATTATGAAATTTACCCTGTACCCAGTCTTCAGACTGTGTCTGAAGCTGACCCCGGTCACATCAACACCGTCACTCCCAAGTCGGACAAGCGGTCCTGCCGTGGGGAATGAATGATATCTTGTGACATGCCCACACTTTTGGCTCGCACGGTAGTTGTTTGTGAAGTTGCTGCTGGCAAAGGCCAGTGATCTCTGCCAAGATGCCTCCTTATTCAAGGTTCGCTGTCTACGGCTTACACGGCAGCCTTTTCTTGCTCTTTGACCTTTCCATTGTTGCTCATACTGCCTCGCAAGTGTTTGACTTGTAGCCAGAAAAATTGTTCCGGAAGTCGTCCTCCCCCGCAGTTTCTAGTGTGGGCCTCTTTTTCCTGTGCTGTCGGAGGCAAAGCTGGACTTTTAGCTTACCTGGTAACCCTGAATAGCGCTGACTACAGGCAGAAAAGTCCAAAAGAGGTCCAAGCTCTGGCCTTGCTTGCTTGCTGCCACTTTGATAAATCGACAAGCGCACTTTGAAGGGGGAAGAACAAACTTTGCGGTAATTCCTTACCCCTTTTTTACCTCCTTTTCCAGAGAGAAATGACGAGAGTGAATCAAATCAGCCCAAGTGCATTTGGGTGAGTGATGATGTAAGCATCAGAAACGCCTTCGAGTCACGTTGGCGGAAGGATGGAGAAGAAACAATGACTGTCGGTCATTTCTCAGCTTTGAATTCTCCAATGAGGACTTCCCAAGAAAGTTCTCCATAAGATGTCGAAAGCTGGTCCAACTTGTTTTGGCTCTTGGCAAAAACTTTCCGTCTCAATAACTTCCAATCTATTAATTGACGAGGAAAGGGGGGAGGTCGTGTTCTGTACTGCATTGGACTTTGCCAATTCGTTCCGCTTTGTGAAGTTCAGCAGAAAATGGGCTTGCTCGAGATCCATTTTACTGACTCACTTGCCCAAAGAGCAGCAACAACAATTGGACAGGGAGCTTTCAAAACTTTGGAGAGGAAGTAGCACGGCATGGGGGGCTCCAGCGGCGACGAGGGAGGACAGAGCAGTGGAAGGCTGGCTGGCAGCTCTCACCATCAGTGGATCTGGTGCAGTGCAGCTTGTGCTTCAACATTTGTGCGTCAGTCACTGATTCACATGCTCGCAAACGTGCGTACTGACGTCCACACACGCACTCGCATACGTCATCAAACAGCTCATGAAATAATTATTTTATATGCACACGCATCCCGTAAACTCGAGAATAAAAACCGGCCTTGAACAGTAACCGCGCCTCAGTTAGGGAACTGTGGACGCCTTGAACTACAGTGTCCGCCGCTTACGAGAGCATCTAAGAGGACAACATAGCAGGTTGCATTTCGAGCATGCACGAGCAGAGACATCTAATATGGAACAGTCCAAATGTGAGAGATGGTTGCGAACAAGCAAGACATTGGTCGACCAGTTGCAAACAAGTGCAGAAAGCCACACTTTTGCTGTCTGTCTTGCGCTTCACCCATCTTTAGCATTGCTCGGTTCTTCTTCACACTTCATCATGCACTGAAAACCTGCCTCGTTCGTTCTCAATACACCGAATATGGTTTATCTCATCTCTTTTTATTCCCACTTATTGCACAATGATGATTCTTCCTCAAGGAAACATGGGACGTGGCACCAGGATTGGATTGGCTCTTAGAAGCCGAGAGCACTGCATCATTTGATGTGAAGACCAAAAAGATGCATTGGACGATGTTCTGAAGGAGGAGCTGAAGACTTGAGCAGCTAACTGAGGTAACCAACACAGTTGCCGTTCCTTTATTGTGCACTTGAACTGCACTGTGTAAAATTTTGCAAGTTTAGCTTTTGAACTTGCTTAACTTTATGGTCCAATAGCCACGGTATAGCCATTGGCCATAGTGACATTTTATGAATACTTTGCCGCCATAGCCCGAAAGTGCTACTGCCCGAGGGAGGCACGAGGGCAGCAATGAGGGCCGCAGTGACCTCCGCCCGACTGTTCGTAAAACGTTACTTTGCCAACTGCACGTATCATGTTTTACGCCAGATTGTCCATTTTGATCACTTGACCGTAGCAGCTACAAGTCCCATGCATCCGCGGATACTTTTTGTATTTCTTTAAGTACCACCTGACGAATACCGACCTCCAATTTATTGCCTGCATAAGAAGAGCAGAAAAAAGGTTTTGCCACCTGTTGGATGGCAACGTAGTTCTCTTCTGGTCCTTCTTAGCACAAGTGAAACGAATGCAAAGTAGACAATCCGACACAAAAGTTATGACAAATTACAGTGGTATCACTGAAATTGCATCTGTCTACCAATGCCTAGAAAGAAATATTAGCACCTGAATATTCAAAATTTAAAGGTAAACTGGTTAGGTTAGGTCACGTCCTGCTTGTTTGTCTGATTCCTCACTTGTCAAGCCTTACTGCTTGGCAATTGACTTTGGCTAAAAGCGAGATTCAGGTCATGGGGAATCAGACTAACAGAGCGGGACATTATAGGTCACTTCATTGTTTTTGGAATTCATACGTCTTCACACTCCCAAGTTTATGGTGCACACAACCACTTACAAAAAGAAGATGCTCTGTTCCCTCAGGTGGATGCACTGCAGTTGGCCATGTTCAACGCATTTAGATTTTGCTTTGGCCAACAGCAGGCTCAGTGCCTTGACCTTGGACGTCTGGAAGCCAAAAAACACGGAGAGTCTTCTTCTCCCTTGTTGCTCTGGTTAGCTCACATTTCAAGCAAACCTTGGAAATTGACAATAGACCCTGACGTTCATTTCATAGTTTGTCACTGTGATCTCCTGCTTGGGATTGAAGCCCAAGTACAGAGAGAGAGAGAGAGAGAGTAACCCTGGATTGGGTCTTTTCCTGCCCCGATTTAGTGGCAAACATCTAAGCACTTAGTAGACTAAGATGCTTGGCGTGGCGAGTCCACCAATGTGCTTAACTTTCTCTCCCCTCCTTTCCAAGGCCTTGCCAATGCAACTGACTTGTGTGAGTCTGACCAGACCACAGAGGTTGTCTTCTAAGCAGGAGGCCTTGAACAGAGCAAAGGCACTCTGAGGTGAGTGCAGGGCACTCCCACGCAAGGTGAATAAACTCCTCACATCCTTCTCCACAGAACCTGCAGATCTGTTCCAAGAGATTACCTACGGTAGTTCAGGTAATCACGGACAGTGAGGGCCTGAAGAACAACCTGGACCCTGCCCTGGACCCTGAACGCTGCCTGAGCCACCATGCACTGGACATACAAATCAAGCAGCACATAATCAAAGATCAGCGGAATGTTCTTCATTGAGCTGTTAACTTCAAGTCTGCCTTTCAAAGGAGAAAGAATGGGGCAAAGCCAGAAAGGGTGGGTGGATGCTTTGAAGGTGTCCGAACATTTTTGTCATTTTGAGCCCTTTCTACCGCTGTTTTGCTGCAATGTGGTTGGAGCAACAGTGTTGCTGCAACACACCGGTAAAGTGATCAAATTCCATGGTCCCAACATGATTGTTATTGATCTGTTCCACTGTAATAGTAAAACATGTCTGTCTGTCTGTCTGACCGTTCCTTCTACAGGCACTTGCATCTAAATGGATAAGGAAGAACATGAGCTGCAGGCAGAGATAGGGAACTTGACCTGTACAGACTTTTTAACGTAAGTCACCAACCAAGCATTGTTTGGTGCCGGCAGCGTAAAATTGGCAGTGCTGTTGAATGCTTCGTTCCGGGGGAGTCGACCTTTTTTGTTTGAGAGCTCAGCCTAGGAGTTGATCAGTACGTCAGCTTAAGTACGAGCTATGATGATGTCGCACGGAACTTTGTGGCAGAAATGGCATGTTTATGTTGTTGACTTGTCTCAGATTTTGTCCGACTGTCCTGAGCGAGTACCAGTCCTTTCTGCTTAGAGCCCCGTCAAAGCCCACAAAGTCTCCTCTCACCACTTATGCGCTTTAAGTCAAGTCATGCATTGACTCATTTTCAATCCAAACAACCATGTGTTGTTGGAGCTGCCGCTGCACGGACATGCGCACACGAGAGTTCGAAAGAAAAGGCAGAGATTGTGTTCAGCGTGCACCAGAACAACTTTGCCTGTTCGTGGGCCTGCCTTATCCTGTTGACGTACGTAGAAGGCTTTCGGTGCTTGACATTGCCAAAGCTTTATCTTCAAAATACAGGGTGGCAAGAACTTCCTCCGCTACACGGGTTTTGCGTCGCAACACCTGAAACAGACGCATTTATTATTGATGCTATTCATGCGCGTCCATCACATGAGGCATACATGCCGAGCTGCACAGGAGCTGGGAGACTGTGAAGTTGGTCGTGATCGTGGAGTTGGCATCACCAGTGGCGCGGGACTCCTGAAAAGTCCTGGAATCTGTTGGCCTTGACCACGTCGTTGGGGACACTTTTTGAATGATTATTATAACGAGGCGTTAGCGCTGCACCTGTAGCATGAGTAACGCCAACATTGGACACCTGGGGTGAAGATGTTACCATATGAGACCAGTGGGGCACAACTTGTAGGCCACCCTGTACTCTGAACCAAGAAAGGAGAAAAGAAAAATATGCAGAACTGGAGCGGGGGAAGAAACATACGAACCCTGGAGATTCCTTTTCAATTTATGTGACTGCACACTTTTTTTTACCGGTCAAGCTCAGACAAATTGGCCCCAATTTAGACATTCTGAGAGCAAAAAAGGGGGCAAAGCCTGACATTCCTTCCCCCCCTCCCGTTAGCAAGAGAGTGGAAAAAGAAGTGATCAAAGCATCTTTGTTCATTTGCATAGAAATAAGGGGTGGGCGCGGGGTGAGTTTTAGCCGGGGGAGTGCCGCATATCTTTGAGGAGGAGACATTTGACGAGTCAATGGCCCCCACAGAGCGGAAACTGTGTCACCCCAAGGGGAAAAAAAATGGATTCACCCAAAAGTCTGGCCAGATGCAACGCAGAAGTGGTTTCACAACTGGGAGGGAATACCTAATTCACCTAAAAATCAGACTGTGTCGTAAATTTGAGGGTCCAGTGAGAATTTAAAACAAGGTTGCCACATCGGGATGCATAATAATAGACCCTGTTTTGAGTGTATCACACAAAAGGTGCTCGCTGCCTGTACAGTGCTGCCGTACGTAGGAAAGAGTGGACGAGGACGTTGTTGATCCTGACAATAGTTAAGAAGATACATAGGCGCTATTATTGATATGTAACCGTCACGATTTCCACCGATGATCTGTTTGTTTTGTTATGGGAAAAATTTCCACTCCGGGTTTCCGGGTTCGACGGAGTACAGTGGCACTACAGTGCCGATCACTTGAGTGATGTTGACGTAGGTTGCTCGTCACAGCGGCAGCGTTATGTGCGTTTACGTGGTCATCCCCAAGCCCCAGGGTTCCCACAAATTCTTTCATCTTTCCCTCGGAGCCCCATTGTCTCAGCTTGGCAGGCAGTACTCGTGCGCAGTGTGTCTGCCCTGATTTTGGGGTCCCTCCTGGCCCAGTGCGGACCCCATGAGCTGGTCCGTTGAGGCACTTTTTCCAGTCCCCGCGCATCTCGTCCATTCTTCAAATCAAGCCTTGTGTCTCCAACCGATAAAGTTGGCCCAAGAATGCAGACAGAGATGTCAAAATCCCCCGCTGAGTCTTGAAAATGGCTGTCCAGAGTCCTTCCTTATATTGGCACAGGGTGACACATCTAACGATGAGCTCTGGACTACTCGGGCCGATCTCTCAGCTCAGAGCTGCTCTCATGCTGAGAAGATGTTTATAACCGCAGTTACATGCATGGCTGGAGACAAAGGGTTAAATGGATTCGGGACTATTATTTTGCTTTAAGCATTGTTGCTGCTACTACTAAAAGGAGCTCTTTTTCTCCCTCTCATAACGCTAAATGTGACTGTTATAGGGAAAGAGAGAGAATGTAATACATTGTTCACTTAAAGAAGTCGTTTGGCGGCCAGCAACAGGGTGTCCCACATAAAAGACGTGTCAAGTTTTATTACAAACTCAAACACTTTTGTCTGCAACCTGGCCTCTACCGCAGACATGTTGATGCACGCATTTAGACACCATTTCAGCTGAGATTTATTTCACATCTTCTATTTGCTATGCATTTTGCCCCAGGGTACATAAAGTACGAGAGGCTGTCCTCAGCTGAACCGTTCTTAGATAGCACAGTTAATAAATTCATCTCGGGTCAAGACCCATTTATGTCTGTCTGCCTGTCTTTGTCTCTGAGTGGCAATTTCTCTGCATTTCTTCGGTGTCTGATTGAGGAAGAGGTTTCATGTATCATCATTTTTGCTTTCTCCCTGATTCATATGATTAGCACGTCCAGGGGGAAAAAAGCTCCTAATTGAGGTGAGCAAATTGTAGGAGTTGCTTTGCTCACTCTGAACTCCACCAGACAAGGAGGAGGAAAAAAGTAGGAAGAAGCACCGGAGGCTCAGGCTCGTCGTGGACTCAGCAGAGTTAGTTGGAAATGTCCTCAAGCGGGAGATCAGACGAGTCATTAGTCAATTGACAATTAATTTTAGGCTCAGCTTATTTGTTTTGACATGATTGATACATTTAATGGAGAATATGTGTTTGTTCCGCGAAGCAGGCGCACCAGGGGGAATGGGAGGGGGGGGGGAAATAGAAGTTGTTCGATGTTTTTTTTTGTTTTTGTTTTTTGCCTAGGCCAGGTCATGCTGGGGTAGCCAGGGGGGTCACTTGGGTGGGGAGTCCATTTAGCACGCCAAAATCCCCAAATAGCCATTTTTAGGGCGGAGGATCCCTCTAATCAAACAGTTCACAAAGAGACTCCCCAAATCACCCGTAATTGGGGGATTGAATGAGGTCAGAAGTGGCTTAGGACGTCAGATTATATTTGGTCGTCGTGACTTGGAGTGGATGGATGGAGTGGATGAAGTGGATGAAGGACCGTGGGAAGACCACGGACTGCTCGAAGGATACGTTCCGGTCAAGTGCATGGACTACACAAAATGCACGGACTGCAGGAAACCCATATTTTGAAGTTCACTTTTGTGATAACCTCTGGCAACATCGAAGAAAAGATCAAAATCTGGTCCGTTCAACGGCTTCTCATACCAAAAGCTCCAGTGTTTCGGTCAAGTCTCTGTGAAGTTTTTTGCGTACCCTTGGGTTGACGAAGTATGAAAACTGTGTCAGATGAGTTTGCTCCCAGAAGGGTTAAATGAATAATTTCACGTGACGCTAGGAAGTTGCGCCGAACTCTCGAATCAAATATATGGGGGAAAATGACTCAAAAATTGAGAGGACATCCCTATTCTCTCCTGCGCTTGTTGCTCCTGCAACCGGGTCGACTTTGTCTCATCGAGACAAACGTTGCTAAACCGATCAGCTGTTTTTGCTTCTCGCCACTTCCTGCTCCCTGAGCAAAGTCAAAGTTCAGCTTGCGCAACTTCTTGCAGGTGCCAAAGTCACACTCAAGAAGCTTTCTCTTCCATTCCTCCGTGAAGACACGTGATTTGAGCCACAATTAAAACTGCTCTAACTGTGTTAGTGCAACAGCTCGAGGCCCCACGTTTCAAATTTTGCCAGGCGGGGTAAGAGGTGTGTTTGAACGCAGATGCGTGCAACTGTTGAGAAGTGATCGATCAACTGCAATTGCTCTTGGCGAGCAGAAATCAGTTGCAGTCACTTCTTTCTCTCAACAGTGTAGCTACACACGATTACTGAAGTATCTGCGCACCTTACCTGGTCCTAGTTCCGGTCTCACTGACAGCTGCACAGTTGAACTTTTAAAGCTACATCTTTACCATTGGAAAGAACACTCCTAATTTATTCTTGACTCGCCGTCGGTCTCACCAGCCTTGGGTCAAATCAGCTGTTTTTGCATGGAGTTCACTTTTGTGAAGTTTGCCTCAAATTAACCGAGTCTGCAAATTCTCTTCTCATGCCCAGAGTTGCCAAATCTCCATGGAGTTTGCAAGTGAGCGGTTCAATGTGACACAAACTGCATCACTCTTCCGAGTTCACAGACCATTTGGCATCCCTTCTTACCATTGAGGGACGACGGAAAAACCGTCGGAGTCATGGAAAACAAAGAGTCTTCAGCTTTGACACCAACTTTGGGGATTTTGGAACTTTTTGGAGAGGTCCAGAACGTGAGTGCAGAAGTGTCCAGAAAGGTCATTGTATGACGGTGTTTCTTTCCGGGGGATTCGGCGAGGTATCTTTATAAACATGGGAGGGACAAAAAAGGCCGAGCTAATCTTAACAGACTTTTTTGGCACAGACTCTCCTGTTGCCAAACTCCCAAGGCGGTCGTGTGAGTCATAAAAGTCACTGCAATCTTTGGGTTTTCCCCTTACTTCAGCAATCCTCGTGTTTTTTTTTGCTCATGCAATAGGTGAAGCACAAAGGATGGACCGTTAACAGTAGCAACAGCCGCGCAAACGTGCTCAGCTCATACACAGAGGACAGAGGACCTTTTTTTCCCCTACAGCACCTTTTCTGACTCACACGACCGGTAGATTGGTAATTGAAGCACCGAGGACGTACTTTTCTTTGCCTCACACAGTGGAAGCAACAAGAGAGAGGTACATTTTTTTCGACTCATGGAGCAGACTTGACAGACGAGCCCATGCACGCACGCACGCACGCACGCACACACGCACGCACGCACACACGCACGCACGCACGCACGCAAGTACCAGGAGATAGCCTGAAGTCTCCTGAGGAGTTGGACACGGGCAAACGTTCCGATCAACATAAAACGACCGCAGCCTGGGAGTCTCGACGAAGACAATGACGAGGAGCAGCAGCAGCAGCAGCAGCAGCAGCAGATTCTTTTCTACGTCCGGGAGTTCGTTTCCAATGTTTTCACTCTGGTCTTTCTATAAAAATGCAGAATTTTGCAAACGTTGCCTTGAGCAAGAGGGCAAAAAAGGTTCATTTGGCGGCTTCGTCTAAACAGGAAGAAGATTTTTTTTTAATAGCGATGGATTTTTGGAAACAAAACGCCCAAAAATTTCTAAACAAAGTCCATAGAATTTTTCTGCGAGGCTTCCTCCCGGCGAGGGAGGGACACTCGGGTGTCAAGACAGATCGATGGATCTCCATGACTTGGCTTGGCAGCGTCGTCAGACTCGGCCCTGTTTGATCCCTACGCCACATGAACTTGTTGCATCTCATTGTTCTTTAGTCGGAGAACCAACCTTCTGTTAATGGGTCTTTGAAGAAAAAAAAACTCTCTCCTTCTTCTGCTTCTTGTCTCAGTCATTTTCTTCGGCAGCCTGAGCAGAGAATAATAATTCTTTTCGTCCAGTTTCAAACTCCTCTTTCAACAAGAAAAAGCTTCAATGTGGATTAGGAGGCTCAGGATGAATGAGATCGACTTGAGGCTGGTGCCGCCGTGGTCAATGTTCTTGTCCTCACTGATGTTGCGAGCCAACCTTAAGGCTGGGTTTGTAGTGGATAAAAGAAGCACGAGAGGCCGTTTAACTGAGACAGGTCCAGACTTAAAATATCATATCTAACCTTGACATCTGGGCCATAACTTGCACTGCTCCTCTGTGACAAAGTCAGCTGAGACAGCCTTTGGTTGCAGTGGATCAGTGGTTGCACACGCAGTAGGAAAGCACTTGTTTAGCTGCAACATTTATGGAAGCAGCAACACTCACTCACTCACTCACTCACCAGTCAAGAGAGATGAATGTGGGTTTTCTTTCCACATATGGAAATTTATCATTTCCTTCCATCTGGAGTAATTTCTCGGTGTGGAAAGTGTTCTCGGCCTCCTTCTCGGGTGCTTCTCAAGTGACAAGTGGATCCCGGGATTTTAGGTAAAAGCCTGAGAAAATGAGGTCCTACAGGGCCAAAATAGGTTGGACGTCCCTTTGGGGGCCGAGAAACCGAGAATAAAAACACCGCAGAGATTGAAAACTTTGGAAAGAAGTGAAAATCTGGGGAAAATTTCCCAGAAGAGGGAAAATGTAAGTATTGCCCCGAAGATGAAAAGTCCAGAACATCCCTACAATGCAAACTTCGCTTTGTCAATCTGTAAGTAAACTTCGTTCTGCGCCTAGAATTCCGAAGTCCAGTCCGTAATAAGCACCTTTGTGGCGTGGATGACGAAGCGAGAAATACTAATGGAAGAAATGCAGTTTTCTCATCGATTCAACGTGACTCCCCAGAAAAGGAAATTGTCACCAGTCTCATGACGGCTTAAGGTCGGGTCGCACTTCAGAAGAAAGGCAAAACTGTTTGGTGGGAGTCGAAGACAAAACGAGCAGCGAAATTCCAGCGTTCCGACGCCATTTTATGGTCAACGACGACGTCGTAGTAGCAGTGGAAAACTGACTCTCATGAAGACATTAATGCCTTCAGCATTGAACCACCTGAATGGGGCTCCGAGAGAGAGATGGAATGATTTGTGGGAACCCTGGGGCATAGGAGCGGCAACGCACCTAACGCTACCACCGTGACGAGCGTCACAACCGACGTCAGCATCACCCCAGAGTGATGGTGACTGTAGCGTCGGGTGTGCCCCACTCGCTCCAAGAGTGCAGTGAAAACCGGTCAATTTTCCATCTGGAAAAGAACACTTTTTCATCATATGGATGCGCGCACTTCTCAATTTCCCGTACCATAAAACCCTCCAATTCCCATGGCACCAAAGTTTGGGCCTGATTGGGGTGGAAACTTTTCGACTTCTTCTCCTTGGAAAATATCTCACTCGGGAACTGAAAAGCAAAGATTGTGGACGGAAATGTGAAATGAAGACGAAAATGCACTTTAAAGTTGCCGCGAATCTCTGAGTTGCGATTTTCAGGGCATTCTCTGGATGCCGAAGGCTGCAACAGGGCGGCCAAAGTGAAATGCGCACTTTCCCATGACCCCAAAGGTGTGCGTCAATCGTGTCCCACGGTTTATGTCTGCTCCTCGTAGCAGACAATGATAAAAAAAAATGGCACATTTGGTGGCAAAATTAGTCCGACCACCCTGCACACACGCACGGACAAGCAAACAAACAGGCATGACACTGAAGCTGCAACTTGTCATTATGGATTCGCTCCGTCAGTAAGAACATTTTTCTGGGTTCCGGTGAAAATTGTGCAGTGAAAAAGAATTTTCCTCCCCGAAAAACGTTCTTCTCTTGGTCCTATTTCTCGAGTGAGTTTCAATCTCAAGAGCCCATCAGGAAAGGGTTAATCGTGGGCGAGGCCTCTTTTCACTTTGCATCCCAAATTAAGCCATTATGCAGACAACAATAATGATGCATGGGGATAAGAACGCCTCCAGCAAAAAAAATTGAGCCATCATTATCCATTTCTGGGCCACCCAAACACTTGAGGAGCGAGGGGGGGCAAAAGTCAGGCATCCGCACAAAGCGATAGCATCATTTGCCTGCCTGGCAATTGCAGGAAAGTCACACAACATCTCTGGCGAAGCTTGTTTCTTCACCCATGTCAACAAGTGGGCAGGAAAGTCAACATTGAAGGAGAAGCCAAAGCTCTTTGACTCCACTTCTGGGGAGGAATATGAAGGGTCGGTCAGACTCTATCCTTTGCTTGCGCGAGCAAGGAAACAAGTGTCTCTCCGTAGCTGTCATTGGTTGCTAACACCTCAGAAAGTTTGTGCTTGTGTGGCCCCTTCAAGGCCGGCCTCCCCAGGGGCACAAGTCAACAAGTGTCTTATGGACAAGTCCGAGATGGTGGCGACCGCCTTGTAAAGGCAGGGCTACTGACTGAGCCCCCTCGTCTTCGTATAGAAGTTGTTCTTGTAGTTCCATCATCTTCATCGTCAGCAATTCAAGCCAGAAATAGCAGCACTTCTTGCTTCATGTTCGCCCGTTGCTTTCACTTGTGCCCCATGTTGGGCCCCACTTTGTCTTGACGCATTTTGTCTTTACACTCTTTTCGAATCTAACGGCAATGCTAAAAGGATGAAAATTTAGCCTTGCGAGTGATGGGGATCGTGCCACGGCTCGTGCCACGGCTCGTGCCACTGGACGCCAGAGCTGGACCATGGTCCAAGATATGGAAGGCAATATGATTCTGACTTGAATGATGACTCATGGGCAAGATAGAATTCTGCTTATAGTATTCTCACTGGACAGCTTCAATGTGCTGACAAAGGTCAGTGCCATCTTGAAGCAAAAGGCTCCCTGACCTTCAAGTTGTTCGCCAGACACAGGCGGTTCATGTAGTCCACCTCATCGGCGTCCTTCTGGTCATCCAAGCGGGTGAGAAGCTTTGCACACACAATTGTCGCACGTCCATATTGCAGAGCGTCTCGGGAGCAACAACAACAGGTGGACTGCGTAGAAGACAGCAAAAGTCCCGGCCAGCTACTAGATCATATCACCCGGCCAGCGATCACATACTTAGACGTGCACTAGCTGCTTCCAACACTTACGCACATAATCATACACACCCTGTATGTGGGGACTACAAAATCAAGTGTGAGTGGACCTGGTGACAGCACACCAAAGGGAAGTAGGAAGTGAGCTTCTCACCGCATCTCTTTGGGGCCGTAAGGCAACGTTTTCATATAATGAAATATAGTCCAGCTGGTAATGCCAAGCAGCCACAGCCTCGTCTCTCCAAACAACCACACTTACCCCTCGCAAGGCAACAAAGACGAGAAGGCTGACACGCTCACACTACTTTGTTGTCGACCTTGCCCAGGCTGGCCAGTCTGTGGCTGCCATCAAGAAGATGTCAGATCAACCTCATGAGGACGTGGCCTTGTTCCTCAGTCAGCTGTACTACACCATCACTGACCACAAGGCTGGCAAGGACGGATCAGACCGTAGGCATCAACAAGGCAGGAAGACAAAGAGGACAGTCAGGTTGGTCAAGAGGCTGTGAGGGGGACTCAATGGCCAAGGACAGGCAAATCACATTGGATGACATCTGCAGGGCCTTTGATGTCTCCAATGGCATGGCAGCCAACATTCTCCGGGATGACTTTGGCCTGTCCAAGCAAGGCCGCAAGGTGGGTGATGAAGACGTTGTTAAAGTTAGTGCCGATTTTATTTCTGCGCACTGTTCAGGGCCTCTGTGGAGTTCCCGACGCAGGCGAGCGGGAAGAGGCAGATCTCCTACTTGGACTGCAATGGCCTGATCTGCCACCAGAACTACATGTCACCGGGGAATAAAGTCTACGGAGGCTACTTTCATTCTGAGACTGTACTGACCAAACCTGGCCCCAGCAGACTTGTTCCTCTTCCCCGCAGCAAAGAAGGCCACGTGTGCACCCGAATGGGCAGCAACACAATCGGGGAGTGGAAAGGGGTCTGCTCTAACACCTCCAGGGATGCCTTGGCCAACGCCTTCAAGAAGTGGGTGGACTGCTGCCAGACTTGCATCGAGAGAGGGTGGGTATTATGTGTGACAGAGATCTTCCCACTCCCCTTGACTTGCCTCGCATTGGCTTATGATTCTGCCTACCCTTGTTTATGTCCGTGACTTTCGGCGTGAGTAAGTAGGCACTTTATGACTTTCAGGGTGTGCAATTATGTCTGGGTGACTTTCAGAGTGTGTCATTATGCCGTCTTTAATTTGGGGCGTCCGCATGATACTGCAGGCGGACGAAATTCGTCCCATTTGAGGCTGGAGGATAATTGAGCGCCTTGGAAAGTTTGACTGTGTGCCAAAAAGAGAAACTAATTAACTCATAATGACTGTGACAGGCAAAAACCGAACGGCTGCAGTAAAATACTTAATTACCCCGGCAGAACCAGAGAGGAGGTAAGAAACTTTTGGAGGCACGCCTTAGGTAAGCAAAGGTTGCTTCGTTATCTTCACGATTATGTCCGGTGACAACATCGATGCGCAGACCTTTGGCAGTTTCATGGGGGGAAAATCAAACACTATCGATAATCGACTTTGTCAAGTTATTTCTTGGAGGGAAAACTCTGACAAAGCCACGGAATACTAAGGATTGTCCAAAACAATGCTTGACACGGATGATCGTGAGAAGAGTACAAACAGCACTTGCTTTACTGAACAAGTGTCACTTTTCGAACAGTTGCTGCATGAAAGCAAGAACAGGGTTTTTTGAGGAAAATCACAAGGGGGTCTACGGTACGCCCAAATAGCACCTTAAGGCCTCCGACCTTAAATGATGTTGCTTACGCTGTCGACGACGATCCGTGGCAGTGACTGGGAGCAGGTAAGCAGGTGAAGCGGAAGGGGTAAAAAAGTAGACGGACAGACAGACAGACAGACACAGCGCTTTATATTTTGGCCACTCTGTCCAATAAAAAAAAACCCTCTCAAATGAATCTTGAAGAACTCCCATGGCTCCCCCAGACTTCATATTTCTCTCCAACAATTGGAATCTCTCTCCCGAAAATCGAATATTTTCCGTAATCGAGTAAGCCAAGATTGAGTTTCGTCTGTAATCGCATAGATTCGTTGCGTGTGTCCAATGCTAATTGATTCTGGCGCTTGGCTCGATGGCAAAAGGCATCGCACGCACAAATTTCTACGTGGGAGAGCGGAAAATATGCGCGTGTGCGCGCGTGTCAGAGAGAGAGAGAGAGTCAGAGAACGAGAGGCGACGGAGATCGCTGAAAGTTATTTGGTGGGAGGGCGGGCTTAGGGAGGAGCAGCTCAAGCATGCACATAAATAATCTTTCAAGTCCGTGCACCAACCAGAGTGAAAACCGCTCTTATGTAAGAAGAAAACACTTGAGGGACTTTTCACAGTTGTCTTCATAACGTTGGCTGCCCAATAATAAATCAAGCAACGCCCTTATTCTTGGTGGAGTCGCAATTAAGACTGGTGCTCTTTGCTCTTCCTCCCCTCGAGCTCAAGCTCACAGATCAAGTTGCTCAGGCTTTAGTCCTAAGACTCGATCAAGCGGGTAGAAAATTGCTCAATTGACAAAAGGTCCAACAATTTTCTGGCAGAGACCCGATCAATTCGGCAAATCCGGGGTTCGGCTGAGGTGGAGACATGTTCAGTGTCTCATTTCTGAAGTCGTATCACATAAGAGACGGTTAAGATTAAGGAAAGAGCTCCTGTTGCAGGTTTGCCAGTGCCATGAATCATTCTGCAAATGATGGGAATTTTCTCTCCTCAGCCTGCAGCATTAAGAATTTGTTTGAAAAAGCACCTGAGAAGAGCTGTTGGCCTTCAGCTCCCAAGCAAAATGTTTGATGGTGGCAGGCAGCAGCCATGGATGATCCAACTGACGACCAACACCCCCCCCCCCCCCCAGATGGGGTCAGCTGAATCTGTCGTTGCTCTGCCAATCACTGCCTGCAACTTGGAGTGTGCCAATTCACAACTTGTCACTGTTTGGCGTCACAGCCGCAAAATTGCAGCCGTTGGAGGTGCAGATTTCACTGCTGCTCACGCTATTCCTCTCCCTCCCTCCCTCCCTCCCTGCTGATAAATGGCTCAGACTCTACATCAAATTTCTCGCTCGTGCTCGTTCCGTCCTTCCTCCTTTCTTTTCCCGAATTCCTCTCGGCGATAAAGAAACTTTTCTCCAGGTGGTCAGGACGCAGGAGGCCTCGTTCGTCCTCCCCGTCCAGCAGTTGCTCAACGAGTCCTTGTCCGTGCACACCTGCCTGAACTTGGACACACAGTCAGCCTCGGAGACGAGACTCCCGTAATTAACCGGGCATTAAATGGGCACGCTCATAACAAAACAATGGGTGTAAAAAGGAGAGCCGAATTCATGCTGAAAGAAGAAGACGACCCATTTGTCAATTTTATATCTTGCTGCCCACCCGCCGGGCCTGGAATGGGGTAGGCATTAAAAACGGGACCGCCGGGCCCAATCCGGTCCGGCAACAGCTGACGCGGGGCGCAATTGATTGCCCAAGTGAGAAGGCTGCTAATAATTGGCCGTGATTAATGGCGCGCTCACCTTTGTTTGTCCATATCTATCAAGTCCAGTGAGGTATTAGGACTTGCGCACGTGCAACCTCTTTGCAAAGGAGGGTGGAGAAGTAGAGGATGAATTAAGAGCTAAATCTACTTTTTTCCTCGAAAGTGTGATGGGACCAGGTGAACCCACTGGCAGCGCTGTCGACACTATGGACTGCTGACTTTTTTGTCACTACAACAGCTGAAGGGGAAGAGCTGTGTTTAGCAAAGTTCTTTCAGTTGGGGCCATATTTCTGGAGGGCGGAAAACACAACCAATGAGACATTTCACACAAAGTTTACATAACTTGCAGAATAATAACCCTGATAACCCTAGGGCATCCACCCCTTACACCATATATATTCTGAATCAGCATGACAGGGGGGAATGTTTGAGGCCACTTTCTGTCCGGGTTGGGGTCTGGGGTCGGGTGCGGGAACAGGTTCGTC
>JAAUXU010019833.1_pt1 | contig 20754 bp, 17 predicted proteins | sample 7278151 | NCBI WGS metagenome assembly JAAUXU01 (sample SAMN14350113, study PRJNA611818) | marine sediment metagenome | isolation source: surface marine sediment (1.8m) | place: French Polynesia: Moorea | collected 2018-08 | reverse complement strand
GGTGCGCGACACGATTCGTGGGCTAGTTTGACCTTCATAGCACTGATACAGCTCACGTAGGGTCCGTAGCACGTAGCGTCGTAGTCCGTGGACGTCGTAGTAGTCCGTGGACGTCGTAGTAGTCCGTGGAAGCTGGGATAGAGTCCAAGATGGCGTCCGTGGAGCACCAGATCACACGTCCGCACGCTTCGATCGTCCTCAAGCAAGTGCCGCCTCGCTGTCTGATGCGGCGTCACAACAAAATCAGCCCCACGTGCTGGACCACTTATCTAGTCACTTAGGTACTACGTTCCTCGCATCGCTCGGGTACTCAATTCCAAATGTCTCTACCAGTAACTTACAAGATACGGCACGCGTAGTGACAAAATGCATGGGACGATTTTGATGGGCTACCCTGTCTATCTTGCGTCAGGCCATGTCTTGACTTTGCCTGGGAGCTGGTTAGGTCTTTTGGGATTGAGCTTCTCATTCTCTGGGAAAGGAACTTGGAGGGTACTTGTCTCCATCTTCTCTGACGACTCCTAACACTGCTGGATGTTTGGTCTTAAAGGTGGACTTTTGTGCCTGAACTGAATTTTTTTCATCTGATCAGAGAAATTGAGGGTAAGTGGTCCACGTCCCTTCTTGAGCTTGTTCCATGCTGGTTTTGCTTCAGTCATTTTTCATTCTTGATTGCCTTAGCTTCGAGGGGCACCTTTCATCTTGCCACCAATTTGAAGCCACATTCTTTAGCAAATTTTTGGGCTTGTACAAGTGTCTCCATTTACAAGAGCTTTGATCTGGATGAATGTCAAAGCCTTTTCGAAGATGTTTCTTCATTACACTTGTTTAAACTCGTGGAGGTTGTTCATATGGCTTTCTAGTGGTTGTTGGAGACTTTTTCTAGGTGAGGGCAGTTGAGCAACTGATTCCTTTCAGCTTCGTATCATCCTTCAACGATAGCCTGTGCGCCAAAAAAACTTGGCTCACTCACTTTGCGGGCAACCATGTCTTTTGAGTTGTGACCCCACCATGTATAATAACCTGACTTATGGGTTAGTTACAGACGAGGGAAATCAAAACCAATTTTCATGAGAATGAAATATTTTCTAACCTCTCCAATGGTCCTGTTTAGTCCGAGTCCGGAGATTCATTGCGCGTACTGCATGTAGGTAAGGTGTGCAAGCTCTGGGGGTTTATCACAGTGCAGAACCAACAAAAGATCCCCTTGCTACTGGTTGCTTTTGTTTCCTTTTGCAACATCTGTCGGGTCTGATCGATAACAACTTTTTCGATACTATATATAGATTCTGAAACATGTCTAGATATTTCTGGGGAAGAAACATATACATAAGTTGACAAGAAGAAAAACAAAAGTATCATTTAAAAATGGAAAGACTGTTATTCTTTTACTTCAGAAGAGCATGTTGGCTGTGACAGCCAAGTCACAATGGGACGATTTGTCATTTCTGCCTCATTTGGTTTATCGATAGCTTAAGTTGCCTTTCGTTTGCATCCCTGACGAAGGTTTGTTAAGACTCCTGTTGAAAGATTTGCAAGAATGTAGCCTGGCAGCTGTTAATTTTTACCCACATAATCTCTAAAGCCCTGATAGCTTATCTACCTTATTTACTGGATGTCGGCTAGGAGCCCATAAGGCCCAACTCTCTTTGAATGAAGAAGTTTCTGTCCAGATGAAGTCTCCAGGGAACTGTAGAAAAGTTCTGCCTCCTTAAAGATCACTTCAGCTTGGCTGACATCATCTTACGACAATGCTGCTTTTGAGCAGCAACAAATGGGATTGTGACAGTTGGCAATGTTAAACAGCTCGTCATGTATCTCCTGGAAGTGTGCAGTTGGAAGAGCATCTTCAAATCCCTCAATCTCGTTTTATGAGCCCGTGTAAAAGACTGCTCTTAAGCAAAAAAACTAATTTGCAACATCACGTGACCTGATAGCGCCAGCAAGATTGTTTCTAGGAATAGTCTAAGTGGCAAGTGAAACCTTCATTTTATTCTACTGGTAATAAATACGTCTTTTCGCCAACTTGTGCCTGAGTCTTAGTCCATGCTCTTCCTGAGGGTTGTGGAGTGTCTGGATGCATTCCCACTACATCAGCTCATAAGCAGCCCACATAGGAAACCCAACTTTACGCTAAAGTTACAACATAAGCCCCGGATAATATACGCCCGCGTGCGCGTCACTTTTTCGTCATCAGAGGACGCAGAAAGCAGTGGTAAATGCCTAGCTTGCCTTGATTGCCTATTTGTTGTCTTGGGAAGGTAGATGGAACACTCGTAGCAAGAAACGGTAGCGGGCCGATTTGGTCAGTAGAGTAGGACTGCCATAATGCACCAGTAAGTGTCAGCCACTCTGGAGAAGGAATGGATGCATTTGGATGTTCATCTTAACTTCAGCTTGAAGCAATTCCAAGGGAATTTTGCAGCTATAACCCAGAGAGAGTACTTTCAGCGTATTTTCTACATTTCCAGTGATAATGCAGTCTTCTGCCTGCGTTGAATCCTTATTCTTTCGTTCTCTAATGTCTCCTTTTCCTGAGCACAATGTGATCTCAGCGGCTCGCAGCTGACCCTCATCGCCTCCGGTCTAAATCCCTCCCTCTCTTGATTGCCTCCCTTCAGACCCTGTTTCTGGGCCGGCCCAACAGACCATAATATTGAGTCATCATAAGTCATTGTTGTTCTGCATTGAACTATTGTGCTCCTGAATGACTTACACCATTTACCCCTTTCTGTCCCATAGACCACTGGTTTTATGTCCAACTAAATATTTCATTGGCTTAAGCACACAAACATGAGTTCAAGTTCTGCCTGAGCAGGCGGAGAGGCATTTCTCAGGCCATGTTTTCCCTGTTTCATTTTGCTCCCTCCCCGTGGGGCGAAAGCCTCAAAACAGCCTCAAAATCCATCTCCGCTCCCCAGTTGCAGTGATCCTCCATGCCAAATTGGGAGCAGATCTGTCTGATAGTTTGGGTACCTGCAGGGAACCACCCTCCGTGCCACCCATGCGCTCCCCTCTGTCTAGATGCTCTGCACATCGTCCACGTTCTCTGTGATGTCCTTGCGCTCCACAAGGTCCATGTGCTCCATGACATCCACATGGTTTATAACGTCCACACGCTCCGTCCGAGTTATAACAGAGCCGTGGTTTTCTTTCCTGTTGAAACTGGATGATGTAGAAACTCCTCATCTGACTCCCTTCTCTTCCCTCCTTCTCTGTATTGATGACAGCGAGTCCTCTGTCCACAGACCACATTTGTCCGGATATGAGCCCAGCCCAGTTCACTCCTTCTCTTCCTCCCTCACTGTTGTCATCGCAGTTGACTCTCTGCCCACAGGTCGGGCCAAGCAGTGCTGCAGTTTGGCTTGCCATGTTTGCTCGAAGTCAAGCCCAGCCAGGCTCATTCCTTTTCTTGTAAATAAATCTTTCGACCTCAATTTTGGTCTGGAAATCGCCTCGAAGCCCATCTTCAAACTTCCCACCCCTTTATACTCCCCATTTCCAGAGGGTCCTCCATGTCAAATTTGGTCTGGATCTGTCTGGCAGTTGGGGTGCTACCAAGGAACAAACAAACATATAGACACCATTGATCTTAATGATACAGATCAATCAATGACCTTGATGCAGTTTGGTAACTCTACACGGCACATCTCTCTTGGCATCTCCTCACCTCGCGTAATGGCTGCTCTACCAACGGACTCAACTGGTCTTCCCTCTACTTAATCTTTCGTCGTTATAAAGTGCCCTTCCAGACTTTAGTGGACTTTTTCATCAACTCCTTCTCTACTCCTAGTGTTGACATAAGGTAGTTATGTTTTGTGTGTAATGTGTAGTACTTATTACATGCCAAAAATTGACCTCCCGTAAATTTTTTTAAAAAATGACGTTCAAATGTACGGATAGCCTTTGCTCCCCTCAGCGATCTGCTGAGGAAAGGTTATTCCATGCACTGATTTTTTAACACCATAGCCCACTTGGTATTAAGCAATTTTAGACTGTTTTCGAAGTTATTTGGTGATACTACTGGACACAAAAGTCGTCCCCACTAAGACCAAGGAGAAGCGAGGAATAGAGTGAACATCAGAGGCAGGCCAGGCTCTGCCCGATTTGTTCGCTGGCCTTCTGGCCTCGAGAGCAAGAAGAACTAACCACATTCCACATTATGTTCAGTGTTGATTTGAAGGCAGTCGAAGCTTGATTTGCCAGCTGCTCCAAGTACCGAGTTTCGACTATGGCGTGGATCAATGTCTGATGTTGACAGTTCCTCTTCGTGCAGCCAGAGGGCGCCACTGAACAACACCCTTTGTTCCTTCCTTTCCACCGCTAACATCAGAAGAGGTTTTCACTGCTAAAGAAATATTTTCTCTGCGAAGGCCTATTTATTATTTTTTAAAGCATCATTGTGGTCACAATCCAGATATGAGCGTCATATATTGCCTTGGCTGAAGATAATTTCATGCGTGTATTCGGATGCTCCAGACTACTGCATTGACCGACGCGCATGTACAGAGTTGGCGCGGAAAGGCACGTCCTGCAGTTCATATACGTACTGTGCAGTGAGCATACACATCTGCACCTATTGCAATAAGCTTCGGTAAGTGTAATCACCCTTGCACGTACTATGACACAAGTACTTACTTGGAGCACTTGAGAGACAGAGAAGCTACAGGAAGGATAAAAGGGCCTCCGCCTTTTTCGCCCTTTAAGTGCAATAAGACTTTCAAGTTTGATGTGGTCAAGCTTGAAGAGGTCATCAAGGACGCTTTCAAGCAAACAGTTGATCCCAATGCAACTGAGCATTTGGTTACCTTCATGTTTCAGAATGGCTATCCCAGTCAGAAACGCAGTCTGGTGGAGGACGCCAAGTTCGAGACAAGGGTACACCAGGAAACGAAGAAGACCTGGCTGGAGGCTGTTAGACAACAGAGCGAAGGCAACAAGCACCGAAGAAACAGAAAATAGAAGTATATCTAGGTACGAATCCTGCTCTTACAGAACTTGCAGAAGAGGAATTTGGCGACGACGACGTTTTCGTGCTGGAGTCCATCGCTGAGGCCAAGAAGAATGCCGAGGACAAACTTAGAGTCACCATGGTCATCAGCCTGAAGGAGGCTCTTGCATCACTGCCCAGGATTCTTAAGATTGTCGAGGCATAAACAGCATTAACCCTTTCCAATAACAGGAATGGGAGTTTATAGGTAGTGTTTCAGATGAACAATGGCGATGTGGTGCATCTGGAGACGAGAGAGAACCACCACGGCGGAGCCAAGTTGGACGCTCTAGTCAAGATCGACATAAAGCATACCAACCTGCTGCACTTCATCAAGACCCTGAAGCGCTGTGGGTCGCTTGCTTCGGTCAATTTGCTCTCCAGCAAGATCATCAATCTCAAGTGTCAGTATTTTACTACAAGCATGCATATCTTAATGTCTGGCACACCTGATGTTCTTTGCAGTCCCGTGGTTTCCCCGTCATATATCTGAGCTGGATCAATGCAATCATCTGGTAACGAAATTCGAGCCCGAGCTGGACATGGAACATCCTGGTTGGAGCGACAAGGAATACAGGAGGAGGAGAATGGAGATCGCCAACATCTCCTTCAATTTCAGACAGTGAGTCGAGAGCATTTCTGGATTAGAAGTTTCCGCAGAGACATCTCAGTAAGTATCATGTCACAGTTAATTAACAATCTTCTTTTAGCGGCGATCCAATCCCACGCATCAAGTACACAGAATCCGAGGTGGCAACTTGGGGAGCAGTCTATAACAAGGTAGCCGAACTACTGCCTAATCGAGCGTGCAAGGTCCATCGCAGGGTGCTGGATCTCATGAGGAGGGAATGCGGATACTCGGATAAGAACATCCCGCAGATGGAGGATGTATCCAGTTTCCTTAAGAGTAAGTGCGAGCTGTTTGTTCTACCTGATAGATCTTCCATTCGATTTCGTTGCAGAGACTTCTGGTTTCACTTTAAGACCTGCTGCTGGGCTGGTGACTGCCAGGGACTTTCTGGCCAGTCTGGCCTTTAGAGTGTTTCAATGCACGCAATACGTTAGACATGGATCGAGTCCACATCACTCTCCTGAGCCGTAAGTTGTTATTAGCCTTAGCCGAGGTCCCAGACTTTGTTCTGGTCCATTAAGGACCAAATTAGATTCCAAATATAAAGCGCCATGCGTGTGTGAACCCCACGACAGACAGGCAGACAGACGAACAGGCAGACAGCCTACCAGACTTTATAACGCTTTGTACATCTATAACTAGCGCTTATGCGCTTCCCGCTTCACTGGGTAGGAAAAATATAAAGCGGTGTGTGTGTGTCTGACAAATATGGATACGGCTTTCTGCTCCAAAGCTGGTACAACTGGAAATCGGCCCGGACAAATCGTCCGTGGAAAGACAGACAGACGGCCCTTGTTATACAGACGTTTTATATACAGTCCATGCCGTAATTTATGCTGCATGGGAGAAATTGCTGTAATAATCTGAGCGCGAAGTGCTTTAGGTGCACTGACCTGAGTAAGTTCAGTTGAAGAGAGTAGACATTGCGATCGTTGCAACAGGGAGGGTGACGATGAAGGCACGGATGACGGTGAAGGTGGGACTAAGGGCGAGATTCGGGCGAGGGCAGGGACGATTGTACTGACGACTTCTAAGGCGAACATAGGCGTGTGTGCATATGGCAAGTTTAGGGACTATCAGTCCCGATGTGAGCGACACAAACTGACAGACACACACATGGCCTTTTATATTTTTGTTACGCTTCCTACCCAGCCAATGGGTAGCGCAAGTTTAGATAGAAAGGAATAAATATTCAAAAATCTGTTAACATGATCTGGACGTGCGAAATGAGTATTCACCTTTCCTATTTTCTTCCCTAGTGACGTCATCCACGAGCTGTTGGGTCATGCCCCAATGTTTGCAGATCCATTGTTTGCGCAATTTTCGCAGGAAATTGGACTAGCCTCTCTGGGAGCAACGGATGAGGAAATTGAAAAGCTCGCAACGGTACGAAAAAGAGAGCATGCAAAAGCGTCTCTGCACTTGCTACCTACAGGCTCACTGATCCAGCACTGGATTTCGCGCGTGTCTGCAAAGTCGTTATACGCACCAACTGTACTATTCAGCACATGTCCTTGTTAACTTCTAGCGTCGAAGGCTGTAATGCACAGCACATTCTAACAGGACACAGACAGGGTGACAGTCAGGGTTGCGTGACTATCCTCTTCAGAGTTACCGGGAGGTATTTTGGGTGCAGCTCACTTCTGGCAAGTGCCGCCCTCTGGCAGGACATAGCTGTACTGACGCTAAAAAGTACTGTGCGTACGTACTTGTGGCTAAGCGAGAGTCCGTCTAAATGCAGCCAAAAACTGGTGCCTCCAAAAAACTGCCTACAACCACAGGATGAGGCTGGCTTAGGCCCATCTAGTGTAGGCTACGTCTTTCTTCAGTCAATATCACTGATATGGAGGTACCGTCTCTGCTGCAATCATTAGTCTTAGAAAAGGATAAACCTCACCTGTCATAAAGTGATGATAGAAAATTTTCAGTTATACTGGTTCACCGTGGAGTTCGGTCTTTGTAAGGAGAACGGTCAGCTACGAGCCTATGGTGCGGGACTCCTCAGTAGCTACGGCGAGTTGCTTCATGCTCTCTCTGATAAACCAGGTACTTTTTATTGTTTCATATTTAATGGCAACGTATATCATTATAAGATATAGAAATTCTGAAGTCAAATGTCTGTCTGCAGAGTTCAGGGACTTCGACCCTGCGTCCGCGTCGGTCCAGGAGTATGACGACCAAGCCTACCAGGACATCTATTACGTAGCATCCACCTTTGAGGACGCAATGGAGAAATTCAGGTTAATTACAACACCTACGCATGTGTGTCAAGTAACTTGTATAGCAATATAGGGCTGAGGCATTGGTGGCCTTGTAGGTACAATCCCCAAACTAGGTCGCTCCTAGGAGAGTAAGGCCGACGCGGATACTCGCGCAGACCCACACTTAACCATGTGTATTAATGGATCGTCAACGACGCTCGCTCGTGTGGACATTCACACATTGCATAGTCCAATGGTTATGCACCTGTGACACGTCATACTGTATTCCAGCGAATAGGAACCATGCATCATTGTTCACTTGTCAGCCTTTTGCATGAGTTAGCATATGAATACGGGTCATCATTTGAATATGAGTTGCTAATATCTCATCGCATTCTTTAGTTGCTACTTTTTTTCTCAGTAGTGTTGTGTTGAAACGAGGACTATGTTGCACTTGGGGACGATCACCCAACAAGTGGGAGACACAGACAGACAGACACTACAAGCACACGCATTTACACACATGCATGAACACAAAGTACACAGACACAAAGTACTTTTTGTTTTTGCCACTCTTTCCACCCGGCAAATTGGGTCCAGTCCAATATAGTTTTTATTTGAGAAAGTATGGTACATAAATTCAGCTAAATATTGGTCACTCCGGAATATTCTACAATCTCAGCTAGGAGCTGGCAGTTCCGGCCATTATCAATTCTCCTACGAAATTCAGCGTTATCAGAAAATGATTTGAGTTTTTATGTCAGCACAGAGAAAATACGGTAGCAGTAATAAAAGGTCAGGCATGGAAATGTGACCTTGTTTAAAAAAGTTGAGCAGAAATACCTTGACAAAATAAAGCACAATTCACGCATGAGAATCACTAGAGATCAATGTTATCAGTCTCAAGATCTCAAGAACATAAGCAAAGTTATAGATTGAACTCGCAAGAGACTCCAAATTTGAAGGATCAAACATGACGGGTGCAAGAATAAAAAAAATGGGGTGAAAATGGAAACTTGCATGACTGTGGCATTTCTGATCTGACATTGCAGAAGATCTGCTGACAAGCGGAAGAAGACCTTTGCCTACAGATGTTCTTCCTCATGCTCTGTACAGCATGTTAAGAAGGAGAAGTAGGCTTTCACTTCCTACGCAAGCAAGTATATTCCGCCTCTGTTGTCATAGGCATGTGATCAAGATCTACCACTATGTACTTCTAGTATTTCTTCTTGGTACCATCTCCTCCCCGTTCAGATTTTTCAGTGAATAAAACTAATGGAGTTTGAGGAGTTTCTCCATCCCGACATAACATACTGAACTGTACAATGAATTTGAGATGGAAGTGAAGGCTACGCTGGCCGAAAGTGGTACGTGAGTAAACTTTGAAAAGTTTCTTTTTTTTTTTAGAAAATGAGAGCATTAGCGGGGCGAAGTGAAGTTGCAGCATTGTGTGGTTCATTGTAGACCTGCATTGACTGTAGATTGCAGCCCTGACGTACAGTTGACGTCATAAGTTTGCATACACCTGATATAAAGCATTCTTTGAAATGCTCAATAATGCGGGATTGTGCGATAGCATAAGAGGACATGTGAAGTAGCATTTATAGGGATTCGACAACATTAAACATGGATAGAGATCGACTTTCGCGCAAACCACTTGCAAACTGTAAACCACAACTGTAGTTAGTGTTTACTTATAACCACCACATACCAGGGGGTCAACCTCCAAAAAGGATAACTCTCAGTGATCCCAAAGATATCGTTGCCTTGACATTTTGGGATGATAACAATTGATAACAATAGAAATGGATTAAGGTTATTGAAGGTAAAATGCCATCCAAGGCCCACACAAGTTTTGTAAGACCACAACAAATTTGTTGTCCACAGCAAACTTCTGTGAGCTAAGTAAGTCAGGATGGGAATAGGTTTAGTGAGTCGTACGGTAACCGTATGGCAAACCTTCTCCCGAGTTCTTGTTGTGGCCCTACATATCTTGCGCCATGCATTGACGTACGCTACGCGCTTGCTGTCGGCATCGCGGAGTTCGAGGTTGCGTGAGTGCGCAGCGAAAAGGCACCTTGTACTGGGTGAGCCTTTAGGGCTTGAACATGCACTCCCCACTTCAGGTAGGCCTGTCAGCGGCACAGTGCATAGTTTCGCCGTACAATTTCGTCCATTCGAGACGTCCAGCGAGAAAAGCAATATTAGTGAAGACACCGAGGGAACGTCAGCTCACTGCTGAGCTCGTGTCACTAGGCTGGAGGGCATTGATTCTTCTGGGACGAACCATGTCATTTGGCAATTAATTTACTTGCATTATTGCTTATTTTATTAAGAGTAGTACAACAAAGCATGATACAGCGCATGTCATTCAGTGCAGCACATCGGTCTTAGTTACAGACCACCTGACTCGTCCAATGCCTATCATACCCTACTTTTGCCTGGTGCCCCATGACAAGGAACTCATCTTATTAGATTTGGCGTGGGTGCGTCACGTCTCGAGGACGATCATACCGGCCTCCGATCAAGTCCTAGAAGTTAAGGAAAGTTTCTTCATAGTTAACATACTGCACGCTGGCAAAGACTACTTGCAGACTGACTTCCTCTGGCTAGCAAAAGGCCTGACAGGCCTCGTGCCTTCAAAAGGGTGGCATCTAACGTTAGTAGAGCAGACAAATCGAGTCGATTCTCTCTTACTTCGCTTAATTCTAGGAGCAGAGACGGCCAGGCTAAGACAATAGTAGCACTATTTATGGCATTGGAGGGCTCACTCCAATCGACAGTAGAGTTTGAATTCGACTTTGTAGTCAGTGCAAGTAGCCATAGCCTCGTCCCGACGACGCAGTTTTGCCTTCAAGACAACAAGAAGAGAAGAAGGTGCAGATCTTTTGTTCAAATTTACCATAACTTTTTATGTACCAGCACTTTTCAAAGTGTTACCTGAAGCTGACCTGTGCAACAACTTCTTTTATACCCAGTAAAAGTTCATTTGAATTCATAACAGTAAAAAAATGAGTGACGAGTTGAGATTCAGAACTCTTGGCAAAACCTCTGAGGAGGACTGTCTGTGTCGCACGAGCATAAAACATGATGTCCGTTCGTCGACTCCATCATGCATGGACGTGTGGAAAACGACGTCATATGGGAGGACTGGCATGTTGTGGGGAGCTGGTAAGCAAATAGAGCAAAAGGCCTCGGAGCTGGGAATTAGCGCCATGAAGTTTGAGCTTGATGTACAACTGGATATAAAGCTTGACTTTGTTCTTCAGTCAGATTTGACTTGGTGTTTGATTTTCAAGTCGGACTTTACGTTTGCCTCGAAGTTTCTGTCTCACTGTTTGTGTGTGATGATGTCATGAGAGCACAGCTGACCAGTGTAAGAGCATTCAGGCCAAAGTCGGACAGGTTAGATGACGTGATACGCCATTACATCGAGCCTGTGGATTTGACACTGGCGGCAAATCTAAACGCAGGTTATTGCTTATCCAATAGTGTCAATAACTTATGTAACTTTCGCATTCGTACATTTGTTAGATCTTTCCCCCTGGTCAAAGCCTTTTTCCCTCGAGGCACCTACACAGTCCTCGGCACAGTGCAATGCTTTCTCGGACCTGCTGGAAAGTCCGTTCACGCGTATGGGGACGCACCTCATCCTGAACATGATATTGAGAGACGGCTTCATCGCCAACTTAGGGTTGCCGCTGGTCGTGGTCTAGATGTCCTATTAAAATGTCGGAAGAGCAAGCGCAAATTTTAAAGTAAACTCGTAGCCGCCAACACTGCCACAAGCTACAACGTTTGTTTGTGCCGTAAGAAGTGAACTCGGACAGGCCTTAAAAGTGTGGTGTTCCACTTTCCATCTGGCTCCCCTTCTGTATGTACGTACGCCTGGTCTCGCACATTTCCCGGGTGTAGTGAAATCTTTGTCACGTCTTTCCCGCCATTTTTTCGCGCTGGGGGAGTTGTGGCTGTTTTTAGTGCTGGACAATTACCCGCGTAACGTTCTGCATACAGTTGCATACTGTACTTGACTTGTCTTTTATCACTATAATACTTCTTGTTCTCGCTGAGCTCATTTTCTCTCTCTCTCTCTCTCTTACACACACGCATCCAACGCATCACAGACGCTGGGTAACTCAGAATCTTTCTCGGCCAGTGGAGATGCGCTTCAATCCATACACGCAGACGATCGAAGTGATTGATTCTGTGCACGGCATGGAAAATCTCATCTCCCAGATGAGGCATGAGCTGAATCATCTTAACAACGCCCTGATCAGGATCAAGACCTAAATACGGACTTGCGTGAAAAGATAAAGAGATTGGCTTTCACTTTTCAAGTCTCGGTTCTATAGCTTGTAAGAAAAAAGAACAATAAGGTGTGGTTATTACCGTGTACCGAAATAGATAATACAGTAAATGAACAACAAGAGCTTACAATGTGTCAGGTAAAACTAATCACAAATCTTAGTTTACGCGCGCACCCATGTGTATGTGTGTGAGTGAGTGTGAGGGGGGATGTTTGTCCTAGAAGAACATGTCTAATTTGCCACGTCACAAGACCATTCATTGCCCATGTAACATTCTATGTACTTTAGGCTAGTTCAGGTATATCTATAGCAAGTACAGATACGAAGACAGGCTCGAATCCAGAGGAACGTGTCATGCATGAGTCCTATCAGCTGCCAAATTGACCCTTCGGGGGGCCCGAAGCTTCAAATTTGGCTCTTCTTGAACATTTTTGGCCAAAAGAACTTTTGGATTATGCAATGTTCAACTGTTTTGGGCTGGCCCTCTCATTTAGAAAAATTTGTAAATTCTTATTCAGTAAGTTGTTCGCTTTTGATGTCAAATTTGGCCATTTTTGTCACCTGCTATCTGTCGATACTGTAATTGGCTTCATGTCTTCTCTGCCCTTCCGATCCTGTTCTTGTTGTGGGGGGTCTCTGGCCAGGTCGAGATGAGTTCTGTTTTTTGAGTCTACGTAGAGTTGACCTATTATCATGTCACCAAGACGTAGTCAAGTAAGTAAGTGCCAGAACACTGCAAAGTTTCAATTTGGCATGAGATTGCAGACCAATCGCTTCAGCGGTCGTCACAGACCGTCGGTTCTTAGGTCAGACTTGGTCCGAACTGAGCTTAGAGCTGAATGATTTATGATTGTTTTTTTAAAAAAAACTAAACAGTGCAGACTAAAGATAAGACAACTTTTATCATTTTTACTTGACTACTAGACTTTAACATAACAAGGACTGCTTCAACATTTCCACGTGAAATCCACATTTTCGACCCAGCCTGTTGCTCGTATGGTATATGCAAGAATGACACGAGGGGTTGACAGAAGGGACGCATGTGGTCTCAGTGCACTGTGGTAAGTGGCGAGAAATGTGTGAATATCGGAAAATTATGAAAAAAGAGAGCTGTAGTGCTTACTTTCACTGGGTGCACTGCTGTGCAGATGTCTTCGTAGTCTGGCGCTGAAGTGAAAAATCGGGCATGTGCAGAATGTTTCTTTTTTAGCTAAATTGGTCGCGCATGCCTTAGCCATGCGGTTTTACACAAATGGAACAAAATAATTTTAAGTACTGCAGTCTCAAACTTTCTAACAATGAAAAAAGGGTTTGCGTAGCTGGTACCCTAAGAAAGTTACTATGGGGTCACATCAGTACAGGACATTGCATCGACAAAATGGCTGGCGCAGCCTAAAAAATGCCATTTTCACCCAAAATGAAGTAAGTAACTCATAGTGCAAAGGCTTCAAGCTTTCCAACCCTTTAAATCGAGTATGCGTGACTGCATTTCGAAGAAAGTTTTGATGGTGGGCATATGGGGACGTTCGTGTATATACGGACACTAAACAGATGTGTGTGTTCGGGCAGCGGTTGGAGGGGGGAGGGGCGTAGCCCCAGCCCGTTTTATTGAGGGGGGGTGGGATGTGTTGCCCCCCTCCTGCAGGAAAAATTGATTCCCTTTTTTCCCCAAGAAATACGCGAAAAACGCTGTTTTTGCAGTATGCGCTGGGGTTCGAAGACTTTTCCACAGCAGTGTATATCAACTCTACAGCGATGCTGCCGGTAAGGCAAAATTGTAATGACATTTGGCACAAACTTAACTGAGCGTCTGTCCACGTTATACTACCCATTAGTAGGGGAATCCCTTCTAGGCACATACGCTTGATGCACCAATATCCAAATTTACGGTATGGTCTACCATATAGTGTATGTATATGTATGTACATTAAAGCGGGTGTATGTTTGTATGTACGAATGTCTGTCTGTGTACATACGTTGTCACTGTGCAGCTATGCGCTAGTGGCGAAGATAGTAAATAACTGTTGTACGACTTATGCTTATGCGAGAAGGAGGGAAAGAGAAATATGACGTCGCATCTCTTCTGCTTTAAAGATCGGTTTCTTGGATGAGTCCCCGCTTAAAGTCCTTTGCCTCCTTAAAAATCATGTCCCTGAGTTGCTTGGTGGGCAAGTTGTCGAGTTCCATATCGAAAGTGAAAGGCTTCTGGGCCACCGGCTCGTCTGCTGGGTCGTAGTACGCCTTCAGGTAAGGATGCGCCAGCGCCTGCAGAGAGAACGTCAAGATGAATATGGGCAACCTCGTGCAGACAACAGGTCAAACCTGACCTGTCCTACGTCGATGCGACGGTTGGGGTCGAACGTCAAGAGTCGATCCAGCAGGTCACACAGGTCTCTGAAAAGTACAAGAGAAGTGTTCAAGCTCAACTGGAGATGAGGAACAAAAGCTCATGTAGAAGTGCAACCGTTTCTTCCCTGGGCTGCACGATGCTGGCAAGTTCGGAGAAAGAAAAACTTCGTAAACTACGTTCTTGTAAGTCTGCGTCAGTGATTACTTTTAGCTGCCTAAAAGGTTACATGCGTGCAAATAGACAGTAGACGCCGTACACTGTTCAAGCTGTGCTGTGTGCGTACTGCAGTTAGTTACCTTGGAGCCCTGGGCAGAAGTCTTTCCCAGGAAACTTTTGGTCTCCGGTCCAAGGTGGTCAAGAAATCCCTGGCCTTGACATTCTTGATAAACTCCAGGTCCTTGGGTGATGGCGACCCAAGCACTTCCTGGATCTTGCGGACTTGATCCAGGTAGTTCTTGCCAGGAAAGAGTGGCCTATTGCTGACCATTTCGGCCAAGATGCAACCAACGCTCCACATGTCCATGGACTTGGTGTAGCCCTGCGATCATCAAAAGGGACTTCTTGGTCATTTCCTCGCACTTGCGCCGGAGCGCCTCAAGGCCAGACAGATGTTCGATTACATGCAACAAACATACAACATGGCTCTTTTCACCTTATTTACGTACACATCTATAGGTATCGATGTTTGCATCTATGCGTAGCACGGGTGTAAGCTGGACCTGTGCAAGGTACAGGTGACCTCGTGGTAAAAGAGGGGGCGCCATGGGGAACCCTATATCATGTACAGTGGAACGCGCTTATGACGATCACGTTGGGACCAAAGAATTTGATCGTTTTATCCGTGTGATGGTCTAACCGAATTGCAGCAAAACGGGAAAAAACATGGGTACAGGACTTTTTGATCGACATATCCATGTGGTTGCTATGATAAGCGTGTTCTACTGTACATGATGACTGTTACACATTGTCAAATTTTACAATGTCGTAACTCACGTCATGGAGCACGTAGACACCTAATTCTTGCAACATATGACTGCCCTGAACAGTGCATTAGCTTTGACTACAGCGCAGTTCAGAAGTCACCTCCCTGAAAACGGCAAATTTAGGCAATTTTATGGTACTGACATTGCCAATGGTTTAAAGTCAGTCTTTCCCGGGGTGGCCCCACCTCTCCGGGGGGCTTGGCCTTCTGGATCCCCGCTGGGGGCAAGCCCCCAAACTCCCAGTTCAAAAGTCACAGCACCGTATTCCCAACATCAGAACTTTCTTAATGCTGCAGCTACGAAAAAACATTAACATCATTGGAAAGCTTGAAGCCTTGGCAGTTAAACTTATTTTCTTGAATTTGAATGAAAATGTGAAGTACTAGTAACTTCTTTAATGCTGCAGCTACACAAACTCTTCTTACATCGCTGAAAAGCTTGAGACCGAAGCAGTGTGGCAATAGCTTCACTTTTCGGCAATATTGAACATTAACGGCAGCGCTGGCGAAGAATTTGTGCAGATCTGACACATCAGTACAACAAAGTGGAAAAAATGGCCGATAGAAAAAAATGACCCCCCAAAATTGGCAATGTCACTACTACAAAATTTGTGTACATATATAGTTTTCAGTCTTCTCGAGGGGGGGAGGAGGAAGCTTGACTTCTGAAGGGCTCTGTACGTGGAGCACAACCTCGGCTTTGTCAACTTTGCACTGCTTACCGAATTTTTACTTCTTAAAAACTACCCCCTATAAGCAACTTTCGGGCTTCGTTAGACCTCGACTTCGTCAACTTTTTTCTGAAGGCTTTCAGCGTTTTTTCCCATTTTAGATGCTTCAGCAGTAATATTTCGAATGTTTGCCAGCCCAGTTTGAAATCCAGAAGAGGGATTGAACAGCTAATGCAAGATGGGCTCAACTGTTTTCTTAGTAGCCATTTTGGCTTCAGTCATTGATCCAGTGCTTAAAGTGTATGTGAGATTAGTGTTTTGGGTAATGGTGCAGAAGTATGCGCGAACAATTCAGTGCACTCAGGACCTCTTGCCCTCGCACCTCTCGTTAGGGGCTCCTCAAGGAGCTCTGAATCATACTTCTGCACCTTAGCCCGAAGCACTAAGCTCGCAGGCACTGATGATCGAACTCATTTCTCGGTTAGTTTTGATCTCTCATATCTCTTCACAGCTTCACGTTCTTAAGGCGATTCAGTCCCCAGCAGTCAACAAGCCTCGACTTAGTCAACTTTCGGACTCGACCGACTGAGTTTACTAAGTCGAGGCTCCACTGTACTTAAGCCTCTAAATACGACTCGAACTGGCAACCATGTTGCTTCAGGAAAACACTTGTCCCTTTTAAAGATATGTTTCGCGGCCCAAAGCACGATTTCTTCTAAAAAGTCACCAGTAACTTTCCAACGATAAAGAGTTGTTGTTTTATGATTGATTTCCTTTGTCCCTTGGCGGTTTTGATCACTGAACTTTCACTTAAGCTATTGAATCGTCTTTATGAAAAAAAGGCTGAGCCATCTTGCCTAAAACATTCGTCCCAGGGCTCGAAATGCTCCTTCTAGGGCTGACGTCCGGCAAGACAAGCCTGTACTTTCAGAGCTTTCGCATGTGCAGGAATTGGGTCTCTACAAGCGGACGTTCTTGCACGTACTCGGCTGGGTGAGTTATAGTTCAGTTTGTGACGAAATCGCATTCAAATTTGGGCTCTACGTGCAACTATTACAGTAACTAATAAATTAAGCCAGGAAAAAAATTCTTTGACAATTTCTTTCACAAATGAGCTTTGGAGAGTCGCCGGCCTCGTCGTTGTCACAGACCTTCACATCGTCTCTGGCCTTCACATCAGCAACAACAGTCTCCTCCAAATAGGATTTTTCGCCATTCGGGTCACAATTTTAGTTCCTTTTCATGAAGATGACATTTTGGCTATCAAAAGCCCGACTTTTTTTGAGCCCCAATGAAACTGCCTGTAAAATTATACCCTTAAGCCAAGGTTGGAACAGCTGAGATCAGAAAAGTTAATTTCTGCGAGATCTGAGCTGGATCTGGCATTCGACCCTTTCATGATTAAAAATTGGCATAACGGAGAGCAAACTTTAGATGGACTCATGTTTCAAATGAAATCGCAACACTCGACGCACACTTTTACCACATCTAAAAACTGTACGATATTCTTCAGCTCGTCTAAGGCATGTGGTTTTTTGTCCCAAAGTGACTTTCTTGAGTCAAAATACTTATGGTAGTCCTGCAAAATACGTATAACATAAAACTGAGCAAAGCTTTTTCGTCACAGGATCGTCATGAAATTGTGCGGACGGATGAGTCGCTCCTACAAATCCCATTTTTTATGACAGCACTTTGTTGCTCACAACTTTATTAGGGAATGTATGATGTACGTCGCTGCAGCAGCCATATGATCTTCCAGAGAGGTAAAAATCTCATATCATTTTCCCTATGGTGTGAGATTAGAGCATTGGCTACAATATTTTGAAGCTGAAAGGAAGCTTCAAATGAATCGTTGCTGACGTCAATGCATACTGCTGTACAAAACTGTCAATGTCATATGGCCGATGCGTACATCAACGATGAAAAGCCTTCCTGCTTTGTCACACACAAAGTGAGGCACACATGTCAAGCCGTATTATTGCATCAGTACTTATTACTAACTGAAGTATATATAAAAGTTCACTAGTTGTACGTCGCCTATGAAAGCCGCAGCGAAAAATGGAGTACATCTGTCGGAAAAAATTACCTTTGCATTGAGCATGACCTCTGGCGCCCTGTACCATCTGGTGGCCACGTACTCCGTGAGCGTGCCAGTGTGGTCGTAATCGGGATCGGCGATGCGCGAGAGACCAAAGTCGCAGATTCTTAGGTCGCAGTTGGAGTTGAGTAACAGGTTGGAGGGCTTCAGGTCGCGGTGAAGCACGTTTGCCGAGTGGATGTATTTTAAGCCGCGAAGAATCTGCGAAGAATGTCATATCTTTACGGCTGCTTCAGGCCCCAGCGTTTCTCATACGTACTGAACGTTCATGCGCTATTGGCTCGTGCCGCATACCTGGTAAAGAAAGTAGCACACGTGATCCTCGCTCAGCTTCTGCGAACGCAGCAACTTGAAGAGATCGCACTCCATATACGATTGCACCAGGTACAGGTCCTGCAAGTGACGCAGCATTGCTTGATCATGGTCAGGCGCGTCCTTATGCGTTTACATACGCAGTCTATTCCCGTAACAGCTTTCGAAGAAACCCTCTTCCAGTTTCAGAAGCATAGAACTTGTACGTTACGTACGTAATCTTTGAAGAAATCAAGAAAGGCCTTTACATGGGCACATAGGCCTTTCACATACTTCTTCTACCAAGTAAAAGCACACAATTTCCAAACTGCTTCGCTCAACCAAGGTTGGCTCATTTATCTGCCTAATGGAACCGAGAAAGTTTTTCTCAGCTTGTCGAGAGCGAAAAAGGTCTTTTAGATGGAAACTTTACTAATAAGACACGCGTCGAAGAATGAGAAGGAAAACTTGTGAGTTTTTCATCGGTTGCAAATGAGTTTGTCTTTCCATTTACGACAGTCAGAGAAAATGCTGCACAGCACAGGAGAAGATCAGGTTCGTAGTATACGTGCAACACATAAGGCACGCTGCAGGTTGATCTGATTTTTTGTGGCAATTTTGGAAACTTTACTTGCAACAGTGATATATGTTTATGGCTCTTGATGCAAAAAAGAGTCCGAGTCAAATACTTTTTTGACTGCAACTCTGAGAAAGTGGCAAGGCCGGCAGGGGTAACTTAGAGAAGACAACTTCTGGAGTTGTGGTTGAAGGTCCAAGGAAGTTTTATTTCTGTAAAGAGGACCACTTTCTTCATCCTTTGTCAACTTTTCTTTATCTTTCTTCCAAACTGGGACTTGATGAAGTGAAAATTTAAATATATCAAAAACTTTTTATGTTTTAACCAAATGTCCTTTTGTTCAGATGGTCCTCTTTGGTAAAATTTTCACTCATGGCTCCTTGGACCATCACCCTTATCTCCAGAAGCTCTCTTCTCTGAGTTACCTGGGCAAGACCGTAGCCCATCTTTGCACTCAAAAGAGTTTTTACATTCAGATTCCATTTTAAATCAAGCGCCACATTGATATTAATGTGGCAAATGCACTTTCCAAAACGGCCGAAAAAAACAGCTAACCCTGAACACATGTGTCACTTACTTACGCATTGTTCAAGCATAAATGTACTGTACAATTTATGAATACAGAGGGCGGAAGTTTTTGGCTTCACATGCGAAAAAACTCATTTTTAACAAGGCTTTCAAGGCTTTGGCTCAATTTAAAAGCAGAACGGGAGAGTCACTATGACGTGCTCAACCACTGTTTGTAAAGAGGGGAATGAAAAAGCTGGGTGAATGGAGACAGTCACGCTGATGCATACGTTAGATAGCGCAGAAGCCCTTTTAGAGAATCTGCAGCAACAGTTCGGTTACGCCACGTCATCCTTCCTTAACCATGCTTCATCAACTTGTGACAGCGGAGATATAAAAGTTCTCATATTCCATTCTCTGCTTCGCAACGTGCGCTAGCCACACGGTGATCGCAGACGAAGCTTGATCATCTAAGTCCTTCTGGCTCCAACGAAAATGTGCAAATGCCATACGAATGAAACTTCATGGAATGTTTTGTGACTCTGCATGCGCGGACTAAGTATAACTTTTCGTATGAACTTTCGTACAGTGCGGTCCGTGATAAATTTCCGGAATTTTGTAATGGAAAAGTAGAGAAGGTAGGCAGAGAGGGTTCGCATTCTATATGCTGATGCTTGACAAAGAATTGCCAGCATGGCAGGGACCCTGGATAATTCTGCGGTTATCTGAGCGCGCCATCCTCAACGTAGCCATTCTTGCGATCCTGGGATGAAAATGCCCACATAGCATGGCAAACGGGGTAGACAGGCAACACAACTGTTACTCCCTCTGCGGCTTCCTCCTTAGATGTTCCACTGGGTCCAGTTCGTCCTTGCCATTCACCTCCCTCGGGAGAAAGTTCCAAGCTCCAAAGTCAAGGGGTTTGGGGTTAGGCTTGGCCAATGGTCCTTGCTGATAAGGTGCCTGGGGGGGGGGGGGGGCGGGGCCCCGCGCGCGCGGGGGGGGGGGGGGGGGGGGGGGCGGGGGGGGGGGGGGGGCGGGGGGGGGGGGGGGGGGGCCCGGGGGGGGGGGCCGCTGGGCGGGGCATAAAACGTGGTATATAACGTGGTACCTTTTTTGCAGGGTATATAACGTGGTATACCCCGTTTT
>JAAUXU010173977.1_pt1 | contig 20763 bp, 21 predicted proteins | sample 7278151 | NCBI WGS metagenome assembly JAAUXU01 (sample SAMN14350113, study PRJNA611818) | marine sediment metagenome | isolation source: surface marine sediment (1.8m) | place: French Polynesia: Moorea | collected 2018-08 | reverse complement strand
TAGAGGGACAGACTGAAGATGAGGTGTATTTCGTTCACCTAGCTCGACGTACAGGTATATAAACATGCGTCCGCTACATACCGGTAATGTAGAATTGCAGTGTGTGTTTTATCTCACGGCAACAAGGACAAATATGAACCGTACAATATTGAGAACTCCGTGCAGACGTGACAAGAAATGCACCTTCGATGCCGCCTCTTCTACCAGAAAATGAAATGCTCAGTAAGGTCTGAATCCTCTTTCGGTCTTGCCCACTCGGTCTCGGTCACGCCGAGGACCGAAGCGATCGTTGCCTCGGCCCACCACAGGAGGAGTTATAGCCACATCCTGATGAATCATCCATAAAGCTTGACCCTTCTATACTTATTACAACTTACCAAGCACCTTACTTACCAAGAAGTCACCAATGACGAATCTGCACTGCGATAGCGTCTTGGAATCATCTGGACCCTTTTGCCCAGCGACTGTCGTACCAATGACCCTCGTATTAAAGTGCGGCAGTCGATTTGACAGGTTCGGGTAGACCACGGCGAAGTCAAAAAAGGTGCCGCGTCTTCGGGCCTCCGGGTTCACCTGAGAGAGAGAATTTAATCGATCCTGTCTAAACCGAACTTCGGAAGAACTTTGTTACCTCCTTAATGAGGTTGGTGAGCTCTTTGAGAGACGCATCCTTCCAGGTATAGATTTGGACTTCATTGGCAGGGACGTTGCCTGAAAAAAAGTTGGACGTGACATCCTGGGACAAGAACAGTCATGGCGAGATGTTGCACAATTCATGGCAGAGTGGAGAACTGCAGCACATCGAAAGTTGGGATAATCTTCCAGCATGCCAGTATCGACCATGTCCGTAAGCAGCTCAAGGTAACTACAGTGAATGCTGTTGCATGCTGCTGTACTCCACTGCATAATGTCTCAACGGTCTACTCTGGTCAGAGCCTTCGCCGCGTTTGCATAATTTTCTTAGCATTTTGCGTACTGCATCGGCGTCAGGAGGAAGGAGCGGAGGACTCGAAAATGTGCTCTCTACACACAAAAGTTCAACAGGGAGGTGGAAGACAAAGACGCGGACTCTCATACGCTCATTCGAAGTCCGCAAGCCTGGAAACAAGAAAATAAAGGCATGGTGAGGAAAATGGCTGCGATTGCAATTGTGAGCAACTTACTTGAAGCCAGGGACGTCTTTGAATCCATTGCTATTCTGTTCACCTTTCCTTGCAAGGCCGCAGCCGATGAATGGAGAAAAAAGTGATTGTTTCTCCACCTAATAGACTTTATTTACCTGTAAATGATAAAGAGGAACTACAGCTTAGACGAGCTCGGGTAGTCAGGGTCACCACCCGACGGCAATCTGCGCGCGTCACAGCTATGGTATCGTTTCACCAGCACTCCTGTACACGTGGATCCCACTCACCTCTGTTGTACTCATTGATCGGGCTGTGTCTGCTGGTCGAGCAGAAGACCCTGAGAAGCATGGGGCACGTCTTCTCTCTGTCCACGGAGCCTGTGGCACCAGTTGTCCCAGATGCCGATCCCGAGGAGGTCTTGGCCATGCTGGAGCCGGCGAGCTCAACACCGTTGCGCCCGTCAGACGAGGAGAAGCGAGACATCTTGCCCAGTAGAGTGAGAGAGAAACTCGACGTCTGTGTGTTGTGCTTGGGTTCTCTGTTTACTCTGCTGCCCGCCCAGCCTTGCTGCCGTGCTGCCCGGTTGGACGAGAAGGCTCTGTGGTCGGACCGCGTCACCAATCAATGGCGCGGAGCGACGCCGCGGAAGCTTTGAATTGGGCATTCACCAAACCTTGATAAAGGAGCCAATATGTTACTAACGCTTTATCGATTGCTGGTGTCGACAGAGTACAAATTTGCGTAATGAGCACATGCAAACTACGTCATGGACGCTCGTTGGGCAGCCCAGGAGGACTCGAACAAGATGACTCAAGACGAGATACGCCAGTAGTGCAACGGTGCAGCTGCAGACTAGGATGATCAGAGCAAAGACACCGTTGTTGCATTGAAGAGTGGGGTGGTTTTTTTTTACCCTTCCGGAGTCATTGTTCCTGCACCAACGGAAGGCTTTCACCTCCTTTAAACTAAAGTGGCCATATGAGATAATAATGGCTGAACCAACTGGACTTTTCTGAGCGCACTACTTACCTCCAGCTTTCAGTCACTTCTCTCAACAACCTTAGCTGAGAAGGACACGTGTTTGTACCGTACTATGTGGGAGCTGCAGTCCTGACACAGTGACCGGGCGGTCATTGGCATCACGCTTTGCACTTGCTGAATCTTGACTACAAGCGTACGCGTGATCTAGAGCATTTCAGCCCATTTCTGCTGGCTTCTTCAACGTTGGCAGAAGAGAGAACGAACGACCCATGAGACTGGGGGAGGGGGAAAGAGAGAGAGAGAGAAAGTCACCGTGGTGCTAGAAACGGATGAGTCGTTCGAGCCTTGCCTCAGCACATAGAGCAGCAGAGCTGATCTGAGACGTGGCACGACGACTCGAGGGCCCACCCCTAGTGTCTGCTCCACTACATGGTGTTAACGCTAAGGTCTTCGCTCCCTCCCAATCCTGCACACGTTCGTACTTGAGTTGCACATCCGCAGGGAGCAGGAATTGTCTCCATGCGATGAGCAGTGAGAAATAAGAACCTGGGGCTGAAGAGGTCACTGAGTGACTGGGGTTGTCTTGTCAGAGCCCGAGTTTTTAAGCTGTGACAAATCAGCCGCAGCAGAATTAGACGCTTGCCAATAAGCGAGACTAGTTTTATCACTGCTGTGTCCACAGCAAAGTCAATTCATGCTGAATGTTGGGAGGCAGCAGATGCAGGCACGCATTGCTACGTCCACCTCCAGCATAGTGGATGCGGGTCGATGGAGTCCACGCGCAAGACTTGATCAGGTAAGCTCGAAGCCACTGTTGATCCTTGAACTAGTTTCAAACGCACGAGGTTAAACGCAACTTCATATAAAAAAAAGTGGTGCAGTGCATCTTCCTCACTTGCCCAACGCAGAGTGCGCTCGGTCAAATTCCAAACTTGACTCCTTCTCGACCCAGCAGAATGTTAAGTATCTGTCTGTCCAATGAAAGATGCACAGCAGCAAAAAGTTGCAAAATATTATTTTTTCCGTGAATGCACGGATATCGGGAGGGATCATTTTCTGAGGAGCTCACGGAAACTGAGAGTATTCGACCTTTACGGATATGATGACTGATGTCACTAGTCACCAAATGATCAATCAGGGATAAGAGCTGGTGAATGACCGGAGCAGAGCAAAAGTTTGAAATCAAACCAGAGCTGCAAATCATTGTCAGTTAGTCATCGTTGCTAAGGGGGTGATTTGACGTTGACGTTATTGCACCCTAGATTAGATAAAGACCGGAGGACTCCGGAGTCCACCCTGGGTGCAATCTTGAATTACCTTTGAGCATTTTCCCTCCCTTTTTTATTGTGCAAAAAAACTTTAGAATCAGAGTGGTGCGAGAGAGTGACCCCAAAAATGAAAAATGCACAAAGTTTTCTCTGTGGACTGGAGAATCGGGGTATTTTTCATGTTTTTGACCCTTTCTCGCAGTAAAATTGGTCGTCATACCGACGCTCACACTCACGGCTTTACATACCACCCCGAATGGTATTTTTCGCCGGACTCTTATGAAAGCTATTACGCTTGGTCCACTTCTCCTGCCGCTTGGTTCTAAACTTTTGCTCCGGTAACAAAGCCCTTACATTCATTTGTGTTTGCTCAAGATATGTTCATTCTTTTCCTCCTTCATTTTATAGCCAGGAGCAAATGTATAGACAGCCAAACACTCCAAGTGTATCTGGTGTTCAGCAAAAGGCCAGCATAAGACACCAGCTACACGATTCACTGCTTTGCAACAAAGCAACCCATTCTAAAGGAATAGAACCAACACAAAAACTCATAACACAAAAACTTTACGACGTGCTGGGCATTGCACACTTGTGGTGGATGAGATCTTTTTTAGTGACACTTTGTTCTGAAACATGATCCAGGCCAGAAACAAGAGACATCTTAAAAGTGGTGAAACGTTCTTCAGAGCCTTAGTTACGTTGGTGACTTAGTTTTTACAACAGAAATCTCCAGAACTGAATAAATGGTTGATGAATAGACTTACTTCTGTTGAACAGGCTACACCAAGGGCGTCGGGTTGAGAGGGTTCTACAGTACAGTGATCAGAGCTTCCATTAAGTTGACCACGTTGGGGGAGAAAATGACCTTTTTCCTGAGTTTCTGCAGTACATGAGGATCACTGAAAAACCTAGTGACAAAATTAGAGTGGCTGAATCTGTTGGCAGACACTTCTAGTTCTCCCCTCCCAGCCCAAATAGCTCGTGTGATCATTGCATAGCCACAAATGATGTTCCATCAAGTTCGAAGCCTCTGAGCCAGAGTTACCAGCAAATTACACCGCACCTTATACGCGCACCTTATACAGCAGCTGATCTGAAAAGCTTTTGATCATGTCCTCAAAAAAAAGGATCAATGACGCTGAATAGAAACTTTCGGAGGCTTCTGTGTCGTTTCTTTACGGTCCAACAGTTGTCAGTGGAAAATAAATGAAGACATGACTTACTATGAACCAATACCAATCCTTCAGCACCTCATTGAAATTTTGCCACTCAAATCACTTCTTTGTGACACATTTCACAGTTTCAGCACCTCTGATTGGTTGTTTGACAGAACTAAATAAAGCTGTTCCTTTCATTATCGAGTGAGCATCAGTTTCTTATGATAAAAATTCATTCGGGCTATAATGTTGTGACAACATAACATGTGAAAAAAACTTATGCGAGAAAGACTATTTCTTTGAGAAAAAGATAAGTACGACTTTTTTTCACGCACGCATTTTCAACTTTTTTTTCTCAAAAAAGTGGCTCTCCTGACCTGAGTGAAAATCGTAAGTGAAAAAAAGTCTTTTTTTGACGAAGATGAAGTTTTCTTTGAAGAATCCACTTTTTCCACCAAGGTATTGAGGCTTTTTTCTTGTCAATCCTGATCATCAACTGTCTTGTATTGAGTGGACAACTCTGAATTACTGTGCTGCTCATTGCATTGCTGCTCGTGTGCAGTCATCATCAATGGATCATGGACATTATGATCTGTGGATAATCATTTATGATCTGTGAGGGAAATTGTCGCTGAACTTCGGCCAAGCAAGTCCAAGGACGTCTATGACAAAGCATGGAAGGACTTCAAGAACCACTGTCACATCTCAGGGAAGCCAGAGGAGGCTCATTTTATGGGTTACTTAGATTACCTTCATGGAGAGAAGCAATTGAAAAGCAGCACATTGCGGTCTCTGTTCTCTAAACTAAGCCATTGCTATCAGGTTGAATTTGGACAAAAGCTTCAGGAGGCTCTGAAATTGAAGCATTTCTTGTCATGAGCCATGAAGGTCCTGCTGGATTCTGACTACTTCAAAAGGCTGCTGCTGCTACTGCTTACTGTGGAGGTCTGAGGATTGCAGAGCTTTGAAGCTTGAAAGTGGGGGATCTCAAGGACCCATTTGATGGGATCTGGGTCGAAAACATCTCTGCCAAGCAGCATGGTGAGATAAAGAATCCAGATTTCTTGTACCAAGAAATTTTGAAAATCCAGCAAAATATTTTGCAAGTCATGTCACTGCCTGCATCGATGCACTCAAGAGCTGTCTATGATTTTCCTTTTCTTTTCACGCAGTTTTGCGTTAGAAAAAGTGGATTCTTCAAAGAACACTTTTTTCCCCTCATGCATTTTGGGAAGGGAAGGCCGATATCTTTTGGGTAAGTTCTTGGTACCTGTGGCAAAAAACCGTTTTTTCCACCCCAAGTAAAATGCGAAAGTAAAAAATAGTCATTTGTTTATATTTTTCTTGAATTTGTTTTTCTGTTACGGATTCACTTTTTGTGACACGGCCATGGAATTTCGCCTGGATTGGTGATGTCAGCAACTGAAAATTCATGAAAAAAGTGCGCTTGAGTAACTCTTTTCACAATGATGTTTGACGCCGTTTGCATCAGGAAAAGTGGGTTATGAAAAAAAAATTAATTTTCACCATTCATTTCCATATCTTGAGCACTTAATTCAATATCTGCAACTAAAGTGAACTCATTAGCACCTCTGTCAACGTTTCCGGCACCAATTTCCTCTTATAAGTATAACACGTCCCAAGACAGGTTGAGAGACACGAGCTCGAGTGGAGCCGACAACTTCAACTCATCCCCAGGGCTTCGATCTCTTGAGCCCCCACGGCCAGCGCGGCCTGCGCGGCCTGCATGGTCTTCACGGCCCACATGACTGGCATCCTGCACGTCCAGCAGTTTTGCCTGTCCACTTTGTTCAGGAGAAAAGTCATTGATGTTTCCCAGCTCATCCATTATATTCATATGGTGAAACACCGTTTAGAGGACAAAGTGCATATAAGGTCAACTCATCTAGAAATCAATGCAAATCAGACTCTGAAGTAGATTGTATCCGCTCATGAGGACAGGTGAAACGCCTTGTAAAGACAACTGCTTGCTGATGTCACTCTTGCTATGCTTTGCAATATCTTTTTAATGGCACTACTGTATTTGCACGCGCCTTAAAATTTCTTGGTGATTAGTAATAACGCTCGCTGTGCAATGAAATCACTTGCTGCATGGCCAGTAAGGGATATATTTATTAGCATGCACCATAAAATTACCTCATATTATCCGTTTCGCAGTCATTTCACATGTTCTGAAGAGGTCTAGAAAATGACGTCTTTACCACCCTGCAAGGACAGAGTGTTTCTAAAATGCCACCTGCCAAACGGACGTAATGTACTCAATGCTTCCTATGCAGAACAATGACCTAACCAAAGCAACCTCACCTACTTGCTGGTCGACTGCAAAGTAAGGAAAATTACAGTGCAACGAGTGTCATCATCACCTTCTACGACACAGTGAATTCTTACCTGTACAGTCAGTAATTTTACTGCACACCAAGCAGCTTCATCTTATATATCTTTTTTAACTGACTAGTGTTTCTTCACAGGATTAACTCTGCTATGGTACGCTTCTTTCTGCAATGTTTTAATAATCCTTGTGTGGTCTTCTTCACTGTTCGGGTTCCCTTCATCATGGTTTAGGACAGCACAGATTTAATTTTTCCAAGGTCAATGAGTTTGGGCATTCAGTTCATAGGGCTTTAAAGGATGTTTTCAAGCAGTCTACCACTGACAAGCTCCTTGGACAATGCTAGAAATACTTGTGTCGTCGTTTGTTAGAGGGGCGCACAACAGCCCAATTGATGTGAGCTGTGTACTGAGAGTAGCCTTATTGGGCCTTTTCCCCTACCCCCAGATGGCAAACATGTGAGAACTCAGCAAGTGATGGAGCTGTTCAGGGTGCACTCTCCCATGAGCCCATCTTGATCTACCCTCCGTGCCATAGCCTTGGCAATGTGACCCACTCTCGTGAATCTGACAAGGCTAGTGAGATTTGGACGTATGCTAAGTTCGAGGTCACATATAGGAGCCGGATGCTCCCTTGTGAGTTCTTGGCACTCATGTGTGAGATGTGCAAATTCTTCACACTCTTCCCTGCAGAAACAGCAAGTTTCTGTGGGGAACTTATCAACCATGCTACAGTGGTAGTCTAGGTAGTTACGACCCATCAGTGCCTGGATATCAGTGCTGAGGGTAGCGTGCCCAAGTAGATTTATTCCCTTTCCCACTATACCCAGCATGCTTATCCAGAACTTGGTCTGATGGCAGCTGCTTAGCTGTTGCCATTGTTGAGACCACTTGTTATGGAATAAGCTCTCCAGTAGATTCCTCACAGTGGGGATGGGAGGGGGACTCCACCACCTCCATGCCCGCCCCCTCCTTTACCAAAGCATCAGCCTCTCTGTTGAGTTCATGGCCCACATGAGCCTTGACCCAGCAGAGGATTACCTCCTCGTGTCATCCCAGCTCTCCCAGGGACTGGACACAGTTCCAGACAAGTTGTGAGTGGAGCTCCGTACTGTCTAAGGCTAGGAGGACAGCTTGACAGTCCACGAAGAAAACTATCTTTGTGGACTTAGGGAGAGCGAGGAGCTGGGCCACTATCACGGCCCAGACTATCAATCCATATGTAAGCTTTGGCCACACAATACTAGTGTGTGTAACCACAGGTGTTGGACCCCAAAGGTGTACTGCCGTGCTCTTCACTCTGAAGAGTAATCTTTTCGCAGAAGTGGCTTTACCCTAGATGTGGGGGCCAAACGGTAGTCGATGTGACCTCGAGGTATTTAGCCTCCCTTGAAAAATCGAGGGGGAAGTTCCACACCCGGAGTTTGCACATCCGAGTGAGGGTTGAATCTCCTCCTGGCAAACACAACCACCATAGTCTTTTGGGCCCCAAACTCCAACCCGTTTTTCCCTGCCAAAAGATGCGGCCATGTTGATAGCCTCCTGTCCTTTATCTAGTAGGGAGGGAATATCTGGGCCCTTGATGACCAGGGCTGCATAATCAGCGAGCACTTTGGCTTTAATGGAGTTTTGTCAAGAAAGGCATTAAATGCCATGTTCCACACAAGCGGAGACAGAATACGCTAGAAATACTTGTGGTATGACAAAATGCACACCCGTTTTCCATGTTTGGATTTGAGGACAGTTTTGTCAACGTCCTTCAACAGGGTCTCAGTGTACGCATATTCAATGGAAATTGTATTTGTATAGCGTAAAACTGCATGAAGTCTCTGCTAAAACGGCAGCTGAAACTGTTATCCAACCTTTAAAAACAAAAGCATCACCCGTTATTACTTCGGGACGGATATGTTTCTTTTACATACGGAGTCCATGAAATCTGATCCAAATGCGATAAAAGCGCCCCTTGGCAAAATTTGAATGCGAGTCGAATCAGTGCAGACTGCAGAGCGCTCGGTGGCCCTTAAAATACCGGACTGAAAGAACGATTTTTACGGCACGCGAACAACGTTGCTTGTATCAATCATCCTATATTACATCCCGAGTTCATGGCGGTCAGGGCAGCAACGACCTCGGGATGTAGACTGACGGATGTGACAGTTACGGCTGCGGGTTGGAGGACTGGGGATTCTTGACGAGGACCTCCTGACCTCGACGGAGAGTGTGCACTTTCTCACCGTCTGTGGAACGTTTGCACTGTACTCTTTTTGTGGCAATATCGGATAGAGGACAAACATTGTGCCACCCTTGTTTAACCAATAATTTCGTGCACTGCGTGCTGTACCAGCTAAATGTGTTTAAATAGCGTTGGATGAGAGTGGAGGCGTCATTTAGGCCACGTAAGGAGAACAATTTACTACTGAAGGGTGAGGAAGGACAAGAAAGCCCCAACCGAACACTGCTTCCCGGGACACTTGTTTGGCCTCTGCCGGCCTCCGTGGATGCACTGTGAATGGCAAAGAATCGCCCTGACCTCGCAGTGAAGGACGGTCACTCCCATACGTCCGTACACACGTCCGGGGAAGGGAGGAATGAAGGAATTCCCTGTATGCAGATCAAGCACGACATCCCTCGAACGCGGCGTCTGAGCAGTAAAGAAAGCGCTTATGACGGACAGCGCTCAAGAAGCTGCTGCAGAACCTCGACAACGTTTGTGTCTGCAGTGAATTGAGCAGCTTTTCTGACAAAAAAGAGGCTCGAGACAGGGACAGAATTTCTCCGAACGCCAATGTCAGCAAGAGCCATTGTTTGGTGAGGCCTAATGAGGGGAAGATTATGGTAGGACGGGCAATTAAGCAGCAATTGGAACTGCTATGCTGAGCAGTTGTTGCGGAAATCTCCCGCGAGATTGTGCCAGTAATAGTGACGTGTTTGCTGAGGAGTACTTAGGCAATGAACTGTCATAATGACGTCATCATGTAGGAGTCTGCACTGGTCACGAGGATGCCAACGAAGTAACTGTTGACGCAGAAGATGAAGAAACCCCTCATCACATCAAGAAGATATTTGCTCTGCCTCTCCAATCTCGTGCGATGAGGCGAAAGACGCTAAGATGCCTCAAAGTGATCACCTTGGGTCTCTTGGGTACATTCGTCACTGCCCAGGTAAGCGACCTGCCTGACTAGCGCCCACCTCGACCATATCATCAGTGCAGTCTCCAGCCCACTTACGTACCAGGTGCAATGATGAAACCTTCCTTCTTTGCAGTTAATGACCATCGTCGCATTTCACACATTCGGCGGCAGCGGTAACGACAACAACGACAATCGGGAGTCCGACGAAGCCGCCCTCAAGTCTGTCGACGCCAGCCAGGGCATCCAGGAGCAACTTAAACCCTCGCCGATTCCAAAGGTCCGCAACTTCGTAAGTCCTGTCACACACGTACATGGACGTACGGCATAAGTACCAGGTCACATCTGTACCGGCCCTTACTGAAGGTTTCCCTCGGCGATGACCCGAAGGAGAAGAAGCCCTCGAACAGCTTGAGCGGCGAGCGCGTGCACGGTTTGCCCAATGACACCAGGGCCGAGAAGAAGGACAGCGGGACGGAGGCCTTCCCGGGCGGCCCGGTCATCGACATACCAGTGGTGCTGGCCGAGATGAGGAGGATCAACTTCGAGCAGAAAATCAGCAACGTGGGCATATTTGGGCCGGTCACCAACGACACCGTCGTCATTGCGATACAGGTGCATTATGAACTGACTGCATAAGGCCACTACTTACCAACGCAGTCATAACCATCCTTTCTTTTCAAAGGTGCACAACCGACTTCAATACCTCCGCCAGCTGATCAAGAGTCTCTCCAAAGTCCATGGCATCCAGAGGACTCTCCTGATCTTCAGTCATGATTTCTGGGACCCTGACATCAACGCGCTGGTGGCATCGGTGGACTTTGCAAAGACCATGCAGATTTTCTATCCCTACTCCATCCAGACGCATCCGAACCAGTTTCCCGGAGAGTCACCCGACGACTGCCCGAGGGATGCCAAAAGGGAACAGTGAGTAAAATAGACTTTTCTCAGAATTAATTTCCTGTTGCTGCTCCATTAATGCATCCGGATAGAGTGACAATCCGCTTATACTGACAATTTTGCCTTGGCCCGACTGTCGCTAAAGTGGAGTCTATTGTACGTATGCCAAGCACGAGCCAGGGAGAAGGAACTTTCTGCTTGGTATAGTATTCTTTTAAAAGAACTGCAGATCAGCAGAAGCTGAATTGGGACCTGAATTACTGTTTAATACGAAGGAACGAACGAAAAGAAGAGATTTAATTTGTGAGTCATACAAGATATTTTCGGTAATTTTCTCAAAAGTGTCGCTCCAGAGACTTTTCCAAATGTCAGTGCAACTCCTTCATGTTTTCTACTACCGATCCTTGGTTTTAAAATTCAAAGGAGCACTCTGACGCTTGCCAGTCTCCATGCAATTTTACTCACGTTGGTATCGCATCAGCAGAAGGTAGAATTTCAGGCCTTACTAAGTTTTAAAGAACGAAAACAACCAAAAAAGTACCTCTACGGTACCTATGAACTTTGGCAACAACTCGCGCAAAGTGGTTTCCAACTTTGCGCAACTGTTTCCCTTGTTTGTCTGGCAACCTCCTCTCTCTGCTGCAATGAGTGATACCAGGAAATGTTAAGTGGGCTTTGTCACTTCTCATCACGACCAAGGGTGGTTTTACTCCAAAACTCTGTAAATAGTCTCAAGGGGAACAAAATCTCCTCCATTCACGTGCGCTTTTTGCCCTAATGCACCTTAAACATCCTGTTGTCCGTGCTATTTTCAGGGCTGAAAGAATCAAGTGCACGAACCACGCCTGGCCTGATCTCTACGGTCACTATCGGGAAGCCAAGTTCACGCAGACCAAACACCACTGGTGGTGGAAAGCCAACAGAATATTCGACCAGCTGGCAGCCACCAAAGATTACGACGGTGAGCACTATGGTACACGAGTCACAGTGAACGACGCACTACAAGCGCTACCTCTACTAGGTCTTGTGGTCTTCCTGGAAGAGGATCACCACGTGGCTGAGGACTTCTTACACGTATTGTCTCTGGTGGATGCAGAGCGACTTTCCAAGCACCAAGACTGTGATATAATCTGTTTGGGCACGTACCTGAAGAACTTCAACTTTCCAAGGACCCACAACGCAGTGAGTATGCCGAGAATGTGCTGTGCCACAGGTACTACCGGACACTGTCCACTCAGAGCGATGTTGCCATTGTGAGCACAAATACGCACAATTCATCATCTTGCCTCGTCTTTCAAGCAGCAATGAGGAAACGTTTACGTGCACGATTTGTCTCGAGTGTGTTTACTTAACTGAACATTGCGTCTGGGATACGTTTCTTTGGTTGAAGTACAAGAAGGGCACAGAGTTACCTGTATCTTTCGAAGCACCCTGTAAAACGCACTCACGCGCAAGTATCACCCTACAACCTGAAGGCGCCGATAGCGGAGCACAGCTTGATCGGGTTCATGGGCGGCCGACCCATGCCCAGGATAACCACGAATGACCGGGCGGCGATGGCGGCAGCGGGGGGGCCCGAAATGGCCTTCGACCAGGCCTTTTTAGGCGGATTTCTGCGCGGGAGGCGACTCCTGTGGGCCCCAGGCTCCATCCTGTCCTCCGTGATGGAGGCCTTCACTCAGGTTGGTTCGCCTTCAAATCTGCCTCGCTGCCCGCACTTTATTGGTCCTGTTGTACCTCGACTTTGGCGGTCGGTGTCTGGTCTGGCAATAAGGATTTGTCCTACTTTTCAGGAGTATCAGATCTGGCCTGGAGGCCCCTCCTACTCCAACCGTCGACTCAGCGTAATACATCAATGATCTCCCTTGCAGTAGTAGCTTTTAGGTCTATGTCGTTGTCCCCTCGCTTGTATCGCACGAGTCAGAAAGAGTCACGGCGTGATGCATCGCGTTTTTTGGGACTCGTACAGTATACACTAGTTGCTTTACACTTGGTGCTCCCCTTTGGCCTACTTGTGAAGCTTCATAGTGAAGTCATTAGAGAGCAGGCCTTTTGCTCCATCCCTCGTTGACCGTTTCAGTTGCAGCATGTTGCTTCACTGTAGCCTAATCCTCGAGTACTTCCACCCCCCAACCTCTGTGCTATACGTGACGCAGCACGGACCAAGCTTGTAAAAGCCATAATCCTGGGATTACGTTAAAAACTCTAAGTAAGGACAATTTGAGTCATATCGAGCCTCAACATTGTCAGCTATATCAGCGATCTTTCTTTCTCCTGCCGTAATGTGTGCATGTGCTTTGCCCTCATCAAGGCCGATATGACCCCCCCTAATCCGCTAATCCTTCAGCATGCCATTTTTTTTATCCGCATGCTGTCCAGCGCCTTCAGTGCGTCCTAGGAGATTAAAATAAAAAGATTTCAGGTGATGATCGTTCCGTGGATGAGTGCGAAGCATAACATGGGCATGGCGTTCACCAGGTCGTTGTGGCGTCGTCTCCATTCATGTAAACTTGACTTCTGCGCCTTCGACGACTACAACTGGGACTGGTCACTCTACCACCTCAGCATCACCTGCCTCGAGCACAGGCTCAAAGTCATGTTGGTTAAAGCGCCAAGAGTTTTTCATGTGGGTGAATGGTAAGAAAATTTACAAGCGTGGATACAGTACACGTACGTGCGTACCGGTGCATGAGGTCTACATGTTTCAGCGGCGTGCACCACAAGAAGAAGAATTGCCAGGCCTCCGAGGTGGTCAAGAAGGTGGAGGACATCCTCTCACAGGCCAAGAACTTCCTCTTCCCTAAAGTGATGTCCACGTTCCAGGGGCAAACAAAGAAAAGCAAAGTGCCCAAAGGCAATGGCGGATGGGGAGACCTAAGAGACAGGAAGCTTTGCTTAAACATGGCGCAATTACCTGCAAAGGACGACGACCAGGTAAGTACCCTGAAAGCTCCAGATGTTGACCAGGACTTTTGCTATAAAAATGATTTCAGGCCATCATGGAGGCCAAGATGGTGACCAGCGCCACAAACGAGACTATGAGAGCGACCAAATCCCAACGGAGTCGAAGAGATCTGAGGGCAGCTGTCACGTGACCAATGATGCCAAAATATCTTTTGCTGATTGCATTGTGACAGCATAATGCACGACGTCCTGCTCGTAGGCACGTCCGTACGCCCTAGTTCCACGGCAGCGTTATAAGAGCAGCGAACCTCATGTCATGTAGTGATAGTTGATATGATGTCACCAACATGCAAGTTATTTGTTATGACAATGAATGACCGCTTTGGTACGCGTGCATAATTCTTATGCCTCTGGTCAGTTTTATTCATGCTCAGAGTACGAAACACAAAACTAGCATTTGCACGTCGTCATCCTGGATAGCAGCAGCAGAAGCGCTTAGCTCGCCTGAGAGTTTATAACATTCTCCAACGCAGTCCAACAATCTCTCGCACTCTCCTTCGACGATTAAATCATCGCGTCGACTAGGGAGGTTGTTCTTCTGGAGATATTATCACTGATAATTTTGTGTATAAATAGCACTAATCGCTTCGATTCGTTGTTCTGGCGTGCACTTGCTGCTTAAAGTGGGAATATGATAACAGACACTTATGTAGACACACACATATGATGGGTCAGTCAGTCGTGACCTCTAGAGACTGGCAGTAACACATCCTTCAGAATGCCCAAGGTCACGTGAGGTCGCAGTCACAAGCACAGCACTACTATGAAGAGGCCACGGCCGCTGAAGTTTCTGCAATATTTTCTTCTGCCTTTTGCTCTGCTTCACCTTCTTTATCTTCTTTCTCCTCCTCTTTGGTGGCTTCTTTTTCCCGTTGCTCCTCCAGCCTCCTCTTCTCCTGTTCCTGTTCTTGTCCAATGTGGAAGAGCACATTGGAGAGAATTGCGGCTACTCCTTGGTCAAGGATCTGACTCATCACCAGTGCCAGTAGCCTCTGCTCGTGCTTAACCAACAGAGCGATGTTGTCAGGATGCTTGCTGAGGTGGTGCAGCGTGGACGCAGCCCGCCTGAGCATGTCCAAGGAAGTTCCCATGGAGTCCGGATTGTCTCGGAGAGCATTGACGCCGTGCTGTTGAGCCACAACCATGGCATTCTGCTCGGCCTGCTCAATGAAGCCCAGCAGCAGCCCCACGGTCTGGTCCGCCACAGCTACTGCTCGAGCCACTCCTGAGTCAGCGCCGGCAAGGTAGAAGAGCAGGTTGATGGAGAACTCCCGGAGTACCTGGTCCTCGTATCGATAAAGCCTTCGCGCAAGCACTCGCGTTAGCCTCTCGATGCGCGAGTACGGGGGCGTGGAGAGCAACAGGTCGACATTAGCCTCGTGCAGACAAAGCTTGGTGAGCGCCTCAACGGCCAGGCGCTGTGGGGACACTGGCGAATGCATGCCCACGTGAGGAAACGGATCCTGCGCATATGACGAAGCAGACACCGCCCATTCCAGTAGTCCCTCCAGCAGCGGTCGAGCTACTGACTCATCCAGAGCCCTCAGCTCGAGTGCGCCAGAAATATTAGCCAAGCAGACGAGCACGTTCTCTCGTAGGGTGTGCAAGTGCTCCCACCACCACTCGGGGTCTTCCACACTACTGGAAGTAGGATTCTCCTTGCTGTTGCTTTCGCCCTCGTCTTCGCCGCCACCACGATCGTAATTTCGCTGGCGACTTGGATTCCGCGGCGGGTACCAGTGTTGAAGGAGGAGAAGGCGACCGGCGATAGTGAGGAAGGTGGCAGAGCGGCCGAATTCCACCTCGTTGCCCGGGAGGAAAGTGAGATTCCGGAGTATTGTGGACACGCAGACTGCACGCTTGCCCAAGCTGTCCTGAGTCTCAGTCGTCAGGTGAAGGCTAGGCTCATCTCGGAGGTAACACTCGTCCTCGAGGCTCTCCTGGCGCCAACGCCGTCGCGCTTCCTCGGGATCACGCAGTATAATCCCTGTTAGGCGGCGTATACGATCTACTATGTCCTCTTGCACTTCTTTCTCTTCTTTACTTTCTTCATGATCATCAGTTGCATCTTCACCATCCTCCTCAGCTTTGACTTCGACCTTGACCTCTTCAACCAGATGGTCATCTTTCTGGTCGCTTCCTATTTGTTTGAGCAACCTGACGAAGGGCACAACGCCAAGGTCAGCAGCGAAGGACGGGACGATATGAGTGGTTGTGTTGCCACCACCCATTCGCCAGTGGTCCGAGCTCAGTTCTACGCCAAGACAACCAACCGCGTCTTCGTCTGTCGCGGCGGCACCTCCCGCCACCCGATCCCAATCGCGGTAGTCGTCTGTCACGAAAAGCGCATCATCACACTCCTCCAGCTGAAAGCTTAAGGTGTCGTCATTCTCCTCCGCGAATCGAGCGCGTTTCGTTAAATCTCGGCTGGTGGAGAGAACAGTAATCTTGTCCGCGGGATCGGGCGGATGTCGAACTCGACCGAGATCAAGCTCCTCCGCGCTCTCTTCTTCTGCTCTAACTCGTCTGGTCTCCCACCATTTTCTCTTCTTGTACTCGCCCATCCTCCTGTCCCTGACCGCCATTCGAGAGCCCTCGTCCTCCCCTTCCATGTCGGCAGTAATGCCGAACATGTCGATGAGTGTAGCACGCCAATGCTCAAGCAGAGCCTCGAGCAGACCAGGCATGTTGCCCAAGCCAAAGTAGGGGAAAGCGTTGTCGTCATAGAGAAGAATGTTGAGCACGTCCAAGGCCCATGTGGACTCCATGAGGAGGCCCGAGCGGAGACACATGACCAATCTCCAGCCCTCGACGGGTTGCACGTCCAATTTATTAAGCTTCTTTCGCTTCATCATAAGTGGAGGAGTGGCTTCCACACTGCCCGGAGGGAACACTATCTCACGGCCACGCCCAGCGAAGCCCTGTAAGAGTGACAATGTAGCTGGACTAGTCTTGAACAATGTAAGGGGCACTTTTCTTACTGGTCTTTGAGCTCCCATGGGAGGTCTCATATCAGGCCGATACATTGGCCTCATCCCGGGCTTGGTCATCATTGGGTGTCCACCCCAAGACGAACCCGGCTGAGAATAAGGTCCATACGGCGCACCCGGTCTGACACCGACCCCTCCGTTACTCATGCCCCAGCCGCTTCCACCACCTCCCGCACTGGGTTGGCCGGCGCTGGCGGCAGAGCTGTAGCCGCCGGGTCCGGGGAAACGGTTCTGCCAGTGCTGTTGGCTTCCTACAGACAACAAGTACATTAGTCACACGTACTAACTGTGCTGGTTATGTCACTTTCTAATGCTGTACAGAATACTGTGTTCATAAATTGTATGGTCATATCCTGCGAAGTACAAGAGGAATGGGTACACTTGCACTTACCAGGGTACATCGGTGGCCGCTGACCCGGATAAGGATACCCTCCTGGCTGTTGAGGCGTTGGCTGTGCGGGGGTACCCGGTGGTCGGGTTGAGGGAGATGGAGGAGGTCCTGGCTTGGACGAGGGTGCACTGGGGTAAGGACCACTGCTTGAAGACGTCGTGGGGCTGTTGCTCTGGCTGTATCCCTGGAAACCAAACGAGAAGTTAAATGTGAAGATTCGTAAGACGATCAATACCTACTGCCAAATTTAAACTATGTTGAAGGACTGCAAAACGTGTAGCATAGCAGGGACAGATTTAACAAGCAGAGGAGGGCAAAAGCATAGTAGAGACGTACTTGGAAGGTGGTTGCAGAATGAATGAAGCCGCCATTTCCTACGGCGGGTGCAGGATAAGGTTGCGAGCCCCTCTGGTTTGCTCTCAGGATCACAGGCCGGGACTCGGGTTGCACTTGGCCGACGCTTGTCTAAAGTGCAGAAACATGAGGGGGTGGAAAAAGTGTGAGGAAAAACATAAAGTATAGCGAGAGAGACAGACAAAGCAAGGACAGACATACAGGCAAAATAGTGCAGCGGCAAACACTGATCTGGAGCTACAAGCTGGTCAAAAACTTCGGAGAGGTCAGACTACAGTTGTTTACACACTACCACTCAATTCTCACTGATTACATTAAATTACGATACGTACTTGTGGCGATTGTGGCCTCGCAGGCGGTATCATGGCGGACTTCTGCGCCGCAGCAGCCGCAGCTGCCGCTGGCGGCGGCGGCTGATGCGGCGAGGGTGGCGGTCCCGAAGCTGAAACGGGAGGCGGTGGGGGACCCGACGCATTAGGTGGCTGAGGAGGTCCGACCATCTTTTGCTGCTGGGACACACGGGGAAGGAAGAGGGAGAGAGAGAGAGAGAGAAATTTTACACACACGAGAAATAAAGAAAGAGTAAAAAGGAGACAGTAAAGAGAGTGACACCCAACAAAGCACACACAGACGAAGAGGACACGCAAGCCACAAATCAGCGGGATGAATACAAGTACGTTCATATGTGTGCAAGCGGGTGCGCCAAAAAGATCTTAGAAATGATTTACGTTTGTACCTGATACTGTTCCGAATACGGTGATTGCGAGTACGACTGCTGGCCACCACTTTGATGCTGATGCGGTCCCCCTGGATAGCCCGGCCTTGGTGGAGGCGGGCCGTAGCCGCCAGGCTGACTCCACCTGTAGGGGACATCTCCGGGACCTCCGGGCGAAGCAGCGGGGCCGTTGGGAGGTGGGCCCACGTAGGGTCCTCCAGTTCCTCCAGCTGCCGAATGTGGCGGAGGTGGCGGCGGCGGGGGCCATCCGCTACCAGGGCCCCGAGGACTGCTACTTGCGGGATAACCACCTGGATAAGGAGGATATTCCCCTCCCTGCGGCCGCGGAGGAGGGTAGTGGACGCCGTAACTGTTGGGTGGTGGGTAGGAACCTACATGAAAAAAAGGAGAAAAACTTGATTCTGTGACATTTAAACCTTCTGCAATCATTTGTGCACGGTGGAAGACCAGGTAAATGAGGATAATTAACAATAATTGCGCCTGATGGCGACTACAGAGTTAAAGAAGAAGTGTCCGGAGAAGGTGACATTGACTGCGCTGGGACCGAGCGCCACCCCAACGACATTTTGTAAAAGAAACTCAAAGGTCCAGATGCTGGATCTGAGCGCAGTCAAAGGAGCTACACTAATGAATAATGAACGATGTGTGCAGTGAGACCCAGAGGAAATTCATTGAAAAAAGTCACATTTACAACACCTAGTGAATCACAACATAAAGATGTCGCACACCATATAATACACACTAGCGCGGGCGTGATCACTCGACTTAGAAGTGTAGGCGCAGCTTACGGGGAGTAACTTTGCCGGCATCGACACAAACAACTGCTTATTAACAGCACACACACACACGCACACACATGACGACACTTCTCTTATTTCTCTCCTCCTCTCTACCTGCATGTGAGCGATAAAGGGAATGTTGTTGCTGTTGGTGGCTATGGACAAAGTTGCTGTTCTCCTTGTTGTTGGCACCGCCGCCGCCGTCGTCAAAGGGGTTCAGCAACTTAACGTGTTCTTTGTTGGAGTAACTCGGCAATGCCCCTGCAACCGCGAAACTTGTCATATTGTCACCCTTCTCACAAGAAGGAAACGCAGCAAAAAGTCTCCCAACTGAGGGAGAGATAGAAGCTTTCCGCCATACGTGTACAGCACATCTCTGCCACACACACTTCGAATCAAGGAACAAAAGGTATTCATATTTCAAAATACCGGCCCGAAGGCGGGCACGAGCGCGTGAGTAACTGCGCTCGAGGGACAGAGGTTCATTACATCCTGTATGTACAAGTGGAAAAGCCATTTCAAACTGCACAAGTGCCGAGTAGAGAACGAGGATGTGTTGCTGGAAAACACAGCTGCAAAAGACATCAGTAGAGCCTAGCTGTAACTTTGCTCCATGGAACTGTACTCGGTTTTGTACAGATCTACGATGCATGAGTGCAACTCAGCCATAGCAGCTGTTAAAAGCCTCCCAACGATATCACTACTTAGTGTTAATCTTCTGTTCTTTTCCATCAGAGGTGAAACTACTGTCACGTCGCTAGTGCGGACCACTGAGCAAAGCGTTCGAATATGTCCTGGTAAAGTTGGTTTCTTCTTTCTTTTTCTTATCTCGCTTCTTTTAGAGCAAAAGCAGCCCTACGAGACTCGCAAACGTTCGTAAAATTAATGCCGGTCTATTGCGCTCACCAAGATGGGTGGGAGCTCCAGCTCTCGGGTCCGGTCCGGCAGTAGCGGCACCCGGTGGCGGGGGTCCAGCGGTAGAATTAGGCGGATAGCTGTTGTACGAGACGGCTCCCGGCGGGGGAGGCGCCGGACCGCTCGGGTAACTGCCAGGAATACTTTGGCCTCCGCTGCTTCCACCGCCACTGTATGCGTCCTGCGAGTTTTGGTTCGAGCCGCTGTAGTTGGACGATGAGTCCCGGGAATCTTGAGATCCTGGAAGATGAGAACAGTTTAGTTAGGTCCCCCTTGGTCCCTTGTTCACTAATAATCCGGAAACACTAACCTGGTGACGGCGGCGGTGGTGGTTGCGGCATGGTAGGCTTGGCTGCAGGCGGTTTCTTCTTTGACTGAGCCTCCACCTGAGCCAGCAGGGGTCCTGGATCCATCCCACCTCTCTCGAAGTGACACTCGAAGGGCAGAAGATTCTTCCCGTAGTGCTTCTTTAGCGTGTAGGCACCGCTCGATGAGGCGCCGATACCCAACTGTGCGGCGATGTCCTTCCATGTCTTGTTCTTTGTGCACTGAAATTATTCATACCCCAGTTATATCATTGAACGCGGGCTACAATCATTACATCAGGATAATTAGCAGCTACACAAACATATCAGTGGATCAATCGCATCAAACACCAACAGTGTGAATCTAGTTTTTGCTTAAATTGTGTAACGTGTCTGTGTGTGTGTGTGTGTATGTGTATGCG
>JAAUXU010118436.1_pt1 | contig 20765 bp, 23 predicted proteins | sample 7278151 | NCBI WGS metagenome assembly JAAUXU01 (sample SAMN14350113, study PRJNA611818) | marine sediment metagenome | isolation source: surface marine sediment (1.8m) | place: French Polynesia: Moorea | collected 2018-08 | reverse complement strand
CTTCAAGATGCCTGAGAGCATCCTCTTCTTGGCGGTCTCTGGCATCTTGAAGGGCGCTACCAAGAGGAAGAGGAGCAGCGGCAACGTGGACAACCCCACCAAGTAGCGCCAACCAAAGGAGGGCATCACCAGGTAGGCCTAACAAGGCAGAATATCACAAAAGATGTTAGGGCATATTTCTTGACTCACTCACCAAAAGGGACGTCAGGCAGGCCCCGAAGGCCCAGAAGAAGGATTGGGACATGAGCGTTTGACCCCGGCTGCTGGACGGCAAGTACTCAGCCAGGAGAGTCGTCACCTGCATTTTTTTTTATGTTCGTATGGATTTCATCAGGTTAAGTGCTGCGACTGGCACATTCGCATGCAAATCTCCATGCAACTTCTCTTCACCTGAGGGATGCTGCCTATGAAGAAGCCGACGAGAAACCGGAGGAAGAGCACCCAGTAGAACGAGGGCGCGAAGGCCGTCAGGAGGCCGAAGTAGAAGAGGAAAGTCGTGCCCAACAAGATCGGCTGACGACGGCCGAATTTGTCGCACAGGATCCCCCAGAAGGGGGAGGAGATCATCATACCTTAAAGTAAGCACACCTTGATTCATGCGCATAACATGAGCGTCAAGTACTGATACGGTAGAATGTTGTACTGATGATAATTTTCGGAATAAAAAAGTTTTTTTCTTCCTAAAAGTCTGAAACTTTTGATGTAGCTTAAGCTTATGATGTGGATCAAACTTATGATGTAGTTTGAACTCATAATGTAGCTCAAACTTATGCATACCCCTAACATACACGACACCTGCAAGGTCTGGACAGTACATGTACAGAGGATTCTCGATCAAACTCTGTTTCTGGACAATAAAGGAGCTGCTGCTGCCGACCTAACTATTTGTTATGCACCATCTTTATCTCGATATTCGAGTTCTCGATCAGTTCTCGATATATCAACATTTTTTTTCACCTCATGCCAAGAATCCAGGTACAGTACAGGTAAAAGAGTGAAATGATAATCAACCTAGGCACAAATGAACGCTTTCTCCTCACCCATGAAGACCACAGTGGTGAGCGTGGCCTGCTGGACCTGGGTGATGTGCCAGTGGCAGTGAAGGGCTGGAGACAAGATGGACAAGATCATCATCTCCATGGAGTCGGCCACGTTGGCGAATCCGGCCATCAGGACTATACCGATCTGGCAAAACATTCACCTTTCTTTCTTTTTCTTGGCACACAACGTTCTCCGCCGACTACCTCACCTGAAACCTTCCGAAGCCCAAGCGGTCGATGGCCTGGCCCACCGTGAAGCCCCTGCCGGCCGCCTCCGCGACCGCCGCCGCCGCCGTCATCGTGATCTAGCTCTTGGAGTTCCCCTAGTGAAAGTGCATCTTCTCTCCCCACGGGTCTCCTGCAGTCCTCAGCGAATTTAGTCACAATCAGGCGCGTTGGTGGTACTTTGATTGGTACTTTTATTCACAACTTCTTCATTTATCACACGGACCACGGACTCACGTCAGGGGAGCCCTTGAGCCTCGACTTGTGTACCAATCACAAGTCAAAGGGAGACCTTGAGCAGAAACTAGGTGAGCAGCGAGCACGGATGACGTCTCGAGTCAGCTGGTCTCGACCTCCTCAAGCCCGAAACTCAGTAGGTCCGAAAGCTCGAAGAAACAAGCCTTTACTCATCCCTAGTTGAGCAAAAAGTTCAAAAGTTTCTACCTGTATGCATCTCCGCGCACGAGCGGAGCTCCTCTCATGCGTGCACGCGTCTGCCCAGTGCCCACCGGTTGCACTCGGAGCCGCAAAGGACCGCGTGCTCGTTTCTCTCGTGCTTGGACGACGTGGCCGAGGACATGTTTGGTTCACACTGCACTGAGTGCCGTAATCAGTCTATTTCGTGAATTGCTTTGATGATTTGGAGCTGAATCATCGATCGCAGAAATACCAACTATAGAAAATAGTCACTGTAGCATGACTTGTAATAAGACTCGTACAGTCTTAACGTGTGGTTGTGCAGTGAACTGTAGATGAAAATGAGCAAAACTTCAGTGTGTGAAAGAATGCATTATGAGAATTGTTACACTTGACCTATGCAGAATGCACTCACGTGCACTTGCTTATGTACATTGTCACATAAATCAATGGGAGATTTAGTGCCATTTAGTGTTGGTGAGCACCAAGTAGTTGCAAAGTTGCAGTCATCATTGACTGAGTGGAGTCGAATGGGACTGAAGTGAAGTGTTGAGATCTCTGGCTCGACTCACGATTTCATGAATTGGACTCGCACATCCCTACTGGTGGGTGGAGCCGGGGGTCACTTGGCCAAGTGCGACTCTTGCCACATCAGCTTGGTCTGACCATCCAATGGCGGCGGCTTCTTTGCGCCTCACACTGCACTGTGTTCCTCCTAAGTGGAACACGTGTTAAACAGCCAGAGCAAAGCAGATGTGTGCACACCTCTTTACATAACTGACGTGCGCCATCATTAACATTGCACAGCCTACAGAACAAGGACTACACTGACTTAGGCGGTGATAGCGAGCGCGACAGGAAGTCCTGGACGTCAAGTCGTGTGCTAAGGCTGGCCTGATTCAGTCAGACGCACCTGCGAAATTCATGTCAGTCGGTGAAATTGGCCAAGATCTTTTCCACTGCGCCTACCGGAGGGCCTGGAGAAGCTTGTGGAGCTGATCCAAGCGGCCTTTTTTTGTCAGGACCTCCAAAATTAAAGGCTACCAACGAACTCTTGTCAATATTTAATCAGGACTGAAGAGCTCACAAAGAAAAAAACCCTTCTTTTTGTTTAAGGCTTTTTCTCTATTGTCCCAACTTATTGATGTTCCAGCTTACGTGCAGTAAAACTGAAACCACTTCTTTGTCGCCAAATGACAAAATGCGACAACAAAGTGCTGATTGCTGGATTCTCTGTTTGCTGCCGCCCTTTGACTAATATTTTGCCAAGTTAAAACCCGCTACAACTTTAAAGCATTGGCGGAATTTGCGGCGCGACTTTAACTTCGCCAACTATGTCAAAACATGCAATCTTGCGTCAAATCACCAATTGCATTTTCGCAAATGGACTCCGAATTTTCCTCCTTCTTTGACTTACTTTGACCTCGGATCGGTCAAAGAACTCGGCGTCAAAACGCCGATTTAGTGGACAGTAACGCAACATATATAGTTATGAAACATGTATCTATGATCTTTGTATCTTGAGAACTAAAAGGTCTACGGTCATGTTCGACATCACTCCGGCCAACGCTGCCTACACGGCCCAGATCGAAGGACTGTAACACTTGTAGTTAGGACGCATCTTTGAAAACGTGACAAGTTCTTAAACATAAAAGTTGTAATTTGTCAACGAAAATCCACAAATGCTGGAATAGAGTGAGCTCAACACCTGTCACTCTACCTCAATCGCAGAAAGGTTTAACTGTTCTGCTCAGATGAACAAGTGATCGCTTTTATTGGCTGCTTATGCAAACTTGTCTGAAATGTCCCTCAGCGCGTTTGATGCCAGCTGTCAGCACGGTCAGCCAGCGTGTCTTAAAAGCCTTGGTCTTGGCGGCCTCAACACTTGTCCTCAATAGGAGAGGTCATTCAGACGAAGCAACCTCTTGACCTCGAGTGTTCTACGTGCTGTGGCTTCCACAGGCTCAAAGAGGTGCTTTTTCTGCAAAATGATTTGTGGTTTTGGGCCGAAATATGAAGATTCTCCTAAAATGTTTTACTGCGGACACTTGCGGATAAATGTTGCACAGGATCGATATAGAAGCAATTTCTGCTTTGGTCAACAACTTTCGAACCTGTTTGACTCCAAATGTTGTCTCCTCGGGCCTCGTTTGAAGCTACTTCAGATCAACCTCACTTTGAGTCGCAAGGAATAATAATTATATGTTAACGACGCATATTGTAGTACTGCTTGTACCCTACTTCGACGTGACTTATATCGCCAAGGCGATGAAATGACCCGAATACATATATAGCACCCGGGAAATATAGTCAAGAGGGAAACATAGTGCCAGAATATGTCCCTCCAGCGGCGAGTTGGTCCGAAAATCGTGCGTTAAATGTTTCGTCCCAGCTGTGGAAAGTGTAGTAACTTAGATGTAATAATACAATATCGACACTTTTCAAAACAAGCTTATTATTATATATACATATGCGTTCTACTCTGACTCGCACTGCAATATTTGCTTGAAATCACTTGTCCGGCCTTAAAGCTGCGGCTCGAAGGCTCCAGCTTAAGTAGCTCGACCATCCTCAGTCCATCCCTAGTCATCCCGCCCTTCTAGAAACCTGACTTTGGGTGCTGAACACACGAGAGAGAATGATTTTTCTGTCCGAAAAGCACACAAAGAACACAGCTCAGTCCTTTTAGTCATCGCAGCAGGGATCAGAAGCTGCACACGAGTATCTGGCTTCATCTGCTCAAGCAAGCAGAAAAGGCGTGACCCTTTCCAAGCCTTGATTTCTGGCATTTCTTCATTCACGACGCTGGAAGTCCCCATGTCTGACTCTCGCCTCACGTCCACGCGCTGGCAGGCCTGCAGGACGTAGAAAGGGGGTCAAGTTCAGTGCGTGGCTGTCAAGTCCACGCATGTTTGCAACACTTGTGTCAAATGCAGAGACGGGGGGAGACAACATTAAGCAGATTCGTTTAAGCACGCTCGAGTGAGTCCGGAGTCGGAGCTCTTCTTTAGTTTCGCCTGGTTGCGACATCTATCGCAATCTCTATGCTCTTCGTGTGCAGGCGCTTGCGTTTGGTCGCGTGCTGAACCTGATATCGACAATAGATCACTCAACAAAAAAACAGACGAGCAAGAACCAGTCGATGATGACAAAGTGGTGCTTTGGTGGCCATAATTCCAATGCTTCAATTTCCCAGATTTCTGGACTTTGAAGGACCCATTTCGGGAGGGGAGGAAATATACAAAAAAGTTGCGTTGATTTATTGGTGAAATCGCAGTCCGTCAAAAAAAAAAAAAAAGACAAAGCTTTCCTACGCTCTTTGTCCCTCCGAGCACTTAATTTGTGCCGAGTGTACGCAACTCCTGCGTTGGTGTCACCCGGAGCGCACGTTGCGTCACTGCGTCACTCAGTCCGCCGCTGCGCGTACGTGCCGGCGATGATCCTGGACGACGCGTGCGTGTGGGACGTGCGAGTTGAAAGTGGACGCGCACGGGAACATGGTGTGCGTGCGCCCATTGAACCGGCAATGCCCGTGTGGAGGGGTAGGGGAGCTTTTGCAGTACATACTGTACACAGTGTAATAACCTCTCCTTGGTCACGGTTTCATTCATTGACAATACAGCCCTGGACGAGAAGAGATCCTGCGTCAGAGCTGAGATCCTGTTCAAACAGTGCGACCGCTGAACAAAAAAAAAGTATGAGGTCAGAGGCAGCAACATCAGCAGGAAAGTGAGAAGCATGAGATGGAAGGTAAGATGGACCATAAGTTGGCACCAGCAGACCATTTTTTTGTGTGTCGTCGTCCTCTAGATTCTCTTCCTCTTGTCCCTGGCGTTGACGCAGTCCGTCATGGGCGTCTTCTTGCCGCCGCCCTTCGACAAGCTGAAGAACCCGTTCGACAGCCTCAAGAAGAAGCCCGCCTGCAACTGCGAGTGCAAGTACACGAAGGTAGGGTCGCATCCAGAGCTGAAAAAGGCATAGTAACAGCAAGTGCGCGTTCTCAGGTCCAACGCTGCGAGGAGAAAGTGTCCGAGAAGTGCCACACCGACTACGAGACCAGATGCGAGACCTATCACGGCAAAGAGATGTGAGTTGACAGAGTAAAAGCCAAGGCTTAAGCACTAGTTTAACTGGCGATTTAAGCTGTCTTGGAGCAACTCGAGGTTGTGAGAGCCCCTGTGAGGGCCTCTGTCAGGGCCTCTGTGAGGCTGTGAGGTTGTGAGGGCCTCTTGAAGGCGGTGGGGTCAGCTTGTACCATCAGGGGTCATCCCCTTCCTAGCAAAGATGGCCTCCATGCTCTAAGAACTTTTCCACAGCTAGACGGAGTAGACATTGGACTCTTTTAAGTTGTAAGTTGATGCTTGGTCTCCTCGGTTCTGCCTAGATGCGTCCAAAATCCCTACGAGGAGTGCAGCACTGAGTACCGGAAGCAGTGCAAGAAGAAGCAGGAGTGCATGCCCGAGTACAGGAAAAAGTGCATCAAGATCCCTTACGACGTCTGCGTGGACCAGCCGGTGAGACAAGAAAATGCTGCTCTAATGCTAATAATAATAACAACGCTCCCTCCCCTTCATCAAAGAACTGCGTCACCAGCTACAAGGAGGAGTGCAAGCCTGACTACGAGTACGGGCAGAAGTGCAAGAGCATCCCTCAGGAGGTAGTGCCTTCATTGCCAGTATGAAAAAGAGAATAGTTAGAGAGCGACGACCCATCTTTCAGCACTGCAGCTACGCCAAGAAGTGCGAGACCAAGTACAAGCAGAAGTGCAGCCGGGTGCCCCACGAAAAGTGCAAGTACGTGGACATCTGCGTGGAGAAGCCGCACCAAAAGTGCAAGACTTCGTACAACAAACAGTGCAAAAAGGTAAGAAAATCGACATTTTCAAACGCTTCTTTTCAAAAAAAAAGAAAGAAAACTTGCGCAGTTGTCACGACGACCCCGATTTTTTCCCCTTTCATCCCTCTTCCAGTCTTAAAGTCGACCTTGCAAAAATGTCAAGTCACATCAAGAATTATCTGGGCTACCTTGGAATCTTTGTACTGCCACTTATTTAAGCTTGGCAATATAAATACGTACGTTAGTAGGAGAAAAAAGTTTGTGGCTTGCACGCTGTGGCTGCTTTAACTTTGCGGTGAGAAGAGCTCTTGGACGTTGACAATGCTTGATGCTCAGCAATGCAACTTGTGAAAAGAGATGTCTCTGCCTCGTAGGAGCCGGTGAAGGCGTGCATCCCGTTCCCCAAGAAGAAGTGCAAGAAGGTGGTGAAGAAGGTGCCCAAGAAGGAGCAGTACCAGGAGTGCCAAAAGTGCTTTCAGACCAAGAAAGAGGTGGTGTTTCTTTCTTCTTCTCACAAGCAAGGCAGAAAATGCCACTGAAATTTTTGCAGCTGTTGGAGGAGAAGCCTCGACAGGTGTGCAAGAGCGTGCCAAAGCGCTCTTGCAAGACCAAGTACCGCCAGGACTGCAAATCCGTGCCCCAGAAGAGCTGCCACACCGTCTACAAGGAGAAGTGCCAGAGGCTGCCCAAGAAGCAGTGCAAGACCGTCCACAGGAAGAAGTGCAGCCAGGAGCCCTACAACGTGAGTGACAATCTTGAGAAATACTGACAGGTCTTTTCCGTTCTTTTTTATATAGGTGCCAACCATAGTGATACCCCTGAGTAAGCATTTCAGTGCCATATTACACTGATTTATATTCTACGTACGAACTTACGTAGTTTTCGCTGCAAAGTCATTGGGAATGGAAAGTACATATATGAAAGTCCTTGAAATCTTTCTTCAGGACTGCAAGACCAAGTACCAGAGGAAGTGTCAATACAAGAAACAGTGCCACACCAGTCTCCAGCTCAGTTGCAAGAAGCCAAATCGTCTAAGGCGACCACCAGTCTCTTCCTCGTACGGAGCACCCCTGGGTCCCGTGAAGACCTTCCAGATTTCTAAGGCCTCGTACGGGCCTCCCAGGGTTGATCGCGATGTTGCAGCTCAGCAGCAGCCACAGCAGCAACTACCACAGCGCCAACCACAGCAGCCACCACAGCACCAACCACAGCAGCCACCACAGCACCAACCACAGCAGCCACCGCAGCAGCCACCGCTGCAGCCACCAAAAGATGAGGAGGAAGTACTTGGAGAAGGTGACCAAGGTCCGTTCAGGCCATCGGTCAAGTTCTACCAAGTGCCTTCTGCAGAGGACTTTCAAGGCGAAGCCGACGGCAAAAAGAAGCCAAACTCGGACAGTTTCCGTCAGGCGACGCCTTTCCAGAGACCCCCCAGGTTCAGGTACAACAGCAACAACAACCAAAAGCTCCCGCCGCCTCTCCAGTCTTGGATAGACAAGGGACGGCGGCGGCCGCGGCGGAGATTTCCGCTACAAAACTGGCCTGGAGCTTTGGTTCGGTCTCCTCGGCTTGGGAAGCGGGCTCCTCCTAGTGCTGCTGCAAAGAGGCAAAGGTGTACTTCGTGTGTGTGGCCTTCTCTGTGTACATCATTTCTGCATTTGCACCCGCTTCCTGCTTGCTCGTAGCTTAAGGATCACGTCACTGATGCAAAGTAGATTTGTGACTGCTACATATACTTGAGGTCGAAAGTTTTCCTATGACTGGAAGAACGTTAAGATGAGTAAATACTTGCGTTTAATAACGCGTTGCTTGAGTGACAACAATGAGTAGAATTGGAGTCTGCGCACTCCATGCCAGACTTTTTAAGGCCCACCCAGCAAAGGCCCACTCATCCATCCTATTGCAGTGCATAGGGGAGCAGTGCAGTGGTTGCTGCTCGTTGGATTAAAAAAAGAGACAACTTTTGAGTGGAATCTGCTGATTCTTCAGTCACTTTTGCTCTACGTACTACAGTCATAGTGGGCGAACTTTTAACCTCAACTGTACATGTGTGTTCAGTTCACATATAACATTCCCTCTATTCATGCAGACCCGTCCTGCCACAGGAGCAGCTGCTCCTACTGCGACAACAGCGTGAGGAACAGCAACAACTGCATCAAAAGCACCAGCTGCATATTCAACCACATCAGGAGCACCTTCTACAACAGAAGCTGTCATCTTCGACTACCCCGGGACCCGGGAACTTGTATTTTGCACCTTACAACCCTTCCTTCACCGAGGCCCAGTTTCAAGTCCCGAATCACGACAGTCGCAGGCCCACCTATGGAGATCCGTCTTCATACCAGCCAGGAGCAGGAGAAAACTATCTGTCAAGAAAAGATTTGGAATCACATGAGTTACAAGACGATGTGGCAAGCTCGAACTTTCCAGTGACTACACCAGTCACTCAGCAGCCAGGGGATATCCCACCAACCTCGGCGGCTGCAACGGCTTCCAGTGCCTATCCTACTGTCAGTACACCGACAACGAGTGGCGTCATAGCTTCGATAAGTGCCCTGCCAATCACTGAGAAGCCTACGACCCTAAAAAGACTCACATTCGGAGTTTATCCAACAACACCCTGGGACCACGCGCAGGATTCCGAGCCAGACCATGAAAAAGAACCCACTGATCGCTTCCTGAAGCAAAACTTACTCAACGCATTTGGCCAAGGACAGATCGATCATGCTGAGGAGACTCCCGTCCAGTCTGGTGATGCCTATGACCCAGCAATTGACTCACTGGGGTTCTTGAAGAAGTCTTTGCAAAATGCCAAGATGAAGAAGGAGCAGCTGAAGGACCAAGGCTCAAGGCGGCACCTCGTCCAGCTTTCGGATGCCCCTGAACCAGTTACTGAAGAAGTGTTGGAGACTTCCACAGTCGTGGACGATCTCACCAAGATCTTGGAGGCCAAAAGGGCAACATTGGAGGACTCTTTGGCCGTTGAGTCTTCTGTCAATGTCAGCGAGACTGAAAGTCCCACTGAGAGCAACAAAAATCGCCGACTTGGACGTCCCAGAAGACGTCGAAGGTTCCATCGTGTGAGATCCAGAAGAAACGTGGAAGCTCTTGAAGACATAGCCGAGAGAGACACGGACAGGGACATGACAAGACGACTCAAAACGATTGGAATTAGAAAGAGGAAACCATTCAAGAAGCAGCAGCAGCATTTGGATAATCACGCCATCTATCCCAATGCTGGTTTAGCCAACAAAACGAGCAAGCTTGAGACGGAAGGTGATCTCAACGCTCGAAATCGCAGTGAAAGTGACTTTGACCAGATCGAGTCCCTCTTGCTGAACGAGAACACGTCCAACTTGACAACGACCAGGCGACCGTTCGAGTTCTACCCGGCGACACCCGGACTCATCGGGGTGAGACCCAGAAAGACGACGTTGAGACCACCGGCTGGACGTGACGTAAAGGAGGAAGAAGTGGACGGCCCAAACCAAGATTGGCAACACTTGGATTTGATCAGGTCTATCATGGACCAAAATGGCCTCAAATACAGGAAGCGAGCCACGGGCCAGAATTCGGCTGGAAACCGGCGACAACTCGATTTCGGCGACGACGACGAGGACGACGGAGGGGACAACATCGGCGACGACAACTCGTCGGCTGCTGAGCCGAGAGACTTGAACACGTCCTACGACCACTCCTTGCACTACGGCGACATCACGGACAACTGCGACTACAGTCCCAAAGAGCAGTGTCAGCAGGTGGGCAGCAACAGGGTGTGACAGAAGTGTAACTCTACATATATGTTCAGTAAATTTGGCTCGACTTGGATACGTTTAGCACTACGTAGTAGGTGTAAGGGTTGTTTCTCTTCCAGGTGGAGGAGTGTTCTGATATTCCCAGCACGGACTGCGCCACCCTGTACCGCGACAAGTGTGTGGATAAGCCCGAGAACGTGTGCGAGACTGTGTACGACAACCACTGCACGAGCGAGCCCTCCGAAGAGTGCACGCAGGAGTACAAGCAGGATTGCAAGCAAGTGCCCGAGGAACAGTGTTCCACGCACTACGAGGAAAAATGCAGGACCGTGTACGAGCCGGTGACCAGGTACCAGATCGAGAACCACTGCTACTGGCCGCAGAGCAAGCTCAAGGACGAGCCGTGTCACTGAAAAGTGACTTTTCCACAAGTGATCTGTTACAGGGTGCCGCAGACTCTTCCGGACTTGATTGAAGAATAGTGGGGCTCTGAAAAGTCAGTGTTACAGTAGTTGTATGGATATGACAGCTTTTGGGTGTGTGTACCATAAGTAATCCGTGGGCCGCCCACCTGCTTTTGGTGGACTACGGTACTTAATATGGACTAGGTGAAGTACCGAGTGAACATAATGTACGGAGTGGTGCAAAAGTGCTCCTCGCCCCACGTCAAAGATTACGATGTAGTAAGATGTGCAGACCGCCTCAGAAAAATTGCATACAACTCAGAGCTGTTTTTGTCATCCAGATTCAGGCCCCAGTAAATATTGCTGTGCAATACAGTGGAACTTGCATATTCGGGACTCATGTATTTATTAGTGAAGGCCAGGCAATGAGGGACAAAGGTCCTGCTGACCCATTTCCTTCGAGTCCTCCCACCAGGCAATTTGTCCAAGGATCTGTAATCTGAGGTCTTTAACTGATCACTGATGATTACGATTTTGGCGATGATGACACCACTTCCACTCTTGATATTCGAACGCAAGCCGAAGGATGAAATCTGGATCGACAAGTGCATTTTTTTTGCAGGCGATCTGCATATCTAGGGAACCTCTTGGTAATCTGTGGTTGGAGCATGAGACAATAATATCTGCATGCTGTCTACGTATGTTCTGTATGTATAAACGTCAGTAGTATAAATCGAAGCTTGCCTCCAACTTCTGTGCGTCATTTTCTATCGCTGCACGTGACCTCGAGTATCGAAGTCAGACATATAGGATAGGCAGGCAGACATTTTCCAACAACTGGGACTCGGTCAGACTTTGCTGGGAGCGTCTGGAATTTGTCAAGGTGATTGTGCGATCATGAATGAAAGATCCACACTCATTGGGCCAAACTTTCCATCGGAACTTTCACATTTCCTCTGATCCGCGTGACACAGGAATGTCTGCAACGGCCGCAGCAGGAAGTGACGATGAGAAATTCCTAATCCCCCGTGGAAAATTGCCTGATCATCATGACTTCTTGTTCGCGGGGCCCTTAAAAGCCGTGGAGGAGATCATTTGGAGCGTGAAGAAGTGAAAACGACGCGCAGGTAGGATATAAAGAGGATATGATCGGTTAATGCGTATGTTCTGTCCGTACGCACGGTTGATCTGCTCAAGAACAGTGAAAAACAGAACGATTAACTCAGTGAGGCGAGACAGAAGTAACCTTGACCTTGAGAACGAAATCCAGAGAGATTCAAGCTGCTGGACACTACTTTTGGGCGGATTATTGACCAAAAGCTGGACTAAAACCAAAGACAGAGCGATTAAGTTAAGATACACCAGTACAGAATGACATAGAGATGACTTGATTGCAATTTAGAATGCAATTCTTAGCATCTGGAAGCAGTCAGACATCACACTCCACGTTAAGTTACTACTAACAACTCAATCTGAGAGATGGTTAGAAATACTGCAACTCAGAGATCCGTACTACTCGGAGCTAGTGTGTATGTGAGGACCTTTGACCAAATGTTCCATTTTTAAACAGTTGCAATGATTGCCTGGTTTAAGCGTTCAAACCATAAGAGCCTCGACTGTTCTTGCGGATACTTTTGGCGAAGTTGTGCGGTCATAAAATTCTCATTTTGTCTGCCCAGTCCCAAAAGTCTCTCCAGTCCAAAAAGTCCCTCCAGTCCAGAAAGTCCCTCCAGTCCTCCACGACGCTGCAGCAAGTTGACCCTTGAACCCGCGATAATCGACCCCCGAAAATGTGTGACGAAAGTATCAGAGCTGAATGATTATGGAAGCGTGAACAAAGGTTCTTTTTTGATGGCTAAATCTTTGTTCCAGTGTACACTAACACTTCTGTGGTACATGACCCAAAAATACCCGGATGCCAAAGAGTAGAAATGTGCTCTGGGTCCCCGGGTAGACGTGCCCTGAGTGCAGCCCAAACACGTTACGTCCACATCTTGCTCTGTTTGAGACTTTCATGGCCAGCAGTGTAAACTTCTCCTCGTGTCTGTCGTGAGCAGCAAAAAGGCCATCGTTTATCCACGCAAAATGCGCACACAAGACCTCAAAAATGTCTGAAGATTCCCCCCCAGATGAAGAGGGGAAGTAGAAACACCAACAAAAAAGGGTCGTATAAGGACGAAGGCCAGTAAAGGCCGCTGGACTTTGACCAGCCTAAACGGTCGGCCGAGAAGCAAAGAACTTGTCGTCAACTGCTGAGAGGTGAAAATTGTCTTGTCACCCATTTGGGTCGAGACTTATTTCGCTCACATGGAACATTTGTGCGGACTGGGGAAGAAGGAAGTCCGCGCAAGGAGCAGAGATCTTGCCACATGTTCTTTTGAAAAATGCAACATATTCAGTGCTGCCCAAGAGCACGTAGGCACCTTGCCAAGGGAGGAGGAAGCAGGAGGAGAAGAAGGGGGGGTCCAACAGGGTCCAACTCTCCAGGGCCAAAGCAGCTGAGATGAGAAAGGACAGGGCAGGCAACATGAGCACACGCTTGCACGCACGCAGATGGACACACGCACGCACTCGCAGGGCAGGCACAGGTTCTCCTTCCACTCAGCGGCAGTTGTCAAAGAAAGCTTAAAAATCTGTTCTCACTTTTTCCCGGAAATAACTTGATCCGTGCAGGTAGTGGCGCGGCCTCATGAGGCCTCTCCAGGGTCTGGCGCTGCTGCTGGCGCTGCTGCCGCTGTTGGTGTCGCTGGCGGCGGCCGCCAGCAGCTCTTCGTCGGTGTCGTCTTCGTCGGAGGAGTCGAGTGAGTCTCTGTGTCAAAACATCTCATCTTCTGGATCGTCCCCTGAGATTAGCCTTGATAAACGTCCAGAAAGTGGCGAATTCTGCTGTCAAATCGTTTTTTTGCACATCTCGTTGGCGAACTCAGAACGCGTCACTTTCTGTCCGTGTTCGTAGAAGCACGTGCGTAGTTTAGTTAGTTTGCTTCTCTGCGATTTTCCATGAGAGGCAGCGGATTGATTGATCCGCATGCAAATCTGCGTGCAGATCCCTAACTCCTTTTGTCCATTAACACTTCTTTTTTCCTTCTTTCCCCATCCCCACACCAAAGCCTGCTTTTTGCTAGGCGAGGGCGGCTGCAGCAGCCAGGACAACGGCAAGGACGACGACGACGACGACGACGAGGACTGGCCCCTGGCAGTGGGGGAAAAGTCCCTGGAGGAGTGTTGTCAGAAGTGCACCAAGACCAAAGGCTGCACCGCCTTCCACCTGGGCAAAGCCAAGACCAGCAAGAGGCTTTGCGCCCTCTACGGGGGACAGGTGAAGCTGACCCCTGGGGGGGGAGAAGGACAGTGCTACCGGGTGTCTAAGAAAAAAGGTAAGACGAGAGGAGGACGCACTACAATTATGGATGATGACGTCAGACGACACAGATCTCACCTTGAAAAAGCTGCGCAACACTGCCTCTTCATGGCCCACTGAAGGCTTCACCCGCTATCAGTTCCACTCTTTCTTGTGCAAGCTCTGACGTCTCCTGACTACGTAGAGAAGCAACTTTTTCTGCGCCTTAACGAAACCGTCTTTACTTTCCGCAGCAAAAAATATCTTTAAGCTTATACACTTGCAAGGGGTCAGTCCTTGATGGGCCGTGAAGCAATCCAGTGGAGTCACACTATATAATATGGAGAACAAATGTTTTTCGAAACTTTCTCCCACCGTGAATTTCTCGGCAAAGGGTGTCGAAACCCAGAGATCCGTGTCGTCTATGATGGCCAATGTCCTCCACTCCTGGAGGAAGAGTCTCTCTTGCACGGTGTCTGTAACAACACAGCCCAGCCCAGATGGTTCTTGGCCAGTGAGGCCAAGTCCCGCAATGTCATGTGATTCCAGAACACAGAATGTGCGATCGATCAGCCAAATATCGAGTATCGCGATATCTAGAAAGGTACCGCGATGCTACTTTTTGCTGGCCCATGAATCAAGTACTACTTCCCAAAGATCACTCAATTGCACTGAAGGGACACCTGTGAGGACGTCCTCGGAGGCGGGAAATGTATCTGCCTGGGTTTACTCGCGCACAAACCTAAGAAACAAAATATCGAATAGCAGAGGCATTGCTGTACTGCAATTGACAGTTCAACAGATGTCGAATGTGGTGATATTAGCTCTCGATGCATCGAATATCGATCAGTTGGGGATATCACATAGCCGTAGCCAAAAGATGGCTTTCAGCACTCATGGGAAGCTTCTTGAAACTCAGGCTGGTGCCAATACCGGGTTGTTGCTCCACCATTGGCAACCTTTTGGCAACACGCTGTAGATCCACTCCGTCCACAGACTTCGCTCTGCCCCAGGGGTGTCACTATAAGCGGGATCCACTGTACCCCAGGACGTTTTTTTTCTTCTTTTTGGGGGGGCTTCCATTTTTTGGGAATTGGTCATACGAGAGTTGATAAAATATTTAGCTGGCACCGCCACAAAAATTTGTCTTGTTTTTTTTTTTTAACGGTCGATTTGTTTGACCGCTGCAGAACGGATCATTGCTCTACGAGACACCCATTAGTAGGAGACACAGTGGGAGCAGTTTTTGTGCTTGTCAAAACCTCATCCGGGCGAACATGGAGAACTCCGCGCGAAGCAACGACTCGGACGAGTGCGAAGTCGCTCACCGTGAAGACGTTGCCGGTGGCTGCGAAGCTGCTCAAGAAGGACGTTTCCTTGACAAAGCAATCAGGCTGAAACATCAAAATCGTCATAAAAGATGAAAAACACAGTCTGACGTTCACGAGATGCTTACAAGGAACCAATGCGGATTCACTTTATTTATGAGTGCTGTGTATGATTCGAATTTGACTTGAACCTTTGCCAGCTTCGTTCAAGATTCATTCAGCGTCGTCGCTTAAAGGTTTCACTAGAGATGCAGATCTGAAGTGGCAATTTGAATTTCCATCGAGGTCAGTAGGGGGGCAGCAGCGACTCTGGGCAGATTCGGCAGAGAAACATGACTCCAGATGAGGGTTCAATCTGGACTTTTTGTATTATTCGACACATATAATAGATGACGACGTCAACTAGATTCTGGAGAGATTCTCTGTCTTGTGCAAGTCTGAAGCGGTGGCAAAAAATCACCTATTCCGCCACTCTCTTGAGCCAGGGTTGCCATTTGGCCGTTTTACCCTGTGGTTTTTTTCCCACCAAAATGTCTACATCCACCTCTGTTTCCATCCCTCATCTACGTTCATCAACAAAGACTCATGAGGAACTCGGTTTGAACTGGATTCGAATCGAGCTCAAGCCTCTCAGTGATTGGACTGGAACTTTTGGACTCGTCCATGATCAATGATTGCACAATGTAGTCCTGACCCTTCAGGTTCGTAGATCGAAGCCACTCCGAGCTTTGCATCGATGTCCTCCCGACGACTCCTAAATGTGACTTGTGTACAAATGAGACTCCTTTGAAGACAAGGCTAAAGGTGAAGAAATGAAGACAATGTCAAACACATGGATTTATGGGAAAGCTCTGGAGAGTCATGACTTGAGTAATGGCATCAGCGCAGGCGGCCTTGGCAAAATCATCGTTCTAGAGGGAAGGAGAGCAGAGTTGGGAGTTGTCAAATAAAAAAAAAGGTGAAAATTTGAATGAAATAGCGGTGTCAGCTTTGGCCTTGAAGGTCAGCGCGCTCATCCTCCTTTTTTTCCCCACTTGAACAAGTTTGGCAGAGATTGTGCGCGTGTGCGTGAGTGAGGGCGCGCTCTGTACAGGAGAAATCGGTCCATCATTTCCCTGCCTCCTCGTATCAGACAAGGAGAAAAGGGGTATTTAAATTTTTCACATATTTTCTGGACGGAAACAAATGTTTTTTTTTTGACTTTCCTGCGTGTTCTCAGGAGGAAAACTCGCCGAAAACGAACCCACAGCTGAAGGATGCCAGAAATTCGTCGATCGAGCTTGCGGAAAGAGGCCAATTAAAGGTTCGTAATGACTAATTGCCCATCACTAATTATCAGACATTTGGAGTTTCTGTAGTGCTGAAAGTCTCAGTGTCTGCAGAAGCAACACGGGAAGTTTCTCAGTCCACTCCAATCTTGAAATGTTCTTTCTTCATCTTTGGGATCCCAGCCAAGGGGGTTTCTCTCGGGGCATTTCAGTGGCCAACACGTCTGAACATCCTGGAAACACACAGGGAATTCCCTATGATTCCCCCTCCCCCTGCGAGGAGAAGCTTCTCACTTTCCTGTTGCACGCAATGTCAACTGTTTCAGATAAGAACGACGAAATCGAGGAAAGATACCAGACAAAAAAGGTGGAGGCGGTGTTGAAGCAGAAGGAGGACAAGAAGAAGTCCGAGGAGAACAAGAAGAGCGCGAAAACGCAGGCAAAAGTTGGGAAAGCAGATTCATTAGGTGCCAAGGATGACGACAAACCGGCAAAGGAGACTGAATCCAAGAAAAAGGACAAAACAAGCAGTCGAGACGCCGCAGCAACCTCGAAGACGTCCGGAAAGTCTGCCGAGAAGTCGCCGCCCAAGGCCGGAAAGTTGCCCAAGGCCGACAACGCTGGAAGTTCGGGACAGAAGGTTGACAAGAAAAAGGAGGTCGATGACGCTCCTAAGAGGAGGGAGAAACGAAAGGCGGGATCTTCTGCTGAGACGCCCAAGAAGGCCAAGTCCAATCCACAGACCGATGAGCCCTCAAAGCCCGGATCGAGCAAGCCAAATGCCAAAGCTAAGGACAAGGTCAGTGATCCGGTATCGAGCAGGTCCGGTCCCAAAACCAAGGAGCCGTCCAAACAGTCCAAGGCTAAAGGAACTGCAACCGTCCTAGGAGCTGTGGAGCTCCAACACTCACGCAAGAAGCAGGAGTTCCAGCCTCCCAAGCGGAACCCTCGAAAAACCTGTGAGTTACCTGTGAGTCAATGATTGCCTAACCTGCCCAAGCTCCGACCTGGCCCACTCAGTGCTGGGTACGGGAGAAGCTGTTAAGCTGTGGTCCAAGATTTCTAGCAGGAGTCACGCGTTGCAAGTGGTCAGTAGACTTTTTTGCCCCACTTCCTCTGCAATAGTCCATTGCAGGGTGTATTCACGGCCTTGTTCACTTCTTTTATCAACGAGAAGTTGCTTTTTTGCATGGAACAGAGTTGCCAACTGCTTTCTCACTCGTTCGCTTGTCCCCTCTCGCAGGTCTCATCATCCTTGATTAGACCGTTATACCCACCAGCATCTGTTGAGAGTGGCTCATATGTACGTATTCATTGCTTACGTTCACAGACAATGGCCTGTACTTGAATGACGTTGGTCCCGGAGGGTGCCGGGGTCCGGGTTGGGACCTGGGCAAATGGCCCAAGGTGTTTGCCAACGAGAGCCTGGATTCTTGCGCCATGAAGTGCGCCCGCACCGACGACTGCAATGCCATCCACATCCTGGACAGAGGAGGCGGAGCCTTCGAGTGCTTGCACTTTGGCCATGAGGAGGTCATCAACGTGCCCAGGTTGGGCGGCTTTTGCTACGAGGTGGACGACGATAGAAAGGTCACCCCCGACGAGGAGGCTAAAGTGGAGAAGATCGGTGAGAATCATCACTTCGCAAAGAGTTGAAAGCATGATAAAAGGTCACTGGCCTGTTTGCCTTTGAGGACATGTAGTTGGCCTTGGAAACCGTGATATCGGGTTTCCATGCTTGCCAGCGCCTACACGAGTCAGAAAGGCCCTTTTCCTCTTCCTTACGAGTTCCTTCAACCTCTTCAACTCTCTTGGGACATCTCTCAGACCTCTGGCCCTCCTTCAAGCCCGGGGTTTCACAGTACTGAAGTACAAGGACTTGCAGAACATTAGTGCAGTGCGAGCACTTGCAGTACATTAAGACGTACAAAAAATGATATTTGTGCCACTAGTGCAAGTACAATTTAGAAAGCTTACTTTTATGGCTAATATTTTTTATCAATCGCGGCACATTACCTTGAAAGAACACTGGTAAACTTATACTGAGAGGACTTTTTCTACCAGGTACTGATTTTGTGCGTCCTCGTGGGCAAGGGTCAATACAAGAGGATCAGAGAGACCTTCAGCTTGGACTGGTCCACTACGTTGTAACTTGCCGTCCATCATAAGTCCTCTTTCTTTTGTCAAGTCTCTGGATCAACTTTCCGGGTTGACCCCGTCACCCCCTTCAAGGATGCCAGTTTGTGTTGCAGAATTTCAAACTGCACTCAGACGGGATCTGCAAGACTTCTCGCTATTGCAGACGGCCCCGTAATGCCTTCGTATCTGGGCCGAGGGATGTGCCGCGGGCCCGACTGGTCGACCGGGGTCTGGCCGCTGGTCCTCAGTCGCCGTTCGATCGCCGCGTGCGCCTACGAGTGCGCCCGGCGGCCGCGCTGCACCGCATTCGACGTCTCCGGCACAGATAAGAAGAAGGACGAGCACGACTGCTTACTCTACGGACACCGAAACGTCATTCCAGCCTCCGCGGTCCCTGGGGAGTGCTTCACGCTCAAGGATCGGAGAGACGATCTTCTTCTTCCCGATGAGGATGACGACTTTGACGACGACGACGACGACAATGACGACGACGACGACGACGACGAGGACGTCGACGAGGACGTCGTACAACGTAAGCAATTGTACCCAATGCGGAGTGTAATAGTAATGTCAATTCATGGCTGACTTTTAACCATGCAGAGGGGTACAAAGTTGAAAAGTAGAGGTTAATCCCACTTGTCTGTGTCTCAGCCAACACTCCTTACAAGACGTTGGGCGTTGGTCAGTGTCGCGGTCCTGGATGGGCAGACTCCCACTGGCCGAAGGACAAGGGCTGGCGCACATTCAAAAATTGCGCCAACCTCTGCGGGGGCACTCCAGAGTGCACCTCGTTCGACGTCAGAGAGAAGAAGAGAGACAAGCTCAGATGTACGCTTTATAGGCACAAGTAAGTAGCACATGCGCATGCATTCTGGAGTCCACGTGCAGCCTGAACTATGTGTATAGACATGTGGAGCCGGCCTGGAAGACTCCTGGACGATGTTTCACGGTGGTGGGCATCAAACGCTGGCGTGGACACAGGGTCAAGGTCACGCACTCTAAGGAGCCCAAAGCCTCTATGGAGAAGCCGGAGGGCTTCCAGCAGGTTGGCGAGGGCCTCTGCAGAGGCCCCAACTGGCAACGTATCGGCTGGCCCAAGGATATGGGCCTCAGGGGTATCGGCGATTGCTTCAAGGCCTGCCAGGAGAGCAAGGGCTGCACCGCCTTCGACCTCGTCCCCACCAAAGGCAGCAGCACCAAGACTGAGTGCCTTCTCTACGGTCACAAGGACATCGTCCCGGCCTCCAACCTCGACGGCCACTGTTACGTTGTCAGTTTTCCGACAGACAAGAACGACACCAACACCAAGAAGAAAGACGAGCTGAAACCATCAGACTTGATTGGTAATATCAAGGTCAAGCTGCTGGGGCACGGTGCGTGCAGGGGTCAGGGCTGGCAGGGTGGCCGCTGGCCTCTGGTGATGGGCAGGCATACTATTGAGGACTGCGGAAAATTGTGTCTGGCTTCCAAGGGCTGCACCGCCTTCCACGTGGCCGACGAGGACGACGGCAGATTCGACTGTTTCCTGTTCGCTCATAAGGACGTCGCACCGGCCAGTGGCGTCCCTGGCGATTGCTTCACGGCCACAGGCTCCATCAGGCCGAGGAAGAAGAAGAAGAAGAAGAACTTTAAAGTACCCCAGTTCGACGAGCCCAAGGTGATGGCGGACAATACTGTCGACTCGGCCGACGACGAGGAGTGGCTTTTCGATCCTCCGCCGCCCGAGGTGCGGTCACGGTCGCACATTTCACAGATCCTTGGTCTGGACCAACCTCAGAGATCGGAAATGACGGATCTGGTGGAGACGACGCTAAGGAACCTCAAGAAGATCTACGAGAACTCCATCCGGCCCTTGGAGACACCTTATAAGTATCGGGAGTTGAGTAATCGTCACTTTGGTGACCCGGAGATCTTCAACAAGCCGCTTGTGGTACTCATGGGACCCTACTCAGGCGGGAAAAGCACCATGATCAACTATCTACTGGGCACCGAATTCACCAAAAATGCCTTCAG
>JAAUXU010002482.1_pt1 | contig 20766 bp, 25 predicted proteins | sample 7278151 | NCBI WGS metagenome assembly JAAUXU01 (sample SAMN14350113, study PRJNA611818) | marine sediment metagenome | isolation source: surface marine sediment (1.8m) | place: French Polynesia: Moorea | collected 2018-08 | reverse complement strand
CCCACACTGATGACATCATAAAGATGTGCTTACGTGTCCGTTCGCCAGGTCCATGGTGGTGGGCAGGTTACACCTGCCGTTGGATAAGGAGGCGAGGCAGATTGAGTCCTCCAGGATGACGTAGGAGGCGTCGTACCTCAGCAGCGTCTCGTGGACCTCGGCCGGAGGCAGCTTGGAGTACACGTCGTATAAGAACCTCGTCCGCTCCCGCAGCTCCCGGTCTTCGAAGTGAGGGTGGTTTGTTAGGGATACTCCCGTGCAGAGCTTGACCCCGGCCAGCAGCTGCATGCTGCCGGTGAAGGCCGCCCCCGCCGGGAGCTTCAGGCCGTTGATCCAGTCCATCAGGGCCACCGTGTCGGGGTCCCAGAACTCGCGGAGGTTCTCCAGCTCCTGAAAGGGAATTGAATTACCAATTACACAAAAAAATGCTTTCAAACAAATTACTCAATATTTCCCACTTTTGAATACTAATTCACAAAGGTATGTTTGTCCAATTTGATACCTCTCTTATTCCTTCGTTGTTGGCTGCGTATAGCCACCCGAGCGCTGCCAGCAACAGCAGGTGCCGCACGAAGTTGACGAGCAGCCTCCTGTCTGCCGGGCTGGATGACCTCCCTCCCAGCTTGAGCACTGCCAGGTGCCACAGGTCGAAGTGCGCCAGCGCGGCGCCGGCGAAGACGCAAACGTAGGGCGCCCACAGGCACTTCATCCGGAGCGTGGAGGCCGCCAGGACGCCAAGCGCGAGGGACATGACTGAAAAAAAAAAGGAGTGTGTAGGTTTTTATCGAGCATTTTGACAGAAAAAAAATTAAATCTTTTATTACCGAGGTGGAAGCAGAGGCTTGGCCTGTCCCACATGCCCGTCATGAACCTCAGGTCTCCGTCGAATAGCGAGAAGAACCGCGAGATCCCAGATGGGTTGGACGACGAAGACGAGGTCGACGCTTCGGACGATTTGGCTTTCTTCTCGGCGGAGGAGGACCTGTTGCTCCCTCCTCCTCTTCTCGAGAGCGTCCCCGTGCGCTGAGAGGAGGAATCCCTGCTCGCTCCTCCTCGGGGGCCCTTTCCGCCGCTGTCACCCTCCACCTTCTCCTTTGCTCCGCCCCAACGCCGGAACACGGTGAGGACGACGCGGAGGGTCTCGAACGCGAAGAAGGAGAAGTACAGCGACATGGCGTGGTTGGTGTTCATCACCTGAAGACAAAAAAAGGAGATAATTGCAAATACGTCATGTATTTTTATCTCTTCGGCGAACCTCAATGTAATCCCACCCCAGGGCCTGGAACACGGATAGGCACAGGTAGAGCCTCGTCTCGAAGTCTGTCTCGTCCACGTAGCCGAACTTGCTCTTGACGAAGCGAAAGATGTGGTTGTCGTCCTCTTGGCCCATGGAAAACTGAGGAAAGGAGTGAAATATGTTTGCATTTCTCCCAAATTGATTGTTTGTTTATGTGCATACCTTGATTATGGCGTTGAGACTGCAGGCCGCCAGTAGGGAGCCGATAGACTTGAGTGCAGTCTTTGCCAAGTTGACCCCGATGGCCCTGACTCCTCCTGGGGAGCCTTGCATTGTTGTATCTTGGGTCTGGAGCAGGACTATGGCCACGGGGATGAAACTGCAGACCAAGGAGTTGATGACCATGGGCTGGTAGTACTGGAAGTGCCACACCATCACCATGGCCATCAGGAAAGACGTCAACAACTTGCAAGTCTGAAGGAGAAAGGAAAAAAGCATGTTTTTTTTAAAAAAAATTTCTTTGCAATAAGTAAAATTTGTTGCAAATACCTTGTCTTTGTCAACAAGTTGCAGGACGGCGAGCCCATACAGCGCCAGGCTCTGCAGGAGGAGGACGAACTGAGCAAACTGCCAGGATATTGCGAAGAGGAACGTCAGCAGGAACACCGACACCAGGTAGATTTTCTGAAAAGATAATATTTTGAATGAACTGAAATGGTATAGTGGAGCGATTTTTTAAAAGTTGAGTTCCTCACCTCTCTCCTCCTGTCCTTCTCGTCTAGGTAGAGGCCGACGGTGAGGAACTGGGCAAAGATGAAGGGCAGGGAGAAGTGCTCCCTGAGCCCCACGGTGAACTCGACGCGGGTGATCTGGTTGCGGTGGCAGAAGAGGAAGCCGGAGGTGAGGACGCCAGCCACCCAGGTGCCGCTCAACAGCCAGGTCAGGACGAACAGGACGGACAGGAAAAGGCCCTGGATGGATGGAACGGAAATTGAACAGATTCGCAAAATAAGCCGTTTGTTTTCAGCTCACCTGTAGGGCAAAGACGAAGTACGTGTAAAAGAAGATGGGGCGGAGTCCGAACTCGTGGAGCTTGTAGACGAACGCCAGAAAGAGCTCCTGGAAAGCGAAAGCAAATTAGGTGAAACAAATATTTTACGACCTCAGCTCTTTCTTTTCGCTTCGTCCTACAGGGTGGATGTTGAACCGGTGGAAGATGTTGATGGTCCTGAGGTGCTCGGTGATGTTGTCCCTCCTGAGCTCCTCCATGCCGGCGGCCAGGCTGGGGGCACTGACCAGCTGCTTGTAGTAGGAGTAGTAGAGGCCCTGCTCGGTGCGGAAGGAGATCTCCCGCTCCACCTCCTGGATGTTGACGAACCAGTACTGGTTGTCGTGCAGCTGCGCCAGGTAGTTGGACCACTTGTAGGCGAGGGCCAGCATGACCAGCACGCCCGCGACGCGGTTGCAGAGGGAGAGGAAGCGGGCGTCACCGGAGGAGGGGGACGAAGGGGAGGGGGAGGAGCCCACTCCATCCTGAAAAGAAGAAGGGGAAACGGTGCAGTAAAGTATGTCCTTATTAGGAAGCACTGGACAACAACTAGACGCAGGCAAACATCGAGAGAGAGCAAGCTAATTAAGAGAAATTGTCTGCTGCGACTGCGACTGCGGACTTCGTGTTCGAGTTGCGGAGTGCACGAGACAGCAAAAGGAAATGGAGCGAAGCTCGGGTGTACAAAAAATAATTATTACTAATTTGTTTTTATGGCTCTATCGTACCTGTACGAAAGAATAGTAGAGGCCCTTTGAATAGCCTTTGACATTTAGAGTGTGCGAATACAAAGATAGAAGTGAAGTGCATTTATCAAGTGCAGTAAACTACTACGCTACGCAAGTACTTTTTGATACTTAATTAGGTTGTGTCTAGATACAGTACACGGTATACGTGTATCCAAATTAATTTTTTTACGGTTTAAGTACCGGATGTGTACGTACTACTACACCATTTACAAGCAGACATAGAGATAGACGGCGGGAAAATGAAACCCGCTACAGAGAAGGCTCCACAACTCACTGCCATTGACGACAGGTCTGTCTGTGTCTTCTGCGAAACGTAGATCGGCTCCTCCCGCACCCGCTCCTCAACCGCCATTTCGCCCTCGGTCCCTAACATGAAGTCTCCCCTGGTCATGATCCCGGGCTCCTCCTCCTCCTCCGTGGTGGCTGGCCTCGGTCCCTCCTCGTCCATGAGGAGCCCTGGCGAAATCGGATCGTCTTGGCGGTGGAACTGTTCGCTCACGTATCCGACGGAGCTGCCGCCAATGCTGCAGTACACGTCGCTGCCCTCCCACTGCTGCTGTTGCTGCTGCTGTTGTTGTTGAAGTAGTAGCTGTTGCTGCTGATGCTGCCTTCCGTAGAATCCGATGTCCGACTGCGTTACAATGTAATCCGACTCCTCCACCACACTTTCCTTCGGCCCCTCGGCGGGACAAGTATCATCGGGCGCTTTTGTTGTCGACTGCAGCGTCTGCCGGGGAGAAAACCATGCATCGGCGGCTCCTTCATCGTCGTTGCCGGCTAGTGGTGACGGCGATGTATGTATCCGCGAGGGAGCGGGCTCCGAGGTGGACAGGGCCGAGGCGGAGGCGTGGACGTAGGCCGGGGCCCTCCCTAGCGGTCGGTGGTGGTGGTGCTGCGCGCCGCCCCTGCTGTTGGAGGAGACTGACCACTCCGACGCCGAGGACCTGACAGCCCTATTCGAGTTGGACCCCTTCCCCCTGCGCACCCTGACCCCGTTCGGGAGCTCCACCAGCTCGTGGCGCCGCCGCCGCTCCAGGAAGTACGGGTCCTCCTCGTCCTGAATTTTCGTGTCGCGGCGGCGAAACGAGGGAGGGGAGGGGGAAAGGTGGGGGTACGCGCAGATGGGACAAAAAAATGAAGAGAAGGAAAAAAAGCTTTATGCGGGAGCTAGATGGCTGTTTGTGTGTGCACACTGCACAGCATCATCATTGGGAAAAAGAGAAATTTACACCTGTTTTTGTAGCGGGGGAGCGAGGAAATGTCTCGTTAGCACGAAAATTGCGCGCTGCGGTGATTTTCGCGGGCTAAATTGCCAAAAGGGACGTGGGAATGGGGGAGGCCACACTTGTTTTCATGATAAGGTTCTCGGACGTGCCTGGTAAATGATGTCAGCCTTGACGCTCCGCACGACGACGCCGCTTTCATTTCGGGCGCGATCCGCACCGCCGACGCCTCCATTCTCGCCCGCCGCGATAGACGCTTCGGACCTACCGTGCTGCTGCCGTTGTTGTTGCCGGTGCTGTTGCTGCTCCTGGCCCCGCGACCCATGGTGCTGCTGTTGCTGTCGGCGGCGAAGGCGCTGCTGCTGCTGCTGGCTCGGGGTGGGCGAGAGGCTGGCGGGGGTGGAGGAGGAGTTGGTGCTGGCTTGGCGGAGGAGGTGGGGAGGGAGGGTTCTGTTTTTTGGATTCAAAAAATGTCATTCCGAAAAGCAATTCCAATGGTTTCTTTTACCTGGAGTAGTGAGAGAGGTCCCTGTAGCGGTAGAGCACGTCAATGATGTCGTCTCCCGGATCCATGGACTGATGGGGGTGGTGCGGGGAGACGCGTATCAGGACGGAGTTGGAACAGGGGCAATGAGAGGGCTTGGACGGGATGTGGTGCTGGAGAACTGTTGTTCTTCGGCGGGGCGGAGGGAGAGGTGGAGGGCGAGGGTCGAGGGAGGACGGTCGGGGAGTGGAGGCCACCTTACCACGGAGACTCTCACCTGAGATTGACAGCAAAAGAAAATGCGAGGATGAGATGAGATGCAATGTTTGCCGAACCGCCTCCCCTTTCCCCCCTTCCAATATGTCCTGACAATTGTGACAAGCAACCAATAAGACACGTCGCCGCCCGACTGACACGTGTTTTATGTGCACTGTTGAACGTATGTAGTCCCTGGGCAAATAGGCTGCGGCGTGAAAGGATATTGGATCGGCCAGGTTATTGCGAAAGCCGCGCGGTCTTTCCCCGCCGTCATGCAGGGCACTGCAGACTACAGCTATAAAGCAGGTTCTCCACAAATAGCAGAGCTTTTTTATCCACTTACGATTTTCTCAGATTTTCTTTTTCACATGCTCAAATGTATGTATATTCTGAAAGACAGCTAGGCAAATCAATTTGCTTTAGATCCAAAGGGAGGGGGGTCGATTTTATTTCGCCTTGCCGCTACTAACTATTTCGTTCTTTTAAACACCTCAGAATATTCCTGCCCATGAAATGCTGTGTGAGTTTCACCAAGTTTCTTTTCACTGCGTAGCTATTTTGCAGCATGGCAATTATGTAGTACGGTACCTGCGGGAGATATTCGAATCCTCTTCAATTTTCACTAACGGTAATTGCCGTTCTGCCCGCACTCGGGAAACGTCTCCTTCTTCCTCCAATCGGACTCTATCAGCGTCGTACGTGTATGCATGTACGAATGTAATGCGTGTGCATGTATAGGGGGAAACTGCGCTTCCTGTCAGAGAGAGCTGAGGGCAAGTGTCGCACCGACCGACAAGAGCAGCTGTTTACAGATGGGTGCACATACTCCTCCTCCACCACCACCACCGTAGCTCTCCAGCTCTGGCTCTCTCCAGTGCGCGGAGCCACTTTCCTGGTCTCTCTCTCCCCCTTTTCCCACCCCCGGCGCCTCCTCCTCTCGCTGTTTGCACTGCTGGTGGATGGAGAAAGACTCCTCTTTGACTCAGAGAGAGAGAAAGAGAGGAGCTCAAGATGGGGGGAATCTGGTAGTGGCAGAGAGAGAGAGAGAAAGAGAGAGCTTATGGGGACGGGCGATGAAAAACCAGGGGCGGAGAGAAGATTGGTTTTCTGAGGTGGTGGTGGAGGAGGAGGGATGCTCGGAAAGGAGAAAGAGAGAGAGGTCTCCAACTATAATTGCTTTCTGAGCACATCGTGCTTGAAAAGCCTTTTCTTCTGCAATGGTTTAGTGCTGTCTCGAAAGATTATCGCATTTAATAGAAACGGACATGAACCTAGAAAAAAAATGTTCGCATGGAAAAGTTCCTTTTATGTTTTGATGTAGTCATACATTTCCCAAATCATGGTGTACGAGTACGTATTTTTGTATGGCACAGCAATCTTGCAATCTTGTTGGTTTGGGGACAACAACTTTTTCGCTGCCAAAATTGATCAAATAATTTGAGACGAGGGAGGGGGGAAAATACTGTACCGCCCTCCGGCACTTTCTTCCCCTTTCCCCTCCTTATCCGCGCGCTTGCTTGATCAATTACCGCATGGAGGAAAGAGCGGCGTGGAATCCCAAAAAAGGAAAACTACAAATGAAACGAAAGGAACTATGCGATTTTGAGTAGAAGCATTTTCCACCACCACAATGAGGCGTAGCTCGACGACTTCCACTTCGTCCTCGCGCCGGAGCCTGGCTGGCAACAGCAGGAAGCCGGTGGTGGAGCGGCAGCAGCAGCGCAGGGTGTCGGGCTTCCTCAGGGAGTTGGCGGCCGCCAGGAAGGCCGGGGAGGAGAAGGAGGACGCGGCCGGGTTCTGCCCGCTGGAGCTGTCAGAGTGGATCTTGGCCAAGGTGGCCTCGGACAAGACGGTGGACAGCGTCTATCTGGTGCCGGCGGCGGCGCAGGAGGACAGCACGGCTGCTGGGGCTGCTGGGGCTGCTGGTGCCGCTTCCAACAATTCGCAGCACTACCGCTACACCTTGGTAGGGTCAGAGGAGGCGATGAACAAGAAGCACTTTCTTACTCTGAGGTGAAATAAATTATAGCTCCTGTCTCTCGGATTGCATATAAATTTATCTGGTATTATGATCAGCTCTCGCGGCGTCAATGAGTTCCTCAACAACGACGTTCGCTTCCTGGACCTGGCAGAGTGGAAGACGGAGTACGAGAGGTACCTCAGGCTGTGCAAGCTCAAGTTCTTCAAGCAGTTCCGTCTGCTCAAGGTGAGAAACAACTCCTGAAAAGTTTTTTTGTGTCACAAAATGATACTTTCTTTTATATCAGGGCTTCCGCACCTGGCACGGCGTCGTCCGTCGGCACAAGTTCGTGACTGTGTCTCGCCTGCTGACCGAGAGGCACTGCGCCCTGGGCAACAAACACATGCGAGGATGCCTCATCAAGCTGTGGTCCCACTTTGCGCGCATCTCAGCCATGGGGATCACAGAGATCTCCTCCCACTCCACCAAGCACATAAACGACTTCCATACCCAGCAGATCGAGCAGGTATGACACGGAAAATTGCTGCATACCGTTCTATGAAAGGGCTGCATCGGTTGTTCTAAAAATATACAGTACATGCGTACTACTGCAATTTTTCTGTTGGTTTGTTGCCACTGCTTTCAACCTACTAAAAGCTAGATCCAAAAAATGACGCAGATTCCACTCTAACCTCTTTGAAGCTCCACACCCAAAATGGCCCAAAAGTAGATTACTGTTCAGGGAGAAGACGATTCCCTTCCAGCTCGCCAAGTTCAGGGCCAACTTCACCAACTTCCGCGGCATGGTCGCCGGGATGGTCCTGGAGGCGGCCAAGGCCACCTTCACCGAGGCCGGCTTCTCTTACGACGATTACGCGGCAGAGGTGCTGGCATACGGAGCCTCTGGTGGGGGCGCAGGAGCGGCGTCGACCCTCTCGGGCATCTCAGGACTGCAGCAGCAGGAGCAACAGCAACAGCAACAACAACTTCCTCAACCGAGAAAGCTAACTTTCATTGAACAGGTAATAAATAAAGAAATTGGAAATTTTAAAAAATCACTCATTTTTTCTTAATTTATTTTAGGCCAACAAGAGGCAGTGCTGCCTGCTGATAATCTCCTTCGTGCGCCTGGTCGACGCCATCATGCGTCACACGCTCCACCGCCTCGCCTGCAACTCCGTCATCGCCATCCAGAAGCCAATCACTCAGAGGTCCAGGAACGAGATCCCCTCCTCCGAGGGGACCAGCGGGGACGGGTCCTCGGGTGGACAGAACAACCAGTCGTCCTCGGGGGCAGCGGGGGGAGAGAAGCACAAGAGCAGCCTCAACCTGAGCTCCGGCGACGCACAGGTGAGGAAGAGCAGTCAGCAGAGGAGCGCCAGCAAGAGCGGCGGCGGGGGGACCACCGGAGGGACGGAGGAGGAAGAGCAGGTTAATTAAATTAAACAACGCTCGAGGAAAGTGCTAGATTTTTTTGCAAGATTTCTTTTTTCAAAGGTTGTTCCCGTGTTTTCCCTGACGATCGGCGTCTCTGAGGACCAGCGCATCACTTACACCCCCGACATCACCGTCTTCGAGGGTCACTTCAGCGACTTTGTCCGCGCCATCAACGAGACCCTGGCAGGGATTCCGCTGCTGGTGCACGACAGGATGTTCAGGCCGTTCACGCAGCCCATACTCTACGGGAAGATGGAGAACTACAGGCCGTCAGAGCAGGTACTTGTGGAAATACTGTTACTGTCCAATTGCCAATCGCCAACATATTTCTTTCTTTATCCCCCCAGAGTGTATTCCTGGACGGTCACCATGAAAAGTGCTCCGCCCTACTAAACAAGCTTGCCTACATCACCGCCAGCGCCTTCGAGCTGTGCGAAGTTGCCATGCAACCCTACACCAAGACGGCCTTCGAGTTTTGCAGAGCCAGCAAGGAGGCGGAGGGTGGGGGCGGCGATGGGAGCAGCGAGTCAGGCAGTAATCTCGGAGGAAGGAGCAAGGCGGAGGAGGCGATCGAGACTGACGTGGAGGTGCTCAAGGCCACCCTGGCCAGTCTGCAGGAGCAGCAGAACTCGATCCGCTCTATCCGGGACTCTCGCACGGTGGCCTTCTTCAAGGTGGACCTGCGCCTGTTCAAGCGCACCGTCCTCCCCAACATCTCTCGTGCCATCGTGCGCCTGCAGGAGTCGCTCCCCAAGGTGGGACGAGAGAAAATGGAGCGCTTCGCCGAGGACGCTAGGGAGCTGCGCGAGACCATCGACTTCGAGCCCAAGTCCTCGGAGGACTACGTGCGCAACGCCGACGTGGTGGAGCGCATCCACGCCAAGTTCGACGCTCTCGAGTCCGAGCTGGAGGCCATCGAGAACGTGTACGGCATCATGGCCGAGATCCCCATCCCGGTGTCGGCCGACGACCGCGCCTCGCTCAAGGCGCTCAAGGCCAACATGAACGCGCTCGGGCAGAAGATCGCCGAGCGGCTGCGCGCGCAGGCCGGGGTCAGGCCGCTCTTCAAGGAGCAGCTGGAGCACGAGATCAGGCAGCTCAAGGAGGTCATCCGGGAGGCGCTCAAGGACATCCGCCAGCCGGGGCTGCTCGAGGCCGAGGCATCCATCGAGGAGATCAAGCCAGTGCTGAAAAAGATGGAGGTGGTGCTGGGGGAGGCCAGGGAGAAGGCAAAGAGATACAGGGGGTGAGGAAATGGAGGAATCGCTTAATTCGCTCAACTATTACAGTTAGGGCTGTAAGGCGTTAACGTTTTATTATGGGGAATTTTCATTATGGGGGAGGCCGTCCGTCTCGTACGAAGGAAAAGTTCAATTAGCGTCGGGCCACGAATGCGCAGACGCGAAAAAAGCAAAAAAGAAAAAAGAAAACATTTTGAAAACAAATCTTTAATTATTTTTGTAGACAGTGCTAATAAATGTACAGTTGTGCACTTAATCATTCATCACTTAGTTATGAGGAGAGCTACTTCGGCGACGTGTGCTCGCCCACCGAGTACCCCGACCTTGAGAGCGCCGAGGTCACCCTGCGCGCGCTGGAGACCCTGTGGCAGGGGTGCGTCGAGCGGTGGGACAGGCTGTACGACGAGTGGTCCGCGGCCAACTTTGACGCCCTGGACGTGGCGGGGGAGTGCAGCAGGAGCACGGCCGACGTCCACAGGAAGCTGCAGGCCGCCAGGGAGGTCCTGGGCGAGAACCCCATCGTGCAGGAGCTGCACGACAAGGTCACGACCATGCTGGACAACATCCCCTGCCTGCTGGACCTAAAGGCGACGTGCCTGCGCGAGCGCCACTGGCGCGCCATCTCCGAGGCCATCAACGCCGACGTGAGGCCGCACAAGATCACCATGGGCTTCCTGGAGCAGAACGGCGCCTTCGCCTACGCCGCGCAGGTGGCCAGGATCGTGCGCTCGGCCGAGATGGAGCACCAGTTGGACGGGCTGGTGGAGGACCTCAAGCGCTCCTGGACGGAGAACAGGCTGGACATGACCCCGCGCCACGGCATCTCCTCCGTCAGGGACTTCACCCAGCTGCACGAGACTGTGGACCGCAGCCTGACGACCCTGCGCCAGCTGGGCAGCTCCCAGTACAGCACCGCCATGCGGGCGCAACTCCTGGAGTGGTTCCAGATCGTGGACGGCGCCGCCGCCGCCGTAGACGTCATCCAGGCGGCGCAGGAGAAGTGGCTCAGGCAGGACATGGCGCTCTCATCCATGGCCTTCGAGGAGGAGGTGCCGCTCACCTTCCAACTCTTTCAAACCCTGAGGTATGCGGGCATACCGTACATTATTATTTTACTACAACACTTTATACCCATTTCTTTTTTACCTGCGGAACGAAGGTCATAGAACTGTGGGAGTTGTTGCTGTTGCTGATGCGGGGAGCAGTTCCCTTGAAATGTACCACTTCTGCTTTTTCAATTCACTTCAGGGTGGAATTCCAGTTCGTGGTTCCCTTTTAAAAACTTTGGCTTTATAAAGTAACTTCAAAGTGGGGTCCAGCAAAGATCCAACTACCTTCCCTTTACTTATCCCCCAAGTTCAAGAATTGCATGTCTTTTAACAAAGTCTTTTATTGTTTATTTCCAGATCCCGCCTTGCCACCTGCTTCGAGGCCCTGGCCCGAGCGGACTCCCTCATCGCCGTGTTCCGCGACTCCCAGCGCCTCCTCCGCGCGGTGGGCGACGTCTCCCTGGGCCTGGACGAGACAGAGGCCTCCCTGGACTCCGCCCTGTGGGCCCTGAGGATGGCCTCGCCCGGACTCTTCTTCCTGACGGACGGGGAGCTGCTGGACCTCATGTCCGTCTCCTACCACGACATCGGCGCCACCGAGCATTACCTGGGAAAGATTTTCCCTTGGTTCTCAAAGCTGGTCCTCGTCGAGGGGACGGAAAACCTGGTGACAGAAAGGGCAAGTTTATACATTTGATTATTTGGGTAGAGGCAGCTTGCTATATCATTTTCCCCATCCCGTTTTGCAGGGCTACAACCCCATCGTTCTCGGCACACTCGCCCTGGACGGAGAGCAGCTCACCTTTGACGAGCCCATGACCGCCCGCCTGGAGGCCGACTACTGGATCAAGTGCATCAACCTCGGTGTCAAGCACACGCTCAGGCGCCACTCCAGGAACTTCTTCGAGAGGCTTAAGATCCGGGACCTGCTAGAGGCCTGGAGGCAGCCGGCGACGCTCGCGTCGATGCCGGTCCAGATCCTGGTGGCCAGCACGCACGTGCTGTTTTCCCAGAGGCTGGCCTTACAAAGAGGTGAGTACATGACGAATTGATCAAGTTGATATTTGTGAAATCGTCGTTTTCATCCTGCTTGCCCACCAGATGAAATGTCAAAGACTTCTCTTGAGACCACGGTCAGGGATCTGCTGTCGCTGTCCACCGATGCCCTTGGCAGAGCCGAAACTCCTGTCCAGCGCCGGAGGGAGGAAGTCAGGCTCCTGCTGGCCCAGTACTACGGCGACTTGATGGTCGGAAATTCCGCGGTCCAGAAGGGCAAGAACGGCGCGGAGGCTCATCCCGAAAACCTCGTCACTTACCTGCACGACGACAAGAGGAGCGTGCTCAAGGTCCGGGCCTTCAACAAGACATACGTCTACGGATACCAGTACCTGGCGCAGGGGGTCTGCTTCTCTCCCGATCTGAACTTCTCTCGGAATGCTCACAGGTAAAGAAAAATGTTGTTCAGTTACTCTGCCTGAGTTAGATTGTCTATGTGTTTTTTTGCTCGAAGGTTATTGAGCTGCGTGAACCTGAAGTACGTCACGTATCACCACAACTCCCTCGGCCCCACCCTGGTGCGACAGGCCGCCGGCCTCTTCGGGCGCCGCCTGCACGTCTACACCCCCGGCTGCGACAAGGACTTCCGCGGCCTAGTGATAGGCACCCTGGCCTGCGGGAACTGGCTCACCCTGGGGCCGAGGGAGACCCTCCGCGAGGAGGAGTTCTCCTTCCTGGTGGACCTCTTCCAGCAGGTGCGCGGCCGCCAGCAGTACGGCGGCAGCAGGCTAGACGTGCACCGCCGCCAGGTGCCCATCGCAGAGGGATTCCACTTCAACCTCACCTTCTGGCGGACCTCCGGAGAGGGGGCGGACTCACTCTCCCGCACTCTCTTCCGCGACCCCAGCCTGGTGCCCATCCCCAGGGATGTGGCCCTCCGCCTGGCCCTGCAGAGGAAGGGCGCCGCAGACGGCGGGGTGTCGGCGCTGAGGGAGCTCTCCTTCCTGGCGCAGGCGCTGTCGGCCGCCAGCGTGGACAGGGCCAAGGCCGACATGATGCACTCCAAGATGCTGAGCGCCATCGCCCTCTCGGACAGGGGCAGGCCCAGGGAGATCTACCGCTGGTTCCTGGACCTGGGGGCGAGAGCCATGCTGGCCGACATGGAGGTGCCGCACGCCTTCCTGCCCACCGTCTTCAAGGAGGAGCTATCTCGCCAGGTGAGGGGTTAGCTCCCTCGGGAGCAGGTTTTGTTCAGGTGCTAAATGTGCTGTGGTATGGAATCTCCTGCGTTCTGCAGCATGCACATTTTAGTCTTTGAACAAGGGAAGATTTTTTTTCTACTCATGGTTGCACCTTGACACAATGAGGGCTTCTTCACACCTCATTGAGAAGAAAGAATGAACGTACAACAGAGGGGAGTTTTTTGTCGAATTTAGTTTGGTATTATTTACAGTAGACTTTTCCCCCGAAAACTGACTTTGCCCCATAGCTACCTGGCGCATATATTCGAGTTATGCTCATTTTGCAAAGCGAGATAGAGAATTGATTTTGAAACAAACTACCAGGCTTTCTTATGCACGAGCACGACTAACTGTACTGTACGTTTCAGATATCCCTGGACGCGTCCGTGGCCGAGACGGCCTCGAGCGATGCGACGCACAAGGTGTCCCCGTCGTCCGCAACCGAGGTGGAGAACTTTGTCCGCCTGGAGAAGAGTGTGCTGAGCGGCGGCGGCGGCGGCGGCGCGTCCGCCCACCTCACCGTGGCGCGCGCCACCTTCAGCCTGGTTGAGGCCAAAAGCGTCGCCCTCCTGCGCGCTCACGTCACCCAGAGGGGATCCCGATTCCTGCGGGTGGACCTGGAGACCCAGGTGAGGGACGCGGACTTCTCCCGCGTCCTCTTCAAGGGGCAGCCGAACTTCCTGGACGGCGCCCTCCTGGTGGTGCGCGGCTTCTTCGGCGGCGACGAGTACGAGACGGTCAAGTTCCACGTGCGGGAGAACAACTTCTCCGGGCTCAAGGTGCTGCTGCAGGACGCCGACTACGACGCCAACTTCGCCCGCGGTCTGGAGGAGGCAAACTGGATGGAGCTTAGGCAGGGGCCGAGGTGCGTGGCCAGGCGCCACCTCGTCCAGGGGCTACAGGAAGAGGAGTCGGAGAGGCTCCTGTCGGACTTTTCGGAGGAGCACATGGAGTGGCTGCTGGAGGTGGTGCTGGAGGTGGTCCAAGCGGAGGAAGAAAGGGCGAGGGAGGAGGGAGGTGGAGAAAAAGCTGGGATCACGGTGGAATCGCTGTCCATCACCTTCGTCGCCGTGTACGCCGATTTCAAGAAGGAGATCGAAAAGCAAAACAAGGAAGAAGATGGTGGCGAAGCAAGGGAGAGAACCTTGACGGAGATCGTCGTCCTGTGCCTGGTAAGATGCCTGGCGTACCTTTTGCCAATGGGCAAAGTCAAGGCCCTCCTTAGAATGATGGAGAAGTACATGGCAGACAAGTTCGAAGGAGGTGGCGCCAAGTTGAAAACCATGCTGGGGGAGACCGTGGAAAACATGGAGAAAGAAATTCAAGAGCAGCGGCCCCAGCTCCAGCAGCAGGAGGCCTACAAGCAGCGGCGGCTGAGGCCGGAGCTGTCGGTCGGAGGCGGCGGCGCAGATCTGTTCGTCCCCACTGCCGAGATGGACCGAGCGGTGCGCGCCGTCCGCTTCTACCTCGAGCACGGGGTCGGGGTGCTGATGAGGGGGGAGAAGGCCTGCGGGAAGTCCACCGCCATGCACAAGGCCGTGGAGGAGATCTCGGGCCCCTCCCCGCCGCACAGGGTCCTCTTCCTCTACTTCGGCGGCGCCAAGACGTCCTTCGGGACGGAGGACGCCGTGCTGGCGGCGGCCGAGACGCACACCAAGGAGAACGCCGGCAAGAGGTGCCTGGTGGTGGTGGAGGGGTTCGACCCCACCCTGGAGGCGCACGTCTCCTACGTCCTGTCCATGGCCAGCGGGAGGACGCTGTACTTCAGGGAGAGGGAGGACTTTGTCGCCCTGCCCAGGTTCACCGTGTGCGTGGAGGCGCTGTCTAAGGGGGAGTGGGCGGGAGAGAGGGACCTATCGCACCACCTCCGAGGCTACCTGGTCCCGGTCTCCGCGAGGAAGCCCTTCGACGACGACTCCTTCATCCTCACCAAGGCCCTCACCGTCTTCTCCAAGGACTTCTCGGAGGAGCTCCAGAACAACATCCAGGAGATCAAGAGCTTCGTGGTCGGCTGGCACAAGTTCGCCAGGAACAGGTTTCCCTCGGCCGGGATCTCTGATCACGCCCTGTACCGACTGATATCCGGGGTGCTGCTCTCCAGCCCGGAGGAGGTCTCCAACATATCCGACATGTGCCGACACCTTCTCAACGAGATGGAGTCAGAGTACTCGCCCTACATGAACGGAAAGAAGATCGACGATCTGCTGGAGGAATTTTCGCCATACTTCAAGGGCAAGTTCTTCAAGGAGCTGGAGGACCTGGCCTCGTACTTCGTCTCCACCAACAAAGGCAAGGGATGCCACCTTGAGCTACGGGAGAGGGGAGCGGTTTTAGAAAACTTCCAGCACGAGTACGACGAGTTCAAGGGGAAGTCCTTCAACAACAGCATGACCCTCACTGATCAGGCCTGCGGAAACCTGGTGAACCTGGTGAGGTCCTACCACAGATTCGATTGCACCATCGTGGTGGGGCCAGCCGGAAGTGGGAAGGGCGCCTCAGTGGACTTTGTCAGCAAAATGCTGCACTTGAAGCTGGTCGAGAGCCCAAAGAGTTTCAAGGAATTCGAGAAGACTTTCAAGGGGGCTTTCGCCAGGGCCCTTAAGGGACACAAGATGATGCTGTACGTAAAACTTCTGAGGGACTTCGGAGAGATCCTGACTCTTGTGGAGGACTTTCTCTTCTACTGCGATCCGAGCTTCTTCACCCCTGCTGAGAGGATGTCCCAGCTCTTCCCGGACAAGGAGAGGGAGTACAACGCGCTGTGCGACAACTCAAAGTACTCCGAGGCCGTCGCCGCCAAGCAGCGCAAGGTGCACCAGAACCTCCACCTCGTCCTGGACATGGAGGAGGGCGCCTACGAGACACACTGTCGGGCCAGGCGGCCCCACCTCCACCTCAGGAGCGGGGTCGTCACCTTCCACCGGTGGAGCCCGGAGTCCCTCAGGGCCATCGTGACTGAGCGCCTGGAGGCCGCGGAGGAGGAGGACAGGAGGCAGAGGGCGGCGGCCGCCTCCGACAAGAACGGGGCGAGCGGGAAGAAGGAGGGCATGCCGGTGGAGACGGTGGCCTCGCTGCTGGCCCGGCTTCACGAGGAGGAGACGGTGCTGGACCCGACGGTAGCGTCCAGTCAGTTTCTGGACGCCGCCGCAATCTTCCCCGAGTTTTACCGGCCGCAAGCGCGGGAGATGAGACAGAAGGAGGAGGACTACCTCTCCGGCATCCAGAGCGTCCTCCGCTCCAACGGATACATCGACAAGCTGGCGCGGGAGACGGCGGACAAGGAGCCGCAGGTGGCGCAGCTCACCGCAGAGATAGAGCAGCTTAACAAGCGGCTGGCCCAGGAAAGGGGCAACCTGGACAAGGCCAGCAAGTCCTTCCGCCGCATCGAGGTGGCGGCCAGGAAGAAGAGCGAGGAGACTCAGGAGCTGGCGGCGGACGCGCACAGGAACCTGGAGCACGCCCTGCCCTCGCTCGAGGCCGCCATGGTTGCGATCGGGGACATAGACAGGCGAGTTTATAGGTGAAATTGTTCCTACGTCAATTTTGTTGACATGCCATTCTCCTCAGACAAGAATTCCTGGACATGCGGCTGATCAAGGCCCCGCCCGAGGCCCTGCAGCAGGTCATGGAAGCGGTGTGCATCCTGCTGGGGGTGAAGGCCGACTGGACCACAGCCAAGGTCGTCCTGGGAGATCCCCAGTTCCAGCAGCGCCTGCTGGAGATTGACAAGGACAACATATCGGAGCAAGTCAGCAAGAGGATCCGGCGGTACATCGAAAACCCCAAATTCGTACCCGATGAAGTGGCCAAGGTAACAAACTGTTTCATGTAATGCCTATAATATTTCCTCCTAACATTTGTTGCTTCATTCACAGGCGTCAAAGCAGGGAGTGGCCCTCTGCATGTGGGTTCGGGCCCTGGACCTGTACACCAAGATCTTCAAGAGCATCGAGCCCAAGCGCATCAAGCTGCTGCAGGCCGAGTCCGAGCTGGCCGAGCTGATGACGGCTCTCCGCGAGGAGACAGACCGGGTGGCGCACACCGAGAACAGCATCGCCGGCGTCCAGGCCGACCTCCAGGAGAAGACGCGGCGCCGCGCGTCGGTGGAGGAGTCCATCAAGCAGACCGGGGTGAGGCTGGAGCGGGCGAGGGTGCTGGCCTACTCGCTGGAGGAGGAGAGCAAGCACTGGCGGCAGCTGCTGGCGGGCGTCAAGGAGCGCCAGAGGGTGCTGGTGGGGGAGGCCGTCGTGGCGGCGGTCGTGGCGGCCTACGGGTGCGGGAGGCCCGAGGGGGAGAGGGCGGAGGCTCTGAAGAGGTTTGGGGAAAACATGTTTAAAGATTATTTGAGTGAGGAAAAACTTGCTTTGCTTTTGCAGGTGGAGACAAACCTGCGAGGATGCCGGCGTGTCGACGGATGCCTCTGGAGAAATATTCCTCTCCTTCTTCGGACAGAACCGGCTCCTCACCTCTTGGCTCTCCGCTTTTGAGCAGTACAACCAAAACTACCTGAGCATCCTCAGCACCAACAAGTGGTCAGTCCTCTTGGACCCGCACGACCTAGGCCTCAACTACCTGCGGGACCAGAACCCCGCGTTGCAGGTCGTAGACTTCAGAGACGACGGACTCGCGGAAACTATCAAGTATGCAAAATTCATACATTCATACTGGGTTTGGGAAATTATGAAAGGAAAATTAATAATTTCATATTGCCAGGTTTGCGGTATCGAAGGGCTCTGAGGTGCTGGTGACCAACTTCGCCCTCCCGCCACCCCCGGACCTGCGCGACCTGTTCGAGCGTCGCCTCCACGAGCACGTCCACGCCTTCGTCGGCGTCGTCGGCATTCCCGTCATGCGCAAGGACATGCGCGTCAACATCGGCACCTCCGAGGTGGTCTGCCATTCCAAGTTCTTCCTTCACCTTCACTGCACCGGCGGGGCCGAGGTGGAGAGGGACCTCGCCAGGGGCGCCAAGGTCTACAACGTGGTCCGCTTCGGTTACGACGCGGCAGCAATGAGGAAGAGGATGATGGCACTGGTCATGAGGTGCGCCAGGTTCTCAGAGGCAGAGAGGTAATAAACCAGATCTTATTTATCGAAAAACAAAACCTGACTTTTCCTAATTGAATCTGCCGCATGTGTTTCATAGGTACGATAAGTTGCATGCCAGCATCGACGCCCTTGAGAGGAGCGTCCGCGAGCGTAAGGAGGTGGTGCTGAGCATCCTGCTCGAGGCCGGGGAGGCCATGCTCGACGACCAGTCCCTCATCTCCGGCCTGAAGGAGGCCAAGGCCAAGGTCTTCGAGGCCCTGACAGACCTTGACGGAGAGCGCAAGGAGCTGTCCGCCCTCAAGACCCTCTGCCCGGTGTACGAGACGGCGGCCGAGCGGCTGGCGGCCCTGTCTGACATGTGCGAGTCGCTCCGCCTCCGAGACCCCAGCTTCGAGTTCGTCCCAGCCTACGTGTTCAAGGAGCTGGAGGGGAGCGAGCACCCGATCGACGTCCTGTGCGCGGAGGTGTCGCGGCAGTGCGTGGCCAGGCTCGTCCTCTCACTCCACAAGGACTTCCGGCCGCACCTGGCAGTGTTCGGGGCGGCGGTGTCGGAGGTCTCGGCGGAGGAGCTGCCAAAGATCATGGACGCGTTCGAGGAGGCCCTGGACCGAGGGGACGACTGGAAGGACGAGATGGAGGTGGTCGACTTTGCCGCCTCCAAGCTGCACAGCCTCCGCAGCGATGAATTTCGCCGCTCCGCTTCCGAAGCCATCTCTTTGCTGATCACCGAGGAGGAGTCGACGGCAACGGCGTTGCTGCGCGCCTCCTCCGTCAGACCCACTTTCATCTTGAACGACCCCGCCGACGTCAGCTCGCATATGCCCTCCATCGACCTGCTCTTCTGGCTGGCCCGCAGGGAGAGGACCACAAGGCCCAAATTAATCTCGTTAAAGGATTGGATGGTGTCCGGCGAGGAGGAGGGCCGCGCGCGGATGGCGCCGGGCGCGCTCAGGGACCTCAACACCCTGGTGCAGAACTGCGCCAGGGAGAGGAGGTGGATCATCATCGACTCAGCCGCGCCGCTCTCGCCCAGGATGGCGGAACTCAAAGCCATAGCATCCTCGGGAAGCAGCAGCAGCAGGATCTTCCTCCTGGCCAACCACCGCGAGGCTCTTGGGGCGAGGCTGCGGGACCGCTGCGAGGTGGTGAGCGCCGTGCTGCCGGCCGCCAGGAGGACGAGGGAGGCGTTCCTCAGGCAGCTGCTAAAGCTGGAGGAGGAGGAGGAGGACGACGGAGGGACGAAGAAGTCCGAAGAGAAGCTCGGGAGATTGGTTTCGCTGCACCTGGACGTGTCCGAGTCTGAAGGGAGGTTCCAGTCGCTCAAGTGCATGGAGGTGATGGGGGCCAAGACGTGCGGGGAGGGGTCGCCCAGGAGCGGGGAGCGGCTGAGGGGGCTGGTGGCGGACGTGTACGCGGTCAGGAAGGAATCATTGCAAAAGTTCGAATGGGAAGTGTGAAAAATGAGGTGCTGGGGAAATTGTAATGTATACTTTTTGATATTTGCGTATTTTACCACGCACTTGTAATGTTATGGCCGTGCGTGTCTTCACGCTTGTAGACACATTTTTTTAAGAGAAGGTTTTTGTACAGGTATGTGTGTTGTGTATCCGAACAAATAAAAATAATTGTTCGCTATGCGTGCTATGGTCGTCCGCTTCTACTACAAAAACTACTAATATGCGACGTACAGTATATTCCAACCCTACGTTTTTTAGCCGTTGCTTTCCCTTTCGTTTTCCCCAGGTCCCAGTATGCGACTGCAGCGTACTATAATTTTACTTTCCGCCCACAAAACCACATTACACGATAGCTTGTTGCTGAGTTTCCCCACCCGCAACCACCACCACAGGGTCTTTCTCGTCGGCATGGTGAAAGGGTTGGGTTTCCATGACTCGCCGAGAGAGTATCGCTGGTTTTGTTTGCCCTCCTAACCACTCGAGAAACGAAAAATTCACACAAAAAAAATCCGGGGAAACCTGTGTACGCCAAAGCAAAAGAGACCTGGATTTCCTCAAAAGTTCCCTCCCGTGTACATCGAGGCAGCAACATAAATTCCAGGGGAAGAGTTCAGGGTGTACGGGGAAGCGAGAGGGAACATTCGAGCGAAGGGGGAGAGCCCCATTGCATCAGGGAGAGGCGGCGGCGGCGGCAGGTAACACGCTCGGGTACCTTGGCCAATGAGAGGGCCGGGGGATTGCCTTGGGAAAGAGAGTGAAATGGTCACCTTGCAACTCAACGTTTCGTCTGGTATACATATGAATGCTTCGCTGGTTTCTGTCGGCAGGGGATGATTTAGCCATTAGTAAGAGGTTAATACCCAGTGAACATGCTTTTATGCTTTGATATCTTGAATAATTATCGATCATGCATGTCAGCAAACGTCAAAAATTCGTCTCTCCGCTCTATGCCCATTACTGCCGGCTTTTGTGCCCACCTTCGCCGCCGCCTCCGCCAGGCGGGGGTGAGAGTGAACCCCGCTTCTTCTCCTTCCCCCCCGCCTGAGCAACAGGAGAAGACGTTGTAATCGGGGTATAAAAGTCCCCTCCCCCTCCCCACCTCGGTTTCACTCCCTTATCTCTGTCCCATTCGGCCATTCCGTCCCATCCTCACCCTTAACGTCGTCCTCATCGGAATCGAACACCAAGATGGCCCCCAAGGTTGTGCTGACTTACTTCGGCGTTCGCGCCCGCGCAGAGCTCATCCGCCTCATCCTCAAGGCTGGCGGCGTCGACTTTGAGGACAACAGGCTCACGCAGGAGGAGTGGCCAGCGCTCAAGCAGGGTGAGATTTTTTT
>JAAUXU010156864.1_pt1 | contig 20783 bp, 24 predicted proteins | sample 7278151 | NCBI WGS metagenome assembly JAAUXU01 (sample SAMN14350113, study PRJNA611818) | marine sediment metagenome | isolation source: surface marine sediment (1.8m) | place: French Polynesia: Moorea | collected 2018-08 | reverse complement strand
GGTGAATACAATGCAGTTGAATCCTGTATGGTCAAACTGCAGGTTTTCAGTGCTGCACAAACTGTTGGGGTTTTACCCTCAGTCCGAGTAGTTGATTATCGATTTCTGACTCAATCTCACTGCTTAGGCTATCCATGGAATCTGTCTCTCTTGTTACATCGAACCTCTCGATATAGTAACTCTTCTCTGCTGACCAGAGCTTCTCTGCTCGACAACAGTGATGGAGAATGTACTATTCTACCAAAGGCTTAACTTAATTTTTGAAAGTCACAGTTTTTTGCTAGGGCTTTCTAACAGCGTGGACCTTTGTCATTTCCTTAATCCCTGCCAGCGTTTAGTCCTTATGTTGATACGGCGATGCCACGTACACTTAACTTTGGTGTGGGTTCTTTACCGTTGCATTCATAGCTTCAAACGTCTTCAGTGATCCTTTTATCCTTTTTTTACTGTGCGTGCATCAACTTGGTCACGCAGTCGAGATCTATTGTTAGCGATTTCAACCGTTGCAGGTTTTCCAGTGGTGGCAAAATCAAGAAGATGCAGGATCTGAGTGAGTCAGTTCGAATAATCTTTCCATGACTTTCGAATATCGGATTAATCTGCCTGATTAAAAGAGCGGCCTGAATCGAGTAGTTTTGGCAAGGAACGAACGTCGAACGGTTGGTGGATTCGTCACTGACTCGGGTTGTCCGGGGTCTTGCGGGATGCATAAAAAAAATAAAGTTGGTCTGCACGATACGATAAACACAACATTTGCCTATAGAGAGCGTCAAAATTTCCACAGCTTTTCCCACACCTGCTTGCTCTTTTCTTTTGCTTGTTTGCCAACATCTTCTGCACCTTTGCTGCCAGGAAAAATTATTCCAGATTGTTCAAACAGTCTACTTGGAATAAGATTAATCTCTGCCTTTTTGTCAGGGGTGCGGGGAGAATTGATCGTCTTACTCTCTACGCAGTCATCATGACCTCCCGACCCATCACTAGTAGCGCTACGCAGTGCACACACGACGTCGTGCCTATTTTTGAAAATGCCTTTGTTGAACTGCTCGCTCAGAGTCTTGTGAGCAAACAAACAAAGCTTCAACGCGATCAGCAGCCGAGAACAAGACCGAAAACGTCAGCGACTGCAAGACTCTTGGCTTCAGACACGCCAGCACAGTGACAAATGGTGGTTTCAGTGACACAGAGTAATTGCACGGCACGGAAAACCTGTAAATTTCTACCTTATTAACTCATTAGGCCTTGTCTAATTACTCCCTCCCCCGCCCCGGGCCGCGATGGAGTGAGCAGTCACTGCCGTGAAGTTGCTCGCATGTCTCATCTATATTCGAGGGTGCACGCTGGAAAATACGATCAACGCATTCCTTGCATAGTCTTCTAGGGAGAGAGAAGAGAGTGCTGAAGGGGGCCTCAAATTTCCTTAGAGGGGCTGTTGTCACAGCTCCGGAGACAGCATTTGTAAGACTTGGAAGAGCAAATGAGTGTTGGACGCACCCCACAATTTGCACATTGCTGTTGTCCTTGCAACATGACTTGAAGTCAACATACCAAGGAAGCAATACGATTTTTTTCCCATTTTTTCCCTTAAAAAATGAGAGGAGTGAAGAGAAAGCAGAAGGCTGTGTGCAGGCCGTCCCCCACGGCCTTCCCCCTCCTCCTCTTCGTCTCCTTTAAGAAGTCGTAGCATGCAATCCAGTCATAGCCAAAATGAACATTGCTGCTTATGTACCGGGTAAAGACCTGCACAGGTACACGAGGCAAGGGTGGATATTACGTGTGTAGAACCTACACACAGAACTACACACACACACACACACAGAGAGGGAGAGAACGGTGCCATGCTGAGAAATGAGGCCGCCGAGGGAGGGGAGGCACTGGAGTCCCTTATTAGCTTCGGAACATGCACTTGTTCTTATAGAAGCCAGCCATGTGGGGTGACATGAGGCGAAAACGTTCACCCAAGTGCACGACAACCATATGGAGGAGGAGGCAGATTCTGCATGACTTCACTGGGCTCTCCCGGCCATATGTTGGAGCTTGAGGGTGGGTGGGGGGTTTCTTTTCTCTGAGTCTAAAATGCAGAGTGCTGGCATGTAAATGAGAAAACACTTTCTCTCAGGATAATACAGGGTGACTACTCGGTGCTGTTGTATGCTCATCTGGAATGCAAATGAGCAAACACAGACACTATTAGGCTTATACAGGGTGACTACTCGCTTCTGCTACAGGACCCATTGGTTCTACTTGGTTATACACGTTTGGAGAAAGTATCCTACATCGGACTTTACGCAGACAACACAGTTCAAGTCCTTTTTGCACAGTAGAGAAATAGTCCGTCGGCCCAAGGATATCAATGCTTGCTTCAGCACGAACGTTTGACTTGCAATACGCCATGCGTATCTTGGCACTAGGGTGTCTCTTGGCGAGAACGACGTCGGCACCCATCATGGCCACCACCAGCTGCGACCAGGCGCTCCAGTCCGGGCCACAGGGACAGGACATGAATGGCGTACCAAACTGCGCCGCATCTTGGACGCTGTGAAGTTCTCGGTGCTGATGGAGTTGGGGGCCATCAAATTACAAATTGTACTGAAAAGACCTTTTTGTGCGTGACATCAAGGTCACTTTTGATGAATCTTGCTGGCTGCGATGCTTGTTTATAGAATGAGTGAGTCGCGTCCAGACTTGACAGTTTGCTGAAAGATGTGCTTCATGGCCACCCTGTACTTGGTGCGCAAGTGCAACCGCCTGCGTGACTGGCCCCAGTTCACTGTCGAACACGATGTCTCCTCGTAATGTGTCAAATGCATCATGACCCCCTGGGCCCTGTTGGCACCCACGTCAATGCCTTGCATGCATGGGAGGAGGGGGGGGAGCAACGGGCGGTTTTCTTGCCTGCCTGTGAGGAATTCTAGCCAGATCTCCTCAGAGATTGCGGACAGAGGAAAAGCAGCAACATTTTAAGATAAGCCCCTCATCATTTTTTCTCCCTTCTCCTTTCGATTTTCTTTCTTCTTCTTGCTCTCACTCTCCTCTGCCCCCTCCCTGGCCGCGCAGGCGCTGCCGTCGGCGTCCGCCTTCTCCTCCGTTCTGCCTCAATGCCAACGTAGCTGCCGATGGGCAAAGAAGAAAGAAATAGGAGTAGCAGATAGCAGAAGAGGAGGGAGAACGATGGAGGGAGCCAAGCAATTCTCCTTCAAATGTTGTCCAACTGTCGCTAAGCTGCTTTTCCCCCCGCTCGCTTGCTGGCAAGCTGCTTCTGGCAGCTTTCTCTTTCCAGGCCGCAACCCGGAGGAGGGGGGGGGGGGTAAAGGGGGCCTTTCTTAACTGGGGGAAGCTGCCACAATAGGCCTACGACAGCTGTTTGCTGCTGCTGCTGCCAAAGTGGGGGGAAGACGAGCCCGGCCAAACTTTCTAGTTTTGCGAGCTTTCTCTCTCTCTTGGCCTTTGCAAGCAAATGTTTTGCCCTACTAAATATATATTTATATATATATCTGCGTGGTCTTCATGAGCCTGCCGAGCACTGTCTTGCCAGAGTGCCTCAACTGCCCCGAGATGCACGGCATGATCGGCTTGGCCGTTGATGACGCCGACGTTGCAGTCGTCCTAGGCCGTGCAGTCTTCGTCCAAGTCGACCAAACAGAGAGCAAGACAGAAAAAAGAGGAGTATCCTCCATTAGGTCGTCCCTCCCTTCCTCTCCTCCTTTCTTCAGCTTTCTCTTTCAGATGCATTCTGCGCCTAACATGGAGACCCTTGTATTTCTCCAGCAAGGCGAACACGCAGCACATCAATGCTTCGTCGTGCTACGCCAGGGAGGAGAAGAGCGTTGCCGTCCGTCGCCTGTACAGTAGCAACATACGCATGTACACGTGCTACACCGTGCACGGCGCCTGGTTGCAGGCACAGGGAGGAGGAGGAGGAGGACATGCAAGCTTCTTCGTGCTCTTCTTCTTCACCAAGTACACTTGGCCGCCTCGTACTGATGAAAGCAGCGGCGGCGGCGGCGGCAGCAGCAGAAAATGGGCCTGAATCAAGCAAGCTTTGAATAGAAAGAAGACGAATACAGAAGTCTGTAGAGTACGTCCTATGCACTTATTTACTGTATGGATGCACAGAACACCATGGATGCACGGACACGTGTACATGTGCGAGTGTTTGTACGCATGTGTGTTCTGTGTTTGTGCGGATCTACAGGGTGGGCAAGTGGGACTGTCGCAGTCCACAGGCACCCACCACTGACACTCGGTCAACTTACACGTGTCAATCTCAAGTGTCGATGGGGTCGAGACGTGCGCTGAAGAGGAACACGTCTAATGACGTCAAGACTTCGCAGCAATTTGAGTTTGTTTTTGCTCTGTGCATTTATTTGTTTCATACTTACGCAAATCTTTAGCAGGTGCGTTTAAACACAAGTTTGCGTGTGTGTCTTCCATTTTGCCTACGTACATGTGCGAAACTCATTCAATGTGTATGTACGTACAGTATGCGCTATGTGAACAGTGTAAGCTATCGATAAATGCTGCCTAGCGCCGTCCGTCTGAAAGCTCCACTCCCAGAGAAAGAGTTGTATACATATCTATAAGTATACGTGAGTGCAAAATATACCTTTACACAATGCTATTTAAGCCAGTGACTGCCTCGTACGGTAAGGTGCTTTCACCTTCTCAGGAAAAGACTCCACCACATATGCACACAGAGAAGGCTTTAAATTAACTTGCCAACCAAACCTTCACTTTGTTCAGCAACGAAGAACTTAGGCCAATGAATCTCAATCTGTGTGATAATGCCAATTTTTAAGTCCCCCCCTGTCACATGCATACGCAGTACATACATACGTACACACATGCAGAAAGCATACGAACATTATGTGTAGATACATCCATGGCTTGCAGTGTGGCACTTCACGGTGCTATTGATGATACAGCGTCGCCCGGCTTTATGCGCATTATTCAGGCGCTTGAACTGTCCTTAGTGCTGCTGCTGCCGCCGGTGGCCGTCAAGTTCACTTTCATCGCCGCCAACTTTCGGCCCTACAGCGCGTAGTACACTCTCACGCTCCCCCCCGCCCTGTCCCTGTGTGAGTGCAATGTAGTAGAAAGAAGGAGGGCGAGTGAGGCCTGCTGAGGAGGCAGAAGTAAAGCTTGCGGAGGCCGAGCTGAGGCTGTGGAGGCCACTTCTGGGGCGCAGAAAGAAAAGGGAAACGCCACACACGCAGCGGACGGGCGAGCGCGAGTGAGAGTGCAGTGAGAGACCCTTCTCTCTCTCTCTCAACGCGCACACGCAGCCTCGAAGGCTGAGTGCGGCTCAGAACGTTGGCAGGTCCGCTAGCAGAAAGAGAGCAAGAGCAAAATCGTTGACTGATACTTTCGGACTAGAGAGAGAGTACGACAGAGACCTACAGGACCGCTGACAAGAGAAAGAGGCCTCTGGTGTGCATGTGTGTGTTTTTTCCGGCCACGATGAGGTGACAGCAGCCATTTTTGGACACGGTTCGGTGGGGTCTCAACGTCGTCCATCGTCGTCGCCTTCTTCTCCTTCTTCGCCGTGGCCACCACAGTCCTGTTGGAAAGTAGTGGGATTAAACAGCGGGCGGTGGAAAGACCGGCGGCGGAGAAAGAGAGAGAGAGGAGAGAAAAGACAGAACACTTTGCTCATAGTTGACAGTCGGTGTAAGTGCAGCATTTCCGCCTGTCCTACACAAGTTCCAAAGTCTTTCCTGCCACCACGGTCACACTCTCGACTGGACCGACGCCTGCGCCTGAGCGAAGGTCCGCTTCGTCCCCTCCCGTTCCCAACCCACAGAGAAGAACCGCACCTCCTGCCGTCTCGACACCTCCAACCCCTTGTTCTCGCTCTCCCACGCATTCGTCAACACCGTCGAGAACCTGTCAGACGTCAACAAAAGTAGAGAGAAGAAGAAGAAGAAGAAGCAGCAGCAGAAGAAGAAGAAGAGGAGCTTTCGGGCTTACAGGACAGAAAGGTGCAGCACCACGAAACGCTTATTGAACACCGTCAATTCGTCCGGCAACTACGAATTCGATCTGAAAACAAAATTTAAAAAAAAACCACTTACAAAAAAAACTAAAAATTGCCTTTTTTCCTCCCCAATCGAACAAGAAATTGAACGATCCTGCTGCTGTGATTACGGATTTTGTGTGCACCATTTTCAAGCCCATTATTGCGTTACTTTTTTGCACCGTCAAAACTTCTTCGACCGTGTGGGGATGAAAGCGTCGGTGGAGAAGCAAGAAAGTATTCAATATTAGCAATCAACTACTACAACTTCCTCGTACGATTTCACCACAACAACAACAACGCTAAAAGACTGAGAGACTTTCTTTTATTGGAAAGGAGACTTTGAATCATCCTTTTTATCTAACTCGTAGCCAAGGGAGGAGGCTCCAGAGGGGCCGCTGTGATGTGATAACGAGGCCTACCGACGAGGCGAGCAGTAAGAACAACAACAAGTCTAACAGATATCAGACCATTGCCTGCAGTACAAACTCGACGAGCCACAAGATTCGATCGAATTCATTCAGATACATTTTTTTCCCTTAAGAATTAACCCATTGTCTAAAGGAAAGGAAAAAAAAAAGTCTCGTACATCACCATGATGCACGTCGAGATCAAGGTGGCTCAAAACTTCGTATTGAACTTTCTGTACAACAAGCTCCCGCGCCGGCGGGTCAACCTGTTCGGCGAGGAGCTAGAGACGGCGCTGATGGACAAATTTGCCGACCATTGGTACCCGGACAAGCCGTTCAAGGGATCCGCCTTCCGCTGCTTGCGTGTCACCGACCCCAACGACCCCGTGCTTAACCGGGCGGCTCGCGAATCAGGAAATCCAGTGTCTGACATCATCGAGAACCTGCCCGCGGATCTGGCAATCTGGATTGATCCCGGAGAGGTCAGCTACCGCATCGGCGAGAAGGGTAGCGTCAAGATCCTCTTTTCGGAGAGCGAGCACGGTCACCACAACGGCCACCACAACGGCCACCATCACCACTGGCACGGATGTAGCAGCCCGGGCATTTCTCCTGGAGGAATGATCAGCCCCAGCGGGGGTGGGGGAAACAGCCTTCACACCTCGTCGTCCACTTCTAGCGGCGCCTCCGACGACTTGAACGCCGAAGTGGCTGGTTACCTGCCCATGGAGAATCTGAACTCTGCCATGAACGCGCTTGCCGTCAACTGCACCAACCACCCGCCGCAGCCGCAGCAGCAGCCACCAGTGACCATTCCACCACCCCTGGCTCAAGCGCAACAGCAGCAGCAGCCCCAACAACAACAGCAGCAGCCGCAGCCGATGCTGACGGCACAAAACGGCTGCGGCAACAACGGCTCCACCGGCGGCGGCCCGCCGCCACCACCGCCGCCGCTGGGCACTGGCTTCTCGCCGTTTCAGCCGCGGCCGCATCACCAGCCAGTGACATACACGGCTGGAACGTTTGCGCAGACAAAGTTTGGCTCCACCAAGCTGAAGACTAACGGCAAGAAGACTAATCGCATGTCGCCGACCGAGTTCTCCAACTACATCAAGCAGCGTGCGTTGCAGAAGCAGAACTCGGTGGGAGGAGGAGGCAACACTGGTGGCAACGCCAGCGGCCAGCAACAACAGGCCCTCCTCAACTGTTTCAACGGAATGCGCCCCAACATGATGGCCGGCAACAACTGCAACGGCTTCAGGCCCTTGCAGACCAGCTGCGGAGGAGGAGGAGGTGGTGGCGGAGGAGGGGGTAGCGGAGGCGGCGGAGGCGGTGGCGGCGGCGGCGGCAACTTTGGCGGCCTCCAACAGCAAATGCATAACGAGGAACAACATCCTCAGCAGCATTCCCATCATCACGCCAATCTTAACTTCAACTCTCTACCACAACAACAGCGCAACAACCAGGCCAACAACAGCTCCTCCTCGTCGACGTATTCGTCCTCGGACCCCTTCTTCTTCCCGCTGTTCCCGGACAGGAGCGGGAGTGGGGGAAACGCAGTGAGCAATAGGTTCGGCAGTTCTTCGCTGCAGGCTCTCAACAACTTTGGTAGCGGGGGCAGCAACACCAGCAATCACGGTGGGGGCAACATCAACAACGGCGTCGGCAACAGCCACCCCTGGTCGACCCTGACTGACACAGACACCGAGGTGTTTCTCCAGGACATTCTCACCGTAGGGCTACAGCAGTCAGCCAAGCAGTCGACCAGGCAACAATCGGGCATTAGCAACGGACTCTTCGGGGACTTTGGCTGCTCCTCCTCTTCCTCGTCCAACTCGTCCGACTTTGGATCCAACCTGGCCAGCGGCCTCTTCGCCGACAGATTCGGCGGCAACAGCGCCGGCGGCAGCGGCAGCGGCCTGCTTATGATGGGCAACAGCGGCAGCGGTCAGGAAGACCAACTGGGCCTGCGTCAGGTCATGAACGGCGCCAGTGGTGTTGGCACCAGTGCCGGCGGTGGCGGTAGCGGTGGCAGCGCAGGCACCAGCAGCAGCGTCGGCATCGGCTCCAGCGGGGTCATCGGAGACGGCCTGGGCGGGCACAGTGGCCTCGTCGTCAGCTCCAACACCAGCGCCAGCGCTGCTCCGGCGGGCAGCGGCAACGGCAGGGGCGGTTCCGCGGGTCCAGGTGGTGAGAAGTACACCCAGAGGGTCCTCGTGGCTAACTGAACACAGCAGCAGCAAAACAATAAGCTACTATGTTGTTGTTGTTCTTGCAGTCCCTCTGCATTCTGTATACACACACAGCACAACACTCATGCGCCGTATGCGAGAAAACACAGATGACTTTCTTTCTCCTGAAAATTTTCACATTGCTGTAGACGGAACAACAGTGCATAATTCATTATTTTTTCTTACCTGCTCCATTTCCCGACGATGTCACACTCACACACAGTGCAGACACAATTCTTCTGTTGCCCCCTGCACCCCGTCGCTTTCTCCGCCCCCTCCCCCCCCCCCTATGCGTATGATATACTCATATCACCATGACTATTATTTTATTATACCTATGGGTATTTTTAGCACAACAGTAGCGTTTTTTCTGCGCGCATATGTGCTATCTGACAACATCACTACTCGTTTCTTGGGGTTTGTACTGTATGTCCTGTATTCATATACTATGGATACCTTGGGATATTTCGATTCCACTCCAGTCAGTTTGAAGAAGAAGAAAATCGAGTGTGTCTCATGCCCACTTTTGCTGCTCCTTGCTAAATAGGTCATTGTAGAGTGTTACTGTTCAAAAGATCGTGGTCCTCCCACCCTTCCCACCCACCTCTTTCCAGAAAAGTGGAGCTTTTTCATGAAGTTTTACCACAAAAACACCATAAAAAGTAGTTTGAAAGAAAAGAGAACAAAGAAGTAGATTCCTTTTGCTGTGCCCTTATTATACAATGTGTAGGTAGCGTTTTACAGTCTGAGTCACCTAAAGTGTTGGAGAAAATATCTCAATTTCTGGCTCCTCAGTGAAACCATCCCAATGAAACTTTAAACATTTCCTTCTTGACAGTATGAAGAAACTTTTACGTTGTTAGCATTTTTCAATCTGGTCGTCATCATGACCGAATGCAGAGCTGCGGCACCTGGCGCACAACATGGTCCCCGCCAAGAGGACCACTGCAGGACAAGGCTCGGTCGGGGGTGTCGACCCTTCAGTAGTGTGACTAGCTGACCATGCCCTGCAGGTGTGATTTCAACTCTCATTGTTAATATTTTTTTGGCGGAACCTTTAAAACTCACTGAGCTGTGGTCACAACAGAAAGATCTTACACTTTGAAGTGACTCAGGCTGTACATGAAAAGCAGAAGTGTGTGGACTTGTCAGACTATTTTTTCATTTCCGTTTTGGTACTTTGCGGGTGTCCTTTGAGAGAAGCCGTCGTTAATGTGAGAATTCATTGGGTGCTGTTGTTGATCGTAGTGGCATCTACAAATATTACTGTATTTTTTTAAATATTGCTCGTAGAAATCTTTTGCTTAGTGTATGTACCTAAACTTACCTACCTGAGGTAGTGTGTACCACCCTCCTACACCTTCAAACGAAAATGTGACTTTGGTGTCGGTCGATGGACGAGTAGACGTTCCTAGGCATATATCTATCTATCCATATATATATCTTATATATTATATATACTGCACATGTGTATAGTTACCAAAAAGTAAGCTCTTCTTCTCACGTGTTAGCCCAATTGATCTGAATCATATTTGTTGCCAAGAATCATCAGGATCCTCTTCCACATGAAATCTGGAAAAAAAAGTGTTTAGTTCAATGTTTCCCATAGCAATATCCAATTCTCCCCCCTCTTACCCACCCTCACCATGTACTACCTAGTCAGTATCAAAGATACATCCCTGAGATGGATTTCCTGTCTATTTTTGAGAATTAAATCAACTGCAGATGACGATTTTTTATACACCAAATTGGAAAAACCCGTCCCTAACAATTAGGTCAGTTTATAATTTTTCACATTTTCCCTCCCTGCTCCCCCCTGCGAGTGTGAATGCGTTTTTCATAGTAAGCATATGAACGTATATGTATGTACCAACCAACCACACGCTATGGACAAGCTTACTATGATCATTGTGCTTACAGTATGAGAGAGAAAAAAATGATTGTACGACGACGACCAGCTCGAAATTTTCACGTATTTTTGAATAGATGAGACGAACTCTCGGCCGCCACCACCACCATCACCACCACCCTCTACTATTGTAGATATCTGAGCCCCCAAGTCCTTCTACCCCCGGCCCCGGCCCCAACCCCAACCCCAACCCCAACCTGCCCCCCTACACCCACCCCACCAGCCCATAGTAATAAGAAGAAGCTCAGCTGCTTTCTTCCTGAAAAATCTTTTCTTTGTAGCGTTGATTTGAAGGTGTTTGACGACATTTCAGCATTTGTTAGTTTTCTACAGTGTGACTCAAAGCAGGGGTTTGAAACAAAAGAAAAGAAAAAGAAAGCACACGGAGGGAAGAAGAAAAAAATAAAAAATTATACCAGAGACGAGTATATTTTACACTTTTGTAGTGTTGCAACTACTGTATTGAACACTTGGCCGCCGTAAGAATCAGATCTAGAGGGTGTTTGTGAATGCGGGCGCGCTTATTTCGTGCTTCTGTAACTGCAAACAATTTACCATTATTATACCGTATAATACCATCATTGTAGAAGAGAAGAACATATATTAATACTACCCGAATATTAATATATCTATATATCTACTATATACAGTATGTATTCGTCTATTACATGAATTACTACTACTACTACTACTGCAACCCGACGTACATGCTTCAACTGCATCACTTCGTAGCTGTGGGACAAGCGCCTGAAAAAAAACCCCAACAACACAGTGCATAAACCCTTCATTGGCAGCCGATAAGACCTAGCAGAGTACGTACGTTTAGTAACTTTTGAGGAGAAAAGAGTAAATAAGCAGCAAAGCCTCTTTGCGCAATGACAACCAAAAAAGAGAAAAAAAAAGAGAAAGTTTGAGCAGCATTCGAACCATTTTTACTTATTACTACACGTAAATATCCCTCTCATTCCTTGTAGTCCGAAGAAATATGAAGAAGAAGATGATGAAGAAGGAGGAGGAGGAGAAAGCTGAGATGACATCCCCGAAGAGAAGCAAGACGAAGGTGGAAGAATAAAAACTGAGGAGTTGTTTTGAAACTACCACTACTCGTGAATTTGTAATATTTCTTGTATATTTGTATACGTACCCATATTCCTCAATAATATATTCCGACATTATACAACACACCTACATAACAATAATGATCACTTATATTGCTACAAGTAGAAAAAAACAGCAACACTACGTATATATGTCTAGAAAAACGAAAAAAAAAAAAGAAAAGAAGAGGAAAAAAAGATGCACTTCTTCGAGCGTTGCCAGACGCAAGTTCGAGGAGAGCAACACGTGCAGTGACGGCAAATAATGTTTTGCTTATTATACTTAAAAGTTTGAAATAAACCTTCTATGAAAATGAAGGTCACGAGTTTCCATCCCAAACAGACTGACAGTAGCCAGGACTTACAAAGCACGAGGAACTATGCGGGACACAAGAGAACCCGATCGCTCCTGGCTGAAGTCGCTGCCGGCCATCAAAGATGCATGCGTGTCCTTTAGGTAGGAGGGAGTGAAAACAGGAGAGCGAACAGACATTTGTCACATCTTAATGGCAAAGCTGGGTTCACTCGCGTTAAAAACGTCTCTCTAAGACTTAAAGTTGAGTGTCAATTAAGTCGTGGTGTGACAGCATTAAGGCGTCGTGTGCATGTCCGTCATCTCGGCCTCCATCGCGGCGCGTCTGGGCTCCACGGCCTCGGCACTCCGCTCCATTAGGACATATGTACTAAGCAAGAACTTTTTTTTCTCCACTTCTTGGTAGTAGCAATACTTTTTTTTTAAAAAAAAAGAAAAGTTCTGTTTTCTACTCCTTTCCTTCTACGTGTCCTCAGCTGTCCTTGTCTTTGCCTGAGCCCATCGAGCTAGTCTTGACTTGACGTTTTCCTCTGCTTTCTCCGAATCGACCTCGCCGAATGGTCGCTGCTGGCGGCTGCGGCCTCCCATTGGTCGCCGATTCAAGTTCAAGGGCGCCGAGGCTGCACCCGAGACTGCGCCGAGGCTGCGCCGAGGCTGCGCCAACCCTCATCCCTTCTTTCTCCAGGCCGGTGGGCCGGCCTCTCCGAGAAAGAAAGGAAGAAAAGTCACAATGAAACCTCTCTCCGGGTCACGTGACGAGAAAGTGGAAAGCTCTGGCCCATTCGTCCCCCACCTCGCTCTTGTGCAGCTCGTTGTCATGCCCGACTGGTCCGCCGACGTCAGGTACCTCGGGTACTTGAGCGTGTTCGTGCCCATGGATGAGTGGACTACGACGGGTCCTGGTGTGTCGTGGGGGGGGGGGGAGGCGGACCCCCAGGACACACCAGGACCCGTCGTAGTCCACTCATTCAGGGGTAACCTGGGGCAACCAGAGGGGGGGGGGAAGGACGGTTTAGTTGCAATAAATATTGATACAATGAAAATTGGGTTGTCCTCCAGAAACCACCTGACCTAAAAAGAAAGTGTCACTCTAAGAGTACTTAAGTTCCACCGACTAAACTCTATTTGGGGCCATTCTTCACACCATGGGGGGGGACCGGATCCCCCGAAGAGGCGTCTCAAGCTTCATCCAGGAAGATATTGCCCCCGTTTTATAATAACGTCTGATTATTTAGCGGTGGATTCAAGCTGCATGTTCATCAGGGAGCCATAAGAGTACATAGTCGGTACTGGGACCGTAAGTACTTCATCGATGTACCATGGTCACGAAACCCTACAGCACTTGACGTGATCAGGAGCAAGGCGAACCTTCACGCCGGGGTACAAGGTGGGCCCAAAGACTAGACTTAAACATTGAAACAGTTTCGGGCCATATGGCAACTCTGACTGTTTGATCTATAACATAGAATTGTTCACAATTGTCAACATTCCCTGCACTTTTCCCCCTTTCAGTTTTCAGGGCGCTGTCATTCACCCAAGCAGTAGAGGGTTTTTTTCGGTGCAGCTTCAATTAGAGCAATTTTTTCACGGTTTTGATGCTGACTGAAGTTTTATGCAGTGCAGGGTCAGCTGTCAATTTTTGCAAACCTCTCCATTTTTGCAAGATCATCCTGCTGACTGACCCTTTGCGAAAGTCGGATGCAAAGAGCACTGTCGTGCCAATCACCTGAGGTGCATTGTTCTTTCTCTGTGAGTGCATACGTCGTCTCCATCTCCCTAAGGAGCATTCCCAACGTCGTGCCAGTCACCTGAGCATTGTGAAGTGGCAACCCTGATTCTGGAGTAAAAATCTTGCCAACAAGTTTGGGAAATGCCACACCTTTTAGGGGTCTTTTTGTCTGGCCCCTCCCCACCCTGTACACATTGAAAAGACGTCATGTAGTAGTTGTTGGACTTGCCACAGACTGCAAAGAAACACATTGGCTGTCCTAACCTCCCCCCCCCCCGGCGAATGACAGAGTACGTGTGCGCGCGTCGTATGCAACTTTTGCTCCGTCGATCCATCACGTTCCATCATCTCTCGTTCGGACCACCATCTGTGTGATAGCACAGCTATAAAACGACGTCAACGTCGTCGAAGACGACGACGACGACGACGACGACATCGACCTCCTGCGACAAAACGAAGGAGGGGGCAAAAGAAGCCCTCCTTTTGCCTCTGCAGAAGTTGTAGCCAAGGAGAAAAAAGAGCTCTGCCCTCCCTCTTCGTGCAGAAGTAGCTTGCATAACTCTCGATTTCTCTGTTTCTATACAGTTCGAATTCAGCTCTCTCGCTGTTCTACCCCTAACTCGGACAGTCTTTCTAAGTGCTGCCTGCCTGAAGAAGATGAGGCCGGATTAAGAAGAGAAAGAGGTATGTGTGAGGTTGCCAAGAAGCCACTTAAGGCGACGACGACGGCGACGACGGCGATGGCGACGGCGGCGACGACGACGACGACGACCTGGTTGTTGTCAATGAGCCGCGCGTGGCTCTGTGTCGACCACTTGAGCCAGCGTAGTTTTTCATTTGCAGGCAGGCCTAACAAACAAGGCCCTTATAAATACGGGTCCGTCCAAGCATTTGTGCACCTTTGCTGGGGTCTCTGGAAATGATTGCAAGCTTCTCTCTTTCTTCCTTCTGCTTGGTCGGGGAAGCGTCTGAACGTTTCCGAGCAATTTCCTCCGATAGCGATTTGGAGCCAGCCAGCCAGAGGGCGCGCGGGGTCCTCGGCCGCCAAGCACACGTGTGTGAGTGTGTGGGCCTCGTTTTGTGGGCGCGCAGAAGGGCCTGAAGGAAGGCCTTCATTCCAAGGCCCGCCTGGAACAAGGAAAAAAAAGGGAGGGAGAACACGCGACAGATAAAGCTTTTAAACGACCTTAATGGCCATGGAGGAAGAGAGAGACCCATTAAGTCTCTCGCGTTTAGGGGTGCGACAAAATGGGAGACCTGGAAATGAATGCTGCTCATGATCTCCAGGGTGACAGAGGAGATCCGCGGCGAGGGGTTGGAGATCGCGGATCCCCTCTTCCTCCTCCTGCGCGTCGTGCGCGTACTGTGTGGCCAGGAAGCGGTGCTTTGGGTCTTTTGCGTCAGCTCCTTTAAAGTAACTGCTCAGTATTGACAGCAGTCCGTTCCGTCGATGTCACGTCGTAGATGGATGGGTGGCCTTGGCGACGTCGAGGACGACATCCTGTCGATGGCCTCCAACTCGGGGGACTCCACCACATTCTGGAGCATGACGTCCACGGAACGAGTGACGTCAACGTCGGAAACAAAAGGAGGCCCATTCAGCATGCAACAGAACTGACGGTCACCCTGTACATACATAATGGAGCAGCTTCCATGCACTCGTTCGAGTGGCGAATGCAGCCTGGTTAGATTCCCCTGCAGCCACGAAAATCCTCCCGCACAATGCAAGAACATGGAAAATTGGTCTAACGCGAAAAATTGCCTTGGCAAATTTCGCCTCCTCCATATGCACACACGCACGCACACAGCGTGTGCGCCCGCGTTTGTGTACTGCGATGCTCTTTTCGTCCTCTTGAGGTCGCCCGCGCACACGCACACGTGCACGCCAATCGAATCCCCCATCGAGAAGAAGCCCGGTGAGACCTTTTCCAAGAGGATTTCATGCAGTGAGCGAGCATGAGGGAAGGGGGGGGGGCAGAGGAGAGAGAGTGAGCCTCTCCACCACCACCACCACCACCGCCACCACTACCTCAATCCTGTGTGGCATGCAGGCAGCAGCAAAAGAAAGGAGAAGGGCCCTGGAGAAACCCGGCCCCCGGCCAAAGGCCTACTGCTCAGAGCTAGGCCTGCCTGAAGGCCTACCCCTCTTTCTTTCTTTCTTCTTTTTTGGTCCGTTACCACCGGGTGAAATGCAGAAAAAGAGAAAGGATGTCCTTGAACTTGAATTGGGAACACGATGCTTCCCGGAAGGATATTCTCCTATGCCACGTACGAAGACAGAGCTCCAGATTCCTTTTCTCGAGCTAATGTGGGCTCAGCACGAACATGGATCGAAAGTTAATGGACCGAAGAGTCTTGTCTGATCCATATGTAGTGGTCATTACAGCTCTTGATGGATAGAATATTCCTTGGAAGGAGGATCTTTCTTATCAAGAGGATTGAGAAGAAATCCTTTCTCCCACAAGCGATCTCGTCCCGATTATTCCACCTCCATTTTTCTGCCTGCAACACACTCAGCCTCGTACCCAAATAAGTGTCCTTGGCGTTGGTCGACTGCGTCAAGATAAGATCGAGAGCCGCTGGAGAACGAGAAAGGGAAATTGGGGCTGCACCAGGGTGTATGAAGAGACTTTCCACACACGCACGCAGGCACGCACGCAGGCACGCACGCACGCACGCACGCGCAGGGACTTTCTACACGCACACGCAGCTTCTCTCTCTCTCTCTCGTTCTCCACTGCAGCTGAAATAACGAGCCCTGTCGTTACAGAGATTAGTGGCTTTTCCCCAGAGAGAGGGCAAGTGGAGAGCCACAGATTTCTACCATATTACTACTGGGTGAAAGAGATGACTTTCAACACCACGTACGTGCGAGTACTTTACACACACACACACACCATCCCTTTTTTGCTGCAAGAGTGCATGCTTGTAAGTACTAAGACTGTGCGATATCTCAAATTAATCGGGGATATTCGATATATCGAGACCAAATTCGATACCGATACGACGCGTTGAGTGCCCGATTCATTATTTGATATGTAAGGTGCTGCTACCTTGGCTGATATTGGTATTGCTCAGACCTTGAGGTGCTGACCCATGGAAGATGAAAGTTTCTAAAGTTTTGACGTCAACTAGTGTGATAATGGCAAAGACTCAAAAGACTACTCATAGCTGATGGCATTGTCAACAATAAGGAAGACACACATTCGTCACACACACACATCATGAGTACTCAAGCAGGTCTGGACGATGTCGGAGTGCACATCCACACCATTGAAGGCATTGCTGATGTCACCTCCGTGCAACCTCTGGAAGGGCCAGCCACTTGGAGCCCAGGGTCGATGCTTTTGCAGCCGCAGAAGTATGGAGGACCAGAGCGGGACAACTTGTGCAGTATTCAAAACTGCAATAGTTTGGCAGGCCTCACGTTGAGGCCATTCTTGTGAAAAATAGCTGTCACATTGCACGATCATGTATTAAATTTAAGTGCTGTAAAAAAACGCATGCTGAACATCTCTAAATAGAACAGTGTTGCCAAAGAGACACCGTTAGATCAAAATCTGAACATAAGGCATTGCCAATTTTTTTCACATGATGGCAGATTCTACTGGCAGCAACTGACTTTCTCAACCAAACATTTAGCAATGAAAGGCAACTTGTTCGAGAAACATAGACTTTAGTTCCTCATCCTCAGAGTCACAGGTTCTTCTGTAGCTTTATGTCGAGGCAGCAGCTGATGTCAGACTGCTCGACTGCTCATTTGATGGACTTACATGAAACCGCTCCATTCCAGCGTCTCAAGTACCATTTGTAATATACAATATAATAATATAAACCATTTGTAATACATACAGTCTGTTGCTAACCCTGAATTCGCAGATACTTCCGAGATGCCAACTTAGTCCTCTGCAGCTATCACTGCTCAAGATGCAAAATGCGTCAGCTACAGTGTATGTGACAAATCTGCCCCCTGGAGTGGTATCCTGATGTGGCGAATACATTATTGCGATTCTCGATATTCCGACACATCGCACATCCCTTCTACGCACTACATACGTGGCCGTACCTGAGTGGAAATGAAGGGAGATTATTTTTTTCTCCCTCTTCCTTCTCCGCCGCTCAATTTTCGCCCGCAGTTTGGCGAATTGGAGGAGGAGAGAGAAATTTAATTTGGTCGGAACGAATCTCTTCGCTTTCCCAGATGGAAAAATTGTGCGTGCCAGATTCTCAGACCTCGAAACGTTCCAGCAAAGAGAATTTTTCTCAGGTGAGGTCGTCCTCAACCCTTTGCCAGGTGTGGGTTCTCTCTCAAAAAGGGTTAAAAACTCTGCCGAAACATCCTACTTTAGGAGCAAGAAGCTGTTGGTGGACTCATCAGCTTGGTTGTGCCAAACACACACACACACACACACACGCACATACAGCATAAGCAATCTTTTTCTTCTTCTGTTATGAGAGAGGCGTCCGCAGCTTGTTCTTGACTACATTAGTCTCTGGATGGAGCTTCTTCTGCCTCCCTCCCAGCAGCAGTGGCAAAGCTTTCTTCGTCGTCCGTGACAGCCGAACGAGCGGCATTTGCATGGAAACTCCATTTGTCACTACTGCTTGGGGAGGAGCAAGGAGAAGAAGGAGGAGAAGGCCTTGCGCTAGTATTGGAAAACCCTGCCGTGGCTGCTGCCTCTGGTGTTTGTTCGTCCGACGCTTTGCTGTTGTTTCTCTCGTGCCCGGCCTTTAAGCGGAAGGAGGAAAGGCCAGCCAGCAAAAGGCTGTGGCCTTCGTTAGCAAAAAGAAAAATACTGGTGCAGAAGTGCTGTAAACTGGCCCGGAGTCTGGCTGAAAAATGGCTTCTTTCGTCAGTCCAACTTTTGACGGCAGCTTCGTACTGTACAAGGACTGCCAGGGCGAGAACGAGGACTTGCTCTCTTTGCGCTTCTTTGGCACGGACGAGGCAGGAAAAAAGTTCCGATTTCATTTTTCGCTATTTGGCAGCAACTTCTTGCATCTGTAGTCGGCTCCTCTTTTCTTCTGCCACTCTTGGCAGAGCAATTCTTATGAGGTCATTTTTTTGGGGGGGCCTTCACAGGCTCCTTTTCTCTATCTATCCTTTCTTCTTCTTCTGGTGGTGATTCAGTTGAGCAGGATTTGTCGGTTTCTTTCCACTCAGCGCTGCATTAACGTAAGCCCTTGCCAATATGCTGCTACTGCTGTGGCTGAGTGAGCACAGTCCAAATCAACGGTTGCCAAAGTTGTTGAGAATAAAGTTAGATCTGGCCAGTGCCTTCAGCCATCAGTCGAACCACCAACGAACCGTCGGATTGTCATCATTCAAGGATTTTTTGGACTGCGGGGGTGCAAAGTGGCAGCACATCAAAAGCTGGCTACTCACAGCCAAGAGCAGATTAGCACTGAAGGTGCACTTCAGCATGTCTATTAGGCGAAATGAACATTTGGGAATTTGGCTGAGGGTGTCTTAGGTTCGTTTCCTGATGCCAAACAAAATTCAGTCAAGTAGTTTCAAAAGAAAGTTTTTTTTGACCCCTCCCTTCTCGTGCCATAAAGTTTTAGTACATGAGTTCGGGACATAACCAGGTGTTCAGATTTGGAAGGTAAAAAGCTAAACACACTTTGATTTCAGTTGGCTAACAAAGCCGGTCTAATTTAAAATGCTGATCAAACATCCTCAAGCACTGTGTCTATGGCACTTAAAAGGCCGAGGGGACCCGAAGACTGATTGGTTCTTCGTTTCATTTGAATGTCCTCAAGTGAAGTGTAACAACAAGCAGAAATAGATCAATAAACTTGGTCCAGCCTAATGCAGGAGTATTTATCAATGGCTTTTGGGCTATTTCAGGAGGTTCAATGACCGATAAGTGCAATATTCTGAGCCGACTGTAAACGTCTGATACGTATAGCAGAAAAAAGACAACAGAAGCACCTTCATCTAGGCCATCAAAGTCTGAGAGTGGAGAGCCGTCAGCACGTCAGCCGTCTGCACTAGACTCTGCCTGATAAGAGCTCGATTCAACATCAAATAACGATAATGACTCACATCACTCCTCATAATAGGTCGGGGTTTTCTTTAAATCTATCCCCCCCCCCCGGGGGGAATAATCCTGCGATCTGGTCAGATTCACAGCTGTGCTTACGTCTTGAAATGATTCATGGTGAGCAGTGCGACCTCAAGAAGATGAGCATGTCAAGGGTGTCGTCGCCCAGTCTGGTCATCAGCTTTGTCACGTCATCTCTTTTGACTGTCGGTCATGTCTCGCTCAGGAGAGAACAAGGGTGCCAACTTTGCTTGTCCAACAATCCATAAGAAACGACTGAGGAATTGAAAGAGAAAGAGTTCGGTCATTGCGCGATCATCGACTCGATTAATCGATTATTCGACTCCAGTCGTTCGACTCACGACAGGGTTCATATCGGACAGAGCATGCACGGTGTACCTGTGATTGAGCGCCATTGCTGTCCAAGGATTTACTCAGCTTCTCCATGAGATTCACGCCACACCGAGTCTCGTCCTCGTTCTTATTTCAGGTTTCGTTCTCTAGAAAGCTCGCCTAGGTCGGTCAGGCCGATATTTTTTTTCTTGTGGTGGGGAAACACATGTAGACCAAGAGCTCTCATTCTCTAAATCACCCAACTGTCTAGCATGTGCCACTTATGGGACCATCTGTACGTAATATAGCAGTGAATGTTCGGTGCGTCACCGTCAAATTCATAATTTTCAGCACGATGTGAGTGAAACGACGACATTTCGTTGTAATATTACACGCATAGAAGAAGACTGATGGAAGTATGAAATTGTTTATGATGATGACGACTCAAGTGACAGGAAAAGAATTCCCTCTGAGACGTTATTTCAGTGATGCTGGCCTCTACAGTGACCTCGACGACGTTGGGCAAAAAATTATGGCTCAGTATGTGTAGATTCGGGCAGTCAAAAAATGAAGATTTTTGGGATTTGACTGAGTGCATCTTAGGTTTGTTACCTAATGCCAAATGGTGAAAATGTAGTCAAATATATTTTGGACATCCCTCTATGGCAATAGGGTTTTTTCTGCATAACTTCAGTACAT
>JAAUXU010168757.1_pt1 | contig 20787 bp, 13 predicted proteins | sample 7278151 | NCBI WGS metagenome assembly JAAUXU01 (sample SAMN14350113, study PRJNA611818) | marine sediment metagenome | isolation source: surface marine sediment (1.8m) | place: French Polynesia: Moorea | collected 2018-08 | reverse complement strand
CTGCGGTATAGACAGGTGGTGGGACAGGGGTCTCCTGGGCACTGCACCTCCGGAGCCGCATGAACTCGCCGAAGAAGCTCCAGGAGAGTTTGACTTGACCAGACTTCTCTTCTGGACAGCTGGAACTTCGGTGTGCACCCTTGGCAGCAGCTGGGGTAAGGAATGGGGGCACCAGGATCCTGAAAAGCTAGAAGAATCGTCGTCTGAAGACGTGGAGCTCTTGTCTGAAGCTCTGGCTGCAATGCTCTTCTTGTGTCTCAGACCACTGCTCTTCTTCGACGTGCCATCTTGCGTCATTTTCCACTCTTCTGTACCACAGCAGCACTTTGGCGCACTTTGGCGCGGCGGAATGGACATTCCCAGTCCAGGAACGCCACTGACGCCATTCCAGCCGCCGTAGGCATCCGGGCCCATCTTGTTACTGTCTCTGAATGTGTTGCTGCGCCTTACTCGAAAGTCACTGCCCTTACTGTTGTAGTAAGTCGCATCTTCTTCATTGTTAGGACGCCCTGTAGTAATATGAGTAGGCCTGACCTTCTCTGTTCTACCTTGCTGCCCTCCTGAGGAGGAGTTCTCATTCAGGAGCTGCGAGCAAAACTGGTTCTCCTCCTCAGGACAGCGATCCTCCGAGCTGCTGCTGGTGCTGCTGGTGCGGGCGCTCTTCTTAAGGATGATGTCTGCGCGTCCATTTGTGGTTCGACCTTGTACGACGCTGCTGTTGTTGTTGCCGCTGTTGCCACTGCTGGAGCTGGTGGTGCTGCTGCTGCTGCCGCCGCTGCCTCCTTCCTCCTCAGTCTGCAAATGGCACTCACAGAGGCAAGGGTGTTGCCTCCGATGCCAGTCGCTGTTGCCCGCCTCGGGGTTGTTCTTGGTAGCAGTCGCAGGGATTCCCTTATTATATACGACGAGCAGATGTCGAGGAGCAGCGGCGGAGACGTCGGAGGGCCCTTGAAGGGTGTCAGATACGTAGTAGGGGGCCTGCAAAGAGGGAAAAAACCAAACACTCATGCTGTAGTTGTGTATGCAAAGGAGGCAACTGTTCACTTGGCTTCTTTGGAGCTCGCCTCACAACTGGCACCAAGAACTCGGCCTTCATGAATGAATTCGGGTCCCTATGGGGTCTTTTGGCCATTTTTGGGTGAGCTTAACACGCGTGTAATCTCATAATCCCTGTCTCTCACACACGTGAAAAGAGGCAAGTCACGACCCTGCTGGGACTCCATCTTCAGGACCCTCTTAGGGCCTGGCCCGTCGTTGCTGCTGCCGTTGCTGTTGCTGCTGCTAAAATAAATGCCCATAAATATGTGAGATTTTGCGGTTGCCCGGATGATTGGGAGGAATTCCACAGTGTAAATCATATTGTGGCCCCAGCTACTTTAGTGTGGAGGCCCAATGAGACACGTCTGAGATTAATGGGGTCCGCGGAGCAACCTAATTTGTGGGCAAAGGAGTTGCTGAGCTCGAGACAACATAAATTCGCTCCAGATCTGCGTGTGAATACCACACCCTTCTCAGCTATGCTCTGCCCTCCTCGGGGAGTGCCAGTCAGAAACGCGCTTTGTGTGCAAATTTGCATGGGGATAAAAAGTTGACTACACACCTGCTTCGCTATCCTTTCACTTCGGCCAGGCGTCATCACCAAAGACGCTCTGTGCTCTTTCCTTCTTGAACCAGCCGCGGCGGCGGTGACGGTGGCGGTGGCGGTGGCGGTGGCGGTGGCGGCGGCGGCGGCGGCGGCGGCGGCAGTGGAGGCGGCCGTCGCAGGGTGCTGCGGCACGTAAATGTAACCGTCGTAGCGGTTGAAGAAGGCCTGCGGGTAGTGAACGTCATAGGGTTCCACGTAGAGCTCGGGCGGTTGCAACGACTGGTGTGGCATGGCGACCAGAGAGTGCCTGTAGAGCTCGTGGGCCGAGGAAGCGTTCCTGCGGCTTTTGCTCCTCAGCTTCACGTTGTTGTTGCTGTTGATCAGCATGTCCTTGATAATTGCGGCAGAGCACTCGATGCTCTTCCTGAAGGCGGCCTTCGTCCTACGGCCATCGGGGTTGCTACAGGGCCTGAGCCTCACTTCAGAGTTGTCACAATCAGCCATGTTGACCCGGAATTCCCAGGAGTCTTGTCAGGAATTCCATCTCATTACGCCGAATCTTGCCTGGAAATATCAGACGAGCATACGTAAGCAATGTGCACTGAATAGTCAACGTTCGTACACCAGATCTTGGATGCATGATCTAAGGATGCATTTTCACGGTTTGCCGAGAATTGCACAGCTGTAGGAGGAGATTTTTTCGCATTCCTCAGGCCCCAAGAGGTTTTAGCATGCATCCGCGAATTGAGAACACAAAGAGGTGGCGTTTTAATTGGCAATGTTATTAATTCTTCTCATTTCAGCGACGTCATTATTGCCTTACGTTGCCGACTGCATTTAGCTCCGCCAGACGTAGGGACGAAATGAGTGTACACACAATTTGAGAGGTACAAGAGTTCAAAGAGGCGATGACGAGCGTGAAAAATGACGCTCCAGAAAAAAAGCACATGTACATTTAAAGGCGGATTTGCTTGCGAATTATCAAGCTTGGATCTTGCCTTAAGAGGCATAAGCCTCTTCAGACTTCTTATGCGCGTGACTTTTGGCCGGAAAATCAATTAATCATATTCACTGGGCGCTCTTAAGGTATCTCTTTGAGCTGCTAAAAAAAAATGTTCGCTCATGTAACTGTCGTCATTTTGGTCCAATTATGGCATAAAGGATGTTGAAGAGGTGGAGGAACTCGTTGTACCAATGTGCACCTGGTACGCAAATGCCTAAAGAGCAATAATAACAGACGAAGTCGCTGCTCCAACCTGCCTAGAGGCCCATCTCAGAAGGCCTATTTGGCGTGTTCGGACTATTCATTCATAGGGCCACACAGGGGACGACCGCTAGATGGCACCAGAGATCCCGCGGCGGGCACTGAAGCGCCATCTAGCAGAGGTGGAGGAATTGGCATAGGGGGCGTTAGTAGACAAAAGCGGTGACGGCGCGCTGCGCCATCTGGCGCACGGACGTCACGCTTGCGGGATCTGCAAATTATATAATCGAGAAGTTCCTGTATGATAAAAACAAGTTTGAGGCCTTTTTGGCGGCGCCGATGTCTTCTGTGCGAAGAGACAAAGCAGAATGAGAGGTCAGATTTTACTTGTAGTTCAAACCCTGGCCATTTTTAGATTCAGCAGCTCCACATTGACTCAGGATGAAGATCTACAGGGTGTCTGCGACAGCGATAAATGCAAGGATGAAGATCCCATCAAGGAGGGACACGAGGAGTGAGAGCAGCTGCCAATGATCCCCGCAAAATCCGCTTAGAGTCTGATTCTCTTCTCCAGCTGGGAATTCATGGACGTCGACTTTGACAACTTCCTGACGCCGCCCGACTTGAACATCAGCGCCATCATCGAGGAGATGTCGTTTGGTGACTCTGGGTTCGTCCTCGTTTCCGGGATGTTCGAGCCCGACGAGATCGAATACGCCAGGAACAGAATCCTGCATCTCATCAAGAAGGAGCCCAAGAAGGCCACACATTTTCAGGTATTATACTTAGTTTTCCGAGGAACTTTCCGCTTAAAGAACGACGTCTGACTGTCCATCTACAGGGCGCAGGGAAACAGGAACTCCAGGCCAGGGTGTGGAATCTCCTCAACAAGGATCGGATCTTCCAAAAGTTCGTTCAGCACCCTATTTTCATTGAGGTTCAGAATGAGCTCAATTTAACTGCACCTAAACTGGACCAAAACATTTTTTCACGCATTCCCCCAGATCGGCAGCAAGATGTTGGGCGATGACTTTCAGCTTGGGTCCGTGGCCACCAACACGATCTTTCCCGGGGGCTCCGGGCAGGAGCCGCATATCGACTACCCGTACTGGGATTTCTTCAAGCGCCAAAATTGGCCTCATAGCCCAAAGAACGAAATGGTTCCATTCTTCATGAACATGCAGGTCAGATATGAGGAAGTTCCTGATCGCATATAAGGCTATTACGTTTGGCCCGGAGGGTGTCGCTGGCAGGGTAAACCGGGGGCCAAAAGGTCCAACACTCTTGTACCTCTATCACATAGGTTGAAGTCTTAAGGGCTTCCTCACCCCCCACCCACCCACCCACCCTGAAGCAGGACAACCTCAGGGGATCCCCTTACAGCCTGATCAGCAACTTTTACTCTAGCCGTAACTATTACAAAATGAACTGATTTTGGCAGGCCCGGTCCATTGTCGACACCAGGGGCGTCATTTACGGACAGACCGGGTGGTGGTTGTTACCCCCGCAATAGGTTTCACGTAAACTTAGGTACCGGGGGCGTCATTCATCCTTGTGCACATTTTTTGCCCGTCAGAAAATGTTAGCGGTGGTGTTCTGGTCAAAGTTGGACACGGGGTCATTAAATACCAATTGATCTTTAATTAATTTTCTAATTAACTATCAAAATTGAGCCCTCTACGATGAACGAGGCATCGCCCATAGCCTCCTACAGGTGGCAGTGCTCCTGCTGGTGTTGCTAATCTTCAGAATGCTGTCATTCATCAAGCAGCTGCTAAAATATGCTGATAGCTTTTGGAAGGGAGCACAGAGCAGATGTTAATTTTGCGCATAACTTTGAGGTAAGAGATGAGCTAATAGGTATTAATTTTGACGAATTTTTAAGTGACTTTAGTGACAAAAAGTTGCGCCAGAAGCCATGTCACACTACATAACCTGCCCAAATCTGTGTGACAACTTTTTACCAGAACTCAGACCTCTTTCTTCAACTTTGTTTATCCTCACACTACAAAGCCATGCTATACCGCAAATAAAAGCTGCGGTGTCTCCGAATCTTTTGCGTTTTGTACCGTGTTGAGTCAAACTCAACATGGGCTTGGTCAACAAGTGGCCTACGTAGACTCATGAGGTGATAGTACGCATCCGGTACAAGACAAGTGAAATTGTTCTATTTTAGGCCACCATTTTGTTGGATGACTTCACGGAGGAAAACGGGGCCACGGCGGTTAGGCCGGGAACCCAGGTGAGGGCGGAGTACCCATGGGACGCGGAAGAGTTCAGGAAGAATCAGGTCCAAGCCACAGGTGCGATAAATGACATTTCCTTGATTGGCCCCCTGGAAAGTTTACCTGGGGGATTTCTGTTCAGGAAAAGCGGGCGATGTGATGTTGTTCTTCGGGCTGCTGCAGCACTGTGCCATGCCCAACCACAGCACCCGCTCCAGGACCGGGGTTATCGTGCAATTCTTGCCCAAGTACATAAGGTACAAGAACCTTCAAAGTTGCAAAAGTAAAGCTTAAAAAAACATGCAAAAAATATGTCTTGTCTTTTCTTCCTGTCTCATCAGGCCCATGGAGGACTTGAAGCGCAGCGTGCGGCCTTCGGTGCTGAACAGCGTCACCCCCGCCCTGAGGAAGTTGCTACTGCTGGACTACCCTTACCCGTCTATCTTGGATACGGCCGTGCCCGAGAACAGGGAAGGCATCTCAGAGGAAGACAGAAACAGTGAAGCTGCTTACTGAAAAATCCCAATACGAACAATTTTTTTGTTCGCCACTTCTCCCTCCCCCCTCTTTTTTTTTGCTCACGATTGGACCGAGCTTGCAACTGTCGATTTGCAATTTGACAGTTGCCAAAACCTCCATGCGCAAAAATAAAAACAATGACGATTATTGAGAGACAACAAGATTTTTTGACTCCAAGGTTGCTTTGAGGCCAAAACTTCAGTTTCTCTCAGTAGCGTATCCAGGATGAGTGGTAGACACGAGCGCGCCGAAAAAAAGTCACGTAGACGAGGTCCCAGGGCGAAGCCGTTAGGGTCACCAAAGGCCACATTCTCTTTATAGTAACTCTGGCGCCAAAAATAGGTAAGGCTTGGTCAGAAAAAAAGGGGGTTGAACAGCATACATGAGTTTGACCTTGGCAGTCTCGACGATGACAAACGGGGGGGGGACGCAAAAAGTTGACTCTCCTCTGAGTTTGCGCTGCTCCAAAGGATTCCACTTTGGTGATGCAACCTTTAAATGCGGGTTTTGGTATCTATTGGCCCCCTCGAAAAACTGCAGGTGGTGAATAAATTGCACGTTGTAATATACGAGGTCAAGAAGTCTCTCCTTATTTGTGCCAAGCGTTCTCCTGTGAATTGCTGAGCCCCCCCAAAAGGTTTCCCACCTTCAACAGGTTACATAAGCATCGAGAGCAGGCCAAATAGGTACCTTGGAGGGCCTGGGAAGGGAAAAAAAAGACTACAGAAATTTTGTCCACTAAGAACTTCCTTAAAGCTTTTCTGCACGCAAAAGCGCATTTGCCATTAGCACATGAACGCGTCTTTCGCCAGCCTGGCCGAGTCCGACCTGCACCTGTGGAAAAGTTAATTATCTTCTTCTCAGGAAGTGAAAATGTCCAGGAAACGCAAATAACCAAGAAGCTTCTTGCAAAATACACTTCCCGAAGGCAACAGAAGCGATCTTTTGGGCAGATTTTGCTTCCTTCTTCTGCTGCAGAGGTGGAATTCCCCAACATTGTAAATCTCAGACGAATGTTGTGCACATTTCACAGCTGGTCTACGAGCCCGGGGTCTGGTACTGAGAGCCCCGACAGCGTCCTCAACTACATCTGACTGTTCACGCCTTCAAGTCATGACCAGTCTGGAGCGGGCATCCATGTTTGGTGCGGTCCTGTGTGTCACCATGAGCTGTTTCTTGAGTTTGGGGTCTGGGGAACTACACAGAGGCAACTCTGAAGACATTGCGCTGTCTCCCCCCACCTGACTTAATTCAACGTGACCTTGTAAGTCAGATGAAGCCTCCGAGTCACGACCTCACTGCAGCCCGGAGCAGGTCATTTGGAATTAACAAGACACAACTCATGGTATTATGACAATGAGCTTAGTCAAGTCGAGCCGAGTCATATAAAGAAAGACAGTGCCACATCTCCAGCCACTTGCACAGTCATAGAAGCAACAGAACTGAGTGCAGTGCACTCCGCTTACAGCGCACGTCTCTCTTCGCTCGAGGATACTGAGGCCGCCACCGAGGCCGGGAAATGTGCGCAGCGTTCGCCACACTTAGCAAACTTGAGGTCTTAGGACTTTGACCTTCAGCTACTCAAAACCCTTGAAAAAGTGGTAGCAACAGTACTTTGGGGCAACGTTCTCGTGATAAATCCTGTGAGAGACATTGAACAAACTGAACACCTGTCTTTCAGTCAGGTCCTGAGGTGCCACCATCAGCGACACTGTGCAGTAAGCGGGGTGCACTGTATGAAAATGAGACTAGTTGAGTTGAGTCACATAAAGAACAGCCAAAACCAGCGCTGGAGATCAGCCATTGTCTGGTCAGAAACGCTGTTTGGTTGTGAGCAGTAACAATGGCGACCGGGAGCAAAGGACTCAGTTAAGAGTCCAGCTTGAACGGGAAACTGGAGGAATGTTGAAGAGTCCTTAAAGCATATAAAACATGTGTAGTCACTCTTTTAGCATTTACAGGCACGTGACTTCAACCACTTTAAAGACAATGGAAGAAGTGCCTATTTTGATAAGAAGAAAGGCTAAAAAAATCGCTTTATGCTTGACTGCGTGGGTCTTGTAGGACCAGTCACAGCCTCCGGGTAACGGAACATTTGCTGTTTCCTCTTAACACCTATTAAGAGGCCCCCCAAAAAGGGCCCAACAACAACTATTTCTGACTCTTGTGGCACGCATTAATTGCGTCATTCCTATCTGAATTACCGTCATTAGACGATCTAAAAACTATTTGGTGCTTCTCAATCAAGTCTCGAGGTCACGGAGATGACGCGGAAGAAGCTTTTTGCGTAGCGACGCATTTTGTGTGTGTCCGCGTGCGTCAGAACGACCTGACCTCAACGAGACAACTCGGCTGCTGCGGCTGCTGTGGCTGCTGTGGCTGCTGCGGCTGCTGCGGCTGCGAGACGACTTAAGAAAGATGATAGATTTTCCGACACATGACTTTCTCAGTAGAGACAGGACTTAACCCTAATTAATATTCTCGCTTCCCCCCTCATGAATTATGCGGGGAAGGCAGAGGAGGCGAGACAGACTTGTCGTCTTTGGTCGGACGGACCCACAGACAGGACAAACAAACAGATGGGGCAAACTTCGATTATTCGAGAAAAATATCCTGGCAAAATTCGTCACTCTGCGTTTGCACCTAGCCTTGGGAAGAGTGAAAAAAAAAAGTCTTATGCACAGTCTGGCCATGAAATCCAGGCGCTTTATGCATACATTTGAAAAGAAAGAACAGTTATGTACAAAGAAGAAAGACATTGAAATTTCTCTCGAGTTCTTCTCACAGAACATACGCATATTGACAAAGGATCACTTTACAGCATGCTTTGCAGACACTTGGCCAGGCCTGGACGGACCCCAAAGGTCTCACTTTCCCCCGAAAGTGCCATCTTTCTTCTTGGCTCACTTTCCTTTTATCTACATTCTCTTTGGCAGAAAATGAGCTGGAGAAATGAGACTTTACAGCAGCTGCTTTGGCCTGAAAAACTTTACTCTGCTCATAGATTTGCCTTCTCCGTTACATTTTAGACGACTTTTGGCAGAAAAGAAGCTGGATGAAGGCTCAGACGTAATCTTCTCAGCCGGGTCGAGTACATAAGTTGGATCACTAAGTCGCAGGATGTTAATTGCGCAGACTTGTAAAGTTACCTTTTTACAGCCTGCGCGTAAAGGTACGATTAAAAGTAGCGAACCTGACCGAAAGGACTTAAGAGGCTCCAATTTTTTGTCTCTCCTGACAGGATGAATCTTCTTTTTTTCGCACAAAAAAGTTGAAGAGGGAAGTGAGGACACTTCACAGATATGCCTTTGTTGACGCTTTTTTTTAAAGGGGAAAGGCCTCAAAAGGGCCTTGAATCCTTTCATAACATTTTTCTGTCGATGAGAGGATCCAATTATGCATGTCAAATGAATATTTTGGGCATGAGGAAGTATATAAAATGTGCGCGTGTTTGCACGGAGCAGGGCTCAGTTATACTACGAAGCGCACGTACGTCGTCACCCTGTAGCTGCCTCAACGCGTCATGCCTGATATTTGGTGGTGTAGATATAAGAAGTAAACATTACTTAGACTTGGCTTGACCAAAATTTATCCTCGAGCTGTAGGGGGGATGCTGTTTAAGCAGGTGTGGACACCCCCCCTTCCCATTCTCGGAGGACCCCCCCGCCCCCCCCCCCTCCCTCGCACACAGTCACGCACGTGCTAAGACTTGAAAAATTGAGACATTGAGAACATAAAGCCCACGCCCAGATGCAGACCAAAATTAACCAAGTAGGTGGCTAAATATATGTCAAGGGAGCGCTTACCCTCTGCACATTACTGTGTGTGTGGTCCGGACACGAAGGGTGGAAAATCCGCCAGGGCAACCGGTCCCTCAGTTAGCCCTGTGACAATTGGAGGCAGTGCAAAATACTCACCATGAAAAGGGACACCTAAATCCTGTGGATTTTGTGCGTTTCCAGCCTGAAAGAAAGAGAATAATACATTGGTACAGCAGCAATTCGCTGTTGTCTCCAAAGCTTTGCAGGCACACAATTCCACAGAAAATAGTGGAGGAAGTCTCGGGAAGCAATCAAGGCATTCTCCGCGCATGCGTCGAGGAAGCAACGGAGTTTGCGCGTCACATAATGAGTCTGGAGACAACAACTAATTGGATGATGATGATGACTCAATTTGGCTGAATCCCTGTTTTGTCTCTCCCACAATCGCCATTGAAGTGAAAGAAAAGGGACGTCTCATGGAGGCGTTCGTGTGTCAACAAGGCCATTAAGCGTCATTAGACGGCCTAATTAGCAATCAGCTCTCACGAATTTCCATACAAAGCAGCCTTGAGGAGCCCCTTTTGTTGTGTTCACTTCATCAGGGCAGCAGGAATAAAGGAAGTGAGCAGGGACCTTAGGGGAGAGGGAGGTGTCCAATGAGCTATTTATGACCCGCTAATTGCGACCTCATTAGCGGGTAAGCTGACTATAGAAAGCATTTGCCAAAATTGTTGCCAATGCTACAATTTTGCTACAATTTTGCTGCAATCTTGCTGCAATCTTGTTGCAATCTTGACATTCTACACCCGACCTTGAGTGCTGCTACCCACATTGGGGGAAAATGGAAGATGCTGGAGGAGAGCGAAAGAAGATCAGCCGCGCTCAAGTCTCCCTGCACACCCAAGGCTGCTCTAATTAGCAACGCAGTGGGCTCCACCTAATAAGATTATACCGCCCATTAATCTCTTGGCATTCATTTGGCAACCCAAATGTGCCAGTTTGGCATTTTTTTACCCTCTGGCTTAAAATTATTGGACAACTTCGATTGCGTCTGATTCTCAGGCCGCCCTCCTCCTCCCCTGGGGCCAGGTGAGGCTTGACCTTTATAGAGCAGAGGGCCAAATCGTTCTTTTTTTCCCGGGATCCATCGCTTCCTATGCAAAATAGCCGAACAAGAAAGATGTTCTTCCCTAAATTCCTTCTTGGCTCACGCTGATCATTACGTAGGAGGGGTTTGGGCCTATCAGGGCCCTGCCTAACCCCCCCCCCCCATGATGATTATTTGCCTACGAGGAGGGGGATAAAAAGGTAGGAAGGAGCAAAAAAAAGAGCAAAATGTTTGTGTTTCCGTGACATCAGAGGCGGGAAGATAAACGAGTGTTGCAGGCTTTGTTTCGAGCAACCGATGATTTGCGTCGATTCTTTTCTTTTTGTCCCGATGAGGAAGTTTCTCCAGGACTTGGCCGAGACGCCCGATCTCAGTCTTGTCGCCGGAGGCCTCTTCCGCATCATCTGTCAAGTCTGCTCACGTCACGTCTCGTCCCGGATCCATTGACTTTATTAGTGGAGGATGACCAAACATGTGTCCAGTCACGATGGCGGCTGCACTTTTCTCCATGTATGTTTTTTTCTACTGGTCATCATTATCATCATTTCTGCCTTGTGTTCACTCACCCAGATCCTCATTGCAGAGACTAATTAATGAGGGGGGGAGACCGTAATGGGCCAGCAGGCAAAAATTAATCGCCATCCGTCTTCTGGCAAGCGCAGATATCAATTACTGCAGTAATAATTCATCATTTCCTCCCCCCTCTCCATCCCAACATGCGCGTTCGTCCACACGAGCACGCTGTAGGTGCTGCTGTCGTTGGTCCTCGAAAACTCTCTGGGGAAGATCCGAGAAATGACGAATTGCAGGGTGGTGGTTAAGCCGGACTGTGTGATGAGGTCGAATGTGTGTATAAGGAGGCCAAATTAAGCTAGGGATGCATGACTCCGGTGCTATCTTTCAACCATCTTTCGGGCCAAGAATCTGGTCCCGCTTCCTGCAGCTCTGTACGTACACAGGCCCTCATAAGGCCCTCACAAGGCCTAGACACACACACACGCACACACACGCTCGACACAACCGCCACCAGCCAGCGACCATTAAAATTACAGGTCGATGGAGAGAGAGAGGAAATGCTAGCGCGACCGTGTGCGCCGCAAAAAACTCGCTTGCTAATTGCTCTCCCCCCTTCCCTCCGCTTCGCTGTACGCGTCCACGGCGCCTCACACGACCCAGATCCATTAGCCCACCGGTGGGGACCGAAATTGGCCCTGCACAAGGCGGCCAACGAGTCCAATTTGGCGCCGTCGAACTTACGATTGTTTTCATGATTGCCCGAAAACTACACCACGCAGTCAGTTACATATGTGACTGTTGGGGCAGGTGCAGGTGAGAGGAGACGACGGAAAAGTCTTCAAACAGTACCAAATACTACAGAGCTTAATCAGATGAGGCTCATCTGTCTTAATTTTCTGTACAACAAAGACTTTTTTTTCCGGAGAGGAAGTTTGGTTTTTCCTCTTCTTTCCAAGCGGAAGTTGTTTTTTTTTGTACTCTCTCTTCATCCACACGGGGTTGGGCGTAAGTTTTGTCCCATTGAACTTCTTTTATGCGTTATTATGTCCTAAAGTACCTAATGAAAAATTGCGTACAAAAAGTTCTTTAGACTCCACAGATTAACTGCACCAAGTTGATCTCGGACGAGGGAGGTTGCCTCTATTGAGCCCTTTTTTTACAGGGTGTGTCATATTTTGCTGATACGCGCCTTTAAGGCCATGTGACAACGACGCAGCGTGTTCAGTTTCATCAAGAACAACATGGGCAGCGTGTGTCTGCGCTCAACTCCTGGGAAGTTTTGCTTGCAGCATACTAATTTTACGTGCTATTTTGAGAGCACATTCAAAAATTACTGATCTGGGGCCTGAAACATTTTGCAGCAAGGACACGCAGCTCAAGGCATGCCTAACAAATTGAGGTGAAAGGGTGAACAGGGTGCGTCTTCTAAGTGGGGAACGTCTGTGCAGTCAGCAACGCCATCGAGAACAATGTGGGGAGACCCTTTTTGAATGTGCAGCTACTCATTGCGAGACCCATTTGGGGCTGCTGCACGCTCAACTTGATCTCGATGATGCCAAACCTGCGACTTCTGAGCGTGCCCACCCTGTGGGTCCTGCCACAGACATAGCTGAACAAATTATGCCTTCCGACACCGTCTCCCTTCCAGCCGCAGCCGTTTTCGGAACTCCCATGACTCAACTTCCCGCACAAAGTGTTGAAACACTCGGTAGAATTCCCCATTTTCACCAGGGGCGCCTCCAGACTCTCAGGTGATCGTCATCAATATCGCAGGCTCCAAACGAGACTTTGCGCCCCACCCTGTAGCTCGTTGTGGCGTCGCATCCAGGGTGTTGGGCGGAGTCCTCTTCCCCCCCCCCCCCCGCCTTGAACAAGGGGTCCGCGGACGACGCCTTCGCAGGCAATAAAGGGTCGATTCTTCTTCTTTTTGTCGAAATGACATACACGGAATTGCGTTCGTCCATATTCGGGCGCGTCTGTCTGGTCGAGTGACTCGCCCTGAACAGCCTCGTCTCACTCCATCAAAGACATGTGTGAAGCAGGTCAAGATTCTTCACAAGTGCGCAAAAAAGGCATAAAAAGAGGTGGAAAAAAAAACAAAGATTTTCAGCTTTGTGGAGCTCTAATGACTGCTTCAATTTCCAATGTTCTGCCATGAGCTGACTGGGCAGATCTAGAAAACATCCAGAATTAGGTCTTTTTCGTCGACATTTTTCGGCGGATTATTTCTCGCTTTGTCAAGGGGTTTCAAGCCGACAGCTTCAAGCCCAGCCTTGATCTTTTATTAGACGCTTGCAAAAAAAAGGCGATTTTGCCAAGAGCCAAAATGGCACGAGATATTAATCTCAATTGGCTGATTCAGTCACACAAAAGAGCCTGCAAGGTCAGCCCTACTGGAAAAGTCCAGATGTCTGATTCACTCTCGATTGTGTTGTAGCGATTATTGTTGCAAATTATGTCTGCACAACTGGACGGATCCTTTTGCACTGGTGGGGGAAATTTTTCCGTGAAAAGACTCTTCATAAGGCGAACAAAGGACGCGAAGAAAGTTTGCGCACATCAGCTGCGTTACAGTTAGAACGAATTCTTTTCAGTCTGCGGTAACAAAATGGGCGTCAGCTTGATCACTTCAGGGTGTTTTTTTTCGACCTCCCGACGGTTGACACGCACTGTATACAGTGTGAGCCGTGCAAAGCTTTGAAGGTGTCCAATTCTGGCGACTCTGATCAAACATTAGCGCGGTTGTTGGAAAAAATAAGCTCTGCCGGGACAAGTTTTCAACGCCAAGAGGTTTCTAAAGCCACTGACCCCATTCACCTTGACAAGGACAATCAGTCAGGCACCTTGGACAACGCGCAACCCAGGTTTGCCACACCAGAAATTAATTAGCCGTCCCCGAGATGCCTCCCAGATCTGTGCATTCCAGGTTTGCCACTAGAAATTAGCCGTCCCCAGATGTCTTCCTGTATTATTAAGTACAGGAAGGCATTCAGCATTTAATAATTAATTCTGGCTCATGACTCCCCCCCCCTCCCTACCTTGGACGCTAATTTTAGATCACACTGTAACTGTTCCCCCCTCTCAGCCGCAGTTGACCCATAGAATTTAGCGAGTGCAAATTCGCAATATTTTCGCAGGTTTTTCCCTGTGGAAGTGGGAGTCGAAGCCGTCATTATGCCCTCGCTCGCTCGGCCGGCCAGGAAAAAGCACTTGATAGATTGTGGGAGATTGCGATGTGCGGTTCAAATTTAGCAGAGGTATCGATGTCTTAAGATAAAATCAGGCAATATTGTGCGTTTAGAACCGTTAGTTGACCAGATTTCATTGTTGCATCATTTTCTTTTGTCTACACACGCACATATAAGGCCAAAATTTATAGTAGCGCGTAATGAACTTGGCAAAGATTTATTCAACTGTTTCTCTTCCCTTTGTCCTGTCACACACTGAGACTCAACCTTGTGAGGAAGAGAGAAAATAACTTCTCCCAGCCAAAACAAGTCACATTTAATTTTGAAGAACGCTCTAAAAAGATCTCGCTCGACTTTTTTTTTCAGTCTTCCTGTCCAACTTCTGTGGGCCCCATTTTTCTCTTGCTCCAAGGACGCTCAATTGTTGGGCTTTTGTGTGCGATATTCGGTGGGGGGAAGAAAAGTCAGCATTTGCACGACTTCTCCAGCTCCACTTTTTCTCTCTCTCTCTCTCCAGACCAAACAAAAGGTGATTTCCTACATTTTGATAGCGAGTCTTAAACAGGAAGACAAAGCTCTGGCCGAGGGGTTTTTCTATTCTTCACCCTGTGCGTGGGACTTTGAGAGCTCTGGATCATTCTCACTTTCCACTTTGTTTTCTGTGAAATGCCCTCACTTCGGCCCCGGTAGGCACAGGAGCAGCAGGAGCGGCAGGAGCAGCGCCAGCAGCGCCAGCAGCACCGACGGCACCGACGGTAGCAGCTCCAACGAGGAATGAGAGTAGAAAGTCGGCAGCGAAAAAAATTAGCTTTATTTTGTAACTCAGGCGTCAATTCGTACAAAACAGCAGGGTGGTTCGGATTTTTTTTTACCGAAATTGCGACATTTATTTTTCTGCTACAGATAATTTGTGGCACAAAGACACACGGTTCACATAGTTATGCACATCGATACGCACTCCAGCACGAGCTCACACGCATCTACACCTACACATGTTGCGCTGAACACACTCACCCTCACTCACCACTTCGCACACACGCACATACCCCCTCTCCACACGTACACACACACACACGCACACTACATGTGCGGTGCTGAACACCCTCAGCATTGAACACACACTAGGTACTAAACACACACTCAGTACCGAACACACTTACAACGGAGCATACTTCGTACAGAGCACACACTCAGTACTGAGCATACGCTCTGTACCGAACACAATCAGTACTGAACACACGCAGTAGTGAACATGCGCATTAGCAACGGTACTGAGCACGTAGTCAGTACTAAGCACGTAGTCAGTACTGAGCACGTAGTCAGTACTGAGCACGAAGTCAGTACTGAGCACAGAGTCAGTACTGAGCACACAGTCAGTACTGAGCACACAGTCAGTACTGAGCACACAGTCAGTACTGAGCACACAGCCAGTACTGAACATAGCGCATTAGTGAACTTACGCATTAGTGATCATACGCTGCAGCAACGCTACTGACCACAGTTAGTACTGAGCACACCATCGGTACTGAGCACACAATCGGTACTGAGCACACAATCAGTACTGAACGTACGCAGTAGCGAACATTGTCTAAGTTGTGAGCACACAGAGGCACGCACACAGTACTAAGCACCCCTCCCTCCCAGCACACACACACACGCACACACACAGACAGTACTAAACACACACAACGAACCGCACTCACCCGCTCACAGACGCGGACACAAAACACACACACACGCACATTTGTCCGCGTGTCATTTGAGTCCACTTGGACAATTCCTCTTCACAGGAACTCGAGTTGTACGTTGTGCACGTTACACACGTGCGCGAAGCTGGCGGCCGCTTCCTCCTCGCTAAGCCCATTGAAGACGCTGCCCTCGGGGCGTTAAAATCACCTTCGTGTGCCAAGGTAAATTGGTTGAAAATGAATCCCTGAGCTACAAAAATCGCGCCCCCTTTAAAATTGTTTTTACAGACTGTGCAATTATGAGGCCACAATTGTGCAATTATGCATGGGAATTGCACCCAACAGCGTGACCGCAGCTTAAAAACTTCCGATAATTGATGGCCCATACGAGTCTCTTCCTACTTATCTGAGTGGCTGACTCATAAAATGCGTCCATTTTTTTTATTCTTTTCCGCTAAATACTTAATTCTTCATCCGATCGCTTCTCCTCCGTCATGATTGCGTCAGTCACAGATGTCCCGCGTCCACAGCATTTCTACGGCGGTCGCATTGAGCGAGAACCTTCAGCAATCTGCGATATGAGGAAGCGCCTTCGAGGGTCGACCTCCCCCAGAGACTCTTTTCTTTCTTCCCACACGTGCGTACGTGTACGCATTTTGTGCGTCAGGAGGGCAGGGAGGGGACGGGCGGGAACGGGAGGGCGTTCGATAACGGTGGTGCCTTCAAGGGCTGCGCCCCGCAAGAGCCACGAAGGGAAGAAAAAAAAATCGTGTCCCACAACGCGTTAAATAGCAAAATATTCCAGTAAAATTCGGTCGTGTGAGTGAAGAAACGATTTATTCTTACTGAAATGGGCGTCGTAAACATCTGATATTCGTGCGTGCGCACAAAGAACTCCTCTTATCTGCAATCTAAGCTCGCGTGGGGAAGAAAAAACAAGACGAGGCGTTGTTCAAAGGCCCGCGGCCAACGTGTTATTACGACACATGACAAATCACTTAACGTTGTATGCCCAGCAAAGATTCATTGACGGTGCAAGGCCTAGTTTGGGGACGAATTAAAGAGCCTTATCGGTGTCACTCTCAGGGGGATGGAATCAATCATCGTTGCGTGGCCAAAGCTTTGTTTTACTCACCATCTTTGTGCTAAAAACCTTTCTTAACCGACCATTTGGGAGCTGAAAACCTCGTTCGAACTATTAGTTGGGTTGCTAAAAGCCATCATTTTGGGGATAGAAAAAAGGAACTAGTACGGCTGTGCATTAGTTTCTTCAAGGCCTCGGCCTCAGAGCCTCAATGTCACACATCAGGCGGTGCAATCGTGGAGGCCAAGCCTTAAATTCTTTAAAGTTAGCGGCACAAACATTCACGTACCCTTCCGGGGCTAAGAAAAGCACCTTTTCATTTTGGGGGGGCTAAAAACCTCCTTTGGATCACCATTTTGGTGGGGGGGGGGAAGGAAATAAAGAAAAACTTAAGCCTCCCTTGTTGAAAATGGTTACTTTTAATGCCAAAGCTCTATAAGGAGCAGCTTGAAGAATGTCAGACTTAAACTATGCATCGCACATACAATCTCTGATGCCACCTCTCTCCGGTACTCAGGTCATTCCACTGCTATCGCGTCCATGCCCCATGCCAACTTTCCTCCCCCCCCCAAAAAAAAAGGTCACTACATAGGCACGACCCATAATAACTTTGACAGTTCGCGGGCCTCGCGTCTGCTGACGCCGCAGGCGAATAAAAAAGGTCCTCAGAGGTCAAACCATCTCTTGCTAACGGACTCACTCGTACGCAAAAGATGCGTCAGCCTCACATTTCACGCAGAATTAATCCTGTGACGCGGAAGAAGGGAGAAGAAGCTCCGTGCCTGAAATTGAGCACTTGAGTCGCGTTCGTACGCAAAAAATGCGTCAAGTCTCGCATTATCTGATAATTGAGTGCCAAGGACAAGCGCCAAGAAAGGGCTGTGGGAGTCACCGCCAATAATAATATTCTGTACAAACTTGCATTAAAGATGCATTAATCCACGCCATCGTCATGCAGCGCGCATGTGCGCAGGTCAACGTCTTGAAAATGAAAAACAAAAAAAAAGTTGCTCTCGTCATTGCAGGCCAGATTTGCGACAGTGCAAAACCGCCCTCAACCCGCAGAAATGTCCACTTTCTTTCTTCTTTATTTACCTTTTTTTGCAGCTGCTAACACAACGTTATTTCCCCATCCCTTTCACTTTTTCTGCGGTTACTGCGAATTTTGCAGCGAAAAAAAAAAAAAAAACAAGGGAAAATTCTCTTGGCGCGCGAAATTCGTCTTTGGGACTCCGCCTTTAGGAGGTTCCTACGAAGAAAAACAAAAAAAATCGCCTTTTCCCATCAAAATCCCACTTGCTGAATTAACAGCAACAAAAAAAGGGCACCAATTATCCGATCAAAGGAGCCGCAAAAGTGGCAGATTTTACGACAGCCGCCAAAAAGTTTGCGTCGTTTTTTCAGCCAGGAAGAGACTTTTTCGCAACTTTTGCGTCAACCGCCGAAGTCGACTTGAGAATCGGCGGTTTTTTTGTCTGGTTGAGAGAGCAACTTCCAAATTCCTCCATTGCATTTCCCGGTTATTTTCAAGAGCGGTTCTTTTTTTGCATGAAAAGGCCCAGCCCAGGCCTAGCCCAGGCCCATCCAGCCCCCTCTCGTTGTGTTTATTTACTCTCATGTGAAGATGTTCCTACATGCACCGACTCTTCCTAGAATGTCAAACAGGTTCCCACACAGCCCTTTGAGGGCGGAGGCCATAGAATAAAGTCTATCTCTTTATGTGGCCTCACATTGAATGCGTGTATGAGAGTTTTATCCTAAGAAAATGGCGTTTTATTTATGAGAAACGCACAGTTATCATAACCAGTTTGCATTCAGTCAAGACCGCTATGGATGATGGGTCACTAACTTCATCACGCTACACTCAAATAGCTGGCAACAAAAGCGTCTCTACAGTTAGGGCTCTCATCTTCCTTTTTTTCTCTCTCTTCTATGCACACATGTAAATGTGTACAGTACAAGGGGAGGGGGGGGGACTTTAGCAACAGGGGTGGTGGGTCTAACAGGGGTTCAGCATTAAAGTTCACGAGCCACTCAAGGCAGTAAAGTCTGGAACCTCGTATAGGTGATGAATGATCGTTGCTACGCCAAGTGAAGTCAACAGAATCTCTGCATAAGAATCAGTTCCAAGGCTCTGACTCGTATGGAACCATGAGCAATTTCATGCTCATTCTTCGACATACATACGATACAATTGCCGTCAGACGTATTCTGACAAGTCAGCTCTAAGACTTTTGCTCTTATTGCAGGCTCACACATCTTTTATCTTCGTAAAACATCTTCTGCGGACGTCTATGGAGAAGTTTTTTTTTTTTTGCCTGCCCTTTGCCATGTCTTTTCTGGCAAAAATAAAGAAAAAAAGGTCATGTTCGAACTCCCTGAGCAGAGGTGAAGAAGGAAGTTAAGGAGAGGTAGAAAAATATGGGAACTCGCCAATCTGCGCACGCACGCACTAAGTACAAGCAATTCTTCTCAGCAACAATTGGCAACAACAACGATGCTTCCTCCTGTGTGCGCACACGCGCGCGCGAGCGTGCGTCAGGGGCCAAAAATTTGAAAAAAGAGGCGAGGGCCGGAAAAAAAAAATTGCCGGGGGATTCGCACGCAGAAACTGCAAGCAAAAAGTTGCACTCGTTCCATCCACACATCCACTCGTTCGGGTGACCATCGAGAGAAGCTTTGGGCGGTGCAAATTTGCAGGGGGAAGTGCGCTTTTGCACGCACAGAGTGAAGTGAAGACAACAGTTCTTACCTCTTGTCCAAGCTTTTGTTTCCTGCACTTGAAGCTTCCCAAACCTTTCTGGGGAGCTGCTACAATGCTTTTTCTCTTCTACTTGTAGCTTGCTCGACCAGGAGTGAGCGAACTCCGAGTGCACGTCCGTCCTGTGACGAGACCGAGACACGACTGAAGACGAGCGCGAGCTGCAACCGCAGTAGCCGCAGTAGCCGCAGCAGCCGCAGCAGCCGCAGCAGCCGCAGAGATCAGGGAGGGGCCGCGCACGCGGTGGCTGAGACGGACGTAACTGCAGTGGTGACGAGAGAGAGGGCGAAAAATGGAGACTTTTGGCTCTTCCTCGGCTGAAACCAAAAAAAAAAAAATTCTTTGAACATGGTTTTTTCACTTTTTTTTTTTTCAGTGGATAAGCAACATTTGCGGTTCCTGATGATGGCAGCTTCACCTGAAAACAATTTGCCTTTTGATAAATTGCGCTCCAGGGATGAAGCATCATGATAAGTTGGAGTTTTCATGCTCAAAAATTGTCTCGACCAAGTTTACAGGGTGCGGGAAAAGTTTGTCAACACGCTTATTTGCTCAATGCTTTTCATTGAAAGTCTCCCAAATTTGGTGCATTCACATCTGTTGTGTTCTAAGAAGAGAAATGTTCAATCTTGTTGAACAAAATGTTAACAAAGTCCAACATGTGAGAGCGACCGAGGCGCGGACTGAGACTCCCTAAGACGTCATCCACTTGATGCCGTTTCTAAACTTGTTCACGCCAGGGGGGGACGCGTTGAAAAATTAATCTTGTACTTGCGTCTGCGCTGTTCGTCACTATCAAAAGTGAAAATCTCATTGGGATCTCTTGCTAGACGTTTATCAATGTGTGGGCAAACTTATTCCAGATCCTTTTCCACTCTCATCATTGGCAGAATTCGCAGTGAAAATACTTCCACAGGTGTTATCACTGCGCGGATTCCTCTGCGGATTCCTCTTTCATCTGGTAGGTGTTGCCCCCAAACCCCAAACCATTTAGCAGCCCCAGAGACCCTGGGGATCCCTAGAGGGGTCAGACCCCAAACCCACTTCACAACTGGCAGTCCAGCGGGGGGGGGGGGGGGGGGGGTAAAATTTTCAGGGGAAAATTTCGTGAAACAGTGAATTTTTTTTAGCACCACTAAAAAATAAAT